>Ga0334722_10006518_pt1 | contig 11514 bp, 9 predicted proteins | sample C3_bottom_MG_FD_207210 | JGI IMG/M metagenome (GOLD analysis project Ga0334722, IMG submission 207210) | Sediment microbial communities from Yellowstone Lake, YNP, Wyoming, USA - C3_bottom | ecosystem: Environmental > Aquatic > Freshwater > Lake > Sediment | place: USA: Wyoming | collected...
ATCTTGCTCAGAGAGTCCGCAAGCTTGACGGCCTCGCCGACGCCGATCGTAGCACTCTCGGAGGCCTTGGCGATCTTGACGATGCTCTGGGAGATGTCCGCACTCCCCTTGGCCGCCTCGCCGATATTGCGCGTGATCTCGCTGGTCGTCACCGTCTGCTCTTCGATGGCGCTGGCGATGGTGTTGGTGATGTCGCTGATCTGGCCGATGACGACGCCAATCTGGGAGATCGCCTCAAGCGCGCCCTTGGTGCCGGCCTGCATGCCCTCGATCTTGCGGCTGATCTCATCGGTCGCCTTGGCGGCCTCCTTGGCCAGCTCCTTGACCTCGTTGGCGACCACGGCAAAACCCTTGCCCGCCTCGCCGGCGCCCGCCGCCTCGATGGAGGCATTGAGGGCCAGGAGATTGGTCTGCCCCGCGATGGCCGTGATGAGCTTGACGACCTTGCCGATCTCATCACTCCCCTCCCCGAGCCTGGTCATCGTGTCGCTGGCCTGCTTGGAAAGCTTGACGGCATCGCCGGCCACCTTGGCGGCGGCCGAGGAGTTGCGCGCAATCTCCTTGATGCTCGCACTCATCTCCTCCATGCCGGCTGAGACCGTCTGCGTGCCCTTGCTGAACTCCTCGCTGGCGCTGGCGGTCGCACTCGTCTGGGTGACGGTCATCTCGGCGGCATGAGACATCCGCCCGCTCAGCTTCCTGAGGGCCTCGGCGGAGGCCGACAAGACCTGGATGTCCTGCATCATGGAGTCGATCGGGAAAAGCACCGACTCGGCGGCGGAGTTGTAGGCCGCGACCATGGCCCGGATCTCCCCGGACCCCGTCGGCGGGATGCGGACGGTCAAGTCCCCCGTGGACATTGAATGGAGGGCCGAGGAGACTTTGCCGATGGGACCCCCGAGGCTCACGCCCACGTAATAGGCCAAAGCCGGGATGCCGAAGAGCAGAAGAGAACCGGCGGCAATCGCGCCTCCATCCAACTCGTGATGGGTCCACTCCACTCCCAGGAAGCCGCCCAGGCCCGCGCCGACGAAAGCGACGATGAGGGCGCAGACGACGACCTGTCCCGTGATCGTCTTGAACGCAAAGAGATTTCTCAAAATCCCTCCTGAGAGATGGTGCGCCCGATAGGAATCGAACCTATACTTACAGCTTCGGAGGCTGTCGTGATATCCATTTCACCACGGGCGCCACGAACTCCGAAGCGGCTATTCTACTTATTTTTTCCGCGTCGCGGCCCCAGATGAGCCGCAATCCGCGACGCCGCCGCGCGCAGGGCGGAAAGGCTGACTCCGGTCTCAGCCCCGGCCGCCTCGAAGGCGGAGGCGAGATCTTCGGTGGCGACGTTGCCCGCGGAGCCGGGCGCGTAGGGGCATCCCCCCGCGCCCCCCGTCGAGCCGTCATAGCCGCTCACGCCGAATTCCCGCCAAGCCAGCAAGGCGTTCTCCACGGCATGGCCGTAGGTGTCGTGAAAATGCAGGAAAATTTTCTCCAGCGGAACGGTCTTCAGCAAAGGCTCCAACAAGCGCCGGACGTCGCCGGAGGAGGCCTTCCCGATCGTGTCGCCGATGGAGATCTCATCGACGGCAATATCTTGAAGGCGTTTGACGACGTCCAGAACCGCTCCCGGCGCGACAGGGCCCTCATAAGGGCAATAAAAAGCCGTGGAGACATAGGCCCGCACCGGCAGGCCCGCGGACTTGGCCATGGAGACGACGGGCTTGAAGCGCTCGATGGATTCGGCAATCGAAGCGTTGATGTTCTTCCGGTTGAAGGTTTCCGACGCGGCGGTGAAGACCGAGAGCTTGCCGGCGCGGGCCGCCAGCGCCCGCTCCAATCCCTTCTCGTTGGGGACCAGGGCCGAATAGACGACGCCGGGACGTCTGGTGATGCGCGCAAAGACCTCTCCCGAATCGGCCATCTGGGGCACGGCCTGGGGGCTCACGAAGGCCCCGGCCTCGATCTCGGCGAGTCCCGACGAAGACAACGCGTCGATATAGGCGACCTTGGCGTCGAGAGCGACGAGATTCTTCTCGTTTTGGAGACCATCGCGCGGGCCGACCTCGACGAAGCGGACCTTCGACTTCACGCCTTAATAGTCCATTTGGGAGTCCGACGATCCAGGAAGGCCGACAGGCCCTCCTGCCCCTCGGGACTTGAGCGCAGCCGGACCAGGGTCTCGACAGACAAATCCACCCGCGCCTGGGGCGTCAGGGGCCCGAGCTTGGCGATCAAGGCCTTGGCCTCGCGCGCCGCCCGGGGCCCGCATTTGAGAACATCGCCGGCCAAGGCCTCTGCCTTGGCGCGCAGCTCCGAGGAAGAAACGACCTCGTGGACCAAGCCCATGGCCAGGGCCTCCCTGGCGCCGAAAAGCTCGGCCGTCAGGTAGTAGCGCCGCGCGTTGGCCTCGCCGATCTTGGGCAGGACCCAGCGGGAGATCACCGCGGGCACCAGCCCCAGGCGGCCCTCCGAGAATGAGAGCTTCGCACCCTCAGCCAGCAGGATGATGTCGCCCGCGGCCAAAAGACCGAGCCCCCCGCCGAAAACGTTGCCCTGGGCCGCGACGACGACCGGGACGGGACACTCATCGACGGCCTGGAGAGCTTCAGCCAGCAGTCGGGCGTCCCTCTTTGCCTCCTCGCCGGGAAGCTGGCCCGACTTCTTCATCCACTGGATGTCCGCCCCGGAGCAGAAATCCTGGCCTTCTCCGGTCACGACGGCAACGCGGACGGTCTCCGTTTGGGCGATGGCCCCAAAGGCCTCGGAGATCTCGCGCAGGGTCTGATCGCTCATGGCGTTGCGCAGGGCAGGGCGGTTGAGGACCACTCGCGTCACAGCGCCCAGTTCGAGCTTGACGTGCTCCATGGCTACATCCGGAAGACGGGACGGTCCAATTCCCCGATGGGGGCGTGCGCGGCAGCGGCCAACGCCAGGGCCAGGACCTTGCGGGTGTCGGCCGGCTCGATGATGCCGTCGTCCCAAAGACGGGCGGAACCGTAGTAGGGGTGACCTTCGGCCTCGTATTGCGCGCGGATGGGGGCTGCGATCTTCTCGGCCTCCTCGGCGGAGAGCTCCCCGCCCTGGCGCTTGAGAGACTCGCGCTTGATGATGGTCATGACGGTCGCGGCCTGCTCGGCCCCCATGACCGAGACGCGGGCGTTGGGCCAGGTAAACAGGAATCTCGCGCCGTAGGCGCGGCCGCACATGGCGTAGTTGCCGGCGCCATTTGAGGATCCGATGATCACCGTCAGCTTGGGCACGCGGGTCGTGGAGACCGCCTGGACGAATTTGGCGCCGTGCTTGATGATGCCGCCCTGCTCGAACTCCCGGCCGACCATGAAGCCCGTGATGTTCTGCAGAAACAGCAGGGGAATCCGCCTCTGGTCGCAGAGCTCGATGAAGTGAGCGCCTTTAAGCGAGGACTCCGAGAAGAGGATGCCGCGGTTGGCGAGTATTCCCACCGGCCGACCGTGGATTTTGGCGAAACCGCAGACGAGCGTCGTGCCGTAGAGGGCCTTAAACTCGTGGAAGCGCGAGCCGTCGACGATCCGAGCGATCACCTCCCGCGGGTCGCAGGGACGGCGCAGGTCGCGGTGGACGATGCCGTAAAGCTCGTCTGCCGGGTAGAGCGGCTCCTCTCCGGAGCCGAGCTCGAAGCGTGGGGCATTTAAGTTGGCGACGATGGCCCGGCAGGTCTGCAGGGCGTGCTCGTCGTTGTCGGCCAGGTGATCGGTCACGCCCGAAACGCGACTGTGCATGTCGCCGCCGCCCAAGTCCTCGGCCGTCGACTCCTCGCCCGTCGCGGCCTTGACCAAAGGCGGGCCGCCGAGGTAGATGGTGCCCTGGCCGCGCACGATGACGGACTCATCCGACATGGCCGGAACATAAGCCCCGCCGGCCGTGCACATCCCCATGACCGCGGAGATCTGCGGGATGTGGAGCGCCGACATTTGGGCCTGGTTGTAGAAAATTCGTCCGAAGTGCTCCTTGTCCGGAAAAACCTCGGACTGCTTAGGAAGGAAGACCCCGCCCGAGTCGACGAGATAGACGCAGGGCAGGCGGTTTTCCTGCGCGATCTCCTGGGCGCGAAGATGCTTCTTGATGGTCTCGGCGTAATAGGTGCCGCCCTTGACCGTGGCGTCGTTGGCGACGATGACGCAGAGCCGTCCGCTGATCACACCCAGCCCCGTGATCACGCCCGCGGCCGGAACCTCGTCGTCGTAGAGGCCCATGGCCGCCATGGCCGAGAGCTCCAGAAATTCCGTGCCGTGGTCGACGAGACGTTCGACGCGCTCGCGCGCGGTGAGCTTGCCCCGGGAGCGGTGGAGATCGACGGCCTTCTTGGGCCCGCCCTGACGGATGCGCTCCAAGCGGGCGCGCAGGTCCGACAGGAGGCCCTGGTGGTGCTCCGCGTTGGCCTTAAACTCTGCGGAAGCGCCATCGACGCTCGAGGAGATCGGCGGCGTGTCGGTCTCGCGCTCGGTCATGCCGGGATGATACAAAAATCGCCGACTTTGACGACGCCGCCGCGCAGGACTTTAGCGAAGATCCCTTCCTTGGGCATGACGCAGTCCCCCGCCGCTTGGCGGATGGCGCAAGGCGCGTGGCATTTCTTGCCGATCTGCGTCACCTCAAGGAGGACGCTCTCTCCGAGCTTGAGGCGCGTTCCCAAAGGAAGGCGGGCCAAGTCCACGCCCCGGGTGGTGACGTTTTCAGCGAAGCTCCCCGCCGAAACGTCGAGGCCCTTGGCGCGCATCGTCTCGATGCTCTCGAGGGCCAGGAGGCTCACCTGCCGGTGCCAGCCGCCTCCATGGGCGTCGGCCTCGACGCCGAAATTCTCAACGAAGAGGGCCCGTCCGACGTTCTTCTTAGGGACCCCTTTTTTGGCGCTGACGCAGACCGCCTCGACCGTCGCCATCCTCAGCCCCCCACCGAACACATGAAGCGCTCGCGCGCCGCTTGAGACTCAAGGGCGTGCCTCTCGGGCTTGGCCTGGGCGACGCACCTCCAAAGCGCGGCCAGATCCTCATCGGCGAAGCCCGCGCGCAGAGGCCCGAGGAGATCCTCGCCTCGCTCGGAGGCCAGGCACGGCAGGAGCCGTCCCGTCGAGGTCAGGCGCATGCGATTGCAGTTTCCGCAAAAATTAGAACTCAAGGCCCCGATGAAGCCGACGCTGCCGGCCGCTCCGTCCGGACGAAAATAGCGAGCCGGGCCAAAACCTTTCGGCGGGGAGCACGGCTCAAGAATCCCACAAGCGACTTGAATTTTGGCCAGAGGCAGCCATCGTTCGGAGGTAAAGAAGCCCGTCTCGCCGATGGGCATGAGTTCGATGAATCGCACGTGAACGGATGTCTTCCGTGCCAGATCGACGAAAGCGGGGATCTCATCGTCGTTGAGTCCCCTGGCCACAACGACGTTGACCTTAACCGGGTTAAGACCCGCCGAGACAGACGCCTCAAGGCCGGCCAGAACGGCAGATAAATCACCCGATCGGGTCATCTCGCGAAAGCGAGTGGGATCAAGACTGTCGATGGAGATATTCACTCGTCTTAAACCCGCGGCCTTCAGCCGTGCCGCGAGCGGAGCCAAAAGGATTCCGTTGGTCGTCATCGAGAGATCTTCCAAACCCATGAGAGAGAGCCGTTCGACGATCTCAACGATATCTAGACGAAGAAGGGGCTCTCCGCCCGTCAAGCGGATTTTGGAGACTCCAAGACCGCACGCCAACCTCGAGAGTCGTTCGATCTCGCCAGGAGTTAAAACATCCTTAGGCGCAACGCCGGAAGAGCCCGCCGCGGGAAGACAATAGACGCAGCGGAGATTGCAGCGATCGGTGACGGAAAGCCGCAGATAGTCCAAACGCCGTCCATGGGAGTCCTTCAACTCGGGAGCGATCACGTCAGCCTCCGAAAGCGGAGGGTCTCCCCCGCCTTCACGGTCCGGGGACCGCCCTCCGCAATCGCCAGGGCGTCGGCCCGCGAGGCCGCGGTGAGCCTGGCGGAGCCCTGGGAGGCCAGGAGTTCAAGCCGCCACCGCCCCCCTTCCCAATGCGCGCGGCAGAATAAATAATGCCGCCGCTCATCGCGCAAGGAGAAGCTCCCCGACACCTCTCCTTCCAGACTCGGCCCCTCAGGGCCGAGTCCCCTCAAGCCCCGCAGGGCCGGCAGGACGAATTCCTCGGCGCAGACCAAGGAGGAGACGGGATTTCCCGGCAGGCCGAAGACGAGCGTCTCCGCCAGCCGCGCAAAGAGAAGTGGCTTGCCGGGCCGAATCGACACGCCCGCAAAAACGATCTCGGCGCCGAGGTCTTCGAGCGCGGCCCGGGTGAAGTCATAATCCCCGACGGAAACGCCCCCGGTCAAAAGAACGACGTCGGCCTTCGCCGCGGCGAGGCGAACGGCGGCCGCAATGGCGGCGCGATCATCGCCCACGGGCGGATGGCGGAAAAACTCGGCCCCCCAGCCGGTGCAGGCCGCAGCCAAGGCCGGCCCGCTTGAGTCGCGAAGGGCGGCGCCCGGCGCGGGGCGGGCCAGCTCGTCTCCCGTCGCGACGAGTGCGACCCGCGGACGCCTCACGACGCGAACGACCCCCAGGCCCTGTGCCGCCAAGAGGCCGAGCTCAACGGGACGCAGAAGGGTTCCCGCCTCCAAAAGAGGCGCGCCCGAGGCCACATCCTCGCCGCGGCGGCGCACGAACTGCCCGGACTCCGGCTCCTCCAGGATCAAGAGACGTCCGTCCCCCGCCGTCGCGGTCTTCTCCTGCATGACCACGCAGTCCGCCCCCGCCGGCACGGGGGCCCCGGTCAGCACGCGCACCGCCTTCCCCGGCCCGACCTCCGAGGCGGGAGGCCCTCCCGCCCGAGCCCCGCCATCAAGGATGAGGACCTTGGGCGAGTCGGCGCAGGCCCCCGAGACGTCGCGCGAACGAAGGGCGTAGCCGTCCATGGAGGAATTGTCAAAGGCAGGCAGATCCTCTCGCGCGCTGAGAGGCTTGGCCAGGACCCGTCCGCAGGCCGCCTCGGCGGAGACCTCCTCGGACTCCAAGATCTTCGAAGCCTCCAGAACGAGGCGCAAGGCCTCACCCGCGGAGATCATCTCGAGAGTTTTCTTCATCGCTTCAGGGATATCATACGCAATTGCGCCCCGCGCCGGGTTTGCTAGACTGGGGTCATGCCAGAAAACCCTCGCCTGCGCATGATCGACGTCGGAGGAAAAACCGCCACGCCCCGCCGCGCCGAAGCCGTCGGCGCCCTCAAAATGGGACGAGAAGCCTTCCGCCTCCTGCGCGAGGGCAAGCTCCCCAAGGGCGACGCGCTCAAACTCGGCGAGGCGGCCGGGATCATGGCCGCCAAGCGGACTTCCGAAACGATCCCCCTCTGCCATCCGCTTTCTCTTGACGCAGTCTCCGTGCGCTTTGAGCTCGACGCCTCCCTGCCGGGCGTAAAGGTCCGCTGTCAGGCCTCGGCCTTCGCCAAGACCGGAGTCGAGATGGAGGCTCTCTCCGGGGCGACCGGAGCTCTCCTTGCGGTCTACGACCTCGTCAAGCAGGTCGACCCCGCTCTTGAAATCGAGGCCATCCGCCTGGATTTTAAAGAAGGCGGCAAGACCGGCCTTTGGAAGCATCCCCTCTCCTCCTCCGCCGAGCCCCTCCACCCGGCCAAGACGCCGAAGCTGGGCCGGGCCTGCGTGGTGACGGTGAGCGATCTCTGCAGTCAGGGAGAGAGGACGGACCTCTCGGGCCCCGCGCTGGCGGCGGGGCTTCAGGAGATGGGCTTCCGCGTAGACCGCCTGATCGTCCTGCCCGATGAGCCAAAGCTCATTGAAGAAGAGATCAAGCGCTCCGCCAAAGGCCGCGCCTTGATCGCTCTCACCGGAGGCACGGGGCTGTCTCCCCGCGACCGCACTCCCGAAGCAGTCGAGGCCTCTTGCGACCGATTGGTTCCCGGCGTGGGAGAAGCCCTGCGCGCCTACGGCTCAAGGCACATGCCGCGCGCCTCGCTGTCGCGCTCGACGGCGGGACTGCGCGGGCACTGCCTCGTCGTCTGCCTTCCCGGAAGCCCGGGAGGGGTACGCGACGGCCTGACGGTGCTCGCCGATCTCCTGCCCCACGCCGCCCTGATCGCCCGCGGCGGCGGGCATTAACGCTTGAGGCTGTGGAGAAGCGTTCCTCCGGCCAGACCCACGAGATAGCCGTAGGGCAGGCCGGCGCAGGCCAGACCGATCAGAAGGACTAAGGCGAAGTTTTTCTTTTCGAAAGCCTGATCGCGCGTCAGCGACAGCATCGCCAGTCCCTCAAAGAGCAAAAGCACCCCCAGCATGGGCCGAGGAAAGACCCTCGCGATCTCGGAGAATGCCCCGCCGAAAAAAAGTCCCAAAATGAGGAAGATGGCGCCAATGATAAGGACCGAACCTCCGGTCCGGGCGCCGAAGAAATAATGACCCGCCATGCCTCCCGAACCGTGACAAACGGGGACTCCCCCGAACAACGGTCCGATGAGGTTCATGAGCGAGTAGGTCAAGCCGATGCGATGGACGCTCGGCGCGCGGCCTCCGAAATAATCAAGACTGACCTGGCGCGTCGCCAGGATTGAGTTCCCCAAAGACAGCGGAATCTGCGGCAACGCCAGAAGGATGAAACCGGTCCAAACATCCCCAATCGAAGGCGCCGCAAACAACGGGGCTTTAAAACCGAAACCTCCAGCCAGCACGCGCCCATCGAGAGTCGTCGACGCCGACCAGGCCAGGCCCAGGACGATGACGATGAGCGCCGGAGGCAGGCTCTCATTGCCCCTGAAGGCGAGCACGACGACAGCGCAGACAAAAACCAAGACCCAACCCGAAGGACCTCCCGCCGGGAGGAACTCGCGGCAGGCCAGCCAGGAGAGCTGGAGGCCAAGCCCGCATTGGATGCCGCGCACCACGGCCTTAGGGATGGCGCGCGCCAAGGCCTCAAGTAGCCCCGTCGCCGTCAGCAGCAGCATGAGCAGGCCCGCGGCCAGCCCGCCTCCGGCCAAGGTCGCGCCGGAGAGCTTGCCTGCGATGGCGATGGCGGCCATGGCCTTGAGCGGTTGGACCGGCATGGGCAGGCGGTAAATCAGCGCCGTCATGATCTGCAGGGCGCCGAACACGGCCAGGACCGAGCCGCCTCTTAAGCCGCAGGCCAGGGTCAGGCCGACCAGCAGGGGCAGTGAGGTCCCGAGGTCGCCGAAGGCCCCGGCCAGTTCCCGGCGATCAAAGCGAAGAGGCGCGCGCGGCATGCGGCATTCTATCACTTGATGGGAATGCCGTCTGAGGCGGTGAGAAGGTATCGCAGGATGAGTTCTTTTGAGTCGTTGGGCAACCCTGAGGACCGCTGCATGGAATCCAGGATCGCGGGCCACCTCTGCGCAGGATATCGGGAAGGCAGGCGCAGGGTATGGCAGGCTGAGCATTTCGTCGCGTAGAGAGAACGGCCCCGATCCAGATCGACGGACGTCGTGCCGGGCCACCGCTGCGCGGCCCGCTCGGCCTGCGCGGGAGAAATCCGCGGGAGGCTCCCCACGCACGCAGCCGAAACAATGACGACGGTAAAAAGAATGCCCGCCCCGCCCCTAAAAGCGCAGCGAGGCGAGGATGCGAAGTTCAGTCTTTTCATGTTCATCCAGGACCAGGGAATCCTGCCGATTGCCGATTGATCTCTTCAAGGCCGGGAGTTGTCCCAGGAATGTGGCCGCAATCCACCAGCCGTCGGCGCCGTAGCTGAGCGTCGGCCCCAGGAACAGCGCGCTATGTTCAAGGCCCGTGCTGGTTCGCGTCTTGAGACTCGGATTTCGAAGCTCCAGTCCGGCGGCGAACCTGGGCGTGAGAAAATGCGTGACCCCAAGGACGTTCTCGATGCCGAGTTCCCAGCCCGAGTTCGAGGGTCCGAACTTCCATTCAGGCTCGACGATAAGGTTGTAGGCAGCCAAGGTGTCGCCGACCTTCTTGTCGAGGATGAGCTTGCTCTCCCACCCGAACTCATCAGAGGCCATCGTGTATTCCTGATACAAAGCCGATCCCACGGGATCGGCCACCGGGTCGGAAAGCTTGTATTTCCATTCCGAGGAGATGCCGTCGAACTTCTGCTCCGTCTTGGTGGCGTCCGGAGCGGCCGGATCGTTCCGGGAAACGCTGTTCCAGTTAAGATACAGAGAGGTCAGAAGCCGGTCGGTCAGGCCGAACTCGAACTCCAACCGATGGTCGAAACGCGAGTAAAAATCCGCTCTCCCCTTGCGCCAGGTGGACCACAGTTCGATTTCCCGGGTCCCCGGCGCCATGACGCCGCTCTCATAGGCATAGGTGAAGCGCCGCTCATTGGCATTCACGACGGAAGGCTCCGCCGCCAAGACGAGGGCCAGCAGGGCGAAACAGACAGTCATTCGGAAGGTTCTCACGCAGTTATTGTATCATTATTGAGACTGCGTATCAATAAGAGAGGATCGAAGACATCAGCCTTTCCCGCGGTCGAAGGCGCAGGGCGCTGGGGGCAATCGTTAAACTTGCGACAAGTGCCTTAAACTGCCATAATAGATTTGATCCGCGAATTTCGTTCATGTGTTTTTGATGCATCTCGGCAAAAAATACGGACAATTAAAATTACCGAAAAATTGAGCAGTCGGGAAATGACGTCATAATAAGCGTTTTGTCGTACTGGTAGGGTGGCTGAGCGGTCAAAAGCACCGGTCTGTAAAACCGGCGGCAATAGCCTACACAGGTTCGAATCCTGTCCCTACCACCATTTTAAACCGGCCCGCGGGGCCGGTTTTTTTTAGGCCCCGTTCTCGGCCTGCTCGGCCAGGGCGTCGACCATGGCCGAGAAGATGAACTTGTGGAAGGGGTAAAGCCCATACCAATACGCGACCCCGAAGAGCCCCGCCGGAGCGAAGACGGCGGTCTGAATCAGACGCGTGCCGCCATTTTCAGGAACCGCCTCCCACTGAAGCCAGGCGCGTCCCGGCAGGCGCATCTCCGCGCGCAGGCGGAGCAGGCGCGGAGGATCGACGGCCTCCACGCGCCAGAAATCCAAGGCCTCTCCGATGAGTATCTCATCGGGATGCCGTCGCCCGCGACGCAAGCCGGGGCCGCCAGCCAGCCTGTCTAAGATGCCGCGAATGGTCCACGCCCACTCCCAGGCAGGCCAACCGCGATGGCCGCCCACTCCGCTGAAGGCGCGAAAGACGGCCTCGGGCGAGGCTCGGACGAGCCGCGAACGCGTCTCGCGGGCCAGACCCTCGGTGTCAACAAACTCAGCCGTCGGACCGCCCCCCAAGGCCCCGCACCAGCGCGTCTCGATCTCGCCTCTGTCCAGGCGCACCAGCGCAAGCGAGACAGCGGTGCGGTAATTGATGGGCTCGACCTCGGGGAAGAGCCGTTCGGCGGCACGGGTGTCGGCGACGAGGGATTGGACCATGCCCTGAACCAGGGGCACGGCCAAGGTGTTGGGAATCGGCGTGATCCACCCGATCATGCGCGAGGCCAGGCGCGGCATCAAGGCCGG
>Ga0334722_10006519_pt1 | contig 11513 bp, 10 predicted proteins | sample C3_bottom_MG_FD_207210 | JGI IMG/M metagenome (GOLD analysis project Ga0334722, IMG submission 207210) | Sediment microbial communities from Yellowstone Lake, YNP, Wyoming, USA - C3_bottom | ecosystem: Environmental > Aquatic > Freshwater > Lake > Sediment | place: USA: Wyoming | collected...
GCTTTAGTATCTTCAAAGTCTCTCGTCTTGATGCCGCCCCCTCGACTGAGCTGCGGCGCCTCAACGCGCAGGCCGGCGCGCTGATGTCGGACGTGCTGACCAAACGCGACGATGAGGCCGTGCGCGCGGACGCCGGCGTGAGTTCCCCCGCGCGCACGACCACCGAGATCACGCTGCGTCTCAAACCTGATCCACAGCCCGGCGTCTACGCGGTCATGTGGCGCGTGCTGTCCATCGACACGCATACAACACAGGGGTTTCACATCTTCATCCTTGCGACGAAACGCTGAGGGAAGAGATTTCCAGCGAACTTCCATTCAACTTGCCTTGACCAAATGCGTCTAGCGTGTTTAAGATAGGGGCAACCGAATAGCAAGGAACCTCCGAACGGGCAAACCCGGAGCAATCCGGGGACGCAAAGCCAGCGGGGCCATCGACGAGATGGCTGGCCGGGTTACCGAAGAGGAAGCACAGCGAGGCCGAGTGCTTCCCACATCGCGCCTCGCGTTTCGTTTCTCTGGGGCTGCCCGTCGGAGACCGCGACTTCTGAAACGTAAGGTTCAGATGGCGCGGCCGGGTCCGGGAGAGTTCACCGCTAGACGCCCACTCCGGCAGGGCGCTCTGGCATCAGTGACGACGTGAACACCTTCCCGTGGCGCCCTGGCGGGCAACTGAGGCGCACCGTCGCATCCCCATCGCTCATCTCCGGCCCGGCCGCTGCCAGTTCTTCGCACCACTTCTCCGCGCGCCCCTAAGCGTCGAGATCAGCCGAGTATCGAAAGAATCGCCTGCGCATAGATCTTCGTAAAATCCCACACTTCTGAGACAGGCACAAACTCACTCGCAAGTACGTCTGGTCCTGTTTCGCGGCGTCTTTGCGTCGGCGGGCCGAACATCACCGTCGGGATTCCCCGGGAGTTTGCGTACCCGGCGTCAAACGCGTATGGCACGTACCCGATCCACGGCGCCTCGCCACGCACCGCCGCGTGGGCGCTCGACAGCGCCGTCACCACGGGGTGATCTCGCGCGACGCGATAGGGCAGGTGCGTGGCGCCGGCGCGGACGTCAATCTCATAGGGAGGGATGTCTCCCAGGGCGGACCGGATCTCTTGGACTGCGTCGGCGGGATCGGTCCCCGGCAGCACGCGCCGGTCGATCGTGAGGGTGGCGGTGTCGGGCATCGTGTGTGGGGCAATAGGGGAAGTGACGAGCTTGTAGGGCTCGAGGTGCTCGCGGCCGAGACCGGGATCGCTCCGCGTGATGCGCCCCCGCAGATCCGCCAGCCGGTTGAGAGCTTCGCGCAGCCCGAAGATCGCGTTCTTACCAAGATGCGGCTGGCTGCTGTGACCGGCCTCACCGCGGATCGTGACGTGAACATCCACCCGGCCGCGGTGGCCGATGACGATCCCCCGGGTGCCCATCGCAAGCCATCCGCTATCCGCGCGCAGCCCGGCGCCGTCGAAGAGCTGCGCTGAGCAGCGGTGCGATGACTGCGACTCGGTGTTCACCACGACGGTCAACGTGCCCCGAAGACGGATCTTCTGGCTGGCGATGATCTGGAGCGCGCCGAGGAGCGCGGCCAGCGCGCCTTTGTTCTGCGCGGTGCCTTTGCCAAAGACCTGACCGTCTATCAGCCGGCCTTCGAGCGCCGGGTCCGTGTAGTTGCCGTGCTGCGACGTCGCGTAGGCCATCACCAGCAGGCTGGGAGAGGGGGCGCCGCTCCCGACACGGCAGATCAGGTTGTTCAGAGAATCGATCTGGACCGGACCGAGATCGAGCGATTCGATCATCGGCCGGACGACGTCGTGGACGTAGTGCGCGATCTTTGGGTCGGTCGGCTCGATCTCGTTCTGACCGAGCGGCACGTCCGTCGGCGTGCGCGCCAGGGCGATCAAGGTTTCGGTGACATCGGTTGGGTCGAATCCCGGCAGCGACGGCGCGGTCATGGTGGTGCCTCCTTCAAACGGTGACGGCCGGCATGACGTCTCGCGCGGCGCGCTTCAACTGTCCGAGCTGGTCGAAAGCGGCGAAGCGGAGGATTGGGACGGTACAGCCGGCGGCGACGTAGCTCATGATCTTGCGCGAGACGGCTTCGGGCGGTCCATACGCCACCCACCCTTCCATCAGCTCTGGTCCGGGATCAAACGAATAGTAGAACTGCAGGAAGCGCCGGGCCTCCTCGTACGCCTTGATCCGATCATCGTTGATGTTGACCATGAGATGCAGCGACGATTCGAGACGGGCGGGGTCCCGACCGTGCGCGCGCGCCGTGTCGCCAATAGTCTTCCATCGCGCCGCGAACTCTTCAGGGGTGACGTTGTCGGTCATGTAGCCGTCGCCGAGCCGCCCGATCCGGCGCATGGCCCGCTGCACCACCTCGGATTGGGCGATGCGGCCTTTGGGGTTGCTGGCGATCCAGATCGGGCAGGGGGTCTGGACCGGCTTTGGCGCCAGCGAGAGGTCGGTGAACTGATAATACGTTCCCTTATGCGAAACATGATCTTCGGTCCACAGGCGTCGTACGACCTTGATGCCTTCGGTCATTCGCCCCACGCGCTCATCTGGTGAGACGCCGAACGGCGCGAGCTCGGCCGGCATGCCGCCGCCGAGACAGACGCCGAGCACGGCGCGTCCTTCGCTGATGACATCGAGCGACGCCCACTGCGACGCGACCCAAATCGGATGGCGGATGACAAACGTGGCCAGACACACGGTGCCGAGACGCACGCGACGCGTCCGGCCGGCGATCGCCGCGAGCGTCAGCATCGCCTCGAGCCGTGGTTTGTGAAAGAGACTGTCGCCGACCCAGACCGAATCGAAGAACCCCGTCTCTTCGGCCGCCACGGCGGTGTCGAGGAGGTCTTTCGTCGTGGCCGCGCCGATGAGGACGCCTCGGTTTGGCAGGCTGAGGCCGAATCTCGCCTGACGGGCACCCATGGGCCATTCCCCCTTGTGTTGACTGGCGGCGACTGACCCTAGTATACTGCCAAGTAAATGATATTAGTTCTCATATAGAATACCTCTCATTTGGGTCGTCAGGGGGGACGATGCGAAGGCTCGTTGCAACACTGGCCGTGATCACGCTCTTGTCGGGTTGGGCCGCGGGTGCTCCGGCATCACCGGACAAGGTCGCCGTCGTGGCCTCGTTTTATCCCCTCTACGAATTCGCGCGTCGGGTCGGCGGTGAGCGGATCGCCGCCCGCAACCTGACGCCGGCCGGCGCCGAGCCGCACGACTACGAATTGACGCCCCGCAATGTGATCGCGGTCAACGCAGCCCGCGTGCTTATCTACAACGGCGCGGGTCTCGAGCCGTGGGTGCGGAAACTGCTGTCCCAGATCCCCGAGCGGGTGATCAAGGTCAACGCCACAGACGGTATCCAGCTCGCTCGGATCGGGTCGGGCGAAGACCGGGGGCAGGTCGACCCGCACGTCTGGCTCGATCCGGCGCTGGCGCAGCGCCAGGTCGACAATATCCTGGGCGGGCTCCTGCAGGCCGACCCCTCCGGCAGAGCGGTCTACGAGGCGAACGCCGCGGCGTTCAAGGCGACGCTCGGCGCGCTGCACGATCGGATCCAGCGGACGCTGGCGCCGTGTCGCAGGAAGGTGTTTGTGACGTCGCACGCGGCATTTGGATACTTCGCCGCGCGATACGGTCTCACGCAGGTGGCCATCAGCGGGGTGACCCTCGACGCGGAGCCGTCGGCCGCCAAGATCCGCGAGATCCTGCGAGTCGTTCGTCAGCACGACATCCGCGTGATCTACTACGAGACGCTCGTCAGCCCCCGGATCGCGTCGGCGATCGCCCGCGAGGTTGGGGCGCGGACGGCCGTGCTGAACCCGATCGAGGGGCTGACCGATGCCGAGCAGCGGCAGGGGAAAGGCTATCTCTCGGTCATGGACGACAACCTCCGCAGCCTGACGCAGGGCCTTGACTGCCCGTGACGCCGAGGACTACCATCGAGACGTCATGAGAATAATTCTCATCAGGAGATCTCGACTGTGACGCAGCGAGCGCCGAAAGTGCGCAAGACGTGGCAGCGGGGCGTCATTCTCCAAGGCATAGACGCGGCGAAGTGCCACATCACGGCTGAGGAGCTCCACCGCCGCGTGCGGCGCGGCATCCGGCCGATCGGGCTCGCCACCGTCTATCGGGCCCTCGAGTCGTTTGTCCGCGAGGGCCTGGTCGAGCCGGTGCATGTCGGCGACGGCAAGGTGCGGTATGGGCTGGTGGCCAAACACCACGACCACCTCGTCTGTCTCAACTGCGGCGACTGGGAGCCGCTCGACGAGTGTCTGCTTCCGAAGACCCCCCGCCGGCTTGGGACCTTCAAAGTCACGGGGCACCAGCTCGACGTGTATGGGTACTGCGCCGAGTGCCAGACCGCCGGGGCTGATGCATGACGACGCCCGTCACGACATACGGCCGACCCCTGGTCGAGGTGACCGACGTCTCCTTTAGCTACGGGGACGAGCGTGTGCTCGATCATGTCACGCTGCAGATTCAGTCCGGCGATTTCCTTGGCATCATCGGTCCAAACGGGTCGGGCAAGACGACGTTGCTGCGGATCATCCTTGGGTTGCTTCGACCAGACAGCGGACGCGTCCGGCTCTTTGGCACCGACCTCGCCGAATTTCGCGAGTGGAGCAGGGTTGGCTACGTGCCGCAGAAGGCCGTCGCGTTTGAGAGCCTGTTTCCGGCGAGCGTGTTCGAGGTCGTGCTCAGCGGGAGGTGCGGCCGCGCGGGCGTGGGGCGGCGGTATGGCGCCGACGATCGCGCCATGAGCGTGCGGGCGCTCGAAACGGTCGGCATGATCCAGTATCGCGACCGGCTGATCGGCCGGCTCTCGGCGGGCCAGCAGCAGCGCGTGTTCATCGCTCGCGCGCTGGCCAGCCGTCCCGAGCTGTTGCTGCTCGACGAGCCCACCGTCGGGGTCGACCTCGACGCCCAGGAGCAATTTTACAGCCTGCTGTGCCGGCTCAACCGCGACATGGGGACGACGATGGTCCTCGTCTCGCACGACATCGCCGTCATCGCCCAAGAAGTCACACAATTGGCGTGTCTCAACCGCCGCCTCGTGTTTCACGGCAGCCCCGACGAGGCGATGCGGTCGGGCGCCGTCGAGCACATGTACCGGGCGGAGAGCCGCCTCGTCGCCCACCGGCACTGAGCGTCTCCGTGCCTGAGATCCTCCAGTACGGTTTCATGCAGCGCGCGCTGCTCGCGGGCGCGATCATCGGGACGATTGCGCCGATGATCGGCGTGTTCCTCGTGCTGCGCCGGCTCAGCCTGATCGCCGATACGCTGTCGCACGTCGCGCTGGCCGGGGTGGCGGGGGGGCTACTCCTGCAGACCTATCCGCTGGCGGGCGCGCTCGTGGCCGCGCTTGTCGGCGCCGTCGGCATCGAGCGGCTCCGGACGTCGGGCCGCCTGTTCGGTGAGGCGGCGCTGGCGATCTTCCTCTCCGGAGGATTTGCGGTCGCGGTCGTCCTCATCAGCCTGGCGCGCGGGTTCAACGTCGATCTCTTTTCTTACCTGTTTGGGGCCATCACCGTCGTCCAGCCGCGCGACCTGTGGGTGATCGTGTTGCTGGGGCTCGTCGTGTTGGGCGCGGTGACGCTGCTGTCAAAGGAGCTCTTTGCGATCACGTTCGATGAAGAGAGCGCCCGGGTCCAGGGCCTGCCCGTAGACATCCTTAACCTGCTGCTCACGGTGCTGGTCGCCGTAACGGTCGTCGTCGCGATGCGCATCGTCGGCATCCTGCTCACGAGCGCGCTGCTCGTCATCCCCGCGGTGACCGCGCTGCGGCTCGCCCGGAGCTTCCGCACCACGCTGGTCGTCGCCGTGGCATGCTCGCTGGTTTCGGTGCTCGTGGGTATGATCGTGTCCTTCTATTTGGATATCGCCGCCGGTGGGGCGATCGTCCTCGCGGCGCTGACGCTGTTTGGGGCGGCGACGCTGGCCAGGCGGGAGAAGCCGCGGCGCTGACCGAATGGTTTGTCCACACGACACACACCCATAGATTGGAGTGATACCAATGTCTCGTAGGGCCATTTCCGCCCCACCCGGGAGCACCACGCCACTCTCGCCGGCGATCATTGTCGATGGGATCGTCTATGCCTCGGGTCAGATCGGCCGCGATCCCGCCACCGGCGAGGTCCCGGCAGATTTTCGTCTGCAGGTGCGCCACACGATCGACAACCTTCGCGCGGTGCTGCGCCAGGCGGGCGCCGACCTGAAGGACGTGGTGAAGACTACAGTGTTCTTGACCCGGCAGTCCGACTTCGGGGTGATGAACGAGATCTACGCGCAGTCGTTCCCAGAGCCGCGACCCGCGCGGTCGACGATCGTGGTCGCGGCCCTCGCGCGTCCGGGCATCGACGTCGAGATCGAAGGAGTCGCCTATCCCGCGAAGGCAGGTCGTGGCGGCCGCGCGCGGCCGGCTGCGAAGAAGGCGAAGGGGCGGGCGAAGACGGGCGCTACGCGGAAGGCGGCGCGGTCGTCTCGAGGGCGTCGCGCGCGATAGCGGCCAGGATCGCGACAAACTCCGGCGAGGCGTTCAGCGACTCGGTTCTCACGAGCCGCATGCCCAACTCGCGGGCGAGCCGGCCGGCCTCGACATCGAGATCGTACAGCACCTCAAGGTGATCGGCGACAAAGCCGATCGGGCAGACCGCGACATCCTGCACATCCTTGGCCCGCAGGTCTCGAAGCGCGTCGAGGATGTCCGGGCCGAGCCATGCCTCGCCCGTGGCGCTCGCGCTCTGAAACGCAAACGACCATCGCGTCACACGGGCCGCGTCTGCGACCGCCTTGGCCGACTCGACGAGTTGCAGGGGATAGGGATCCCGAAACTCAGCGATGCGCTTTGGCAGGCTGTGGGCCGTGAAGACCACGTGCGCCATCGGCGCATGCGCCGCATCGAGGCGGTCCAGCGCGGCGCGCACGCGGCGCGCCAGCGTCGCGACGAGGGCGGGGTGCAGGTGCCACGACTCGACGAAGCGCAGGTGGGGGGCGCCGAGCCGTCCGACCGTGTCGGAGGCCGTTTTGATGTACGTGCCCACGCTCAGGCGCGAGTAGTGCGGGGCCAGTACGATGCCCACGCCCCCGGTCACGCCGTCGGCGTGCATCCGCTCGACGGTGTCTGCAATGAACGGGTGCCAGTGCTTCATCCCGACATACACCGGCAGTCCTGAGGCGGCCCGCAGCGCTTCGGCGAGCGCGCGGGTGATCTCCAGCAGCGGTGACGAGCCGCCGATCTCGGCGTAGCGCGACGCGAGCTCGGCGATCTTCTCGGGGCTCGGCGCCCGTCCGCCCCTGATGTGCGTGTAGTACGCCGCGAGATCCTCGGGACCGGCGGGCGTCCCATAGGCCATCAGCAGGATGGCGTTCGATGGGCGAGGCGAGGTCGTCACTCCTTCTCCGCGTCATCGAGCTTCGGAATCTTGATCACCTGGCCGGGGAAGATGACGTTGGGATCTGCAATCTGGTCCTGGTTGCGCTTCCAGATGACCTCCCACAGCGTTCCCTTTCCGTACCGGTCCGCGGCGATGTCCCACAAGCTGTCCCCCGGGTAGATGGTTTTTTCCTCTTCGGGGACAAACGTGAGTTCCGTCACTCTCATGACGAACAGAGTGACGCTGTCGGGGTTGTTTAGGGACTGCTGCGTCGTCAATTTTGCCAGTTTGTTCGCGTCGTCGCGGTACGCGAGGTCGGCGCCGATGCCGCCCATCTGTGGGACGGTTCGGTGAAATCCTTCATGGATCATTGTATGCGTGATGAGAGTCGACTCGGCCGTCCCCAAGTCCACGAGTTCTGCGAAGAACGCCAGCGGGAACTCGGTGCGGTCTGGCGCTGTCGACCCTATGCGCGCGGGTGTCGATCCGCCGACCGCGGCGGCACCTTGTCCCACAAGACTGTCGATGAGGCTGCCGATGCCCTTCTTGAGCGTGCTGGCCACGCCGAGGCCCGTATATCGAGTCTTCTTGGAGACGAGACCAACGTCACTAATCAGGAGGCTGCCGATTCGGGTTTTCAACGTCTCAAGGACCACCCGTCGCGCGCCGTCGTTGCCGTCGCCGATCTTGAAGAGCGGGTCGAGGACATTGGCAACCATCAGTTGGGATTGGGCATCGATCTTGTCCATCGTCTCGAGAATCTTAAGCGCATATAGCACCCGATTCACGGCGGTGTTGGTCGCTTTTGTAAACTGAATGTCTACCTTTGCGCCGCGCAGGGCGGTGACGGCGGGATGTTGGTCGAGGTCGACCGATCTGCCGAACGGCGACGCCTGGAATTGCTTGACAAGGTCCCGCAGCTTCTCGATCTTGATGAGCTCAAAGGCTTGCCGTGCGTCGGGTGTAATGGTCGGATAGTCCTTTGAAATGGGAGGGTACCCGCGCCAGTCTGCCCCGCGCTCCCCGATGCTGGCGACATGGATCTTTACGAGGCGCGGATCCACCGGTCCCCGACCTACACGCTGAACTCAGGTAAAGTGGCGTCCACCTGCAGCATGACCAGCGACGTCGGGAGCGTCACATCCCACTCGTCTACGACCGCCGGCGCGACCGCCGGGTTGCCTTGTTGCTCGCGAATCTCGGTCGCCACGTCGACGTAGGGGGTCGACGCGCTGTCCAACGTCGGAATGTCATTTCCGCCCCATATCTCACCCTGATCGAGGTAGTGAATGATCACACTCTCGTACCCGGGTCTCACCGGCACGACGAGCCGCGCCGCGCCCGCCTGCAGGAACGCCAGGTGAGTCGGATCGCTGCTGTCCGCCGCGATTTTCTCGATCCAGGTGCTCCGCCGACCCCAGAAGTACGGGTAGAACACGTAGCTGATGTTTGCCCACTCGAAGGCGTTTTCGAAGAATTGCACGTACCGACCTTCCGGGATGGCTTGAGCGAAGTCGATGTTCGGTAGCCCGTCGGGAGCGTCAACGACCGCGCCGAAGAGGTCAAAGTGTTGACTGGTCAGGATCGAGAGCGCCGACCGCTTCAGTTCATTGCGCTCAGTGGCGCGATTGCGATCGGGAGAGAACTCATCGCCTGCTGAGCCGCGCTGGATGCTGGAGAGCGCCAGCTGCTCATCGTATTGGGATTGCACCTTTTGATAACCTTCGAGCAAGGCTTTGAACGTCTTAATCTGCCACGCGGCGAACGATTCGTCCAGCCGTTCGCAGTCCACGGTGACCGTCACCGAGAGCGCGCGCTGGTTCGCGACGACGACCGAGACCGGAAGCTCGCCGACGTAGCTTTGGGAGAATTCGTGCTTGTAGTGGTTGACGTTCGGCCCGACCATGGTGTGCACGCCCTTGCCGCCGATCACCTTGATGCGGGTCTCGCTGTTGTGGCGGCTCATGCTGCGGCTGAACGTGACTTTGGTCGAGTGATATCCGTCCTTGATCGGGATTTTCTTGGAGACGGCCTGCGAGACGTTTGACGACTGCTCTGGGAAGTCGAACGTCTCGGCCTGCCGGACATACCTCACGGGCGGGGGTTCGATATCCGTCACGCCATACAGCCGTGCCAGCGATCGATAGTTCTGGTCGGTGATCATGCCGGCATCGTACCCGAGCAATTCGGGGTCCGGCGGAGAGACCGTCATCCCCTTCGGCGGCGCGCCGATGAGCGCGCGAATCAGCAGCGCCGCTGGTTCGGGCACGACAAACTCCAGCATGAGGCGTATGCCGTAGTTGAGGAGCCGAACATGGGAGACCTTATCCACCCACCGGTACACGCCGACCACGTGGCCCGTGCCACTCGTATTGTCGACGGCGTGCTTATTGATTTCCTCGATTTCTTGAACGAGCCTGCGGGTGCGCTCTTCCCTGGTCTTTTCGACCACCCGGTTCTTCGCGCGCTCAGTCACGTCGCGGGAGTAGTCCGATACGCTCTTCTTCGAGCTCTCGGCCGAGAGCCCAACACTGAGGCTGCTGCTTGCGCCGACGACCACGGCCCCATATGTGGCGCCGAGATTGAAGCCGGCTTCGAGCTTTGAATCAAATTTGACGATCTCCGAGCTTTCCTTGTTCAACGCAAAGCGTTCGGTCGATTGGAGGTCTCGCTCCGTTTCCTCTTCCCGTTCGGTGACTGTTGTGATGGTCTCTTCGGTCTTTTGCGCCCGGCGGTGCGTCCGCTCTTTGCTCTCACCTTTGAGCACATTTTCGATGTGGGCGATCTCGCCCAAGGCATACTTCTTTGTGGCCTCGCGCACGATCATCAGGTCGCCCACCCCAAGGATGCGGGCATACCCTTTTCCCTCTGGTACGGCCGGCGCCACCGCGAGATCGGGTGGTCTGAGGTCCGGAATTCCCTTGGCCCCTGGAAGATCGAGAGTAACGTCGAGCGTCGGCGAAGTGCCGAAACCACCAAGCATGTGGCCCTGATAGAGGGCATAACGCGGGCGCGCCGGCATTGGTCCCATCGAATCTCCGACGCGGGCGATCTCATCATCGAGGGCGTTGATGATTTCGTGGACATCGTCCTCGTCGGGCGTCATTCCGCGGCGATCCAGGAACGACCTGGCAGGCAGATCCTCGTCGCGCAGTAGGTCTATGAAATCAGGGTTGGTCGGCGCTGCTGATCCTTTCGCGGCACCAACAACGCTGTCTGCGTCATCGTTTTGGGCCGTGTTCAGGCTTCGCAGATATGCGCGGTTGACACGGATCAGCGCATCGCGAGTCCTGACCAGATCCCGTCGATCGTCCGTTGTGGGTCGGCCGCTCCGCTCGGAGGGCACGGTGTCCGACATCTTCAGGGCTGCGTCTGCCGTGTCCGCCCGGAACGCAGGAAGAGCAATGACGACACGGTCGATGTAGCGGAGGAGGTCGCTTGGTGTCTTGAAGCCGACCAGCGATCGACCCTCTTCAAGGAGTTTCGCCGTACCCACGAGTGAATGAAGCTCGGCTTTGGCCAACGACGGCGTGGGATCGGCGAGCTGTCGAGCCATATAGCTGTCGAGGAGCCGTGCTCGGTCGGTTTGAAAATCGTCGCTTCCGACGATGGTTTCGAGCGTAGCGCCGGCCGCGGATTCGACGATAGCGGCAAGGTCGATATCATGCGTGGGCGCGAGTGCTTTCAATGCACTGAGCACCCGTGGAAGTGGAGATGTGGAATTGGCCGTCGAGGAGACAAATTGACGCGTCTTCATGAATTCAACGGCCATCTGCCTTCGCTCGGCCGAGGTCTTCGAGCCGTCAAGGTCCTTCATGAATGACGAGGAGGCTGCATACGCGCCCACGTCGATGACTTTGGCTTGAGAGGCTTTCACAGGGGGGCGTACGGCGACGAACCGAAACAGCTCGTTCATGCATGACCTCGCGTCGGCGATGGAGTAGTCGAAACAGGCAAGCAGGTACTCGTCTACTGCGCGCGATCCAAGACTTCCTCTGCCACCTGTTTCATCGGGCGGCGCTGGTCCCGGCTCGCCTTCTGGATCTTCTTGAACGCTTCGGCCTCCGTCAATCCCTCGCGCGTCATCAGCACGCCTTTGGCCAGCTCGATGAGCTT
>Ga0334722_10006520_pt1 | contig 11513 bp, 15 predicted proteins | sample C3_bottom_MG_FD_207210 | JGI IMG/M metagenome (GOLD analysis project Ga0334722, IMG submission 207210) | Sediment microbial communities from Yellowstone Lake, YNP, Wyoming, USA - C3_bottom | ecosystem: Environmental > Aquatic > Freshwater > Lake > Sediment | place: USA: Wyoming | collected...
TGCTTTTGTATCCATACCTTGTTAAGGAATATGCAAAAAAGGTACTCAACTATGGTAAAAAAGGCGGGCATAAGACAAAGAGATATGCCACTTTGTTTTTTGTTGCCACATATTTTAAGATCTTGCATGAAAAAATCCTATCAACAAAAGGTGATTTTAAAGAAGACATATCAAAGCTTGAACCCGTTTTCAAAAGTGTCAAACTAAATCAGAGAATTTTGAAGCTGACAGATACAATTGTGACAAAATTCTTAGAAGATACAGTTGTGGATGATGAAATGGACGCTGCAAATACATATCACAACTTCTTTTCACATAATGTTTGGCAAGATTCTATGATACGTGTTATTGAAAAGAAAATAAAGCAAGAAGAAGATGAGATTAACTCTATCAAAAAAATAGTTCAGGATCTTTTCTAAATTTTTTATACAAAAAGCGGCAGGTGGGTGACCGATAAGGTCTCTTGCAGGAGGTCCACATCTAGCCATCCAGTCTACCGCAAGAGTATTCCTATATGAAGTACTATTTAACATGATTTTTATTACGAAAATATTGGAACTGAATCAAATTGGAAACTGATAATGAGAAATGTTCCGTCTGCAACAACACCATAGTAGAACACAAGTATTATCCAATGGAATCTTGGAATATCAAAGGCATATTATGCGGCAAGTGTTATTCCCAAAAGATTTCAGAATTTTATCCAGGAACACATGAAAGAGTAAAATCCTAAGTTTCTAAAATCCACCCCGTATGAATTTTATCAATATCTGATTGGTCTCCAATTCCAGTTGCATATCTCCAAACAAACGGTGCATTTGTTTCCATTTTGATTTTTATTTTAGCAAGAGATTCCAGTTCTTGATTTATATTTTCAGCAGTATTTGAACAACTTTCACAGAATTTGCATTTTGAATCTAGTGTAATAGGCGAGGATTCAATGATAGGATATGCTCTACATGCAAGAGGCCTCTTCTCATAAATTCTGCATTTATAACCTCCATGTGGTGATCTTTCCTCACTTCCTATATCCAAAAACGGACAAGTGTTACCATTTGATTCCTTTCCCATCAATTGATATGCAAGTATCTGAGTAGGTCCACCAGATTTTGCATACGATATTCCAATGCGCGGAAGTACTACTATGTTAATATGAAGTTTTTTTGCAAGTGATTCAATCTCTTCTTTTTCATCTGGCAGAATCAGGACTCCAATCTTTCCAAACTTTGTTGTTGGATAATATTCTCTTTCGATACAACACTTTGAGCAATCTTGGACGCATTTGAAATCCATCATTTTATTTTTATCACTAGAAAATAAAACCCATTCTATGTTGTCTTGGATTTATTGTAATACAAGCAATTCCAAGCTAATGCATCATTTTTTACCTCAATTTCTTGTAAAAATTTAATGTCAGTGACAAGCTTTTTCTTTTTAAAAAGTTGTACAGGATATGACTTGTCTTTTTCCCTGTATATTCCCATTCTGAGATAGGCTTCTCCATCATGTCCTTTTTTGAATCGTTCATAGTGTTCTGATTTTTTTAAGAGTTTGAAAAATGATTTGTTAGACTCTGGAAAAGGCGAATCCCCTCCCATTACAAACCAATAATCATCACCTACTTCTACAAATCTAATTTTAATTGATGGATCTACCCACCACTTTATCACATTTTCCCATATCTTGATTGCCTGTTTTTTGTCTGAAAATAGGGGGAACACATTCATCCTTAAATCATAAAACCGATATCCTACACCAAGGAAGTCATCAATCCATTGGATCGCATGTTCGTTAGACAATGCAAACAAAGGCATGAAGATCGATATTTATCTGATCTGAGTAATACCCATATATTACCTCATCATAGTGTTCCTAGATATGGTAACCTATAGAACTAGTATGCAGATAGTAAGTGACTTACTTACGGTTACCGAACAAAGTGGAGTAAGCGGCATTAATGTAACTTCACTTTTGACAAAGGCAAATCTGTCACATTCAAGACTAGGCAAATTCTTGGATAATCTTACCGGAGCTGGTCTTATGAATAGAATAGAGTTTGATGGAAAGAATGTTTTTGTCATAACTTCAAAAGGTAGACAATACCTAGAATCATACAAGAACTTCCAGAACCTTGCAGATTCGTTTGGTCTAGACCTCTAGTCACTTTTTAGATTTTCTATCTTTTCGTTTCTGTTTTGCATCATATAGTATCAGAATGATTGCACCGCCAAGTAGCATGTAAAAAATAGGGATTCGATTTCCCACAAGTGCAATTCCCATACCTGCTATCAAAAAGGCCAAGATAATTATCAGGTATCTATCCATGAAAGAGTAGAATCTCAAAACAATATATCCTTTTGAGTTAAACAATCTTGTATTCTAAGGAATGAACACCAAATTACTTGAAATTATTGGGTTTGTACTCATAGGAGGAATGATTTATGCAATGTTTGGTGGAGGAAAAGATGGTCCCATATGGCCACTTTTTTGGCCATGTGCAGTTGGAGTTGTTGCGATCAACGTATACCGCAGAAAAAAGAAAAAAAGTGCAAATAAATAATTTTCAGAATAAATTTTTTGCGATCTATGGTTTTGTTTGTAACAAAATAATCTTTTTATTAAAAAATTAATTAGAAAGAAGATGATCGACAGATCTATAAAGGCGTACTTCTTCGTTAGTGAGAGAGAAGCATGACTGGCATTTCTAGATGGTGGAATGGTTTGGGAAAAGAATTAGAAGTCGATCTTGAAAGTCAAGACGGTTTCAATGAAGATGTTTCAGCATAGGTTTTCTGTATTTTAATTATAAACCACAAAGATATCTTTAAATTGTATCACGAGATCGGTTTTAGAAAGAGAGTATTCGGATGACAGAAAAAATAGATGTAGTTGGAATTAATGTACTAAAACAAAACGGCGCAAACGTAGACGAAATCACAAAGCTGTTAGTCAGTAATGCATCAGTTGAATTCACAGCATACTATTACTTTACACTCCTTAGAGCTCACTGCACCGGTATGGAAGGAGAGGGCATTAAAGGAGTAATCGAAGACGCAAGACTTGAAGATCTAAGTCACTTTGAATCATGCATAGAAAGAATCCATCAACTTGGAGGAACACTCCCTATAGATGCCATCGATTTCATCAAAATGTCTGGTTGCGAGTTTTTACAACTGCCACAAAATAAAACAGATTTGAAATCAATCCTAGAAAAATGTCTGAAGGCTGAGCAGGGAGCAATCGTAAACTGGAACAAGATGTGCAATCTGACTCTAGGTAAGGATCCTACAACATATGATATTGCAAAAGACATTCTAGCTGAGGAAATTGAGCATGAAGCCTGGTTCCTAGAATTACTGTTTGGTAGACCGTCTGGACATATGCGAAGAAAGTATTCTGGTGAAAGACCTCATACTCGTAAGCATTCCAGATCACTTGATCATCTGTAACAATCTGAAAATAAAATAATCACCTCATTTTAGAAATTAAGCCTCGAGCGGGATTCGATCCCGCGGCCTAACGCTTACGAGGCGTTCGCTCTACCAGGCTGAGCTATCGAGGCAATGGTTCGCTTTCCATCAGAGTTTATAAAAAGCCTTTGTGCTTTTGATTCATTGAAAGTATCCATCTCCGGTGTGAGGGGAGTTTTTGGTGATGATTTAAACCTCAATGACATAATAAAATTTTGTAGAAATTTTTCTGTGTTAATCAAATCAAAAAAATGTGTTGTTGCTCATGACACAAGACCTTCAAGTAAAATTCTAAGTGAGACCGCACTTGCATCATTGATGGAAAGAGGAATTAATGTATATAATTTGGGAATAGCACCTACACCTGTAATTTTTAGAGAATCACGAAAATATGGTGCCGGTCTTATGATCACATCGTCCCATAATCCTTTACAATGGAACGGTCTTAAATTCATCTTAGAAGGCAGAGGGATAAATGAATCAGAACTTGAAGAAATTAAAAAACAACATAAATTTTTTAAAGAAAAAATTGGTACAGAATCGCAAATCAATTCAAGTTACATTTCAGAAGCAATAAAATTGATTGGTAAAGTAGAAGACGCACCAAAAGTTGCCATAGATGTTGGCGGAGGAGCAGCTTTTGATGTTGCTCCAAACATGCTTCAAAATCTAGGATGCAAAGTTATTACAATAAATGAAAGACCCGGAATTTCTTCACATGGTCCAGATCCTACGTCTGAGAATCTAAATGAACTAATTTCTGCTACAAAAAAGTGTGAAATTGGATTTGCGTTTGATCTTGATGGAGATAGAGTAGTAGTTGTAAAAGATGGCAAGAAACAAGCACCAGATATTACTTTAGGATTAGGTGTTTCAAAGGCACTTGAACTAGGATACAAACGGTTTGTTCTTAGTATAGATACAAGCGTCTCTGTTGAGAAATTTATCAAAGATCATGGAGGTCAAGTTCATAGATCAAAAGTAGGAGAAGCAAATGTTGTGGATTTGATGTTAAAGACAAATTCACAAGCTGGTGGAGAAGGAAGTAGTGCAGGTTTCATCTTACCAGAGTTTAACATGTGTCGTGATGGTATTTTGACTAGTGGACTCGTTGCATCCATGCTTAAAACAAAGACTTTTTCTGACGTATTGAAATTCATGGAAGGATATGTACAGTTACGAACTAAAGTTGATGTAGATGCTGCATTCCATGAAAAAACTTTACAGATTTTGTCTGATAAGATGAAGAGTCAATACAGTCAGTTAATTACTATTGATGGAGTAAAGTCAATTATAGATGAGGACAGTTGGGCTCTTGTAAGACAATCAAATACCGAACATATTGTACGAATATCTACGGAATCAACAAGTTTAGGAAAAGCGAGATCTATTCAAAAACAAGTTTTAGAGTTGATAAATCAAAGTTATGACCAAGCTAGACGAAGTAAAAATAATTAAAATTTTTCAGCAAAGCTTTGGAAAAAAATCAAAGTTTGTACCTGAAGATGTAGAAGTACTCATGATTGGAAAGATACACTTTGTGACTAAATCTGACATGTTAGTTGAAAGTACTGATGTTCCTCCAGGCATGAAAATAGATAAGATTGCAAGAAAAAGCATGGTTGCTTGCGTAAGTGATTTTTCAGCAAAAGGAGTAAAGCCGCTATATGCTACAGTCTCCCTTGCAATTCCAAGAAGGTTTTCTAAATCTAAAATAAAGAAATTAGCTTCTGGATTTATGAAGGCATCTAAAGAATTTGGTGTCAAAATAATTGGAGGCGATACAAACGAAGGAAAAGAGATTGTTATTGAAGTATCTATGTTTGGTATTGCTCAGAAAATAGTGAATAGAAAGGGCGCAAAGATTGGCGATGTAATTGTCACATCTGGTCCATTTGGGTATACTTTGTCAGGACTAAAGATCATTTTGAATCATTATAAAGCAACTTCCAAATTTACTAGTAAATCTAAAAAACAGGTTTTTATGCCAATTCCAAGATTGAGATTTGGTTTAGCTGTTGCAAGATATCTTTCATCTTCAATGGATTCAAGCGACGGTTTATCCACTACATTAAACGAAATGAGTAGACAAAGCTCAAAGAAATTTGTAATAACAAAACTTCCAAGTCATCATGATGTTGAAAAATTTGCAAAAGAAAACAGAATTAGATTTACTGATCTTGTCTTTAATGGTGGTGAAGAATATGAGATCGTTGCAACAGTTTCACCAAAGAATTTGCCAAAGATTAAAAAGATTGCCAGAATCCAAAAGGTTACATTATTTGAAATAGGGCATGTCACAAAAGGAAAAAATGTCATTTATCAACAAGAAAATAAAATTACAACCATTCAAGACAAAGGTTGGCTTCATTTCAAATCCTAATGTTTTTTAAACCCATATGGAGCTTGGAAAATGTTGTCTGAGCAAGAAGCCAAGGAAAAATGGGGAGTTGCCCACATTTACAGTAGTTATAACAATACCATTGTTCACATAACAGACCTCTCGGGTGCTGAAACAGTAGCAATCAGTTCTGGAGGCAGGCACGTAAATGCAGACAGATACGAATCGTCACCATATGCCGCAATGAAATCCACAGGTGCAGTTGTAGAAGCTGCACATGATAAGGGCTTTACAGGTATGCACATCAGAGTAAGAGCCGTAGGAGGAGTTGGAGCCAGAGTACCAGGTCCTGGCGCACAGGCTGCAATCAGAGCCTTAGCAAGGGGTGGATTTAGGATTGGACGAATTGATGATGTCACACCAATTCCACATGATACAACCCGCAAAAAGGGCGGTAAACGCGGAAGAAGAGTCTAGTTTTCTACAAGTTTCATTCTTATTTTACAGTTATTAGATTCAAAGAATTTTGTTACAAAATCTGTAAATTTTTCTTGAAATGCCTTGCCTTTTGTATTCATTATCTGATTACCAAATTTTTCTTGCATGCCTGCAAGTAATTCGTTTTTAAATAATATTTTGAAGAAAGACCAGCCAAATTTATCTACTGGATCACTAAGAAGAAAACCATCGTTTACCCCACATGATGCTTGTAGGTCCTTCATGACTGAAGTGACAAGTTCCCGATCAGTTTCATATTTTGTAGTAGCAATTTCAAAAATTACTGCTCTGTTGCTCATGCGGTTTTATTCTCTAGCTACTAAATTTGGGTTTCGAAAATTTTTTTCTATAAATAAATGCAACTATGATAGAACCTACAAAAGGAGCAGACCAGTATAACCACAGATCACTCACCATACCAGAAAATATCGCAGGAGCCAATGAACGAATTGGATTCATTGAAGCCCCAGAAATAGAACCAAAGAAAAACACATCCATTGCAACAGTGCTGGCAATTATAGCACTGATGAGAGCAGTTTGCAGCCTCTTTATGTTGACTGCTACCAGTATGCTTCCCATTAAAAATACAGTCGCAAGAACCTCAATTCCAAAGAACAATACAATAGGATATTCGTAATTAGGAGAGTTAGTTCCAAGATTTGCAAAATTTCCAAAAACGTATTTCACAAACAAACTTCCCAAAAATGCACCAATTGCTTGCGCTGTAACATATACAAGAATTTGTTTTGCGCTGATGTATTTTGCAATAAAATACGCTACAGTAACTGCTGGATTAAAGTGGGCCATCGAATATCTGCCAAATAAAAATATCACTACCCATAAACCGATAAAATGCATTGCTGAAATGAAACCAATTCCCAAAGTGTTTTTCATCATTCCATCATACACGATAGATCCTGTAGCTGCAACAACCAAGCCAAAAGTACCTGCCAGTTCTGCCAAAAATATAACAAAATTTGATTTGTGCATTAGATTACCTTTCAAGACTTTTGACAAATTCTATTACTTTGGCTTCAATTTGGTCGCGGATCTTACGTACTTCATCAATTGATTTTCCCTTTGGATCTGGTATTACCCAATCAATTACATTATTGAGAAACAACGCTGGACATGATTCTTTATCCATGCAGCCCATGTTTACTATTTTGGTAGATTGATGCATCATCTCTTCAGAGATCATCTTGGGGGTTTGTTTACTGATGTCAATGCCAACTTCTTTCATCACTTCAATTGCCAAGAGGTTTGTTTCACTAACAGGTTGTGTACCTGCACTGATTGGTTGATAATTAGATGTAACATATTTTCTAAAGAATCCTTCTGCAATCTGACTCCTTCCAGCATTTTCTACGCACACAAAAAGTATCTTTTTGGTTTCAGACATGGAAGATTTATATAAATATTGGTTTATATAAATATCTGTTAATATGAACAGCTTGACACTGCTCAAATGCATCTGTGACGAAACTCGCTTTAATATTCTTAAATTGCTTCAAAAAAACAAAGAGTTATGTGTAAACGACCTCGTTTCTGACTTGAAAAAAGATCAACCTCTGATATCTCATCATCTAAAAGCGTTAAAACAATGCGGCATAATACATTCAAGAAAAAATGGGAAAATGACAATGTATAGTATTGCTAATATAGAAACATCTAGACTTATTAATGACATAACAAAGGCGAGCAAAAAAATTGTAACAATATGTACTGATCCCGCTTGCTGTGCTTGAGGTTATAATTTTCAATTATCTATTCAGTTTGATTTTCTGAACTTTCTTTTACAGATGTACTTTCCTTTAGTTTATCAGACCAAGAAACAAGCTTTCCATCTTGTTCTACGTTGATAGTAGTAGCTACACGAACACGGATGCCAATAGACCTAAAAAGTGTAAGTAATTTTCCACCATCAATTGTTTCTGTGACTTCACCAGATTGAATTAGTTCTGCAAGCTTGTCTACAACCATTTTAGTTTCTTCCGGAAATTGAGATTCTGCGTTTTGTAGAACTTCTAGACCACGATGACCAAGTTGTTTTATTAAAATCTCTCTAGGATTTGGAGCACTGGTTTTTTGATCTTGTTTTGTAGCTTTTAGCTCTTCTTGTTTTTGTTGTAATGAGATGTTTTTTTGCATCTCAAGCAAACGTTTTGCCTTGAGAAGCTCCAGCTCTTTGTCTTCTTCGCTCATCCCTTTATGACACCCATGGGAATAAGTTTTGCAACTTTGGTAGCTATACCAAGTTCATGAGAAACGTTTGCAACCGCATCTACGTCTTTGTATGCTTCAGGTGTTTCTTCCACAACTCCTTCTCTTGTAAGAGCTTTTATGTAAATTCCTTTGTCGCTAAGTGTTTTTTGCACTTGTACATCAGTATAGTTTCGACGAGCTGCAGATCGTGACATTGTTCTTCCTGCACCATGTGCAGTAGAGCCAAAACTTAGATCAAGCGAATTTGGTTTACCTAAAAGAATCCAGCTAGCTGTTCCCATTGAACCTGGAATGAAAACAGGTTGTCCCATGTCTCTGTATTTTTGTGGTATTTCATCCCTACCTCCAGGAAATGCCCTAGTGGCACCTTTTCTATGAACCACAACAGATTTTAGTTGTCCGTCAATTTTGTGTTTTTCTACCTTTGCTATGTTATGTGCCACATCATAAACAAGTTTCATATTCAAATCAGATTCAGATTGTTTGAAAACACGTTCAAATGCCTTTCTTGTCCAATGTGTAATCATCTGTCGGTTACTCCATGCAAAGTTTAGTGCGGCAAACATGGCTTTTCTATAAGACTCACCCTCCTCTGATGAATTTGGAACACAAGCAAGTTCTCTATCTGCCAAAGTTATACCATATTTGCTAAGCGCATGTTCTGAGACTCTAAGATAATCGCTGCATATTTGGTGACCAAAACCTCTTGATCCGCAGTGAATCAAAACGGTTACTTGTCCTTCGTTGTATATTCCCATTCGTTTTGCAGCTTCCTTGTCATGTATTTCTGCAACTTTTTGTACCTCAAGAAAGTGGTTTCCAGAACCAAGGCTTCCAAGTTGTGGTGCACCTCGCTTTCTTGCAGTTGCTGATACTTTACCAGGATCTGCATTTTTTATTTGACCATTTTCTTCACATACATCTGCATCGTCTTTGGTTCCGTATCCGTTGTCAACTGCCCATTGTACTCCTTTTACTAATACTTCATCAAGTTGTGAAAAACTTAGTTTTATTGCTCCCTTTGAGCCAACACCGGATGGAATGGAGCTGAAAAGATCGTTAACAAGATTTTTTAATTTTGGTCTGACATCGTTTTCGTTAAGATTTGTTCGTAGTAATCTAACACCGCAGTTAATGTCATAACCTACACCGCCAGGACTAATCACTCCATCTTCAGCATCCATAGCTGCTACTCCTCCTACAGGAAAGCCATATCCCTCATGTCCGTCAGGTAAAACTACCACATGTTTTTGGACCCCTGGTAAAGTAGACACGTTAATTGCTTGAGTGATTGTTCTATCTGTCATCATTTTTTGTAATAGTCCTTCATCTGCGTAAATGGTAACAGGAACTTTCATTCCACGATTTGAATCAGCATCAATTTGATAATGCATGTTGCCTATTTTTTTGGGAACAAGTGATGACATCTGTATCAGTGAACAAACGTTGCTCTTGCACAATTTAAATCATAAGTAGGTTTATTTTCCTAATTCAGTTCAAATTCATTATGCCTATTTTACCAATTGATGGGGGACGATATGGTACCAAAGAAATGCGTGAAATTTTTGATGAGCAAAAAAAAATTCATTATCAACTTGAGATAGAGGCAGCTGCAGCAGAATCTCAATCTGAAATAGGCATCATTCCAAGAGCAGCTGCTCAAAATATAGCAAAAATGGCAAGATCTGGAAAAATCACTACAAAACGAGTAAAGCAGCTTGAGGCAAAAAGTGATCATGATACTGCTGCTTTAGTGGAGGCATTAAGCGAGCTTTGTACTCCTAATGCAAAGCCCTGGATACACTATGGTCTGACAAGTAATGATTTGGTAGATACAAGTACTTCTATGCAAATCAAAGATGCACTTGCAATCATAGAACCAAAGGTTGCAAGACTAGCAATCATTTTAGCAAAGCTTGCAATGAAATTCAAAGATTTTCCAGCTGTGGGAAGAACACATGGTCAACATGCAAGTATCATAGCATTTGGTTTAAAATTTGCAAATTGGGCATTGGAAATGTCAAAACACATAGAAAGAATTGAACAGTGCAAAAAGAGAATTCTGATCTGCAAGACACTTGGTGTTGTTGGAACCGGATCCCTTATGGGCTCAAAAGCATTAGAGGTTCAAAAAAGAGTCGCAAAGAAACTTTCTCTATACCCTGCAGATGTTACTACTCAGGTTGTTCCGCGAGAAGGATATGCAGAATATGTGTTTTGTATCGCATTAATTGGCGCTACATTAGAAAAAATGGCAGTAGAGATACGAAATCTTCAGAGAACTGAAATTGGCGAGGTTGCAGAGCCGTTCAAAAAAGGTCAGATGGGAAGCAGTGCTGTTCCTGTAAAGAGAAATCCTGTAAAAAGCGAGCGTGTAACTTCACTTTCAAAAATGCTGCGAAGTCAGATCAACGTATCATTTGAAAATATACCATTATGGCATGAGAGAGATTTATCAAATTCTGCAAATGAAAGATTTACTCTCCCAACAAGTTCCATCTTGTTGGATGAAATGTTAGAAGCAATGACAAAGATCCTTTCTGATCTTTATGTGAATAAGGAAAAAATAAAGAAAAATCTAGGCGTAACAAAAGGCCAAATTTTTTCAGAGTTTGTACTTGATGCCCTAATCAAAAAGGGCGTGCCACGCTTTAGTGCGTATAGAGACATACAGAGAGTAGCTTTTGCAGCGTCTGATTCAGAAATGGAGTTTTTACAAGCTGTAAAAAATGACAAAGCCATATCTGCACACCTAACTGAAAAAGAAATAGAAAGTATTTTTGTTGCAGAAAATCAGCTTGGAGCATCTGGAGCCATAATCAGAAATGTCTTCAACAAGGTAAACAAAACATGTTCTAAATTTACCTAATTTTCATCAAGGCTTTGTGAATAAGAGAACCATATTGAAGTGCTTTTTTACGCTTGAAAGCAGCTTCTTTTGGAACTTCAATCTTTAAAGCAAGATCTCGGACAATGTG
>Ga0334722_10006521_pt1 | contig 11511 bp, 11 predicted proteins | sample C3_bottom_MG_FD_207210 | JGI IMG/M metagenome (GOLD analysis project Ga0334722, IMG submission 207210) | Sediment microbial communities from Yellowstone Lake, YNP, Wyoming, USA - C3_bottom | ecosystem: Environmental > Aquatic > Freshwater > Lake > Sediment | place: USA: Wyoming | collected...
TCACGACCCGCCTTGCCTCCTCCAGGATCGTCAGCGTCCGTTCCATGGCCACCGGTGGGAGGCTGCCGACGCCCGAGCGGTAGGGGTTGTCGAGGAACCGAAGCAGGAGCAGAGAAGCGGCTATGACGGCGACTACCGAGCCGATCATCATGCTCTGGACGACCGCGTGTTCACCGCTGTCTGCGAAGAACAGCATGAAGACGAAGATCGCCGTGGCTGCGAAGAAGAGGACGAGCCAAAGCGGCCAGGCACGACGCCCTCTGCGCCGTGGATCCGGTCGTTTCGCGCCTGCTCGCGATCCGAGGTCTGGTCGAGCCACTTGGCGTAGGCGGCCTGCTCTGCCGCGGTTCTCGGGTTCGCCGCCTCGAGCGTCCTGAATAGTGCGACCCCCCAGGGATTGAGCTGACCGCTCCGGGTGCCGCTCTCCATCTGCGGCCACTCCTGGTGGACGACGGACCGTCCGTAGCAGACGAGCTCGGAGGACAGCCGCCGACGGACACCCGAGGGGAGGAACTGGGCGGTCTCGAATTGCTGCGCGAGGACGAGAGCCTCGGTCTCCGCTCCGGTCCGCGACCGGTCGTAGCTCTCGAAGGCGAGGAAGATGACGAATCCGAGCAGCACGGACATCCCGGTGGCCAGCACCCCGAAGACACCGGCCGCGCGATCGCCGTCCTTGAAGTGGCTTCCCTCAGGAGCGCGACGGCGGACCAGCAAGAGAACGGAGACCGCGACGGCGACGGCGCCCGCGATGATCAGAACCGCCCAGGCGATGTTCATGTGTGGACGACCAGTCTCCGCGATCCGCCTGCTGGGGTCAAAGAGGAGCGCTCGTTCGGGCAGCGCGCCGTCAACGACGCTCGTCGCGCTGCCTGAGGTTCAGGCGGGCAACGAGCAGGGCCACGACCGTCACCAGATAGAGCTGACCGAGCATCGCCTCGGCAACCGCCAGCGTGTGGCCAAGGTTGCCCGCGGGCGTGTAGTCGCCGTAGCCAAGCGTCGCCAGCGTCACGTAGCTGAAGTAGAGGCGCAGCGAAGGCGTGCCGTCCGTCCCCTGGGCGAACAAGGACCCCGCGCCGATTGCGGCGACGGCTCCGTACACGAACGTGAACAACATCCCGATCTCGACGTAGATGCAGATCGCACCGACGATCGACTGTCTGTTGACCTCGCCCTGATCCACGACGCCGAGCACGACCGCCCCCATCACCGCGCCCACCAGGACGACGTTCAACAGCCCGACGACGCCCAACACGGTGTGGCCGCCGACCAGAAGCTCGATCACCGCCACGGCGACGGAGGCTCCGACGACGACGAGCCCGAGGCGGAGGTTCGGCCCGAGACCGGAGGTCCAGACTGCGGTGACCAGCGTCGCCGACTGGATCAGGAGCAGCACGCACGCCGCCCACCTCGTGTCGGGTGCCGTTACGGTGAAGACGAACGACACGAGAACGAGCAGAAGCACCGTGCGGTAGCTGTGACTGGCCCGGAGCCGGGCAACCCGAGACCCAGGCTGCCACGGCGAGCGGGCACGTGAGGCGCGAGAGCGTTCCACCGCTCGCCGCCCCTCTCAGACGTCCGTCAGCTTGCGCAGCATCGTCTCGAGGCGATCGAGCCGCTCTGCCAGCTCGTCGAAGCGCGAGCCGACCTGCTGCAGCCCATCCTCCTCTTCATCCGCTCCGAAGCTCTGGCGCTCTCGCTGTGCACGCGCGACGAAGGTCGAGGTGATCGCGGCCGTGATGATCGCGAGGAACGCGACTCCTTGGAGCATCACGATCGCCCCTACGAGCCGCCCTGAGACATCCTTGGGCGTCACGTCCCCGTAACCGACCGTGGTCACGGTCTGCAGCGCGAACCACATTCCGAGCCAGACGCTCGAGTACTCGTGATGGTCGACAACCCTGATCACAACGCCGCCGACGACAACCACCGCGACGGTGGCGGTGACGATCACGCTGGCGGCATTGCGAACGGACGGCGGCTCGCGGAGAACGCGTGACATGCGACGCTCGACGAACTTCGGCCTGGCCACGAGACGACTCTACGTCCGGTCTCGGATGGCTCGTTCGAGCCTCCAACTGAAGCTCCTCGAGCATCGCGCCGGGGGTCGAGGGAGCCCAGCAACTACCCGGCTGCAAACCGTCAGATGCCTATCTCGGCCTTGACCCTTCCTGCGTCGACGGCGGCTTTGAGAGCATCGTAGTCCCGCTCGTTCTGGTCGGCGTAGGCTTCGGCGAACGTCGCCAGCGCCCGGTCGAAGACGTCACCGGAGCCCATGTAGCTGGCGATCGCCACGGAGTCCCCAGAGCGCGCGTGGGCGCGTGCGAGCGTCCTGGCGCAGATCTCCGCGTACACGGCCATCGTCTGGGGCTCCATCAACTCGACCAGCGCCGAGCCCTTCCCGTCCCAGAGCTGACGCACGTAGAAGTCGCGTTCGACCCCGTCGATACCGGTCGTGCGGATCCAGCCGAGCATGATGTCGCTCGCCGCCTGCATCAGCCGCTGCCCCTCGACGACGCGCTGGCCGTGGCTCGCGAACTCGCTCTTACCGAGGAACGGCTCGAGCACCGACGACTGGGCCTCTTTCATCTGCAGGAACAGCGGGTCGCTCTCGTCGTGGCCGAGCAGCAGCACGATCCATGCACGCGTGCCGACACTCCCGACGCCCACCACCTTGCGCGCGGCGTCGACATAGCGGAAGCGCTCGAGCAGGCGCCGCCGGTCCCCGGCAAGCGTCCGCCGATACGAGCGGAGGGCGGTGCGCACCGCCTCTTCCAACCGGTGGTGCTCCAGCGGCGGCACGAGCTCCTCGATGGGGACGATGAGCGGGGGGTCGCTGACGATCCTCGGCTCGCCGTCGACGAGGTGGGTCAGCTTGTCGAATGCCTTCAGGCTGTCCTTCGTGCGCGCCTTCGCGAGATTGCCCTCGAATCGCTTGAGCGCCTTCGGGCTCACCTGCGCGGTAAGCCTCTCGAGGCCCGAGTCCACGTCCACGCGCGAGTACCAGAGGTCGAGCGTCCGCATCTCGGCGAACCCCCGCATCGCGCCGCGATACGAGCTCGTCAGCCGCCTGCAGATCGCCTGGCGCTGCGCGTCGTCGAAGCCACGGTCGCGCCCCGCGACCGCGAAGCTCGCGACGAGCCGCTTCAGGTCCCACTCGAACGGGCCCGGGAGCGTCTCGTCCAAGTCGTTGACGCTGAAGACCATGCGCCGGTCGGGAGCGGCGAACATGCCGAAGTTGGAGAGGTGCGCGTCGCCACAGAGCTGCGCGTGGAGGCCCGTTCGCGGCCCCATGGCGAGATCGGACGCCATCAGATAGGCGGCACCGCGGTAGAAGGTGAACGGCGACACCAGCATGCGCCCATACCGGATAGGGATGAGGTCCGCGACGCGCGTCTCGGCCTGCTCTTCCAGCAGGACGACCGGATCCGGCCTGTGCGGTGAGGGTTCCCATTCGGCGTGCACCGAGCGCGGAACCTCTGCACGCGCGGTTTTCCCGACGGCAACCCGTTCGGCGACAGTGAAGTGCTCGACTTTTCCAGCCCGGGACGGCTGCGGTGAGGTGCCGCCCACCGGCGCGTCGTCAGACGGCGCCGCATCGTCGGCGACGGTGTTGACGTCAGCTCGATCCGTATCCATTGAACTCTCCCCCATTGAAACCCCAGCCGCCGTTCGGAGCCCGCCCGTGTTCTGTCGGGGACTCAGTATTCACCCGATCGGTGCCCTTGTCGATACCCGTCATGATCTGGCTCCTCCGGTCTGGTGGAATGCTTCGACCGCCTCCTGCACCGTCTCGAAGATGTGCTCCTGCCCGATCTTGGCAGTGATGCCGAATGGCTCGAGTTGCTGCCTCACTCGTTCGGTCGGCTCCGCGAGCGCGAGGACGATCCCGCGCGCAGCCAACTGGTCGGCGAGCTCGCCGAGCGTCTTCCCGCCCGTGTAGTCGAGGTCGTCGACGCCGGCCGCGTCGATGACCAGCCAGCGTGGGGGATCGTCGACGGTGACGAGCCCGATCACCTCCTCGGAGAGTCGGGTTGCGTTCGCGTAGAAGATCCCGGCCCCGAACCGGTAGACGACGAGCCCAGGCTCGCTGACGGTGCCGGGGGTCGGTGGCAGGCTCCTGATGTGCCCCTTGCCGTCGAGGGTGATGACGCGGTCGACGGGCGCATAGTGGCGGCGCACGTGGAGAAGGAGTGAGAGGACGATCGCGAGGATGATTCCCTGCTCGACACCGATCACCACGACGACGATCGCAGTCGCGAGCGCAACGTTGAACTCGCCCTTGCGCAATTGCAAGATCTCGCGCATGCCCTTGATGTCGATCAGCTTGACGCCGATCAGGAACACGACCGAGGAGAGCACCGCGTTCGGCATGTACTGCAACGGCTTCGTGAGGAAGAGCAGCACCAGCGCGACCACGGCCGCGGTCGTCAGCTGCGCGACCTGTGTGTGGCTCTTCGCCTCGTCCACCATCTCGGTCTTGGTCGGGCTGCCGTTGACGACGAACGTGCCGCTGAAGCCGGCGGTGAGATTCGCCAGGCCGAGCCCGACCAGGTCGGTGTTCTCGGTGAACCGCTCCGAGTACTTGACGGCGTAGGCGCGGGAGGTGGCTGCGCTCTGGGCGAGGATGACGAGGAACATCGATGCGGCCGTCGCCACGAGCTTCGGCACGTCATCCCACGTCACGCCCTGCGGCACACCGACGTGTGGCAGGCCGCTGGGCACCGGGCCCAGGATCGAGACGTCGTGCACCGCCAGGTCGAAGATCCAGCTCACGGCGATGGCGCCGACGACGGCGACGAGCCCGCCTGGGATCTGCTTGATCCAGCGCCCGAACACGACCAGGACCGCTAGCACGCAGACCGAGACGAGCGCGGTCTGCCACGACCCCTCCCCGATGTGCCAGAGCGTGAGGCCGAGCTTGCGCAGGTTGCCGCTGAACGCGTCGGAGGAGACGTGCTGCGCCGGGATCCCGAGCATGCCGCCGACCTGTCCGATCGCCACCTGCACCCCGACACCGGTCAGGAAGCCGACCAGCACCGTGCGCGAAAGGAAGTCGGCCAGGAAGCCGAGCCGCGCGACCCGCGCGAGGAAGAGGAATCCGCCTGCGAGCAGCGCGCTCAAACCGGCCAAGCCGACCCACTCCGGCGAAGCAGGCTCGAGCCCGCTGATGCTGAGCGCGGCGATACCCGCGTACATGATCGCCGCCGTGGCCGAGTCGGCACCGACGACGAGGTGGCGGGACGAGCCGAAGAGCGCGAACGCTGCAATTGGGATCAGGATCGTGTACAGCCCTGTGATCACCGGCATCCCGGCGATCTTCGTGTAGCCCATCACCTCCGGAATCGCGAGCGCGGCCAGCGTGATTCCCGCGACGATGTCCTTCGAGAGCCAGGCCTTCTGATACGGGACGATCCCGTCGAGGACAGAGACGTAGCGCCGGAAGGTTGCCGAGCTCACGTGACCTCGTCGACGCGCTCGGCGAGGATGATCCGTCCCGCCGCCTCGATCAGCGCAAGGTGGGAGAAGGCCTGCGGGAAGTTCCCGAGATGCCGGCCGGTGTCGACGTCGAACTCCTCGGCGTAGAGCCCGAGCGGCGACGCGATCCGCAGCAAGCGCTCCATCAGGTCTCGAGCCCGCTGAATGTCCCCCACGATCGCGAGCGCGGACACGAGCCAGAAGGAGCAGATGAGAAACGTCCCCTCTTTGCCCGAGAGGCCGTCGTCGGTCTCGTCGGTGCGGTAGCGGAGCACGAAGCCGTGCTCGGTCAGCTCGTCCGCGACCGCCGACACGCTCACCCGCAGACGCTCGTCGTCTGCGGGTAGAAAGCCGAAGATCGCGGCGAGGAGCGTGGAGGCATCGAGGGAATCAGTCTCGTAGTGCTGGCGCAGGACGCCGCGGTCGCTGACGCCGTGCTCGAGGATGTCGGCGCGGATCTCCTCTGCCGCCGCCTGCCACGTCGCCTGCAGGCCTGGGTCCCCTCGGATCCCCGCCAGCTTCGCCGCGCGGTCGAGCGCGACCCAGCACATCAACTTGGAGGACACGTAGTGCTGAGGCTTGCCCCGAGCCTCCCAGATGCCCTGATCGGGCTCGCGCCAGACACGCGTGGCGCCCTCGGCCTGCGCGCGGACGACCTGCCAGAGGCGCCGGGGAAGACGCTGACTCCGCCGAGTGTGGAGCAGGATCGAGTCGAGGACTGCACCGAAGACGTCGTTCTGACGCTGGTCGAAGGCACCGTTTCCGATGCGAACCGGACGGGCTCCGGCGTAGCCGAAGAGGTCGTCCCGCGTGGACTCGGTCAGGTCGCGCCTGCCGTCGATGCCGTACATGATCTGCAGCCCGCCGTCCTCGTTCGGCTCGAGGTCGGCGACGAACTGCATGAACTCGTCGGCTTCCCAGTCCAGGTTGAGCCAGTGGAGCGCTTGCAGCGTAAAGGTGGCGTCACGCATCCAGGTGTAGCGGTAGTCCCAGTTGCGTTCACCTCCGGGCGTCTCGGGCAGCGACGTCGTGAGCGCCGCCACCGTAGCGCCGGTCGGCATATAGGTGAGACCCTTGATCGCGAGCGCCGAGCGCTGAATGGCGTCACGCCAGCGGTGATCGGGGATGCGGGCACCCTCCAGCCACGTGCGCCAGAAACGGATGGTGGTTGCGATCCGCGTCTCGGCCTCGTCGACGTCCTGGGGCGTCGCCAGCTGCTCGGCCCACGAGAGGGCGCAGTAGGCGCGTTCCCCGGGCTCCAGCACGTGCCGGGCACGGACGCGGCTGCCCTCGATTCCGAGCGCGAGGTCGGACTGGAGACGGACCGTCTGCCCGGCGCCGGTCGCGTCGGCTGCGTGACGACCTCCGTCGACGATCGTCCACGCCGCCGGCGTCCGGCCGTAGTCGAAGACGGGCTCGCACACGAGCTCCACCTCGACGCGGCCGGCGAGGCATTCGACGGTGCGCACGAGCATGTGGTCGGCGTCGTCATCCGCCGGCGGGCGGGTGTGCGGCGTGATCTCGTCCTCGTGATCCGACGGTCCCATCGTCAGCGCGTCACGGACGACAATCCAGCCAGACGGTGTCTTCCAGGTGGTCTCCAGCACGTTGGCACCAGGCTCATGCCTTCGGGCCGTGGGGTGGTTGATCCCGAACGGCCCGAAGCGGAAGGCCCCGGCCTCGCGGTCGAGCAAGCTGCCGAAGATGCTCGGCGCGTCGAAGCGCGGGACGCACAGCCAGTCGATCGCCCCGTCAGGGGCGACGAGCGCACCGGTATGGCAGTTGGAGAGGAACGCGTAGTCGGCGATCGGCGGAAACGGCGAAGGCGCAGCCGCGCTTTGTGGCTGGCGCTGCGGCTCGGCGGTGGCTGACGTGCTCATGCCGTGATCCAGGGTCCGTGCCAGCGACCGTGTCCTCCGACGAGTCCGTCTGCAGCTTCGGGGCCCCACGATCCCGGGGTGTAGATGTGAACCCGTGGCGGCGCGTCAAGCAGCGGCTGCATGATCCGCCAGGTCTCCTCGATCCCGTCCTGCCGGGTGAAACGGGTGCTGTCGCCGACCATCGCCGCGTGGAGCAGCACCTCGTACGGCGTCGGCCCCTCCCCGCCCTCCTCCGAAAACTCCATGTCCAGTTCGATGGCCGCGACCCCTGCGGCGTCCGCGCGATGCGCGTCGACAACGAGCCTGATCCCGGTGGACGGATCGAGCTTCACCACGAGCTGGTTCGGCTCAGGCCGGCGATCGACGGCTCCGAAGCCGAGCCTGGGCGGATGCTTGAAGACGAGCCTGAGCTCGGTCTGGGTGACCGGGAGACGCTTGCCCGTTCGGATGAAGAAGGGAACACCTGACCAGCGCCAGTTCTCGATCTCCAGGCGCAACGCGGCATACGTCTCGGTCGCCGAGTCCGGGGCGACCCCGTCGATCCCGAGGTAACCGTCGTACTGGCCGCGCACGTAGTGGACCGGATCGGCTTCCACGACCGAACGGAAGAGAGCGACCTGCGCATCCTTGATCGTCGTCGGGTCACCCCGGGAGGGCGCCTCCATCGCGGCGGCCGCCACGACCTGCATGAGATGGTTGACGACGACGTCACGCAGCGCGCCAACCGGGTCGTAGAAGTGGCCGCGATCCTCCACGCCGAAGCTCTCCGCCAGTGTGATCTGCACGCACGCGACGTAGTTCCGGTTCCAAACCGGCTCGAGTATCGCGTTCTGAAACCGGAGATGGAGGATCTCCTCGAGGCCCATCTTCCCGAGGTAGTGGTCGATCCGGTAGAGCTGTGACTCGTCGATGTACTGGTGGAGCTGGGTCGCGAGAGCGCCTGCGGAGGCGAGGTCGTGGCCGAACGGCTTCTCGACCACGATCCGCGCCGCCTTCGTCAGGCCCGCCTCGGCGAGGCCCTTGACGACGGTGCCGAAGAGGAAGGGCGGTACCTCGAGGTAGAAGACCGGGCGCTCGGCGCCCTCGATCGCCCGGGCGACGCGCTCGTACGTCGCTGCGTCGGCGAAGTCGCCCTCGACGTACGAGAGCCGGGAGGCAAGACGGTCGAATACGTCCGGGGCAATCTCCTCGCCGGCTCCCTCGATCGCCTCCCGCGCATGCTCGCGAAGGTGGTCGACCGTCCAGTCGTCGACCGCCACTCCGACGATCGGGCAGCGGAGCAGCCCGCGCTGTTCCAGCCGGTACAGCGATCGGAACGTCATCACCTTCGCGAGGTCGCCCGTGATCCCGAAGGCCACGAAGACGTCGGCGGGCTGCTCCCCAGGTACGGTGCGGACAGCGCCCGCCGTCTCCGTGCGCGTCTCCAAAGTGGGTGCTACGGTCGTCACTCCCGTCTCCTCCCTTGCTCCGTCGCATCCACACCGCGACGCGCATCGCAGACCGCTCGACTCAAAGCTCGTACGCGAGTGTAGATCGGTAGAGTTTGGTTGATGGCGCGCTGGCTTCTGCCGACGGTTGCCGTCCTCGCTGTCTCGGTGCTCGCGGCGGGCTGTGGCAAGAGCAGCTCCAGCGAGACGAACTCGACGACGACCTGGGCGAGCGGCGTCTGCTCCGCGCTCACCACCTGGAAGGACTCGATCGCGTCGGTCGGCGACTCGCTCAAGGCAGGAAACGTCTCGACGGACGCGCTGAAGAGCGCAGCCGACGATGCGAAGAGCGCGACCGAGACGCTCGCCTCCGACTTGAAGGGGCTGGGGAAGCCGGACATCGAGGCCGGGCAAAAGGCCAAGGACTCGGTCGATCAGCTTTCGAGCGAGCTCAAGAGCGACGCCGACAAGATCGAGAGCGCGGTAGACGGCGTCTCGGGAGTCAGTGGCGTGCTCAGCGCAGTGTCCGTCGTGTCGGCAACGCTCGTGACGATGGGAAGCCAGATCTCGTCGACTTTCACGGCGCTCGAGCAGCTCGACGCGAAGGGCGAGCTGCAGGACGCCTTCAAGCAGGCGAGCGCCTGCAAGCAGCTGACGAACTCCGGCTCCTAGCCGCCGACGACCTCGTCGGTCTGCCTAGCGGGGGCGGCCCGGCGGCGCGTGTCCTCGTCGTGGTACTGGGAGAGCAGCAGCTGCTCCTCGTCCCTCTTCGGGAAGAGGAAGAAGACGAGCGCCGCACCGAGCAGGATGGCGACGATGCCGGCGATGTAGGCCCACTGATCGCCCTGCAGGAAGGACGACTTCGCTGCGGCCGTGATCTGGCTCGCGTACTGCGGGTACTGCTCCGCGACGTTCTCGGCACCGGCAAACGACTTCGTGAGCTGGTTCGCGACGCTGTCCGAGATGTGCGTATTCGACGCGGAGATCGCAGCGGCCGCGGCGGCGGCGTAGCCGGCCGTGAGCAGCGCGCCCATGATCGACTGCATGATCGCGCCGCCCAGGTCACGCTGCAGGTCGGCGGTCCCTGACGCCATCCCGGCGCGTTTCACGGGCACGGAGCCGGTGAGCGAGTGCGAAGCCGGCGTTCCTGCGAAACCGACTCCGATCCCCACGAGCGCGTAGCCCAGGCCGACCTTCCAGTACGGGATGCCGTCCTTCCACAGCAGGAGCATGGTGAGGAAGCCGAGCAGGCAGAAGACGTAGCCGGCGAGCAGCGTGAACCGGGCGCCTCGCGCCTCGACGAGATTGGCCGACCGCGGCGCAACCGCCACCATCAGCAGAGCCGCCGGCAGGATCGCGAGCCCGGCATCGAGCGTCGAGTAGCCCAGCACGTTCTGCAGGAACTGCTGACCCACGAACATCGCGCCCATCAGCGAGCCGAAGACGATGATCCCCGCGCAGGCCGCGACCCAAAAGACGCGGCGGCCGGCGATCTCGAGGTCGTACAGCGGACTCCGCGCCCGACGCTGCCGTACGTAGAAGGCGAGCCCCGCGGCGACCGCGATGGCTGCAAGGCCCAGCACCAGGGCTCCCTTGTTGGGGACAGGCGCGAAGTTGATGGCCAGGATCAGCGCGGCCACGAGCACGACCGTGAGGACGCCGCCCAGGTTGTCGACGGGGTCCGTCGCCTCGTTGACGTGGCTCGGCACGAAGAACAGTGCCATCGCGAGGGCCACCACCGCCAGCGGCAACGTGATCAGGAAGACCGATCCCCACCAGAAGTGCTCGAGCAGCAAGCCCGACAGCAGCGGGCCGAGAGCGGAGATGCCCCCCCGAGGCCGGATCAGAGCGCGATCGACTTCGTGCGCCCAGGCCCCGACCACAACGCCGTGATCAGGGCCAGCGTCGTCGGGAACGCCATGCCCGCCGCGAGCCCGCCGAGTATGCGGGCGAAGACGAGGATTCCGTCCGTCGGCGCCCAGGCGGCGAGCAGGGACGCGGGGATCGCAAGCGCCGTGCCCAGGATGAGCATCAGCTTGCGTCCGTAGCGGTCGCCCACGGCGCCCAGGTAGAGCACCGACGCCGCCAGACCGAACGAGTAGCCGACCGCGATCAGGTCGAGCGTCGTCTGCGACGAGTCGAAATGCCTGCCGATGTCCGGTAGAGCGACATTGGCCACGGCGAGGTTCAGGTTGGCGACCGCCGCCACCAGGATGAGCGCGGCGAGAACGATCCCGGCCCGCTCCGGAGCGGTCGAGTCTCGGACGGGAGCCGCTGAGCCGCCGCTCGACATTGCTACGCCACGATCCTAAAGACCTGACATCACTCCCGATGCACGAAGAGGCCTGCTGCAGCGCGCTTGAGCTGTGAGGCGAAGGGCTCCGTGCTCGCGACTTGCGGCTTCGACCACGCAGAGGCAATCTCGGCGCCGAACAGGACTGCGCAGGCGTACAGGTAGATCGAGTAGAGGAACACGAGCGCTGCCGTGAGCGAGCCGTACACGATGCTGAGCCGGGTCGTCCTGGTGTAGATCCAGCCGGACGCGAGCGAGATCGCGAGCAAGAGGAATGCGGTGATCACCGCTCCAGCCACCGCTTCCTTGAAGCGAATGCGTCGCGCGGGCACGAACCGGTAGAGCAGGAGGACGACGACGGTGGACAGGACGAGCGGGACGCCCCGCTGCAAGGCCATCTCCGCCAGTCCGCCCCCCGTTGCCGACGTGACGCGCT
>Ga0334722_10006522_pt1 | contig 11511 bp, 6 predicted proteins | sample C3_bottom_MG_FD_207210 | JGI IMG/M metagenome (GOLD analysis project Ga0334722, IMG submission 207210) | Sediment microbial communities from Yellowstone Lake, YNP, Wyoming, USA - C3_bottom | ecosystem: Environmental > Aquatic > Freshwater > Lake > Sediment | place: USA: Wyoming | collected...
CACAAAACCTTTTTTCAGCATCAGGCAACAGGCAGGGTGTCTCAAATACTCAGCTCCTGAGAGGAGAAGTATCAGTTGATGCCGGAAAATATATTCAGGCTGCCCATCTTCTTGACTCGGCAAAATCATTCTCTGAATTCCCCGAAACAGTATGGCAGGCCTGGTTTCACCTCGGAAGAATGTATGAGAAACAGAATGAGCTTGAAAAAGCCAGGGATTCTTACCTAAGCTCAATATCTGTAATCGAGAAGATAAGAGGGAAACTCACAATAGATGAATTTAAAAGCTCATATTTTAAAAATAAAAGAACAGTATATGACAGGCTGATAAATGTTCTCTTGAAACTTGGAAAGGATACTGAAGCATTTCAAATATCCGAGCAAGCTCGTTCAAGAGCATTTTATGACATTCTGGCCAACAGGAAAATTAATTTCAGAGGTGCCCTTTCCGGCGATCTTACCATACTTGAACAGGAAAAAAGAGCAGAAATAGAAAAACTCTATAAGCTGATACAGAAGACCGAAGCTTCTCCTGACATACAAACTCAGGATACACGACAGATAAATCTTCGTGAGGTCAAAGCAGCCCTTTCGGATGTTCAATCTGAATATGATGATATACTTCAGGAGATAAAACTTCAAAATCCGGAGTACAGGAACCTGATCTCAGCCGAACCTGTGAAGCTTGCGGATCTGCAGAAAGGAATTGATGCATCATCCGCAATTCTTGCCTACTGGATTAGCGACGGGGAGTTGACAGTCTGGATGATTACAAATTCGTCTGTTCTTAAAAAATCAGTTCCAATATCAAAAATGGATTTGACAATCCAGATAGATAAAACCAGGAACGCAATCAAATCAAATGCACTGAAAAATGCAAATGAAGGCCTTAAACAACTATATTCCGAACTTATATTACCCCTTGCAGATGAACTTAAGAATTTAAAAAACCTTGTGATAATCCCAAACGGACCGCTTCATTTTATTCCCTTCCAGTCACTTATGAATGAGAGAGGAGAATACCTTGTAGAAAAATTCAATCTCACGTATGCTCCTTCAGCAGGCGTATACTTATTATGTTCCGGTAAAACTGCTGAGAAAGGTTCGCGGTTCATGGGCATGGCTCTGGGTGATATTTCTGTGGGAAATAATGTCGGACTTCCGGGTACTGAAGATGAACTTAAAAAAATACTTCCCCTTTTCAGTGAAAAAATTTCTGTCTTTGGTAATGAGAGTTCTGAAACTTTTGCAAAAAAGAATGCCGGTAATTATAATTTCATCCATTTTGCAACTCATGGTATTTATAACTACAGGCAACCACTCTATTCTTTTCTTCTTTTCCCTCCCACCGATTCAGATGACGGAAGATTAAATGTATGGGAAGTCTTTGAAATGAACTTAAATTCTAAACTCGTGACTCTCAGCGCCTGCGAAACAGGGCTGGGTAACCTTGATCAGGGCGATGAGCTTATAGGGCTCAGCAGGGCATTCCTCTATGCCGGTTCTTCATCAGTTATTGTCAGTCTCTGGAGTGTGGCTGATTATCCTACATCGATCCTTATGACAAATTTCTACAAATACATAAAAGATCACCCGCTCCGGGAGGCACTCACTCTGGCTCAGAGAGATGTAATAAAAGTTTACCCTCAACCTGTTTACTGGTCTCCGTTTATTCTTATCGGAAATGGCAAAACACTTGCGGATTAATTAACGAAATTTCCTATTTTTGATTGTCAGGGTAAACTGCAGATATACTGAATTACCTGACTTAATTTAATCTTGGCGATACTTAGTGCCTTAGTGCCTTTGTGGCAAAAAAAATACCACAAGGACAAAAAGAGGCAGTGTGAACTAATAGATTAAGTAATTTGATATAGTATTAATTTATAAGCAAGGAGGTTATTATGCCAGGTCCGGGAGCATATTGGTATGGAAAAGAGGAATTGGAAGCTGCAATTGAAGTAATGAAGGATGGTTATCTTTTCAGGTATGGCAGTGAGAATGATCCTAAATTCCTTAAAAAAGTATACACGCTGGAAAAGGAATTTGCCGGATATTCAAAAGCCGGTTATGCACTTGCCACTTCATCAGGAACCTCTTCCTTGCTCTGTTCTGCTTTTGCACTCGGACTTAATCCGGGAGATGAAATTATAGTTCCTGCCTACACCTTTGTAGCAAGCTATTCATCTGTAATTTTTCTCGGTCTTGTACCAGTTCTTGCAGAAATAGATGAAAGTCTTTCTCTCGATCCTGATGATATAGAAAAAAGAATTACTAAAAAGACAAAGGCAATTATGCCCGTTCATATGCTTGGCAATCCCTGCAACATGGACAGGATTATGGCAATAGCCAGGAAGCATAATCTCCTTGTTCTTGAGGACTGTTGCCAGGCAGCCGGTGCATCATATAAAGGCAGGAAGATTGGTACAATAGGAGACATTGGCGCTTTTTCACTCAACTTCTTCAAGACAATTAATAGCGGAGATGGCGGTTTTGTAATAACGAATGATAAAACACTCTACGAAAGAGCTTTCGGGATGCACGACCAGGGGCATACACCTAACCGGACAGGCGTGGAAGTAGGAAACCGTTCCCTGCTGGGTCTGAATTTCAGACTTAATGAACTTACAGCTGCCGTTGCCCTGGCACAGCTCAAAAAGCTTGATAATATAGTAAAAACACTGCGTCAGAAGAGAGCTCTCTTCAAAAGCCTTGTTTCTGAGGCTAAAGGATTCCGGTTCAGAACATTGAACGATTCTGAAGGAGATTGCGGAACACTCTGTACTGTGATCTTCGAAAACGCAGAAAAAGCTGCAAAAGTATCTGCTGCGCTTGGCTCAAAAACAGTAGATAAAAGCGGATGGCATGTCTACGCTAACATGGAGCATGTGCTTTCACATCTTAAAAGCGTTGGACAACCGCACACCAAAGGATCATATCCAAAGACAGATGACATTCTCAGCAGAAGCATAAATATCAGTATAGGTGTTGTCGATGGCGGACTTGGTGCAGGATGGGGAATAAACATCAACTCATCTGATAAGGAGATTGAAGAAGCTGCAAAGCAGTTTGTTAAAGCATGTAATAATTAAACAGGTGTTGGGTGCTGGGTGCTGGGTGCTGGGGGCTGGGGGCTGGGTACTGGGCGCTGGGTACTGGGACAGGGTACATTGTTTTTAACTTTCTAACTTTATAAATTTTAAATCAAAGAATCGTGAGACTTGAACTTAAGAAAAATTTCAAATGGTCGCTTGTGGTACCAACCAGTATGGGTGTAAGAATCACTCCTATGAATGGGCAGGCTGTGCATACAAGTAACACATTCTTCATGCAGGCAACAAGCGCCGAGACAAATGTGGCAACCATTTCTTCTTACCTGGGACTTCCTGTTAATGTACTTACAACATTTGTTAAAGACAGTCCTATAGCTAAGTTCATAAAAGATAATCTTGCAAGCCGCCATCTCTCTTTTGATGGAGTCGAAGTTGAGCAGGGAGGTCCCTGGGGACATCGACATCAGTTTAATATTGCCGACAGTGGATTTGGCACACGCGGTCCACGGGTTCATAATGACAGGGCCGGTGAAGTTGGAAGGACACTGAATGTGAACAATTTCAATCTGAACAGGCTTTTCGCTGAAGAGGGAGTACAGGTTTTGCATCTGTCAGGACTGATAGCTGCTCTTTCGCCTGAGACAGGTATATTCTGTCTTGAACTTGCAAGGGCGGCGAAGAAACATAAAACAATTATCTCATTCGACCTGAATTACAGAGCCTCTTTCTGGAAAGGAAGGGAAAAGGAATTGAAAAAGATATTCGCTGAAATAGCTTCAGCTTCCGACATACTTGTAGGTAATGAAGAGGATTTCCAGCTCTGCCTTGGAATACAGGGGCCTGAAGAAGGAGGAAAAGACCTTACATCACAAATAGATAACTTCAGGGAAATGATCAGAAGAGTAAAAAAATCTTTTCCTGATGCTTCAGTATTTGCAACAACTCTCCGCCAGGTTCTTAGCGTAAACAAACATCTATGGGGCGCACTGATGCTTGAGGGAGAAAACTGGCATATTGTTGAACCCAGGGAAATTGATGTTCTTGACCGGATTGGCGGTGGTGACGGATTTGTTGGCGGTATGCTTTACGCAATTCTAAAAGACTGGAATCCTGACAAATGGATAGAGTTCGGATGGGCCTGCGGAGCTCTGGCCACAACATCTCTTACTGATTATGCCCAGCCTGCCGATGAAGAACAGGTCTGGAGCATCTGGAAAGGGAATGCAAGGGTAAAACGTTAAATCATTAATGATGAGAACTATAAGAACTTCAAGATTTATCCTCATAATTGTTTTAAGCATTATTGTTTCAGGCATTAACGGCCAGGCAGACAATAAAAGCAAACAAAAAAATTATGAAAAATTCTACAGGAAACTAAGTCCTGAAGTTGATCAGGAGCGGATCAGAAAAGGTGTCTTCTACCTCGCACAGGATCCTTTACCAAGACGTGTTTTAAACTGGACACGGCCTGGACAGACGATTTCATCACTCGAAGAAGCTGACAACTGGATAATTGAACAGCTCAGAATATCCGGCTATAAACCCGCATTGGATTCGACCAGAGTAAGAGCTTTCGGCAGAGACAGGTCAAAACCTGTTTCACAACAGTATGCTAAACCACCTGAAAATTCCCCATGGTATACTGCGCATAATATTATTGTTACAAAACAGGGTACGGCTAACCCCGATGAACTGATCATTATAATCGCCCATAAGGATTCCCAGAGCTGGATCGAATCTCCGGGTGCAAATGATAACGCCATTGGTACATGCGGGGCACTGGAGGTTGCTATGGTAATGAAGGATTATAAACCAAAGCACACAATACTTTTCATCTTCTGCAATGAAGAGCATACGCCATGGACAAGTGTAACAGCTGCAGAGAATATCAGATCTTCCGGGAAAAAAGTGCTTGCAGTAATAAATATGGACGGGATTGGCGTCAAACCTGTCTCGCAGGCTGGACAGATGACAAATGTCACAAGGTATACTACTCCTGAAGGAGAAAAACTAGCCGATATGATGGGCATGCTGAACACAAAGTTCGCTATCGGGCTTCAGCAGTCAAAATATCTCAGCAAACAACCCGGAGATGATGACGGCTCATTCATAAAGGCAGGCTTTCCATGGGCTGTACTTAATATTGGTTCAATGCCGTATGGCGATCCGAATTATCACACTGAAGGGGATACTGCTGATAAAGTAGATTTTAAGAATGCAGCTGCTACAGTAAGGCTTACACTGGCTGCACTTTTAAACCTTGACGCAAACGGAAGACCATAAATAAAATTATCCGGAAATATTCGATATAATGGAAAAGATCAGGATATTAAAAAATTCTTCATTATTAATGGTATTTTCAGGACTGTTTCTAATTACATTATCCTGTAATTCTGATCACAAATCATCAGGAATCAAAGGACTGGCTGCAGTTTTCACTTCTGAACCCAAGGAGTTAATGCCAGGTATAAGCAAATTAGGTGACATTGTAATATATGAAGACTCAATGTATTACTGCGCCTTTCCTTCAGTAGTCAGACGTCCTGACGGTGAATTTCTTGTCGCCTTTCGCAGGGCTCCCAACAGGCATATATTCGGGGAAGCAGGAAACAGTCATGGTGATCCCAACAGTTATCTGGTTATGGTCAGATCTTCTGATGGAATAAACTGGTCAAAGGAACCGCAGCTGATCTACGCGCATCCTTTCGGTGGATCTCAGGACCCATGTCTTCTACAGCTTACTGATGGGACACTTCTGTGTGCAAGCTATGGCTGGGCATTTGTACGATCTGACGGAATTCCCAATCTTAAAAAACCTCATGCTGAATCTGGCGGCGCAGTCTTTCTGGGAGGTTACCTTGTACAGTCAACAGATGGAGGAAAAACCTGGGGATCTGTCATCTATCCTGCCAGTGTTCCTTCTGAAATAAATTATAATGCTTACGGAATTAAATTGCCGGCATACAACAGAGGCGCTCTTTGTGAATCGAAAGACGGACGTATTCTCTGGGCAACAGCCTCCTCTCCTGTTGCAGGAAACACATCAGTATATCTGATGACATCTGCCGACAAAGGCCTTACCTGGAAATACTCATGTCCTGTTGCAACTGATGACTCAGTTACTTTCAATGAAACATCATTATACGAAACACCCGTAGGAGATATAGTTGCCTTCATACGAACTGCAAACTTCGGGGATCAGGCTTGCATTGCCCGTTCAACAGATGGAGGAAAATCTTTTGCCAAATGGCAGTCGATGGGTTTTCAGGGTCATCCGCTTAACGCACTCAGATTACCTGATAACAGAGTGCTTCTTACCTATGGCTACAGGCATGAACCCTACGGAATCAGGGCCAGGATACTTAATGCTGAATGCACTGACTTCGCTGAATCACCCGAGATAATCCTTCGTGATGACGGAGGGAACTTTGATATAGGATATACCTGGCCGGTATTAATGGATAAAAACCATGCAATGGTCGTATACTACTTTAATAAGAGAAACGGGATAAGGCATATAGCAGGTACAATACTGGAAATCAAATAGAAAACCTAAAACCTCTGAATTATGATAAAAATAATCAAGATGAGAATGCTGTTGCTTATGTTGTTTTTACCCTTAATCACAGCTATTTCTTCAGGACAGTCATATGATAAGGATTCTAAACAAAAAACATCTTCTTTTGCCTGGCCTGAGGGAAAGAAAATGGCTATAAGCCTTACTTTTGATGATGCAAGGTTATCACAGATAGATAAAGGTATTCCCCTCCTTGATAAATATGGAATGACGGCTACTTTTTATGTGTCGCCTAATAATATGATCCAGCGGACAGATGGATGGAAAAAAGCGGCAAAAACAGGTCATGACATTGGCAATCACTCACTGGTTCATCCTTGTTCAGGAAACTTTAATTGGTCAAGGTCAAGGGCACTTGAGGATTATTCACTTAACTCGATGAGGGAAGAGCTTGATTCAGCAAGCAGAACCATTAAACAGCTTCTCGGGGTTGATCCGGTTTCATTTGCATATCCATGCGGACAGAAATTCACCGGCAAAGGAGTAAACACAAGGAGTTATGTTCCTGTTGTTGCATCTATGTTTGAATCAGGCCGCGGATGGCTCGATGAATCTGCAAATGATCCCTCCTATGTTGATTTTGCACAACTTACAGGAATTGAACTGGATGGAAAAACATTTGAACAGGTTCTTAAAATTATCGAAACTGCCAAAGCAAGCGGACAATGGCTGGTGCTGGCAGGTCACGAAATGGATGTTGAAGGAGTTCAGACATCAAGACTGGAGACAATTGAAGCCATTTGTAAATATGCTTCTGACCCGGCAAACGGTATTTGGCTTGATAATGTGCACAATGTAGCAAAATATGTCAGGGAAAAGAGAAGTGAGAAATATTCTGTTCTGCCTCCATATAAAAATCCACTCTATCCTGTCAGTCAGAGAGTCTCTGATCTTCTTGGCAGGATGACACTTGAAGAAAAGATCGGGCAGATGAACATGCCATGTGTATATGAAGGTCCTCTTGGCAAGACCATTGAGGCCAAAACAGAAGCTGTGAAGAAGCTTAGCGAGGGTAAATTTGAAGGTATGCCAGGACCGATAGGCGGGTTTTTCACACTGGCAAATACAATTCTCCATGAAGGAACAATTCAGCAGGCCAATTTCTTTAATGAGCTTCAGAAAACAGCTATAGAAAAAACAAGGCTTGGTATTCCATTACTTCAGACTGAGGAAGGCACTCACGGATTGATGTGTTCCGGAACTACAATATTTCCGGAAGGACTGACTCTCGGAAGCACCTGGAACATGAGTCTGATAAATGACATTTATACGATAGCCGCCCGGGAGGCTCGCTCAGTTGGAATACACCAGATATTTACACTTGTAATAGAACCAAACAGGGATCCAAGACTTGGAAGAAACCAGGAAGGTTTCAGCGAAGATCCTTTTTTCTGCTCCCAGATGGCAAAGACTATAGTTAAGGCGGTCCAGGGCAATGATGTCTCTGCAAAAGACAAGGTAGTTGCCGGGTTGTGTCACTATCCGGGGCAGAGCCAGCCGACAAGCGGATTGGAAAGAGGTTCCATGGAATATTCTGAAAGGACAATGAGAGAAGTTTTTCTTCCCTCATGGGAAGCAGGTATAAAACAAGCCGGAGCGCTTGGAGTAATGGCAACATATCCTGCAATTGACAGAATACCAACACATGCTAACTCATTTATACTTACAAAAATCCTTCGTGAAGAGTTTGGTTTCAAAGGACTTGTACTAAGTGAGGGAGGCGGACTGAGTACTATATCTTACATGAGGCTGGCGAAGAATGATAAGGAGACCGGGGAACTTGCTCTGAAAGCCGGGCTCGATGTAGGTATATCATACGAAGATGGATACATCAAACCCATGATTGAGAATGTTAAAGAAGGCAGGGTCTCCATGGAGCTAATCGACAGGGCTGTAACAAGAATCCTTGAACAGAAGTTTCGTTTGGGATTATTTGATAATCCATATGTCGATCCCGCTTATGCAGCAAAGATAACACACACAAAAGAGAGTCAGAATGTTGCCCTTGAGGCTGCCAGAGAAGGCATAGTACTCCTTAAGAATGAGAAAGGCCTGCTTCCGCTGAAAAAGGATATTAAAAGGATTGCAGTGATTGGTCCGAACGCTGATAACGAGAGAAATCAACTGGGAGATTATACCTCAAAAACAGTTCTGCAGGAGATAGTGACAGTGCTTGAAGGTATTAAAGCTAAAACAGGAACTAAAGCTACTGTCAGATATGCCAAAGGTTGTGATGTTATTGGTGATAAAAACCTGGATATTGCAGGTGCAAAAAAAATAGCAAAAGAATCAGATGTAGCTGTGGTTGTACTTGGCGAAAATGAATGGAATGCACCTGACAAGACAGGAACTGACGGTGAAGGTTATGATATTGCAAGCCTTGATCTCACCGGATCACAGGAAGAGCTGCTTAAAGCTGTTTATGAAACAGGTACACCGACTATTCTGGTTTTAATAAATGGACGCCCCCTTTCAATCAGATGGGCTGCTGAGAAAATTCCTGCAATAATTGAAGCATGGATCCCAGGAGAATTTGGTGGAAATGCAGTGGCAGATATACTTTTCGGAGATGTTAACCCCAGCGGTAAACTATCAATCACAGTTCCAAGACATTCGGGGCAACTACCATCTTATTATAACTATATGCCTGAAAAAGAATACTGGATTACCGAAGCCTGGGGAAAACCTTATGCAGATATGCCGGCAACTCCTCTCTGGGAATTTGGATATGGACTCAGTTATACGAAATTCGAATATTCAAATCTTAAGATATCACCTTCAGAAACAGGCCCTTACGGAAACATTAATGTAAGCATTGATGTTCAGAACACAGGAACATGTGAAGGGAAAGAAGTTGTTCAACTTTATTTAAGGGATCTGATAGCAACTGTCACAGTTCCGGTGAAAGAGCTGCATGGTTTCAGCAAGATCCTTCTTAAACCCGGAGAAACCAAAACCGTCAATTTCACTCTTAAACATGATGATCTGGCTCTGTATGATAAGAATATGAACTATGTTGTTGAACCCGGAACATTTGAGGTGATGGTTGGAAGTTCGTCTCAGGATATTCGGGCAAAAGGCAATTTCGAAATCAAGTAATTTTATAATTATAATTATATGAAAAAGATTTTAGTCTCCGGCATTATTATTATGCTTATAGCTATGCTGACTTCAATAGCAGGTGCTCAAAGCAAAACAAATGAAAAACCAATTATAAAATTGGGAGTCAGTCAGGTTAATATCACCAATCCTGCCCCGACAGTTATGGCAGGTTATGCAGGCAGGACTGAACCATCTACAGGTGTCCACGACAGCCTGTATGCTTCTGCACTATATTTCACGGGTGAAAAGATCAGGTCCATGATCATTAGTGTTGACCTGATAGGATTCACAACAGCTTTTGTTGATGAATTAAAAGGCGATATTTCAAAAGCAACAGGCATACCTGCTGAAAACCTTATGATAGCAGCAGTTCATAATCATGGGGCGCCTTCTCCCAGAACAAGCGATGTTGATAAACAGAATACTGTTCCTGTTTATGTCAAATTCCTTAAAGAAAGAGTGTTATCATTGGCTGTTGCAGCCACCAGGAATCCTGTGCCGGTAAAGATGGGGATAGGAAAAGGTTCATGTAATATGAATATTAACAGGCGTGCTCTCATTGCAAACGGAAGTATCTGGCTCGGAAGGAATCCTGACGGACCATGCGACCACGATCTTGTTGTTGCAAAGTTTGACGATATGAATAACAAGACTATTGCGGTTCTTATCAACTGGCCATGCCATGGTACAGTAAGTGGACAGGATAATACACTTATAACCGGCGACTGGCCGGGTGCAGCTGCCCGTTATATCAGGAAGAGTGTGGGAAATAATGCTGTGGTAGCTGTTACTATTGGAGCCTCGGGGGATATAAATCCGATATATGGTCCGGGTAAAAATTTCACTGAAATAGAGGCTGTCGGTTTTCATGTCGGCCGTGAAACAGATAAAATACTCTCATCGATGAGTACATATCCTCTTACAGATGTGGAGACAAAGAATGCAGTGTTGTCTTTTCCCGGGAAAAAACCGGGCAAGGATGATTTTCCCCAGGCAAGCTACGAATCTGCGCCAGACAATGAAATCAGACTTACTGTCTTCAAAGTCGGAGAACTTGTTTTATCAGGCGTATCAGGAGAACTGGTTAACGAAATCGGTAAGGATATCAAGAACAGGTCTCCGTTCAGTCAGACAATAGTTGTTACACACTGCAATGGTTCAAGCGGGTATATCTGTACAGACAAAATGTTTTCCGAGGGAGGTTATGAGGTTAAGGTAACAAAGTTTATGCCCGGTGTAGAGAAACGGCTGGCCGATAAATATATTGATCTGATTCATCAGTTCTGAGGCAACAGTAATATTCAATATAAAGTTTTAAACCCGAATACTGGCTTGGGTTCTGTCTGTTGAAGATCAAAGATAATGATCTCATTCAATCCCTCTTTGATCCATGAATCAGGACAGTACAGTCGTTTTTGCGGACCAATGTTCCAATATCTTCCAAGGTTATGGCCATTGATCCATACAATACCTTTTGTATAATTTGAAAGATCAAAGAAAGTATCACCTTTTTCCTGCGACATAAAACTTCCCTTGAATATCAGTCCGGGTTTGTTAAGGTTCTTTCCTGAGGAACGCAGGTCATATACCGTTTTCTTGTTCATGGGAAAAGAATAAATCTTCCAGTTCATAAGAGTCATTCCATTGAGAGTAACCCTTTCTGTAATACCTTTCCTGTCAATAATATTCTGAGCAAAATTTATCCGGCCCATACCCTCGACAAATATCTCGAGGACCGGATTTTTAACATCGGAAACAGGGATATCAATCGAGTTTTCCC
>Ga0334722_10006523_pt1 | contig 11507 bp, 9 predicted proteins | sample C3_bottom_MG_FD_207210 | JGI IMG/M metagenome (GOLD analysis project Ga0334722, IMG submission 207210) | Sediment microbial communities from Yellowstone Lake, YNP, Wyoming, USA - C3_bottom | ecosystem: Environmental > Aquatic > Freshwater > Lake > Sediment | place: USA: Wyoming | collected...
CCGGCCGACCGCCAGATTCCTCCCCGAGGGGCACGCCTCCTCACCGCCGCCTCCTCACCATCGCCTCCTCACCATCGCCTCCTCACCGCCGTCTCCTCACCGCCGTGACAAGGAAGGGCGACCGTTCCCGTAGAAGGTTTAGTAAGGGGTGGGGTTGCCGTGGAAGAAGTCAGGAAAACCGCCTCGCGTCAGCGGGCCGCGCTCCTTGCCCTCCCGAACGTGGTCGGCGTCGGCGTCGGCTACAAGCGGACGGGCGGGGAGAGGACCTCCAAGCCGGCCGTCGTCGTCCTGGTCAGGCGGAAGGTGCCCAAGGACGAACTGGAGCCGCAGCACCTGGTGCCGGAGAGAGTTGATGGGGTTCCGACCGACGTGGTCGAGGTCGGAGACCTGAAACCGCTGGCCCGTGGGGATGCGGCGGCCGTCCCGCGGGCGGTTCCGGTCGACCCGCAGCTCAGGACGTCGCGCGTGCGTCCGGCGCCCCCCGGGGTCAGCATCGGCCACTATCAGGTCTCCGCCGGAACGTTCGGGGCCGTCGTCTATGATCCGGACGGCCACCCATACATCCTTTCGAACAATCACGTCCTGGCCAACTCGACGACCGGCCGCGACCGCCGGGCCAAGCGCGGAGACCCGGTTCTGCAACCGGGAGCCGCCGACGGCGGTCGCTCCGGCGACGTCATCGGCCTCCTCGACCGCTATGTCCCCATCAAACCGCTGCGGACCAACCTCGTTGACGCCGCCCTCGCCAGGCCGCGCGCGGCGGCCTCGCTGGACGACGAAATCCTCGGCCTCGGGCGGGTGACCGGCATCGCCAGGCCGCGTCTCGGGATGGCCGTCCGCAAGAGCGGCCGGACCACGGGGGTCACCGCCGGTTTCATCGAGGTCCTCGAGGCCACGGTCCGGATCAATTACGATGATCTGCCGGTGAGCTTCGGCGGCCAGATCATCCTCAGCCCCATGTCGGCCCCGGGCGACTCCGGCTCGCTGGTCGTCGACGAGAAGAATCGGGCCGTCGGCCTTCTCTTCGCCGGTTCCGACCGCTCCACCGTCTGCAACCCGATCGAGATCGTGCTGGCCGCGTTGAAGGTTGGCTTTGCCGCCCGCGGGAAGGGGCGTCGTTAGTCTCTGGAGGCGTTCCCATGAAGCTGGTCCCGAAGCGTCTCGGCGACATCCTCATCGACGCCAAGCTGATCACTCCGGCGCAGCTCGAGTCGGCCCTCGAGGTTAAGAAGGCATCCGGCTCGCGCCTGGGGGAGGTCCTCGTCGGCCTTGGTCTGGTCGCCGATGTGGACATTGCCCAGGCCCTGGCGCGCCAGCTCAACGTGCCCTACGTGAGCCCCGAGGAGATCGCCGTCGATCCCGAGGTGGCCAAGATCATCAGCGAGCAGTCCGCCCGCCGTTACTGGGCCGTGCCCATCGCCAAAGAGGGCAACGTCATCACCGTGGCCATGTCCGACCCGCTCAACGTCTTCGCCCTCGACGACATCTCCCTCCTGACCGGGGCGGAGGTCCGTCCGGTGGTGACCACCGACCGCGGCGTCGAGAAGGCCATCCAGATCGGCTATCAACAGGACCTCATTCCGCCGCCGGAGGCGGGCGCTCCGCGGCCCGGGGACGAGCTCGAGACCTTCCGACTGCGCGAGATGGTCGAGGAAGCTCCGATCGTCCGGCTGGTCAACCAGATCATCGATCGGGCCATGGACGAGCGGGCATCGGACATTCACATCGAGCCCCTCGAGGAATCGGTGCGGGTCCGCTATCGCATCGACGGGATGCTCCGCGAGGTCATGACGATTCCCAAGGCCAACCACGCGGCCACGGTCTCGCGGATCAAGATCATGGCTTCCCTGGATATTTCCGAGCGCCGCGTGCCGCAGGACGGCCGAATCCGGATCAAGGACCAGGGGCGCGACGCCGACCTGCGCGTTTCCACCCTTCCGACGATCCATGGCGAGAAGGTTGTCATCCGAATCCTCGACAAGACGAGGACGGTCAATTCCCTGGATGAAATCGGCTTCTTGCCCGACACCCTCGAACGCTTCCGGCCGATGATCCGGCGGCCGCACGGGATGGTCCTCATCACCGGGCCGACCGGCAGCGGCAAGACGACGACCCTGACGGCCATCCTCCGGGAGCTGAACTCGGAGACCCACAACATCATCACCATCGAGGACCCGGTCGAGTACGAGGTGCCCGGGGTCAATCAGATCAACGTCAACGAGCGGGCCGGCCTGACCTTCGCCAGCGGCCTGCGCTCGATCCTCCGCCAGGACCCCAACATCATCATGGTCGGCGAAATCCGCGACGCCGAGACGGCCGACATCGCCATTCGGTCGGCCCTCACCGGCCACCTGGTCCTCTCGACCCTGCACACCAACGACGCCGCCGGGACCATCACCCGCCTCATCGACATGGGGGTCGAGCCGTTTCTGCTGTCGTCGTCGATCATCGGGGTCGTCGCCCAGCGACTGGCGCGGATCCTTTGCCAACGCTGCAAGGAGCCGTACGAGCTGGCCCCGGATGACCCCTACCGCGGGCCGGCCAGGTTTCCCGAGGGACCGGTCAAGCTCTTCCGGGCCAAGGGCTGCCCCGAGTGCAATCGAACGGGCTATCGCGGGCGGGTCGCGATCTTCGAGCTGATGCCGGTGACGGCCTCCATTCGGGAGCTGATCAACAAGCGCGCCCCGGCCCCGGTCCTGCACGAGCAGGCGGTCCGCGAGGGCATGCGGACCCTCCTCCAGGACGGCGTGGAGGAGGCCATGAGGGGCCAGACCAGCCTGGAAGAGGTCTTCCGAGTCGCCTACACCGAAGACAAGTGAGGCGGCCGGGTGCGGCCGCCAGATCCGTCACGTCACATCCCGGGGGGACCATGGTGCACATCGACGAACTGCTCCGCAAGGCCGTCGAGGCGGGGGCCTCGGACCTGCACATCACGGTCGAGGCCCCGCCGATGGTCCGCGTCCACGGCCACCTCAAGCCCCTGGAGGGCTTCGGCAAGTTGGGCCCCGCGGATACCCGCGAGCTCCTCTACGGGCTGCTCGATGACGACCGGAGGGGCCGCTTTGAGGAAAGCGGGGAGCTGGATTTTTCCTACAGTATCCACGGGCTGAGTCGCTTCCGCGTCAACGCCTTCAAGCAACGCGGGACGATCGGCGTGGTCTGCCGCGTCATCCCGACGAGCATTCGGACCATTCAGGAGCTGGGCCTGCCGGACGTCGTCACCCAGCTGGCCCGCTGCACGCGCGGCCTGATCCTGGTCACCGGGCCGACCGGGAGCGGCAAGTCGACGACCCTGGCGGCGATGATCGACCTCATCAACAGCGAGCGGTCCGAGCACATCCTGACCCTCGAGGACCCCATCGAATACCTGCACAAGCATAAGAAGAGCATCGTCAATCAGCGGGAGATGGGCGTCGACAGCCGGTCATACGCCACCGCCCTGCGCGCCGCCCTGCGCGAGGACCCCAACGTCATCTTGGTCGGCGAGATGCGCGACCTGGAGACAACCCAGATCGCCCTGACCGCAGCCGAGACCGGCCACCTGGTCTTGTCCACGCTGCATACCCAGGATGCCGCCCAGACCATCGACCGGGTCATCGACATCTTCCCCCCGCACCAGCAGGAGCAGGTCAAGACGCAGCTCTCCGGGACCCTTCAGGGGATCATCGCCCAGCTCCTCCTGCCGCGGATAGATGTCCCCGGACGCGTCGCCGCCTTCGAGATCCTCGTGGCCACATCGGCCGTCAGGAACCTCATCCGGGAGGGCAAGACGCACCAGATCCCGTCGGCCATTCAGACCGGCGCCAAGTATGGGATGAAGTCCATGGAGGCCTCCCTGCGCGAGCTGTACCAGCGCGGGATGATCAGCCAGGAAGACTACATGGTTCGGGTCCCCTCCGCCGCGACCCAGCTCGCTGGCGGCGCCCCGTACGGGGGTGGGACTCAGTATGGAAGCGTGGTCTAACACGAGCGCGGGGTCGGGTGATCGATCTTGGGCATGGTCTTGAGTTACAACTATCGGGCACGCGACGCGACGGGCAGGAACGTCGAGGGCTCCGTCGAGGGCGAGTCCGAGCGGCAGGTCATTGAGAAACTCCGCGGACGCGGCCTCGTCGTGACCCACATCGAGGTCAGCCGGGATATCAATCTGAAGTCCATCGGCGGCCTCGGGCGCCGCCAGGCGACGCCGGGCAAGGTTTCGCTGAAAGCCCTGGCCGTCTTCTGCCGGCAGTTCGCGACCATGATCGGGGCCGGGGTGCCGATCCTCACGAGCCTCAGGATCCTCGCCGACCAAACCGAGAACCGCCGGCTCGGCGCCGCCCTGAAAAAGGTGGCCGGGGAAATCGAGGCCGGGGAGACCCTCACCAACGCCTTCCGGAAGCAGGAGGCGACCTTTCCGCTGATCCTGACGAACATGATCGCGGCCGGCGAGGTCGGGGGCATCCTCGAGGACGTCTTCGAGCGGATGGGCGAGCACTTCGAGAAGGAGAACGCCGTCACCCAGAAGGTCCGTTCGGCGATGGTCTACCCGCTGGTCGTCTCCATCGTCGCCGTCGGCGTGGTCATCTTCCTCGTCGGATGGGTCCTCCCGAACTTTGTTGCCCTGTTTCAGTCGTCGGGTGTGGCCCTGCCGACCCCGACCATGATCCTCCTCGGGATGAGCCACGTCCTGCGGGCCTATTGGTATCTCTTCGCGGCCGCCCTGATCCTGGCCAGCGTGGGCTTCCGTCGCTGGGCCTCGACCGAGAAGGGCGCCCTCCGCCTTGACGCCATCGCCCTGCGCCTGCCGATCTTCGGAACCCTGGTCCTGCGGCGGTCCCTGTCGCGGTTCTGCCGGACCCTCTCGACCCTGTTGAAGAGCGGCGTGCCGGTGATGGTCGCCATGTCGGTGGTCGAGAAGACGGTCGGGAACCGGGTCGTCGCCAGGGTCGTCCGCCGGGCCCAGGTGGCCCTGCGCGACGGGCTACCGATGTCCGGCCCGCTTCGCGAGAGCGGCGTCTTTCCGGCGATGGTCATCGAGATGATGGTCGTCGGCGAGGAGACCGGGGCCATCGACACCATGCTCCAGAAGGTGGCCGACTTCTACGACAAGGAGATTGATTCCGCCGTCGAGCGCCTGACGGCCATGCTCGAGCCGCTGATCATCGTCGCCCTGGGCGGGGTGGTCGCCTTCATCCTCGTCTCCATGATCATGCCGATGTTTGACGTCTTCCAGATGGTCAAGTGACAGATGAACAAGTGACGGTGAGGTGATGCGGGTCCTGACCGATTGGTCAGGGTCGACCGAAGTAGAGGCAAAAATGTCATTATCCAGGAAGGAATTTGCAGAGAGACGTAGAAGAAAGAAAGTCCAACCTAAAAAGTAAACAAGCCTTACCGACAAGGGCAAAACCGCCGAAAGGCGGTGACGCAAAGCCACAGGTCTAAAGCCTGCCCCGGCGACGGGGCGGCCACGACGGCTGGGTTACCGAAGAGGGCGCAAGAACATCAGGCCGTCTTTTCGGTGGCGTCTCACAGCCCGGGAAGATGGCCCTTGTTTTTGGCCGACAAGTGAATATGGCGGCGTGGCGACGACGGCAGGCACAGAGACCGGTACCGACGATTCAGGGGGCAGATGTTCGGAAATACCAAAGGGGGTAAGTTGGCAGATGAAGCTTTTCTGGAGAAGGCACAAGAAGGATGAGCGCGGTTTCACCCTGATCGAGCTCCTGGCGGTGGTGGCCATCCTGGGCATCCTGGCGACCATCGCCCTGCCGCGGGTGATGAGCGCGATCACCAACTCCAAGGCCGGCAAGGGCTCGGCCGACATCAAGACGATCGAGAGCGCGCTCGAGCAGTTCTATCTGAAGTACGGGAAATACCCGCTCAACCTGCAGGAGCTTGTCAACCACGGATTCTTGAAACAGGACTTCGTCTTCCGCAACGGTTACAACAATTTCTACTTCTACGCCGTCAACTGGGACGGCGTGCCCAGCACCGACGCCACCAGTTACGTGCTTGGCGATCCGGGCCAGACCCCGGGGGCGCAGAGTAACCTTTACGGCAGCGGTGCTTTGCCCCAGGGGCTTGACCCATCCGGGACCGGCACGACGGCCAGCGCCTATTACTGGGGTGGTGGAACTCCCCCATCGCCGATCCTTGACGCGAACATCGAGTATTACGACAACGGCGTGAAGGTCACTCCATTCCTGCCGAGCGCCGGCGTGACCCTGACCTCCCTCGGCAACGCCGCCGCTCCCAGCAACACCTTGCTGAAGAGGCCATAGACCTGAAGCTTGGGGCGGCGGGGAGGGGTTTGACGCCCGCCCTGCCGCCCCGTCCCTTTTGGGGACCTCCAGGTTGAACCAAGAAGGCCTCGCTGAACCGACCGGAAGGGGGTGACGGCGATGACCATCGGGGTTGAGCGGGAAAGGCGGCCGACCGTTCCCCGCGGCCTTGGCCGCCTGCGGCGGCTGGGCACGGACGAGCGCGGCTTCACCCTCGTCGAGGCCCTCATGACGATGGTCCTAATCGCCATCGCCTTCGCGCCCATCCTGGCCATGTTCACCACCGGGATTGAGGCGCAGTCCTCATCGCAGGGCTTCACCGACGCGACCCATCAGGCCCAGGCGATCATCGAGCGGCTCCGCTCGGGACCCTTCGCCAACGTCGTCGCCCAGCCCTGGACGGCCATCCCCGGGACCCCCTTCGAGAGCCAGGTGACCATTGGGCCTCCCCCCGACCCGACCAGCGACACCATCCGCTCCGTGACCGTCGCCGTGCGCTGGGCGGACCGGCGGGGAACCGAGGTCGTCCAGCTGACCACTTGGATTGCTGAGCATTAGGGAGGGCCACCGCGCGGTCTTCGGCCGGCGGCGCCTCCGCCGGAGGCGGTGACGATGAGAGCGTTCTGGAAAGACGAACGTGGCTTCACCATCGCCGAACTCCTGGTGACCATCGCCGTCATGGGGATGGTCTTGGCGTCTATTATCATCTTCCAGTCCACCGGGGCGAAGCTCTTCCGAATGAACGAGGCGGCCGTCGAAAGCCAGCAGAACCTGCGGGTGGCCACCGAACGGATGGCCCGCGAGGTCAGGCAGGGGATGGGCGGCAGCTTCTCCTTCAGCCCAGGTGTCTTCACCTATGACTCACTGCGTTTTCAGTTACCGACCTTGCCGGTGAAGACCATCCAGTACCGGCTCGATGCGTCCACGGGGGAGATCATTCGTGACGAGACGGTCAACGGCGTGACCTCCTCGAAGCCCATCGCCGCTGGGGTCAGGTCCTTGAGCTTCACCCTCTCGGCCGACCGCAGCCGGGTCGTCATCAGCGTGACCAGCCTCACCAAGAGCGACACCAGTCAGACCATGGTCAGCGAAAGCTACATTCGCGTGGGGCCGCAGTGAGGCAGTTTGGAGGCGTCGGGAGATTGAGAGGGGGCGAACGACGATCATGAAACGGTCGATGAGCCCGGTTTTCGCAAGGTTGACCGGGGTTCCGACCGCCGCCCGCGCCGACGAGCGGGGGGTGGTCTTCCTCATCGGCATCTTCGCCGTTGCCCTTGTCTTCTTGCTTGGCTCGGCCATCGTCGGAGCCACCGCGGGAGACCTCGCCATCGCTCATAACGCGCAGCGCGGCGAGGCCGCCCTCGATATCGCCGAGGCGGGGATCGACTACGCCCGTCATTACTTGGCCATCTTTCCCGACTTCAACGGCACCCTCGGGCCGCGCAATGTCGGCGAGGGCTCCTTCACCGCCTCCGTGACCTCGAACGGTCAGAATGCCACCGTCGTCTCGATCGGCACGGCCGGTCCGGCCCGCCGGGCCATCCAAGTCGAACTCCTCGTCGGTCAGGGTCAGGACATTCAGAACAAGGCCCTGATCGTCAACGCCCAGCTGACCTCGTTTTCCAAGCTCTTCGTCTACGGTGATGTTTTCGTCGATGGCGATGTCGTCACCGTCAAGGACCTGAACATCGAGGATCAGAGCCCGCCCGGGCCGGCGAACGGCGAGGGCGACCTGTACATCGGGATCGGGCACAGCATCATCGACTCAGGCCACAAGCTCTCCGTCGAAGGAAGCATCTATTACAACCAGGTCATCACCCTGCCCCCCCTGCCGTCCGTGGATTACTACCGCACCTATGCCACGTCGCGGCTGACCGGACCGCAGACATTTCAGGGGGTCCTCGATCTGAGCCTGCCCCAGAACCGCCTCATCCTTGTCGAGGGCGATGTCCACCTCGGCGGGGCCAGCGCCCTCACCGTCAGAGGCCGGGGGACCATCGTCGCCACCGGGGACATTTGGATTGACAACAAGAGCTATTACTATACCGGCCCATCGGTCGACAAGCTCGCCGTCATCGGTATCGGCTCGAACAGCCGACTCGTCTTCAACACCGCCTCACAGTTCGTCGGGATCTACCGCGTGCAGGGCGACGTGGACTGCTCGCGGAGCCAGCCTTCGAGCATCACCGGGGCCATCATCGCCAACAGTTACACGATGGGCAGGACGGATGACTCCTTCAAGATTTACCTCGATCCATACGCGGCCGCCTGGCCCACCCCGGGCACCCCGGGGAATCAGGCGAAGATCATTTCCTGGCAGGAAACAACACCCTGATCGAGACCAAAAACGAAGCCACGGAGGGGGTTTTCGCCCAGCATGGCGCGGTTTTCCAGGCAAGCCGGCAGGCCGTCGGCCGCCCGTCGGGGAGCCCACCCGGAGCTGAGGTCCATTTATGTTGGCGGCCTGACCCTTCTGACCGTCCTGTACGTGGTCCTGGGCCTCGCCCTGGGATACGTGCCATATGTCTGGCCGCAGTGGCAGCTGCCACCCGAGGTCGTCGGTTGGTACTGGATCCTGGGCTTTGGCGCGGTGATGACGGCGGCGGTGGCCGTCTGGGTGATGGTCGCCATGCTTTCGCGTGAAGAAGCGGAGGGCGATTCGGGAGAGACTTCACCGGCGGCGGATCGGTGGAGCCCCGGCCGCATGCCCCGCCTGGTTTCACTGCTGGCGGCCCTGACCGTCGCCCTCTTCGGGTTCAGCCTCGGTGTGGCGACCTATTTCGAATGGGCCTGGTGGCGGGCCGGGCAGGCCCAAACCCTCTGGGCCTTCGGGGCTTGGACCCTGGCCCTCGGGCTGGTCGTTGGCTTCGCCCTGGTCGCTTCGGGAGTGGCCGGCGTCAGGCGCGAGGCCCACGCGGAGGCCGAGGCCCTCATCGCGGCCGCGGACCTGGCGACGCCGGGTGGGGAGGAGGAGGCGGCGCCGCCCGAGGCCGCGTCGCCCGACGCCGCGCCGCCCGAGGCCGCGCCGGCAAGGCCGGCCCTGCCGCCGCACCGCACCGCCTGGCCAGCGATCATCGGTCGAGCCGTCCTCATCATCATCTGGATTGCCCTCATCGCCCTGGCCACGTGGCTGGAGATCCGCTTCGAGGCCGAGGGGTCGTCGTATCGCTATCTGGCGACGACCGGATTGGCCGTCGTCGCGATCATCTGGTGGGCCGTCCGCGAAGCCCTCATCGGGCTCGGCCGTCTGACGCCGGCGCCGGTCGTGCGACGCCGGGCGCCCGGCAGAACGCCCGGCAGGACGCCTGGCAAGATGCCGGTCAGGGTGGCGGGCAAGACCCGGACGACGGCCCGTCGCCGACGTTTCATCATGCCCGAGTCCAGTCTGACGAAGAAGGTCGCCAAAGAGGAGGTCACGAGCCCGGTGCCATTGGTGAATAGCCCCACGCCCGCGATCGCGCCCGCGCCGAAAGGGTCGGTTCGGGAGGCGCCGGCCCAGCCGTCGCGGCCGCCGGTGGTCCCCGTCGAGCCGCCGCGCAAGGTTGGCGCTCAGGCCCGGACCTGGGTCGGCCTGGACATCGGCTCGCGGACGATGAAGGTCGTCCAGATCGCGCCGGGCAAGCCCCGCCCGGTCATCGTTAACTTCGCTTCCGCGCCGACCCCCGAGCGGTCGGTCAAGGACGGGGTGATCATCCGGCCGACGGCCGTCGCCGACGCCGTCACCGAGCTCCTCCAGAAGGCCGGCATCAGGCAGCGACGGGTCATCGCCGCCCTCGGCGGGCAGGCGGTGATCCTCCGCCAGGCCCAGTTCCCGATGATGCCTCCGGCCGAGCTCCGCGAGGCCCTAAAGTGGGAGGCCGAGCAACACATCCCCATTCCCGCCGAGGACGCCATCGTCGACTTCGTCATCCTTGGGGAGGGTGCCGGGGCCGTCGCCGCCGCGACCGGTGGGCCCCGAAGCGCGCCGGCCGCCGGCCCCCAATCCCAGGGTCAGGCGGTGGTCGGACCAGCCATGCAGGTCCTCCTCGTGGCCACCCAGAAAAGGATCGTGGACGGCTACGTCGATGTCTTTGAGGCGGCGAGGCTCCGACCTGTCGCCCTCGAGGTCGACCTCCTGGCCATCCACCGCGCCCTTCGGAGCAACGACTATTTGGACGAGGAGGGCCGGCCGGTGGCCATCCTCAACGTCGGCGCGGCCAGCGCCGGCCTCAGCCTTTTCGCCAATCACGCGGCTCAGCTCACGCGGACCATCCCGGCCGGGGGCGAGGTCTTCGTTCAGTCCATCGCCGAGGCCTTCCAGGAGACCCCGGCTGGGGCCGAGGCCCTCCTCCGCGAGCACGGGGTCAAGCCGTTAACCCCCATCGCCCGCTGCGTCCAGCCGGTCGTCGACGAGCTGGCCCTTGAAGTGCGCCGCTCCCTCGAGTTCTACCTGATCAAGAACCGCCAGCAGGCCATCAAACAGCTGTTTGTGGTCGGCGGGGCGGCGGTCATCCCGGGTCTGGCCGAGGTTCTCTCCGAGGCCCTCAACGAGGCCTTCCAGGACAAGAACCCGGGCGGCCAACCCATCGAGGTCATCGTCCCCGATCCGGCGCGGCGTCTGCCCGTGGCTGGGACGGCCAGGGCCCGCCTCGCCGAATTCGGCTCCGAGTACATGCAGGCCGTGGGCCTGGCTCTGCGGGAGGAGTCGCCGGAGTGACCACCAAGATAAACCTCTTGCCTCCCAAACTGAAGGCGTCCCGTCGGATCGATTGGGGACGCAGTCTCGCCATCCTGGCGGTGGGCGTCGTCGTGGCCGCACCCGTGGCCTGCTGGGGGTGGCTCTTCATCCAGACGGCCCGAGCCGATCGCGAGGCGGCCGCGGCCAGGGCTGAATACGCCACTTACACGCAGGTCCTGGCGAAGGAGAAACGCCTCGCGGACATGGAGCGTTCCCTGGCCGATAAGACCCGCTTCATCCAGGAGCTCAACAGCCCCCTGCGCTGGGCCGGGATGTTGTACGAGGTGACCACGTACATCCCGCCGACGGTCGTCCTCGACCAGATCCGGTCGTTCGGTCAAGAGGCCAAGCCGGGCCAGGGCTCGGCCGGCGCCACGTCGGCGGCAGCGACCGCTTCCACCCCCGCCTCGACCTCCGCCTCGCCCCCCGCGGTCGAGGCCCCGTCCGAGACCCCGTCGCCGCCGTCCTCGCCGGCGCCGTCCCAGACGCCGTCCCAGGCGGCCGCTTCCTCAAACAACGCGAGT
>Ga0334722_10006524_pt1 | contig 11505 bp, 9 predicted proteins | sample C3_bottom_MG_FD_207210 | JGI IMG/M metagenome (GOLD analysis project Ga0334722, IMG submission 207210) | Sediment microbial communities from Yellowstone Lake, YNP, Wyoming, USA - C3_bottom | ecosystem: Environmental > Aquatic > Freshwater > Lake > Sediment | place: USA: Wyoming | collected...
AGGCCGATAGACTGAATAACCTGAATTGTCAGACAAATTCGGTACGCCGTTGTCACAAAATAACATCTTCACCCGGATGGCGAGTACGGCATCCCCCTCAAGGGGGGACTAAACCGAGTAAAGAGCCATAAAGCAAGGGGACAGAAGTGCACAGGTTATTTCCTAACGGCTCCTAAGGCCTCACCACTCCTCATGGCAAAAAACGCCTACTACAGAAAACTCCGAGACCGGATCTTCTCTCATCTGCTCAATTTGTTGATCGGTTGCCTCCGTCGTATCTCCCGCTTAGCTGCAATTAGGGTGATGAGGGTTATTGGGTTTCTTATCTTTACCTTTGGTAAAAAAGGCCGCGAACTTACTATTGCCCATTTGACTCGGGCCTTTGGTCACGAAAAATCGGCTGCTGAGATCCGTTGCCTCGCAGGCCAGGTCTATCGCCATTTCGCTACCGCCCTCGCCGACACCATGCGACTGCCGGTTATCCTCCGCCAAGGCATTAATACGCTCATCAACGCTCAAGGGATTCATCATCTTGAACAGGCTCTGGCTGAAGGCCATGGGGTGTTGATGATCACTGGCCATTTTGGCAACTGGGAACTGCTTGGCGCCTGGATGGCCCAAAATGGCTATCCTTTGCGTGTTGTGGGTACGACGCTTGAAAATCCCAGGCTGGACAAGATCGTAGTCGAGATGCGCAACCAGGCTGGCTACACCAATATCGCCCGTGGCACCGCTACCCGTGATATCCTCCGTAGTCTCCGCCAAGGCTGCGCTATCGGGATGCTGATCGATCAGGACACAAAGGTGCAGGGCGCCTTTGTCAAATTTTTCGGGCATCCAGCCCACACCCCTACCGGCCCCGTCATCCTGGCCCGAAAATTGGAAATCCCGATCATCCCTATCTTCATGCATCTGAAGGACGACCTCTCCTACCAGATAGAGTGCGGGCCGCCGCTGGACCTGGAATACACCCTTGATGAAGATCGTGACCTGATCGTCAACACCCAAAAATGTTCCGATGTCTACGAGCGAGTCATCCGCCGCTTTCCGGAGCAGTGGGTCTGGATGCACAAACGATGGAAGACAAAGCCACCCCGGCAGCGGGCTGAACCGGTTAAAACGTCCTGCCCCAAATAGGAAATCAGCTCCCCGGAAAACATTCAGAAGTGCCGCCGATGTACCCGCAGGGGCTATAAATGCAGCAGAGGCGGGGCTGCCGAATAGTTCAACAAAATTTCCCCTGCCAGAGCTCTTCCCTGACCATGATCTCCGTAAGCGTCCCCTGTAGCTGGTGAGCGCCCAAGCCGCCCCAGGCTGGTTGCACCAGGAGTTCCGGATCGCTTGAGCTCCACAGCCTGTGGATCACGACTTCGGACGGGACATAGGCCAACAGCCGGGCCAAGGTGGTCAGGTAGTCGCGCGCGCCATAGACCGCGAAGGGATTTTCATGGTACATCCGTTCGAGGGCAGTGTTTTTTATGATCTGCAGGTGATGGAATTTGATGGCGTCCACCCCCAGCCGGCAGACTTCCTGCACAGTGGACAGCATTGCCGGAAAATCCTCCCCGGGTAGGCCCAGGATCAGATGGACCCCCACGGCTAGCCCTGCGGCCTTGACCCGCTGGGCGGCGTTCACATAATCCTGAAAGCTGTGATTGCGGTTGAGGAGATTCAGTGTCTGATCATGAGCCGATTGCAGGCCGAGCTCAATCAGGATTTCACGACCTTGATTTTCTGCGGCCAAGTTCGCCAGTTCTTGCAGGATGCCATCGGTCACATAATCCGGACGGGTGCTGATGATCAGCCCTACGCAGTCCGCACCGGCTGACGCCTCGCGAAAGGCCGCAGCCAGTTCGGTAACCGGTCCGGCGGTGGAGGTCTCCTGCTGGAAGTAGGAGAAATAACGCCGAAATTTACGGGAGTTGAGGTGCTGTCCACCCTTGGCCAATTGCCCGGCAATGGAGTCTTCGCCATCCAGATAGTAGGGCGTGAAACTTGCGGGGGCACAATAGACGCAGCCACCCAACCGCCGATTGGGACAGACCCGGCCAAGGCTCAAGGCGATTTTCCCCACCGGCTGTCCGTATTTGGCCCGGTAGTGTTGGCTGAACAGATTGATTCGTTTATTGCTCACAATTCGTGACTTCATATGGGTCAGGATTCAGAATCTCAGGGGTACTCTTTCGATTGGAGTATAAATTACACTACAAGGAAGACAAAGGCCAGCAAACAGGAGCCGATTTCGGTTTTATCCCACTGCCCGCTTGTATTTATCTTCTGACTCCTAAACAGTGACCACAATTCTACTATCATGCGGATCATCGACCTCACCCATCCCCTCCAGCCAGACATCTCGGTCTATCCCGGCGACGAAGCGCCTGTCATCACCACCACGGCTACCATCGGCCTCGATGGCTACCGGACTAAGCGTCTGACCGTCAGCACCCACAGCGGCACCCACATCGACGCCCCAGCCCACCTCATGCCGAGGGCCAAAACGCTCGACCAATTCCCGGCCAGTCACTTCCAGGGGCGTGCCGTGGTAGTCGACTGCCGGGACGTGCAAGGCGAAATCTCTCGCCGCTACCTCGAACCACTGATCACCCCCCTAGATGCGGAATTCATCCTGCTTCTGACCGGTTGGGACCGGCACTGGCGGACGGAAGCCTATCTCACCGGTTTCCCTGTCCTCTCCGTTCAAACAGCCGAGTGGATGGCCGGTCTCAGCCTCAAAGGGATAGGCCTTGACGCCATCTCCATCGATCACCCAGATTCGTCCCAACTCCCGAACCACCGCCATTTCCTGGGCAAAGACATCGTCATTATCGAAAACCTGGCCAATCTTGCCTCCATCCCCTGCCCTGCCTGCCATTTGTATTGCCTGCCCCTGCTGATCACTAAAACCGATGGCGCACCGGCCAGGGTTGTCGCCGTCGTCTGATGAAGAGGGCTATGATGTTGAGGCGCAAGTCTTTAGCGAGGCTTGGATGCCGGTGGCGAGCCTCACTGCTAATACGGTAAGCTATACGTATAGCCACGGTGTCAACCCCGGCAGCCAATATGCCTATCGAATTCAAGCCCGGCGCGCCAATGGCTCTTCGGCCTGGGGCCAGGCCACCGTAACCACCCCGGCGTCCATCATGGCGGCGACCCTCGCTACCATGATGGACGCCGGCTCAGAAAGTATTTGACATTTAGCCCGCTTTGTTTTCTTAACTGAAAGCCCTATCATAGCTTTTCCGCGATGGGGCTTTTTCGTTCATGCGTCAGGCGTAACCGCCGATAACCTTAATTTTTGCATTCATCAATCAGGGAGGAAACAATGGAATACTCTCCGGAAGTCAAGGAAATGGCCTGTATCGCCAAGGGGCCCAAAAACGGGCCGGCCCCGATCCCCCAGGAAGGGCGCTGGGTCCAGGCCAAGGAGGTGACCGACATCTCGGGTCTCACCCATGGCGTGGGCTGGTGTGCGCCCCAGCAGGGGGCCTGCAAGCTCACCCTAAATGTCAAAGCCGGAATTATCGAGGAAGCCCTGGTGGAGACCGTGGGCTGCACCGGCATGACCCACTCCGCCGCCATGGCCGCCGAGATCCTAGCAGGGAAGACCATCCTTGAGGCCTTGAACACCGACCTGGTCTGTGACGCCATAAACGTCGCCATGCGGGAACTCTTTCTGCAGATCGTCTACGGACGCACTCAAACCGCCTTTTCCGAGGACGGCCTGCCGATTGGCGCGGGTCTCGAAGATTTAGGAAAGGGCCTGCGCTCGGTGACCGGCACCATGTACAGCACTAAGGCCAAAGGGCCACGTTACCTGGAGATGGCCGAAGGCTACGTCACCAAACTGGCCTTGGACGAAAACGACGAGATCATAGGGTACCAGTTTGTCCGCTTAGGGCCGATGATGGAGCAGATTGCCAAGGGTGTGGCTGCGGCTGACGCCTTGGCCAAGTGCACCGGCACTTATGGCCGCTTCGCCGAGGCGGTCAAGACCATCAATCCAAGACACGAATAAGAAGGAGAGGAGACAATGGCTCTATTTGAAGGGTATGAGAGAAGGATAGGTCAGATCAACGCGGCCTTGAAGAAAAACGGCATTGGCTCGCTGGAGGAAGCGGAGTCAATTTGTAAAAATAAGGGCCTCGATATCGCTAAGATAGTCCGCGAGGTGCAGCCCATCTGTTTTGAAAACGCCTGTTGGGCGTATACCTTGGGCGCAGCCTTTGCCATCAAGCGGGGTCAGGCCCGAGCCGCCGACATTGCCGAGACTTTGGGGGAAGGCCTGCAGGCCTTTTGCATCCCCGGCTCAGTCGCCGATGAGCGTAAGGTTGGCCTGGGGCACGGGAATCTCGCCGCCATGCTGCTACGCGAGGAGACTCAGTGCTTCGCCTTTGTCGCCGGCCATGAATCCTTCGCCGCCGCCGAAGGGGCGATTGGCCTGGCCCGTTCCGCCAACAAGGCGCGGAAAACGCCGCTCCGGGTTATCTTAAACGGTTTGGGCAAGGACGCGGCCCATATCATCTCTCGAATCAATGGATTCACCCATGTCAAGACCAGTTTCAATTATCAGACCGGGGAACTAGCCATTGTTAAAGAAACAGCCTATTCAGTCGGCGAACGGGCCAAGGTTCGCTGCTATGGCGCCGACGATGTCCGCGAGGGAGTGGCCATCAATCACCAGGAAGGGGTTGATGTCTCCATTACCGGTAACTCCACGAATCCCACCCGTTTCCAGCATCCGGTGGTGGCCACCTATAAGAAGGAGTGTCAGTTGCAGGGGCGCAAATTTTTCTCGGTGGCCTCGGGCGGTGGTACCGGCCGCACCCTGCACCCCGATAATATGGGCGCCGGTCCCGCCTCCTACGGCATGACAGACACCATGGGCCGGATGCACTCCGATGCCCAGTTCGCCGGCTCGTCTTCAGTGCCGGCCCATGTCGAGATGATGGGCTTAATCGGCATGGGCAACAACCCGATGGTAGGAGCCTCGGTTTCAGTGGCAGTGGCGGTGGAACAGGCCATGGCTTGACCGAAGGTCAGGCCCATACCGCACCCGATGTGCGCCACACGAGCTCCCGCTACCGGGGCCATGGTGTGGCCTTGGGGGATCGTTTGGCATCAGAATTTGGTAACAGCTCAGGTCTTGCCGGCCTAGGTGTAGACTGTTAGCAACCGAACATACGGGATAGACGCCGCATCTGGCCCATCCCATGGGACGTTTTCTGGCTAACAGCCTTCAGCCCACAGCCTACCTAACCTGGGCAGCCTCAAAATTTTTTGTCATGCGCATCCCCTCCCTTGACAGAGGTTGGGGTTTTGTTTTAAGGTAGCTCGGCGTAGGAGAATATCTTGAATCTATTGACTTACTAACTTGGAGAAACATTATGAAAATGATTGCTATTTGTTGTCTTACCATGCTGGCCGGGGGGCTTTGCCTCTCCTCTGCTGCCAATGCCGCTGAAAAGCTGGCAGACGGGCTGTACGCCAAGTTTATCACCAGTAAAGGGGAGATCATGGTCCAGTTGGAGTACGAAAAAACCCCGCTGACAGTTACAAATTTTGTCGGTTTGGCCGAAGGAACCAAAAATTCCAACAAGGAGAAAGGGGTCCATTTTTATGACGGACTGACCTTCCATCGGGTTATTGCTAACTTTATGATTCAAGGTGGTGATCCTGAAGGGAGGGGCAGTGGCGGCCCGGGCTACAACTTCCCGGACGAATTTGATCCCTCGTTAAAGCATTCAGGCCCTGGAATTTTATCCATGGCCAACGCCGGCCCGGGCACCAACGGCAGCCAATTTTTCATCACCCATGTCGCCACCCCGCATCTGGACGGCAAGCATAGCGTCTTCGGCCATGTGGTCAGCGGTCAGGATGTGGTTAATAAAATTGCCCAGGGCGACAATATTGAAAAATTGACCATTGTCCGTGTGGGCGATAAGGCCAAGGCCTTCAAGGCCGACCAAAAGGCCTTTGATGACTTACTCAAGAAACTCGATTCCGCAAACCAGGAAAAGGATAAGGCGGAAAGCGAGAAGCAGCAGGCCACCATCAAACAAAAATGGCCGAAGGCTATCAGCACCCCCAGCGGCTTGATGTATGTCGTCACCAAAGAAGGGACCGGTGAAGACACCCCCAAAAAAGGAGCAACCGTCACTGCCCATTACACTGGCACTTTGTTAAATGGCACTAAATTTGACTCCTCTGTCGACCGTAATCAACCCTTCCAATTTCCAGTTGGCATGGGTAGGGTCATCAAGGGCTGGGACGAGGCCTTCCTCTCCATGAAAAAAGGGGAGAAACGGACCCTGATCATCCCCCCCGCGCTTGGATACGGTGCCCAGGGTGCTGGTGGTGTCATTCCTCCTAATGCCACCCTTGTCTTTGATGTCGAGCTGATTAATTTTTGATATTCAATCCCCGGTTTGGCCAGATTGTCTTTCCGGCAGGGGTGAGGTGCGGCTGCAGTGTATCCCCTGCCGGAAATGATTTGACATGCCTGGATGAATATGGTTAATGTAGCCGATTCAAGTGCAGGCATTCGGCCTTGTCTCAATTGGTAATCATAGCCGCACACAATCAGAATACGCATGGGTAATAGTTACCCTGTAACGAAAAAGGACTATCCACATGAGCAAAAGAACTTTTCAACCCAGCAATCTTTCCCGCCACCGTACACATGGCTTTCGTCTCAGAATGAGTACTAAAAATGGCCGCGCCATCATCAACCGTAGAAGAGCGAAAGGTCGCACTCGTTTGTCTGTTGTCTGATTATCGCCTTTGTTTTTGCCTCAAGCAATGGGACTGTCCCTGCCTAAGGACGCTCTCCTGTCCAAGCCGTGGCAGTATCAAAAAGTGTATCAACAAGGCCAACGGACTTGGGGCAAAGGCATAACTCTGATCTATGTCGATAACGGCCAAGGGCGGGATCGCCTTGGCATCAGCATTAGCGGTCAAAAATTGGCGGTGCGGAGAAATAGAATCAAAAGGCTCCTGAAGGAATTCTATCGACACAATCGAAACTTACCATCCAAGGTGGCCAACCGTCCAGCCAACGCATGCGGTGTCGATATGGTTATTGCAACCAATCAAAAATTTCAACCGCGGTGCCTTGCCGATATTCAAAAAAAATTGGGCCGGCATACCGAAGGTTCCGAATGTTGCGGCCCGGCAAGACCATGACCACGCCGCCGTGAACTGAATATTCTAATGGTATCCCTGTGCAAAATATTTTTGTCCGTTTGATCCGTACCTACCAGCGCCTCTTCTCTTCCCTGCTTCCGCCAAGCTGCCGATTTCACCCAACCTGCTCACAATACGCCATTGACGCTATCACTCTTCATGGCACCCTTAAAGGGACTTGGCTTGCTATCCGTCGGATCTTGCGTTGCCACCCCTTCCATCCCGGGGGCTTCGATCCTGTTGCTAAATAAGAGCCATCACTATGCTGTATGAACTGCCGGCGCAAATAAATCAACCTCACAAATGAGACCATAATGGAAACCCAACGAGCCTTTACTGCAGTCATACTTTCGCTGATTATCCTGCTCGGATACCAATATTTTTTTATGCCTGCCCCGCCAGAAGCGCCACCGGCAACGTCCCAGAGTGAACAAACACAAAGCATAACCCCCCCTGCCGAACCCACAACGGCCAACCCGGTGGCGGCAGCGCCCAGTTCGGCATTACCCCCAGAGACGACGCCGACGCAAACCCAGCAAGTCCAACTTTCGGGCAAGGACATTCCCATCGAGACAGCACTCTATCGGGCTGTGGTTTCTGAAAATGGCGGGGTCATCAAGAGTTTCACGCTGAAAAACTACAAGGAAACTTCGGCCAAAGATGCGCCGCCTAAAGAGCTTGTCTTCACCCAGGCACCGAATAAAATGTCTCTGGCTTTTGCCTGGGGTAACGGCATGCCAGCCCAACCCCAGCAATATAAGGCCAGCCAGTCAAATGTGACTACTGCGGGGGGAAACAAAGGCAATCTCAAGATGACTGCCGACCCAATCCCTGGCCTCAGTGTAACCAGAAGCATGACCTTTGCCGACGACTCCTACCAAATCAACCTTGAGGTGGTAATCACCAACAATTCGGCCCAGGCCTTGCAGGGCGCGCCTTATCTAGAAAGCTCCAACAAGCCGTTTTCAACGGCACCCAAAAATGCCCAAGGCCTTTTTACCGGCCCGGCAGTCTATCTTGACCACGTCTTACAGGAAGTAAAAATAGACACGCTTAAGAAAGAAGGTCCAAAAACCTTGAAAGGCCTCCTCTCCTGGGCCGCTTATGAAGACAGCTATTTCCTCTGCGGGGTCATCCCCCAACCGCCCAGCGCCAAGAGCACCGTGCAATTGGCGCTGAGCGGCGAAGATCAGGTGACCTCAACCATCAGCGGCGAGCAGGAAATAATTCCTGCCGGCGGCAAGACATCTTATCAGTACACCATTTTCATGGGACCGAAAAAGCTATCCATCCTCAAGGAGACCGGCTTTGAACTCGACAAAATCATCAACTTTGGTTGGTTCGATGTCATCGCCAAGCCAACCCTCTTTTTGCTTAATTTCCTCTACAAATACCTCCACAACTATGGTGTAGCCATCATCCTGGTTACCGTTCTCTTCAAACTGCTCTTTTGGCCAATATCCCACAAAGGCATGAAGTCCATGAAGACCATGCAAAAGATCCAGCCCAAGATGGCTAAGCTTCGCGAGAAATACGCCGACGACAAAGAACGGCTCAATCAGGAGATGATGACGCTCTATAAGACCTACAAGATTAACCCGTTAGGCGGCTGTTTGCCCATGGTCTTGCAAATCCCTGTGTTTTTCTCCCTCTACAAGGTTCTCCTGCAGACTATTGAACTGCGTCATGCCCCTTTTATGCTCTGGATGACTGATCTCTCGGCACCGGATCGACTTGGCATTGGCTTTGATATTCCAGGCCTCGGAGGGATCCCTGTACTTACCCTGCTCATGGGTGGCACCATGTTTTTGCAGCAGAAAATGACTCCTTCGACAGGTGATCCGACCCAGGCCAAGGTTATGATGTTTTTGCCGGTAATCTTTACCTTCATGTTTTTGAATTTTGCCTCCGGCCTTGTCCTTTACTGGTTCGTGAACAACCTCCTTTCCATCGGGCAGCAGTATTTTATCAATCGATCAGTCGAGCCCTGATGCCTGTACCTCCATGCCGAGTTAAGCCGTTGTACCAAAATAACCTATTCATTCTGGAAAGCGAAAACGGCGCCCCCTCAAGGGGGGACTGAACAGAGTAAGGAGCCGTAGAAGAAAGGACAGAATGCACAAGTTGTTTCGTAACGGATCCTAGACGGCTATTAACGATATAAGGGATGCTCCATGCCAACTCAGAAAAAAGAATATAAAGGGAAAAATATCGACGAGGCCATTGCTGCGGCCTGCACTGATCTCAAGGCCAGCCAGGAAGAGTTGGATATTGAGGTAGTGTCGGCAGGCTCGGCGGGGATCTTTGGTCTATGCAAAAAAAAGGCGGTTATTCAGGCCACCCGCAAGGGACACAGCCATGTTAGGCTTGAGGCCGATCTGCAAGAAGAGGTGATGCCTGTCGGCAAGGCTCGACGCCAGACCAGATCACCCAAAGATCAAGCCAGGCCGAGAAGCAATCCCAAGCGCGAAGTCGCTTTCCCCAAGCCGGAGGGGGAAACCAGTCGCCCACCTTCAGACGAGACCCTGCAGGAAATCAAAGAATTACTTGAGACCCTCTTGCGCTTGATGGGCTTGCCAGCGGAGGTTTCAATCTCTGCCTCGGGAAATAAGGTCACGGCCCACATCATTGCTGAAAGCCATGCCCCTGAAATTATTGGGCGAGACGGCAGCACTCTCGATGCCCTCCAATACCTGCTGCGCAAGATTGTCACTCAGAAAATTCCGGAGAAGATCAACCTGAACCTGGATGCCGGCACCTACCGCGAAGACCGCGAGAAGGAGTTAGAAGCCCTGGCACTTGAAATGGCCAGGAAAGTCAAGGAAACAGGGAAAAGTCAGATTATCAGCGCCTTAAATCCTGCCGAGCGGCGCATTGTCCATGTCACTCTTCAGGATGATGCCGGTATTCGCAGTTCAAGCATTGGTGAAGGTCTGTTTAAGAAAGTGAAAATCTCTCTGCCTGGCCAAGGCCGCAGGAGATCAAGCAGTCATGGGCGGGGTAGATCTCTGTCCGCAGACGATTCATCTGCTTCGTGAATTGCACCTCCGATGGTAACTTTTTCTCTCATCCCCTTATCCCAAGTTGCAGCCAAAAAAATATTCCAGCAAGCATTCGGACCGAGTTTGCTACGGCAAGCGATCAGCGACGAGAGCGTACATCGGTATGCCGAGGCGCAGCGAAGCCGACAAAAAAGGTATCGGTTTGAATGCGAACTGGAATTAGGAAAAGGCCTGCATGGCTGGACGACTTGAGCCAACAATTGCAGCGATCGCGACCCCGCCAGGACCAGGCGGTATCGGGATCGTCCGTATCAGCGGCCCTGGCGCTCTCGGCATCCTGAACCAACTTTTTATTCCCAAAAGGCCCACCCCGACACCGGTTAGCCACCACTTGACCTTCGGCTGGATCAAGCGGCCCGGCTCCGGCCAAATCCTCGATGAAGTCATGGCCGTCTTTATGGCCGCTCCCCACAGCTATACCCGGGAAGATGTGGTAGAGATCCACTGTCATGGCAACTTTCTCATTCTGCACGAAATTCTGATTCTGGCCCAAGAGGCTGGCGCCCGGCTTGCCGAGCCAGGCGAATTCACCAAGCGCGCCTTTCTTAATGGCCGCCTGGATCTCACCCAGGCCGAGGCAGTTCTCGAACTGCTTCAGGCTCGCACCAGCGAGGGGCTGAGGCTTGCCATCAATCAGTTGCACGGCGTGCTCCACAGCCACATCCAACAAATCGTCGACACCCTCATTCACGTCAAGGCCATCATTGAGGTAGCCATCGATTTTCCCGATGAGGAGGTCGATATCATCAAGCCTCAAGAGATCAAGCTGACTTTTGAAGAAAAAATCATTCCAGCGTTGGAAAATTTGATCTCCGCCGCTGACAATGGTAAGATATTACGAGATGGCATCGCGGTCGTGATTATTGGCCGCCCAAACGTCGGCAAATCAAGCCTCCTGAATATGCTATTGCAGGAAGAGCGTGCCATTGTTACTGCCGAGGCCGGCACCACCCGAGACACCATCGAAGAACAGATCGTCATTAAGGGTATGCCCGTCCGGATCATCGATACCGCAGGCATTCGCGAGTCACAGGACGTGGTTGAGGAGATCGGCATCCAGCGGTCCAGGCAAAAGATGGCCCAGGCGGATATCGTTTTGCTGCTGCTGGATGCCTCCCTGCCTGTTCATCAGGATGATCTGGATTTGATATCGAACATCGGGGCCAAGAAACTCATCGTGGTGGCCAATAAAAGCGATCTTTGTCCCCGTCCCAAATCAGCGGGTGCTGAACTGAGCCAGGAAGTTGTTGCCTTGCAAAAG
>Ga0334722_10006526_pt1 | contig 11500 bp, 10 predicted proteins | sample C3_bottom_MG_FD_207210 | JGI IMG/M metagenome (GOLD analysis project Ga0334722, IMG submission 207210) | Sediment microbial communities from Yellowstone Lake, YNP, Wyoming, USA - C3_bottom | ecosystem: Environmental > Aquatic > Freshwater > Lake > Sediment | place: USA: Wyoming | collected...
CACAGCAGTCGGCGGCGCTCCACGGTTCCGGCGTGACCTCGGCAAGTGCGAGGTCGGGTGGCAGCGGGCGACCGAGGCCCAGATACGCGTTGATCCCGGCCGCGTAGGCGTCGAGGACGGCGCGCGACCCGCGTTCGAGCGCGTCGGCCTCACGTGATGCGGCGCCCGAGATGTCGCAGCGGCGGGCAAAGCTGTCGAACGCGACCGCGCTCGATCCCGCGACCTCGGCCCAACGCCCGCGGGCACGCCGGCGGTCGTACTCGAGCTGGCCGAGCCGGTCGATCGCCTGGACGAAGCCCTGGCCGAAGAACGCGTCGTGCGCGGTCGCCGCGCGGACGTGTGGTATCCCCCACTCGTCGCGATGGATGACGACCTCGTCGTCGAGGCCCGGAACCACCCACTCGTCGTGACCGTCATGCACGTCGCCGACGCTACGCGGTCGTGAAGCCCGCTGACCGCGCGACGATCGTGAAGTGCACGAGGATCTCGTCCGCTCCGCACGCCGTCGTTGTTGGGCCATCGCGGCCGTCGGCCTCGCGGTCCTGACCGCGACGATCGCGCTCGTGGTGCTCCCGGTCGCGTGGATCCTCGGTGCGCTGTCGACCCCCTTCGGGACCGGGCTCGGCTACGGCTGGGGCCTCCTCGAGTGGGCGGCAGTGGTCAGCCTGGCGCTCGGTGGCATCACGGCCCTCATGGTCTTCGTCTGGTCCCTCCTGCACGCGGAGTCCGAGGCGCTCCGATTCGTCGGTGCGTGGCCCGGGCCCGGCGCGGGGCCGAACCCGCCCCCCTCGCTCCCCGGCGACACGATCGCTCGCGTCGAGCGACTCCTCGAGCCGCTCGGTCTCGCGGCGGGAGTGCGCACGCCCGGCGTCGCGGCCGTCGTCGACGACGCACCCAACTGCCTCACGGTCGGGCGCAAGCCGGATGCTTCGTGGCTCGTCGTCACGACGGGCCTCGTCGAGATGCTCCCCAAGCGCGAACTCGAAGCCGTGCTCGCCTACGAGCTCGGGCGGGTCGCCGAGCTCGAGGTTTCCTTCGACACCGTCGTCTACGCGCTGACCGCGCGGACGTTCGAGGTGTGGGCCGCGGCCTTCGACGACGTGCACCACCTCACGCCGCTGCTCATCCCGCTCGGCCTCCTCTCTCTGCCGTTCTTCTTCGGCTCGGTCGCGCTGCGCAGCGCGGCGCTGCGAAACCGTGCCCGCCTCGCCGACGGACTCGCGGTGCGGTACTGCCGCGATCCCGGTGCCCTGGCGCGGGCGCTCCACCGCATCCTCGAGGGGCCCGACGACGTACGCCGCGGCGACCCCGCGAACGCGCACCTCTGGCTCGAGTACCCGCACAGCCGCGCGTCGCGGTGGTTCATGCGGACCCACCGAATCCTCCCCCGCCGGATCCGCCGGCTGGAGCGCCTCGCCGGGCCCGGAGATCTCTCACGCGACGCGTGGCCCTCGTGACGCGCGCACGCCGGGGTGCGCGATCATGGGGGCATGGCAACGACCTTCACCCGCATGGATCAGTCGACGGCCGAGCAGTGGGCAGTGATCGGCGGCGAGACGATGGGGAACCAGAGCCGCGTCGCCGACTCGGTGCTGGCGATGCTGGCGTCGCTCGCCGCGGTGACCGACGGCTTCGCGGTCGATCAGCTCACGCACAGCCTCCAGACCGCCACGCTCGCTGAGCGTGCCGGCACCGACGACGAGATGATCGTCGCGTCGCTGTGCCACGACATCGGAAAGGCGGTCAGCGTCCCGAACCATCCGAGGATCGCGGCAGAGATCCTCAAGCCCTATGTGCGCGACGAGGTGTACGAGGTGATCCGCGCGCATCAGGACTTCCAGGGTCGCCACTACTACCACCACTTCGGTGGTGATCCCGATGCGCGCGAGCAGTATCGCGGTGCGCCCTGGTTCGGGCTGGCCGAGCAGTTCGCCGACGAATGGGACCAGATCGCGTTCGACCCCGACTACGACACGCTCCCGCTCGAGCACTTCGAGCCGCGCGTGCGCCAGGTCTTCGGCTCACCCCATTCGATGTGAGCGAGCCACGGTGAAGGGCCGAGAGCGGGGCAGGTGAGCGAGCGCGAGCTCACGGTCTTTCCGGACGACTGGGCGCGCGCGCTCGCCGTCGTCGCGCACCCTGACGACCTCGAGTACGGCGCGGCCAGCGCGGTCGCCCGATGGACGAGCGAGGGAAAGCAGGTTTCCTACCTGCTCGTCACGCGGGGCGAGGCGGGCATCGACGGCAAGCATCCCGAAGCGGTCGGGTCCGCGCGCGCCCGCGAAGAGGAGGCCAGCGCCGCTGTCGTCGGCGTGGAGACCGTGGAGTTCCTCGACGGCTACGCCGACGGCCTCGTCGAGTACGGAGTGGCACTCCGTCGCGACCTCGCCGGAGCCATACGCCGCCATCGCCCGGAGGTGCTGCTCTCGATCAACTATCGCGACTTCTGGGCTCCGGGTTCACCGCTCAACCACGCAGACCACCGACATGTCGGGCTGGCGCTGCTGGACGCGGCACGCGATGCGGCGAACCGATGGCTGTTCGTCGACGACGCCGGCGCGGAGGCGTGGAGCGGCACTCGCCTGGCCGCGTTCAACGGATCGCCCGCCCCGACCCACGCGGTCGACGTGTCGGGGTATCTCGACAAGGGGATCGCATCGCTGCGCGAGCACCGGCTGTACCTCGAGGGACTCGGGGACGGTGGCACCGACCCCGACGCCTTCCTCCGCGGCGCTGCCGAGAGGATCGGCGAGCGCCAGGGCGTCGAGCACGCCGTGTCGTTCGAGGTCATCCCGCTCTAGCGCGGTCGGCGTGGCGCGGGTCGAACGCTATGGCTCGAGAACCCCCAAGCGCCTTGCGGCCTCGACGGCGCGCGCGCGAACTTCGTCCTCACCCTGGATCACACCGTCACGCATCAGGACGTGTCCGTCGACGACCGTGGCGTCGATGACGGAGCCCGAGGCCGCGTACACGAGGTTCGCGAGGGCATTCCCTGGCGCGAGCTCGGGCGCGTCACCCCGAACCAGCACGAAGTCCGCCGGCGCACCCACGGCGAGCGGTTGCTGACCGAGCGCCGGAGCGAGCGCGCCGGTTGCGACGTCCCACGCCTCGTCGGCCGGCATCGCCGCCGGGTCGTTCTGCGCGTGCTTCTGCAACAGCGCGAGAACCTTCACGTCGGCAACGAGGTCGAGCGAGTTGTTCGAGGACGCGCCGTCGGTGCCCAATCCGACCGCGATCCCGTGCGCACGCATCTGCTGGTACGGGAAGATCCGACCGACCGCGAGCTTGAGGTTCGAGACGGGGTTGGTGACGACGGTGCACCCGCGCGCGGCCGCGAGCTCGAGCTCTGGGTCGTCCATCCAGACGCCGTGCGCCAGGATCGTGCGGGGGCCGAGCACCCCGATCCGGTCGAGCAGCAGCCCCGGGCGTTCGCCGTAGCGCTCGAGACACCCGGTCACCTCGGCTTCGATCTCGAGGAAGTGGATGTGGAGTGCGACCCCGCGGGCGTCGGCCTCGGCGGCCGCCCACGCGAGGGTCTCGGCACTCACGGTGTAGATGCTGTGTGGCGTGACCGACGCGTCGACGCGTGGACCGGCGTCCATCAGCTCGTCGAGGACCCGGGCGCCATCGGCTTGCACCTCCTTGGCGCGGGCCGGGTCCATCCCGTCGACGAGCGGGAGCCCCACGGTCGCTCGCAACCCGGCATCATCGACGGCGCGCGCGACGGCGCCCGGGTGCCAGTACATGTCCCAGAACCGAACCGTCCCGCTGCGGATCATCTCGACGCACGCGAGCCGCGTCCCCCAGTACACGTCATCGGCCGTCAGTCGGGCCTCCGCCGGCCAGATCTTGTGCTCCAGCCAGTCCAGGAGCCGGAGATCGCTCCCGAAGCCCCGGAACAGCGTCATCGCCGCGTGCGTGTGTCCGTTCACGAGGCCGGGGAACAGGAGGCGACCCGCGCCGTCGAGAACCTCGTCGCCTGGCTCCGCGCCGACGCCGGGACCGAGCGCCACGATCGATCCGTCGATCGCGCGGAGGCCCACTGCTTTCCCGTCGAGCGTGGCGCCCACGACCGCGAGGCTCACGCGACGAGAACCGCCAGGACCGCTGCGAGCACCTCCAGCACGCGCGCCTGGTTCGCCTGCTTCCCGTCGGCGAACTGCTGCGGTGTGAGCTGCTCGCCATCGAGGCCGTTGGCGAGGTTGTCGATGACGCAGACCGCCGCGTAGCCGAGCCCGAGCTCGTTCGCGGCGACACACTCCGCACCGACCGTCATCCCCACGACATCGGCGAACCCCGAGATCAGTCGGATCTCCGCCGGGGTCTCGAAACGCGGACCGTTCGCCTGCCAGTACACGCCGCCGTCGACGACATCGCTGACACCGGCCCCACGCCAGGCTTCGATGACCTCGGCGCGCCACGCCGGCGTGAAGCCCGGGACCACATGCGAGCGCTCGTCGCCGTGGACAGCCGACGGTGGCTGGTCGAGCGCGATGAAGTCGTCAGGGGCGAGATGGGTCCCCAGCCGAAGCTCCCTACGCAACGCGCCCACCGAGCTGAGCGCGAGCACGCGATCGCATCCGACGGCCGCGAGCGCGCTCATGTTGCGCGCGTGATCGATGCGGTGCGCGGGGACGTAGCCGTCGAGACCGTGCCGCTGGAGCAGGACATGGTCGCCCGCGTCCAGGACGGTCACCGGTCCGGTCACGCCGTGTGCGGTGCGTCGAACGACGCGGTGCCCGAACGCGGTGCCGTCGTTGCCGATCACCCCGAGGATCGAGTGGCCCCCGACAACACCCAGGAGTCCCATCCCGGCGCAGGCTACCGACCGCGTGGACCGTAGGCTGACGACGTGCAGCGAGGGCGCAGTGGTGTCGGCGTCGGCGCGCTCGGCGTTGCGCTGCTCGCGGCCACGATGCTGAGCGCGTGCGGGAGTGGCGGAGGTGGGCAGCTCGCCGAACAGGGCGACGCGAGCTCGTCGACCGCGCCCCCGAGCACCGTCCGCCCGACGGTCACGACGGATCGCACCACACCCGCGACGACCGTGCCGCGGACGGAGCCGACGAAGGCGGCGGCGAGCGCCGCGGTCCCGGTCGCCCGCCTCTCGTCGCCCGTCACCGCGCGCGCGACCGCGCGCGAGCTCGCTGAGGTCGAGGTGGCGCTCCGTGCCGACGACCGCGATCCCGCGCACCTCGACGCGCTCGGCCGGCGTCAACAGCTCGCGTACCGCGCGCTTGCGTCGCACCCCGACTGGGTCGCGTCGGTCCTCGACCGCGTCCCCGCCGAGATCCGGGGCGTGGTACAGGCCAACGTCGACGCCGGCGCACTGCTCGCCGACCTCACGCAGGGCGGACCGGCCGTGACCACGCTCCCCGACTGGAAGGTCCTCACGCCCCTCGCGCCGTCGACGCTGCGCGCCGCGTACGACGAGGCCGAGGCCGCGACCGGCATCCCCTGGGCGTACCTGGCCGCCGTGCATCTCGTCGAGACCCGAATGGGCCGCATCCACGGCAACAGCAGCGCCGGGGCGCAGGGGCCGATGCAGTTCATCCCGACCACCTGGGCCGAGTACGGCACGGGCGACATCACGAGCGATCACGACGCCATCCAAGCGGCGGCCCGCCTCTTGGCGGCACGGGGCGGACCCGACGACATGGACCGCGCGCTGCTCGGCTACAACAACGACAAGCGCTACGTCTCGGCGGTCGAGGCGTACGCGCAGGTCATGCTCTCCGACCCGCGTGCCTACGACGGCTACCACGCGTGGCGGGTGTTCTTCGCGACGGACACGGGCGCCTTTCTCCTCCCCGAGGGCTTCGGGACCTCATGAGGCATGCCCCGTGGGTGGCGGCGCTCGTTGCTACCGGCGGGTAAGGTTCCCCACCGATGTGGTGGCGGCGCTCCGACGGCCGACTCGTGCGCGGGCTCAACAACACCCGGCGCGCCATGCCGTATTTCATGCGGGGCCGCAACGAGGCCGCCGTCTACTTCGAGCAGGAGCTCAGCCTCCACAAGACCGACTCGTTCCTCAGGTCGTGGAACCAGGCGAACCCGATGCTGCGCATCGACGTCTTCCACCTCGCGGTGTGGGGTCTGAAGGAGGCGATGGACCGCACGCCCAGCGTCAACCGCTTCGTCGCCGGCGGTCGGCTCTATCAGCGTGACGAGATCTGGTACTCGTACGCGGTCAAGCAGAAGCTGGAGACGGGCGCACCGATGGTCGCCGTCAAGCGTCGCTTCGACCTCGACGGTTCGTTCGCGGAGATGGTGGCCGGCATGGCCCGGACCCAAGCCGACTACAAGTCGGGACGGATCAACACGACCGACCAGGAGCTCGCCCTGCTGATGAAGTTCCCTGGCTTCGTCCGCCGATTGATCATGGGCGCGCTCCGGTTCCTCGATCGCCTCGGCATGCTGCCGCCGTCCTTCATCCGCAACGATCCGATGTACTGCTCGGCGTTCTTCGCCAACATGGCGAGCCTCGGAATGCCACCCGTGTACCACCACCTGTACGAGTACGGCACCGCGGGGATCTTCGGCTCCGTCGGACGTCCGGTCGCCGCGCCGGGCAGTCCCACGAGCGGTCCCGACCGGCGCCGCACCATGCAGGTCCGCTGGACGTTCGACGAGCGCTGCGACGACGGCCTCGCGGCCTGGTACGCCATCCGCCGCGTCAAGCAGGTCGTGGAGGACCCCGAGTCCGTCGGGATCGTGGCTGAGGCGGTCCCCGGCGGCGCAGTCAGCGAGGAATCGTCTGCCGCCGAGATGGACGACGCCTCCCTGTCCTGACCGTGTGCGTCCTAGGCTTGCGTCCGGGATGAGCTACTTCGCCGAGCGACTCGAGGCCTTCCCGCGCATCGAGCCGTACCGGATGTCGCGTGAGTCGGGCTACTGGCCGTACTACAAGAGCGTCGAGAGCGCCTCGACGCCGCGTGTCACCGTGGAGGGGCGCGACGTCATCAACTTCGGCTCCAACAACTACCTGAGCCTCTCGTACCACCCGAAGGTGATCGAGGCGGCGATCGCGGCGACCCAGCGATTCGGGACCGGTGTGACCGGGAGCCGGCTCCTGAACGGCACCCTGTCGCTGCACAAGGAGCTCGAGGCCGATCTCGCCGACTTCTATGGCCGTGAGGCAGCACTCGTGTTCTCCACCGGCTACGTCGCGAACGTGGCATCGATCGCAGGCTTCCTCGGCCGACACGACTACGCCGTCGTCGACAAGGAGATCCACAACTCACTCCTCACCGGCGTGCGCCTGTCGGGTGCGTCGATGAAGCGCTTCCGGCACAACGACGTGGACCACCTCGACAAGGTGCTGAGCACCCTCCCGCCCGAAGCGGGGAAGGGCGTCATCCTCGACGGCGTCTATTCGATGGGCGGCGACACCGCCCCACTCGACCGCATCGTGGAGGTGACGGCGAAGTACCCGAACACGTTCGTCCTCGACGACGAGGCCCACGGCGTCGGCGTCCTGGGCGATCGCGGCCTCGGCGCACTCGAGCAGTACGGCGTGCTCGACGACATCGAGCTCGTCACGATCACGTTCTCCAAGACGCTCGGGTCCTGCGGGGGAGCCCTCATGGGACCGCAGGAAGCGATCGAGCTGCTCACGCTCACGTCAGACACGCTGATCTTCACCGCGTCGAACACTCCCGGATCGGTCGCGGCGGCCCTTGCCGCGCTCCGGATCCTGCGGGCCGAGCCCGACCGACCCAAGCGGCTCCGCGCGAACGTGCAGACCTTCCTGTCGATGCTGGAGGAGCGGAGCGTTCCCACGAATCCCGCGGAGAGCGCGATCGTCACGATCCCCCTTCAACGCTTCGACGAGGTGTCGACGGTGCTCATCGCGCTCGACCTGCTCGACAAGGGTGTGTTCGTGAATCCGGTGATCCCGCCCGCGGTCACCAAGGAGATGGGTCTGATCCGCCTGAGCCTCATGGTCGACCACGACGCGCCCCTCCTCGAGGAGGCCGCCGACACGCTCGCGAAGGTCCTCGCCGACCACGAGCAGCTGCCCGACGAGTGACGCACGCGGCGAGCGGTCAGGCCGCGCGCTCGCGCACCTGCTCGAAGCGCTTCTCCCACGCGTTGTGGCGCGCCTTGGCGTCCTGGATGAACGGCGAGAACCCGATGACCTTGATGATCGTCTCGTTGAGGACGCGCGGGAAGCCGGCCAGTGGCCGCTTGAAGTCGACGAACAGCACCACGCGCGTCCCGTCGGTGTCGTTCCAAGCCTCGTGCTCGTACACGTCGTCGAACACGAGGCTCCTCCCTTCGGTCCAGTGGCGAACGTCGTTCCCGACACGGATCCCGCACTGCTCGCGCGGCTCGGGCACCATGAGAGCGAGGTGGTACCGCAGCACGCCCTTGTAGGGTCCGCCATGGGCGGGGATGCGCTTGTGCGGGGCGAAGATCGAGAACATCGCGGTGGTCATGCCCGGGATCTGTCCGAGCAGTCGAGCGGTCTCCGGACACCGATCGACGTTGTTCCCCGCGGTGAACCCGTAGCCGTAGAAGAAGAACGTCTTCCAGCGGTCGTCGTCGGTGATCTGGTACTGGTCCGTCGAGATGTCCTGGAAGTTGGGGAGCTCGTCCTGGTACCGCAAGACCTCCTCGAGCTCACGGCGGATCACCGGGACACCGGCCTCGAGGTGAGCGACCCACGGAAAGTCGTCGGGGTCGAAGAAGGTGTGGTCTCCGACGAGCGAATGGCGACCGAAATAGCCGTCGAGCCACCGGATGAACCGCTCACCGGCACGATTCGCGGTGTCGACGAACCGCTCACGGAACGTACGACGAGGGACTTCGGCGGTCACGAGTGGATGAGCGTAGCCCCGGGCGTCCTCGGGTAGCGTCCCGCCCGATGAGCCCGACGCTCACCGCCGCCAACCGGAAGTGGTGGGTCGTCGTCGCGATGTCGGGCGTGATGATCGCGCTCACGCTCGACTTCTTCGGCTTGGCCGTTGCGCTCCCCGAGATCGGTAAGGACCTCGCCGCGTCGACGGAGACGCTCCTCTGGGCGATGAACGCGTACCTGCTCGCCTTCGTCGCGATCATGATCCCCGTCGGCCGTCTCGCCGACATCCTCGGTCGACGCAAGATCGTTCTCTGCGGTGTCATCGTGTTCGTCGTCGGGTCAGCGCTGTGCGCGGTCGCTGACAGCGACACCTTCCTCATCGGCGCGCGAGTCCTCCAAGGCATCGGCGGCGGCACGATCTTCGCCACGTCGGTCTCCGTCGTGAACAACGCGTTCCCACCGGCCGAGCGCGCCCAGGCGTTGGGGATCTGGTCGGGCGTCGGCCTGCTGGGCTCCGCACTGGGACCGTTCGTCGCCGGTGTGCTCACCGAGTACGCCTCGTGGCGGTGGTTCTTCTTCCTGAACATCCCGATCGGAATCGCGGTGATCTTCATCAGTCTGTTCGCCGTCGAGGAGTCGCGCGACGAGACGTTCACGGGCGGCATCGACTGGTGGGGCTTCATCACGCTGACGCTCGGCTTCGCGCCGCTGATCTTCGGGATCCAGCAAGGCTCTCAGTCGGGTTGGGGCTCCCCCGAGGTCATCGCCGGGATCGTCGTCGGGGTCGCGTTCCTCGTGACCTTCGTCCTGGTCGAGCTGCGACTCGAGAAGCGACCGCCGCTCGTCGAGTTCTCCCTGTTCCGCGACGTCCGCTTCGCGGGTGCATCGTGCGTCGCGTTCCTCGGCAACTGGCAGTTCGGGACGATCCTCTTCTTCCTCACGCTCTACCTCCAGAACATCCTCGACCTCTCGCCGATCGAGACCGGGGTCGTGTTCTTGACGTTCAGCATCCCGCTCGTGGTCATGTCCCCCATCGGCGGCCGGTTGGTCGCGCGCTATGGCGCGCAGATTCTCATGTCGATCGGCATGGCACTCGTCGCTGTCGGCGTGGCGGTCTTCGCCACGCTCGACGCCGATTCGGGCATCGGCGTGGTCGTGGTCGGCCTGGTCATCGCCGGCTTCGGGCAAGGGTTCGCGTACAACCTGTCGAACACGGCGGGCATGGAGGCGATGCCCGACGAGAAGACCGGCATCGCGTCAGGCGTCCTGCAGACCTCGCGGCTCATGGGGATCGTGATCGGTCTCGCGGTCTCGGGCGCGCTGTTCCGCGCGCTGGAGAACGACGAGCTGATCACGAAGTTCTCGGCCAAGGGCAACGCCCTGACGGGCAATGAGAAGGAGACGATCCGCGGGCTGCTCTCGGGCTCGGACGCAGCGCGGAGCGCGCTGATCGACCTTTCGAGCAGCGGACGTCGTGTCGTCGACCAGATCGTCGATACCGCGTTCGTGAACGGCCAGCGTGGCGTGATGATCCTCGGTGTCATCGTGTGCGCGCTCGGTGTGTGGACCGCGCTCTGGGGGCGCACACGGGCGAAGAGCGAGGGCCGCATCCACAGGGTCGCGCACGGGTGGACGCTTGCTCACTGGCGTCACGCTGAGCCCTCGCCCTCGGGCTGACCGATCGACCGAGCCCTGTCTCCCGCGGGTGCTGGCTCGGACGCGACCGGCGTCAAAGCGTTGCCGCACGCAGGAAGTCGTGGGCGGTCTCGGGATCGACGACGCGGCGGAACGGAGGCATCGCCTCGAGCAGCACCGTGCGGTAGCGCGCCGTCGCGAGGCGCCGATCGAGGACGGCGACGACACCGCGGTCGCCGTGCGAACGGATGAGACGTCCGGCGCCCTGCGCCAGTGCGAGCGCCGCCGCCGGGAGGTCGACCTCACGGAAGCCGTCGCCTCCGTCGCGCTCGACGGCTTCGCGGCGTGCCTGCTCGAGCGGGTCGTCCGGGCGCGTGAACGGCAGCCGGTCGATCACGACGAGCACACAGGCGGCGCCGGGAACGTCGAGACCCTGCCAGAAGGCTCGCGTCGCCACGAGACACGACGTCTCGTCGGCCACGAACGCGTCGACGAGGCGCGCGGTGGTGTCGTCGCCCTGCGTCAGGATCGAGTGCTCGGTGCGCTCGCGCAACGTGTCACTGAACGCACGGACGTTGCGCCACGAGGTGCAGAGCACGAGGGCACGGCCCCCAGCGGCGTCGACGAGCGCGCACAGCTCGTCGTGGGCCGCGTCATCCCATCCGGACTCACGCACATCCGGGAGCATCTGAGGCACGTAGAGCATTGCCTGGTCCCGTAGATCGAACGGCGACTCGAACCGGCGCGCGTCATAGCCGAGGCCGGGGCCAAGATCTGAGTCGGCGTCGAGCTCGGCGTCCGCGTCCGCGGGTCGGAGGGCCGGCTCGAGCCCGACGCGGCGCGCCAGCGGCTCGAAGCGTGTTCCCGGTCCCAACGTCGCCGAGAGCAGCACGCTCGGGAGCCGGGCGAAGAGCACCGGTGCGAGGCGGGGGCCGATCGCGATCGGCGCGAGTCGCATCACGGGCCGCTCCCCTCCCTCGACCCAGGCAACGTCGTCGGCACCGGGCGAGCGAAGCTTGCGAATCGCCTCGAGTCGGGTCGTGGCGAGGCGCACGGCCTGCGCGG
>Ga0334722_10006527_pt1 | contig 11499 bp, 17 predicted proteins | sample C3_bottom_MG_FD_207210 | JGI IMG/M metagenome (GOLD analysis project Ga0334722, IMG submission 207210) | Sediment microbial communities from Yellowstone Lake, YNP, Wyoming, USA - C3_bottom | ecosystem: Environmental > Aquatic > Freshwater > Lake > Sediment | place: USA: Wyoming | collected...
TGCTGTTGAAGATACTCCTCATGGTCAGCGTTGGAAAAGAATTCTTTAAAGAGCGATACGAGAAGCTCGGCGGTAAGATCGAGCAGATTGAACTGCGTCCGACTTTGCGCGTGAATACGTTGAAGATGACGGCAAAAAAGCTCATCGCGCGTCTTGAAGGGTTGGGTGTTGAATTAGAGAGGATTCCGTTTACAAAGGATGGGTACGAGGTTAAAAAGAGTAGGTTTTCGCTTGGTGCAATTACGGAGTTTTTGTTGGGCTATTATTATTTGCAAGGGTCGGCGACGCAAATTCCGGTTGCAGTGCTTGATCCAAAGCCGGGCGAGCTTGTGCTTGATTGCTGTGCAGCTCCGGGGGGAAAAACAACGCAAGCTGCTGCGGCGATGGAAAATCAGGGCAGAATAATCGCTTTTGAATTAAAAGAGCATCGGATTCCGAGTTTGATGATGAATTTGGAGCGTTGTGGGGTGAAGAATGCTGCGGTTTTTCAAGGTGATGTGGCGTATGCAAAAAAACTGAATCTATCATACGATAAGATTTTGCTTGATGCACCGTGTGCGGGTAATTACCTCAACGAGCAGGGTTGGTTTGAGAAGCGTGATAGTGATGGGATTGCGGTAAGTAGCGAGATTCAAAAACGCTTGCTCAAGAGTGCAGTGGATTTGTTAAAGCCAGAAGGCGTGCTGGTGTATAGTACGTGTTCGCTTGAGCCGGAAGAGAATGAGTTGAACATGCAGTGGGCGTTGGACAATTTGCCCGTGCGGCTTGAGAAGGTAAATTTGCAGATTGGCGATCCAGGTCTTACAGTGGTCTTTGGTCAGCATTTGGATGGCGAGATTGCGAAGTGTCGTAGGTTCTGGCCGCATAAGACGGGAACTGAGGGTTTTTTCATTGCGAAGTTGGTGAGACGATGAGTTTTGAGAAGTTCCTGGGGCAGTTCGGTATCAAACAAACCGTAGATGTGGTAAAACTGGGTCGTTCTTTTTTTAAGTGTGATGATAAGACGTTGATCGCCAATCGTCCGTTGTTTGCAGGGGAGTGTATCGCGCACGAGCGTGGTCCTGCGATCATTCCGTCGATTGATTGGTTGCAGGAGATTGGCCGGGCGGCAAGAAGGCACGTAGTGGTTGATAGCAAGGGCGAATGGTTGTTCATTTGCGGTCGTGACGTCTTTGGCAAGAGCATCAAATCGCATAATAATCCGAAGCTCAATGATTTTGTGGTTGTGCTAAATGAGCACAAGGAATGTTTGGGGTATGGTGTGATGTCTGCGCCGATTGAGACAAAGAGGGTGGTAATCAAACGTCTCTTTGATATTGGTGATTTGCTCAGAAGAGAGCGTCGTGCAAAGCGTCGCGTGCAATATTAGATTTTGTGGCAGAGTTTGAGGTCTTTAGTAAAGGGTGCGAGTTTTTCTGGAATCGTAATGCCTTCAAGTGGTGAGTTGAGGGAGAGTGTTTTTTCTTTTTTGGTTTTCCAAACAAGGGTGTTGAATGCAGAAATTTCGTCGATAAGCGCAAGGTCGCTGGTTGTTTTTTTGGCTTCTGGGAAGGTTGTTTTGGTGAAGTCAAGTCCAAGTTCTGCAGCAATGACGGTGGTGATTTGGGGAATCACCGGGTGCATGAGGATAATCATGCGTTCGAGTAAAAAGTACAGGGTCCAGCGTGCGGCTTCGCTTTCCGCCGAACTAAACTCGTTATCGCGGTTGTATGCGCGGGTTTTGACGAGTTCAAGGTAGTGTGAGGCAAGTCCTTCCCAGAGGAAATTGCGTAGTTTGAGGAGCGGGATGTGGAATTCGTATTCGTCGTAGAGTTTTCCTGCTTCGAGTGCGATGTTTTCGAGATAATCAATATAGAGTTGATCGGTGGCAGTGAGGGTTGGTTTTTTGGCGGGTCGCTCGAATTGGAGGATGAATTTTGCGATGTTGAGGAGTTTGTTGAGTGTTTTGACTTCGGCGTTGATTTTTTCTTCTGAGCAGCGAAGGTCCCCTTTGGCAAGGTTGCCTTCGGTTGCGGTCCAAAGGCGTAGGGCTTCTGCGCCGTATTTGGTGATGAGTTTTTGGGGGTCGATGATGTTGCCAATTGATTTGGACATTTTGCGGCCGGTTTCGTCGGTGATGTGTTGGTGGATCCAAACGTCTTTGAAGCAGGGTTTGTTGGTTTCAAGGTAGCCGCGAAGAAGTGTATAATATAGCCACGTGCGCACGATTTCTTTTCCTTGGGGGCGTAGTGTTGCAGGGTATGCTTTTTCAAAGAACGCAGGGTCTTTTTTGTATTTGAGCATGAAGAGTTCGGATATTGAGCTGTCAAACCATGTGTCAAGGACGCGTGTTTCTCCGATCCATTTCTCGTTTGCAAAGTCTTTGAACGTGCCTATTTTTTTGCCTTTTTTGTAGACCTCAGAATCAAGTGGCGGTTGTTCTTTCCAGGGAATGCAGTATTTGCCTTCAGATGGGAGTGCAACGAGTTCCCCGGATGTCCAAAGGGGTATGGGTGTGGCGTAGTATCTGCGTCGTGAGATGGGCCAATCGATTGAGATTTGGTTGATCCAGTCTTCAAGGATTTTGCGGGATTCTGCAGGGTAGAACGTTATTTTTTTGGAGAGTGCGAGGAGTTTTTCTTTGATGTCGAGTTGTTTGAGGTAGTATTCGGGCATTTCGATGAATTCGATTGGGGCTTTGCTGCGTTCGCTAATCGGGGTGCGGTGTGTAATGTTTTCTTGTTTGGCAAGGAGTCCTTTGGTTTTGAGTTCGAGGGTTATTTTTTCGCGTGCTTCTTTGATTTTAAGGCCAAGGAGGAATCCTGCGTGTTCGTTCATTTTGCCGTCTTGGTTGATGGCGATGACGGGTTTGAGTTTCAGTTCTCGGAAGAATTGGATGTCGTGGATGTCTCCTGCCGAGCACATCATGACAAGTCCGCTGCCTTTTTCCATGCTTGCAAACGGGTGGGGTTGGATGGGAACTTCCTTGTCATAAATGGGGGTGATTGCGTGTTTTCCTTTGAGGTGTTGGTAGCGTTTGTCGTCGGGGTTGTAGATGACCATGGCGCAGGTGCAGATGAGTTCGGGTCGTGTTGTTCCGATAATGATTTCTTCGCCAGTTTCCTTAACTTTCCATTTCACGTGGTTGAATGTGCTGGGGAGTTCGTGGTATTCGATTTCGGAATCTGCGATGGTGGTTTGGAGTTTTGGGTCCCAGTTGTTGATGCGTTTGTCTTCGTAGATGGTTCCTTTTTTGTAAAGTGAAATAAATGTAGATTGGGTGAGCGCGCGGTATTCAGGGGAGTCGGTGTTGTAGAGGGCTCCAATGTGGTCTCCGTATTGCCAGCTGGTGTAGGAGATGCCGAGTTTGCTAAAGGAGTCGATGCTTTCCGCGCCGGTTTCGTTGAGGAGTTGTTCACAGTATTCAATGAATTTTTCACGTCCGACTTTGTGGGGGGTGATGTTGTATTTTTTTTCCGCGCCAAGTTCGATGGGAAGGCCGTTGCGATCAAGGCCCAAGGGGAAAAGAACGTCGAATCCGCGCATGCGTTTGTATCGCGCGAAGAAGTCCATCATGGAGTACGTGGTTGCGTGTCCCATGTGGATGGGTGAATTGATGTAGGGTGGCGGGGTATCGATTGAGTAAATGGGTTTTTTGCCGGGAACGAATCGGAATTGTTCGATTTTTTTCCAGTGGCTCGTGATTTGTTTTTCTACCTCGGGCGTCCAATGTTTGAGGTCTTTGAGGCAGGGAATTGTCATGGGTTCTCGTGCAGAAGGCGTATTTTAAAAAGGTGATGGTTGCAAGGAAGTGAAAAGAACAGGTTAATGGAGTAGGACAGAAAATCCTTTGATCTTTTTTTCCATGTCGTAGTAGCTGAGTTTGGCGAGTTTGCCTGAGTGGATGCGTTCTTTTGTTTGTGCGAGGAATCGGGCGAGTTTTTCGTGGATGACGTCGACGTCTTGGGAGAGGCGAAAGGTGAGCATGCCTGCAAGGGGGGAGTCGTCAAGGGTGTGAATTTTGTGTTGTTCTTTGAGTTTGGTGCGAACTTCGGCGATCCATTCGTTTGCGTGTTTTGTAGGATCGGTGATTGTTAACTGTTTGAAGATTCCTTTGTCTTTGCCGTCGTTGAAGAGGAGGCGCACTTTGACTTGGTCGAGTTGGGAGTAGTAGTCGACAACTTCGGCTTTTTTGAATGTTAAATCGACTGCGCGCATGGACGTTCTTGCAGAGGGCGTATTATTTAAACGTTGCGCAACAAGTTTATTAACGGGTTGCGTGTGCGAAAGGGTGATGCTTTGGACGCAAAAGTATAAGCCAATTCTTGCAGAGATTCCGCACGATACAAAGCAGTTGCAGGATTTTGTTGCGAATTTTAAGAAGCAAAAGAAGAAGGCGTTGTTCTTGCATGGTCCTGCGGGGTCGGGTAAGACTTCTGCCGTGTATGCGCTCGCAAAGCAGTTCGGGTTGGAACTCGTTGAAGTGAATGCTTCTGATTTTCGTAGCGCGGATGAGATTAATGCGAAGGTGGGGATGGCGCTGAAGCAGATGAGTTTGTTTGCGACAGGCAAAATTATTCTGGTTGACGAGCTTGATGGTCTTTCAGGAAAAGAGGATCGGGGGGGTGTTGGCGCGCTTGCGGATCTTATTGTGGGTGCGAAGTTCCCGGTGTTTTTGGTGGCAAATGATCCGTGGGATTCGAAGTTTAGTTCGCTTCGTTCAAAGAGTGTGATGGTTGAGTTTCCAGCTTTGAGCATGACTGCGATGGTGCCATTGTTGCAAAAGATTCTTGCTGCAGAAAAGGTCCAAGCAGATGCAGAGCTGGTGAAATCTTTGGCAAGGCGTAGTGGTGGGGATTTGCGGGGCGCGATTATTGATGCGCAGACGCTTGCAGTGGCTGGTTTTTCCGCAAAAGGCTTTGAGGGATTGAGTGAGCGTGAGAAGAGTGAGAGTATTATGCAGGTGCTCGTTCGGATTTTGAAGTCGACGGATCCAAAGATTGCTCTTGACGCGCTTGATGCGGTTGATGAGGATTTGAATGAGTGTATGTTGTGGATTGATGAGAATTTGCCTAAGGAATATGTGGGTGCGGATTTAGCGCGGGCGTATGATGCGCTTTCACGGGCTGATGTTTTTCAGGGGCGGATTCGTAAGTGGCAGTATTGGCGCTATCTTGTATATGTGAGCGCGCTCATGTCTGCGGGTGTTGCGGTTGCAAAAGATAAGAAGTCTGCTGCGTTTGTGCAGTATCAGCGCACGCAGCGTATTTTGAAGTTGTGGATGGCAAAGCAAAAGTATGCAAAGCGTACTGAAATTGCGCAAAAGTTGGGCCGTGCGACGCATTGTTCAAAGAGTAAGGCGCTTCAGGGCACGCTTCCTTTGCTTGCGCCGCTTTTCAAGCAAAAGCATGCTTCTGCAGCGGTTTTTGCGCAAGAACTCAAGCTTGAGGAAGAGGAAGTTGAGTGGTTGCAGAAGTGATTTTTTTCAAAGATTTTTTAAATGTAGTATGCATAGTTGGCATATGAAAACAAGAGTTGTTATCTTGCTTGTGCTGTTGTGTTCTTGTGGTCTTCGGAAGGATATTCAGATAAGGCGTGAAGCGAACCAGTTTCTTGCTCAAACACAAGAGCAGTCTGCGCAGTTGGAACAGGAATGTACGCAACTCGTTTGCAGTGCGCACTCCCCGCAAGATTTGGGCGCGGCAGAACCGGTGTGTGATGCAAGAGTCAATAGGCCAGGATACATTATGGGTTGGTATCCGGTGCAATATTTGGAAGCAAAGACAATGATCCTGGTCGGGCTTGGTAAAGTACAGGATGCACAAGTCTTGCATGAGCAGTATTTGAATGCGACTGCGATTTATGATGCACAAAAACAACCAGGCGCACCAGGTATTAGCGAGGTCTACGCGCCGTATTTTAGTTGTTTTCAGGCTGCTACGAACGGTTTTGATGTAGATTGTCTTAAGAAAGCGTTTTGCGGGTAAAGGGTCGAGCCAAAAGAAACCTTTTTAAACCCCTCCTTTCCCCTTGAGAAGTATGAGTACGAAAGTTGTTGGCGCGGGAAGCGTGAAGGAAGGCAGTTATATCGTGGTTGATGGCGTTGCCTGTAGGGTTGCGAGTGCCGAAACGTCAAAGTCGGGTAAGCACGGTCATGCGAAGGCGCGTATTGTGGCAATTGGCCTGTTGGATAATAAGAAGCGCGAGATTGTGCTTCCTGCACACGATAATGTGGAGTGTCCGATTATTGAGAAGAAGTCGGCTGCAGTGCTGAGTGTTTCTGGTGATATGGCAAATGTGATGGATGATGAGACATTTGAAACATACGACATGAAAATCCCAGAAGAGCTTAAAGGGACGGTTGTTCCGGGTGTTAAGATTTTGTATTGGACGATTTTGGGCGAAAAGGTTATGAAGCAGTTGAAGTCTGGAGTTGAGTGATATGGTTAAATTCCCCGAAGCGGATGCGCGTTTGTTCAAGAACAAGTTTGTGTGCCGCAGGTGCAAGAGTGTGCTTCGTGCTCCGTCAAGGAAAGTTTCTGATAATGAAGTGAAGTGTCGTTCGTGTGCGGGAAAGAAATTTAAACCGAAGCGTAAGAAGTAGTTCTGATGAACGTTGACGCGATCGGTGCTGTTTTTGTTGCGGTTTTTTTGGCTGTTTTCTTGCTTGGGCATCGCAAGAAGATTGAGGTTCAAAAGGTTCTCTTTCCATTGCTGTATGTGGTGCTGTATCGTGATTCTTTTGGTTTGAAGAGTATGGATGGGCTTGCGAAGCGTTTTCCGCGTGTTTTGAAATTTGTTGGTGACGTGGGTGTTGTGCTGGGTTTTATTGGGATGGTGCTTATTGCTATTCAGCTGGTGTGGAGCACGGTTCAGTTGTTCGTGCATCCAGGTGAGGTTGCGGCGATTCAGCCGGTGCTTCCGATTCAGGCAAAGGGGGTGTTTTTTGTTCCGTTTTTGTACTGGATTATTAGTGTGTTTTCGCTTGCTGCCGTGCACGAGTTTGCGCATGGCGTGCTTGCGCGCGTGCATAATATTCGGGTGAAGAACAGTGGGTTTGCGTTTTTGTGCGCGTTTATTCCGATCATTCCTGCGGCGTTTGTGGAGCCTGATGAGTCGGTGTTGAAGAAAAAGTCCGCAAGGCAGCAATTGGCAGTGTTTGCAGCAGGTCCTTTTTCAAATCTCATATTTGCAGGTGTTATGATTTTGATTTTTATGGTGTTTGCGCCGGTGCTGAGTTCCGCGTTTCACGTGACGGGTGTTGAGCTTGCGCATGTGGAGAATGACAGTGTGGGTTTTGCTGCGGGGCTAAGAGAGGGAATGGTGGTTACTGCAATCAACGGGTCCGCTGTTGATTCTGTTGAGGTGATTGGCGCATTTTTGAATAAGACGGTTCCAGGAGATTCGGTTGTGCTTGATACGCAGAATGGTTCGTTTTCAGTGGTTCTTGGGGAGAATCCGAAGAATGTGTCAAGGTCATATTTGGGTGTTCAGGTGCGTGCGCATGCGGAAGAGAATCCTGCGTTTGTTGCGCGCTATGGTGAGATTGTTCCCGAACTGCTCAGGTGGTTTGCAGGGCTCTTCTTTTGGCTCTTTATGTTGAACGTCGGGATTGGTTTGTTTAATTTGTTGCCGATTGGACCTCTTGATGGCGGCAGGATGTTTCAACTGGTCTGTCTTAAATTGTTCAAGAAGGAAGCAGCGATGCGTGTGTGGTCGCTTGTGACGGTGTTTTTTGTTGTTCTTATTTTAGGGAATTTGATTTTTGGGTTTGTACACTAGCACTTCGGAGCGTCTTGTTTATAGGGGGTAATGTCGTCTTCGGGATCCTTTTGGACGTGTTGGTTAATGTATGCGTAGGTTTGTTCAGGGTATGGTCCGAAACCGGTTGTGTTGTATGCGACACTGGCAGGCCAGGGTCCGGATTGTGAGTATGTTTTGTTGAAGAGGGTGGCGCAGCTCGTTGGTCCAAGTGAGGTATTTCCTTGAACGGCCGCAGGGTTTTGGTAGTATGTAGTGAGTTCTTGCAAGAAGAGCTTTTTTTGTTCAGGGCTGAGTTGGTTGACAAAGGAGTGGCGTCCAAAGTTATTGCCGTATTCATATGCAAGTGTTCCATTGTCGTAGATGACAAGGGTGCTGTGTTCTCCGTGTTGGTAGTGGAAGGTGTATCCGAACAGGGTTTGTCGCAGAGGTGGCGATTCAACGTGTTGGTTCGCAACCGTGCAGGAGATGGTCAAGAGAAGAAGAATGAGGTGTTTTTTCATGATTACCCTTTCACATTTCCAATGGGCTTGAACGCCACAATTTTCTTGCTAATTCCCGCGTCATGCATGGTGTTAATGACTTCTGAAATGGGTTTATACGCAAATCCTGCTTCTTCCGCAAGGCCAGAATAGCTTGCAGTCCGAACGTAAATGCCGCGTTTTTCCATTTCCTTCTGTAAGACGTCTCCGCGTATTTCTTTGCGTGCGGCTGTTCTGCTCATCGTGCGTCCAGAGCCATGTGCCGTGCTGCCATATGTTTCTTCAAGTGCTTTTTCAGTTCCAAGAAGTAAATAACTGCCGGTTTCCATGCTGCCGCCGATGATGACGGGTTGTCCTATCTTTCGAAACAGTGGTGAGAGTTCTTCGCGTCCAGGTCCAAAGCAGCGTGTTGCGCCTTTTCTGTGAACGATTAATTTCTTTTTCTTGCCTTCAACTTTATGCTCTTCTATCTTAGCAATGTTGTGCGCGACATCGTACACTAAGTTCATTTCGAGTTCTTCGGGTGTTTTGTCGAATGTTTTTTTGAAGCAGTCTCTGATGCGTTGCAAAATTACTTGTCGATTCGCAAATGCCATGTTGGCAGCGCAGGCCATGGCGTGGTAGTAGTTTTGTCCTTCTTTGCTTGTAAAGGGCGCGCAGGAGAGTTCGGGGTCGCGAATCGTGATGTTTTCGCGTTTCATGACGTCTGCAAAGATTTTCAAATAATCGGTTGCGATTTGGTGTCCGAATCCGCGGCTTCCGCAGTGGACCATGATGCAGATTTGGTCTTTGCTAAAAATGCCAAGTTGTTTCGCGATTTTCTCATCAAAGATTTCTCCTGCATACTGAATTTCCAAGTAATGATTTCCTGATCCGAGTGTGCCGAGTTGGTTGAATCCGCGCGAGATTGCTTTTTCTGAGACTTTGCTTGGTTCTGCGTGTTCGATGCAGCCAAAGTCTTCCATGTGTTTTAAGTCTTCGTCCCAGCCGTAGCCGTTTTCGATGCACCAGCGTGCGCCGTTTTTCATGACGTGGGTGAATGCGTTTTTGTCGGTTTTGACGAATCCTTTTCCGCCGACTCCTGATGGGACTTGCTCAAACAGTAAATCGACGAGTTTGTGTAATTTTGATTGAACGTCTTTGTAGGTTAAGTTTGTAGTTACAAGGCGCATGCCGCAGTTGATGTCAAAGCCGATTCCGCCGGGTGAGATGACGCCGCTGTTCATGTCAAATGCGGCGACGCCTCCGATGGGAAATCCGTAGCCGCTATGGCCGTCGGGCATGCATAGGGCGCGTTCTTGGATGCCGGGCAGGCATGCAACGTTGGTGAGTTGGTCAAAGACTGCTCTGTCCATGTCTTTGAGGAGTTTTTCGCTTGCATAGATGCGTGCAGGGACAAGCATTCCTTTTTTGTAGGTCGTGGGAATATCCCAGATGAAGTCGCTTTTCTTTTCAAATTCCGGCAGGGGTGCGTCTCGGTTGATCATGGGGTCCTCTAAATGTCAAGAACGACTTGCGTTCTCCATCCTTTATCATTTTTCTCGACGGTGTAGTAGTGTAACGTGACGGCTTTGACGTCTTGGTGAAGTTCTTGTTCTTGGGGTTTGATGGCATCGCCATGTAAAACTGCTTTGACAGACATTTTCTTTTCATCAACGGTGCAGGTGACGTCGCAAAAGACGATGTTGTCTTTGTCTTTGAGGTAGATGATTTCTTCTAAGAGTTCAAAAAGTAATTTGTCAATGGTTTCTTCTTTTTTGGTGATTTTTTTCGTGAGTTTTGGCTTGATGCTTTTGGGGTTTGCCATGGTTTCAATGACTGCTTCTGCTGCGCTGGTAAATAGTTCACTTAGCGTTTTCCCAGTTGCTTCAAAGGCGACGTCTGCCAATGTCACATCTTCTAAAAAGCGAAATGCCATGGTCGAGAAACAACGGGTTTGCTATATATTACTTGCGCTGTTCAGGAGTTCCGCGTTCTTCGCAGAGCTTGATGAAGTGTGCAAGTTTTCCATCGTGTTCATAGTCGGATTTGCGTTGGATACGCAGGCGTTCGTAGGTGGCGCGAAGGGTTTCCGTGTTGGCAGTGAGCATGCGCGTGACGCGTGATGCGGGCCAGTTATCTTGGTATTTGGTGACAAATGCGCGAATGTTGTTGGCGTCAAATGGTGCAGTGACGAGTTGGTCAAGGTCGTGTTGATATGCGTGATATTCGGGTGTTGTTTCCATGACTTTGCGAAGACCATGGTAGGTGGAGTCGTTGTTTGGGAAATCCATGGGAGGGGGATTGTTTTGGGATTTTTAAAGATTTAGCGGTTCTAGTATTTTCCAAGCAGATCTGCTGCTGCTGCGCCAACGCCTGCGGGGAAGCTAATCGCGATTAAGAGTTTAAGGACGTTTGAAGGGGTTCCGACCATGAGCGTGATGCCGTAGGTGGAAAGGAGTAAAAATGAGACGAAGAGGGAGATGAGGTAGTAGGTGGTGATGCGTTTGAGCCAGAATTGTCCAAAGGGGCGCTTGTGGGGTTCGGGTACGCGCGTGTAGCCGACGTAGTAGATTTCTGCGGAAATGAGTGTGAGTGAGGAGATGGTGATCACGATAAGGTTCCAGGGCTGAAGCGCAAGTCCGACTTGGAAGAGCAGGCCATTGAGCATGAAGCTAAAGCCAAAGAAGAGCGCGCCAAAGAATGCGGAGATGATGTGACGCATGCCAAAGTGTCCGGGGATCTTTTCGACGAGTCTCTCGCGAAGGATGTGGAGATCTTCTGCAATGGTGGGGTGTTTGTGCATGGGGTTAGTAGAATTCGATTTGGGGGATGTCTGCGCTTGGTTCTTCTTGTGGTGGTGCTTGCTCAAGTTTGGGTTCTGCACTGTCAAAGAGGCTCATGAGGTTTCCAACGGAAGGCGTGTTTTGTTCAAAGATGTTAGGCGCTGATGGAGGGGGTGCGTTCGTGAAGAGGGGTTGGGGTGTGTGTTCTTGTTCGTATGCGTGTCCGACAAGGCTGGTGAGTAAGCGGATTGCTTTTTTGATTTCTTCTTTGCTGTCGAGTTTGGTGTCAATAGTTATTTTCATCTCTTTTCAGGGTTTCTGTCGCGAACTTGATTTATATACTTTGTGTACGAAAATCGTTATATATGTCCGCAATTCTTGGAAAGGTATGGATTTTTTTCAACAGGGGATCTTGGGGTGGTATGAAAAGAACAAGCGTGATCTTCCTTGGAGGAAGACAAATGACGTGTACAAAATTCTTGTTTCTGAGATGATGTTGCAGCAAACGCAAG
>Ga0334722_10006528_pt1 | contig 11498 bp, 9 predicted proteins | sample C3_bottom_MG_FD_207210 | JGI IMG/M metagenome (GOLD analysis project Ga0334722, IMG submission 207210) | Sediment microbial communities from Yellowstone Lake, YNP, Wyoming, USA - C3_bottom | ecosystem: Environmental > Aquatic > Freshwater > Lake > Sediment | place: USA: Wyoming | collected...
TGACTCCACCCGGCTGGCGATCGTCGAAGTGGGCGAGGATCACCCGCTCCTGTGGAGCGAACAGATGATGCCCATCATGCCCGTGTGCCGAATGCCCGACGCCGATCGCGCCATCACGATGGCCATCGAGATGGAAGGCGGCAACCGGCATACCGCCGTGATGCATTCGACGCACCTCGACCGCCTGAGCCGCATGGCCAGGGCGTGCGACTGCAGCATCTTCGTCAAGAACGGGCGATCGCAGGCGGGCCTCGGCCTCGACGGCGAAGGATACTGCTCGTTCACCATCGCGAGCCCGACCGGCGAGGGGCTCACCGGGCCGCGATCGTTTTCGCGCTGGCGCCGGTGCGTGCTGGTCGATCACTTCAGGATCACGTAATGAAGAAACATCCAGCGATTGCGATTGTCGAGTTCAGCGACATCTCCACCGGGATGTTCGCGACCGACGCGATGCTGAAAGTTGCGCCGATTGCGTTCGTCAAGTGCGGGACCGTCAGCCACGGCCGCTACCTCACGTTCGTCGGGGGCACGACCGCGTCGGTGGAGGAGTCGCTTCGAGAAGGACTGTTCCACGGCGGGCCGAGCGTGCTCGACCACCTGCTGCTTGCCGACATTCACCCGCGGGTCTACGAAGCCATGCTCGGGTGGAGGAAACCAGGCAGCACCGGCGCGCTGGCCATCATCGAGACCGACACCGTGGCGACCAACGTGCGCGCAGCCGAAGCCGCGCTCAAGGGCACACCCGTCGACCTGCTCGAAATCCGCCTGGCTGACACCGGACTCTCCGGAAAAGGCCTCAGCATCTACCAGGGGTCGCTGCCCGATATCGAGGCGGCCATCGACCTGGCGTCGCGATACCTTGGCGAGGCGGGCAGCCAGTTGCGACATCGGATCATCTCGTCGCCGCACGAGGCGCTCGTCAAGCAGATCGAAACAAGCACGTGGTTTGGATCGCAGACGAAGCTCGATCTCGAGGGAGAGATGGCGTCGTAGTTAGGGACTGGGGACTCGGGAGTCGGGGTTCGGGATCGAAAGTCGGAAACGGCGGCGGCTTCGCACTGGAGGCTGGGGCTTTAGCCCCGGCGACACCTTATGCTGCTTGGACGAGTGATTGGCACCGTGGTGACCTGCGTCGCGTGCGACGGGCTCGCCGGCGTGCCGATGTTGATCGTTCAACCGCTCGACAAGGGCGGGGCGCCGAGCGGCGCGCCCCTGGTTGCCGCAGACGCCACACGCATGGCGGGTCCGGGCGAGATGATTTACTACGAGGGCGGCCGCGAAGCCGCGCTCGCGCTCGATCCGTGGTTTGTTCCGGTCGACCACACGATCGTGGGCATCGTCGATTCGCTCCACGTCGTGCCAGGGAGCCACACATGATCCTCGGACGCGTTATTGGCGACATTACGTCGACCATCAATCACCCGTTCTACGACGCGAAGAAGATCTTCCTTGTCGAACGCACCGACCCGTCTGGCACAGGCCTGCCCGGATACCTGGTCGCCATCGACACCGTCGGCGCAGGTCCGGGGCAGCGCGTGCTCGTGCTCGACGAAGGCACAGGCGCCCGCCAGATAGTCATTTCGAAAGACGCCCCTGTCCGCTCCCTGATCGTCGGCATCGTCGACGCGGTGGAGCAGAGCTGACGACGACTGGGTGACGTGGCGGTTCGCGCAGCGTCCCCTCGAACCCCACTCCGACGTATGATGGGCCTCGTGCATACCAAGCTCGCCCGATTCGCCTGGCTGGTCCTCATTTACAATCTCGCGGTCATTGCCTGGGGCGCGTACGTGCGCGCCACCGGCTCTGGCGCCGGCTGCGGTGCCCATTGGCCGCTCTGCAACGGCGAAGTGATTCCCCTCGCGCCGACCACCGAGATGCTCGTCGAGTTCTCGCACCGCGCATCCAGCGGTCTCGCGCTCATCGCCGTCGTCGTGCTGCTGATCTGGGCGTTTCGCGTGTGCGAGGCAGGGCATCCGGCGAGGCGAGGCGCCGTGCTCGCCATGATCTTCATCCTGACCGAAGCAGCACTGGGCGCCGGCCTCGTGCTCTTCCAACTCGTGGCCGACAATCCCAGCACGGCGCGCGCCATCGCCATGGTGTCGCATCTGGCCAATACGTTTCTGCTGCTGGCCTCGCTGGCGTTGACCGCTTACTGGGCGGGAGGCGGCCCGGACATCAGTCTTCGAATCGCGAGTCGAGGGAAGCTCATCGGCACGCTTGTGGCTGGGCTGATCGCACTTGCGGCCGTGGGAAAGAGCGGTGCCGCCGCCGCACTCGGCGACACGCTGTACCCTGTTCGGTCGATGGCCGAGGGCCTGACGGCCGACCTGTCAGCCAGTTCAAGTCTTCTCATCCGCCTGAGAGTTCTGCATCCGGCGCTGGCGATGCTCGTCGCCGGGCTGCTCATCTTCGTCGTGTCGCGAGTGCCATTACCAGCCGGCACGGGGATAGGCCGGCAGGCCGGCCGCGCGGTCGTCGCGCTTGCCATCGCTGAGGTACTCGCCGGCTTCCTGAACCTGTGGCTGCTCGCGCCAGTCTGGATGCAGATGGTCCACCTGCTGATGGCCGACCTGCTGTGGATCTCGCTGGTGCTGCTGGCGGCGTCCGCCTTGGCGAAGAAACAGGAAAGATAAGAGCGAAAGCGGAAACCCGAATCCCGAATCCCGACGCCCGAATCCCGGCGTCTAGTGCACCGCCACCGTCAGGCTGACGTACGCGCGGCTGGGGAACCACTCGGACCGCAGCGACTTCGAATAGTTGATCGACCCCGTCACGTCGACGTGATTGCCCGGCGGCAGCGAAACCGCCACGCCGAGATTCAGGTCGCTCCAGCCGGATCCGGCCACCCACTGGTGATTGTTGTAGCCGAGCGTCACCGCCGGAGTAACTGACCATTTCGATTTCCCAAGCGGGAGTTCCTGACTGACGCCGGTGCTGACATAAGTGCCGTCGCCCACCTTGACGTCGTGGAAGACCTTCACAAATGGGTTCAACGGACCGGAGTACGCTGCCCCGACATAGAACTCGTGCGACATGTGCGCGTCGTGGACTGTAGGGAAGTAGTACTGAGTGTAGCCAGCCGAAAACTCCCAGTCGTCGACGTCACGTGCGTAACTGATGCCGAGATCGTGTTCAGACCAGACCTGCGACGCGCCGTGGGTGATTAGATTCACCCACGACGAGGCCGTGAAGTGGGCGAACGATACCGAGACCGAGGGTTGAACGCACGGCGAATTCTCCAGAACGAATCCCCTCCAGACGAATGCTGAAGTGAGCGTCGCCCCGGCGCCCCATGTCACGGCCCGATCGGCGCCGCCCGCCTGGGGCGCTGGCGCCGCCGAATCCTGGCCATGCGCCACCGAGGCCAGCGGGAGGGCCAGCAGGCTCACAACAGCGACGAGGATCCTGACCGGTCTCATGCTTGCGCCTCTCCGGGCAGATTGTAGCGCGGACGCAGGCGCCCGGGCCGCAGTACAATTACCGGATGACAACTGAGGGACCTGTCGACTTTATCCGCACCATCGTGACCGACGACCTGGCGGCAGGAAAGAATGGCGGCCGCGTGCGGACCCGTTTCCCTCCCGAGCCGAACGGCTACCTGCACATCGGCCACGCGAAATCGATCTGCCTGAATTTTGGCGTGGCGCAGGAATTCGGCGGCACCTGCAACCTGCGCTTCGACGACACGAATCCAGCCAAGGAAGATGTCGAATACGTCGACGCGATTAAAGAAGACGTGCGCTGGCTCGGCTTCGATTGGGACGACCGCGAGTACTACGCATCGGACTATTTCGAGCAACTCTACCAGTGGGCGATCGAACTCATCGAAAAGGGACTGGCCTACGTCGACACGCTCACGGCAGACGAAGTTCGCGAGCATCGCGGCACGTTGACGGAGCCCGGGAAGGAATCCCCGCACCGGAACAGGCCGACGTCCGAGAATCTCAATCTTTTTCGACGAATGCGCGCTGGTGAGTTCGCCGACGGCACGTACACCCTGCGCGCCAAGATCGACATGGCCTCGCCCAATATCAACCTGCGCGACCCGGCCCTCTACCGCATCCGCCGGGCGACGCACCACCGCACGGGCGATGCGTGGTGCATCTACCCGATGTACGACTATGCGCATGCCTTGTCTGACGCGATCGAAGGCATCACACACTCGCTCTGCACGCTCGAGTTCGAGGACCATCGTCCGCTCTACGATTGGTGTATCGAGCACTGCACAGTGCCGAGCCGGCCGCGCCAGATCGAATTTGCGCGGCTCAATCTCAGCTACACCGTGATGAGCAAGCGGCGCCTGCTCACGCTGGTGCAGGAAGGCGTGGTTCGAGGGTGGGACGACCCGCGCATGCCCACGTTGTGTGGGATTCGGCGGAGGGGATACACGCCGGAAGCGATGCGGGATTTCGCGGCCCGCATCGGCGTCGCCAAGCGGGAGAACCTGGTGGACGTCGCGCTGCTCGAGGACGCCGTGCGCGACGATCTCAACAAGCGCGCTCCCCGATCGATGGCCGTGCTCCGGCCGCTCAAAGTCGTTATCGACAACCTTCCCGAAGGCCACCTCGAACAGATCGCGATTCCGGTCAACCCCGAGAACCCGGATGCCGGAACCCGCCAGGTCCCGTTCTCGCGCGAACTCTTTATCGAGCGCGACGACTTCATGGAGGAGCCGCCGAAGAAGTTCTTCCGGCTCGCGCCGGGTCGCGAAGTTCGCCTGCGTGGCACGTATTTTCTGACCTGCCTCAGTGCAGAGAAGAACGCCAGAGGCGACGTGATCGCGCTGCACTGCACCTTCGATCCCGCGACGCGCGATGGCAACGCGCCGGACGGCCGCAAGCCCAAGGCGACGATTCACTGGGTGTCGGCCTCACATGCGCTCAACGCCGAGGTCCGGCTCTACGATCGGCTCTTCACGAATCTCACGCCCGGCGACGAAGCCGATGGCGGCGACTGGCGGACATCGCTGAACCCCGCGTCGCTCGAAATCCTGTCGTGCCCGGTCGAACCGACGCTCGCATCAGCCAAGGCGGGCGATGTGTACCAGTTCGAACGCCTCGGCTATTTTGCAGTGGACCCCGACTCCCAACCGGGTAAACTCGTGTTCAATCGCACGGTGACGCTCAAGGACACTTGGGCGCGGATTGCGAAAAAGACCGGCCACTGACCAGGTTTTCACACCATGACGACCAAACGTGCTTTTTATACCCTAGCCTTGCTCGCTGGACTCGTCGCTGCCACCAGCGCCCAGCAGCCTGCCAAGCCGTCGCTCGACACTGCCAACGATGCGTGGGATCGCGGCGACTACGTGGCGGCACTGACGGCCTATAAGAGCCTGCTCACGGGAACCGGAGGCTCCGCTTATCTCGAGCCGATCGCTCTGCAGACTGGTGAGCTCTACAAGACAGTTGAGATCACCACCGACGGGCTCAATCCCCGAATCAGCCCGGATGGACAGTTGGTCGCGTATGAAACCGGAGCAGGCCCAGCGCGCAGGACGAAGATCATTCAGGTATCGGAAGGCCTCAAGACCATTGCCGACGTCGGCGGATACGGCCTGTCGTTTGCCCCTGTGACCGGCCGGATCGTCTATCTTCGGCCGCGCCAGTCAGACGAGGTGTCGAAGGCCGTCGCCGACGCTGGCCAGGCTGCCGCTTCGACAGGCTCAGGGCAAGCCGCTCAGGGTGGGGGCCGTGGCGGGGGCGCGCAGCTCCTGAATTTCCTGCAAACACAATTCGTGGACATCGTCGTCGCGGATCCGATGACCGGCGTCCTTCAAGCGTGTCCAACCGATGGACTGTTGAAGCAGGCGCCCGCCTTCAGCCCCGATGGGCAGACGATCTACTTCCTGGGCGCGCGCGAAGATGACGCCTCGCGCAACGACGTCTACGCCATGCCCGCGGCGTGCGGGGAGCCGAAGGCGGTGACCAGCGAATCCGGCTACAAGCAGAACTTCCAGGTGGTGCCGAAGAGTGGCGCGATCGTCTACACGCCTGCGCAGACCAACCCGTTTGCGCGACCAGCCGCTCAGACAACTGGCGGTGGCGGCGGCGGCCGAGGCGGGCAGGGCGCCACAAGCTTCGCGCTTGTCGATACGAAGACCGGGGCGACGACGACGACAACCGGAACCGCGCTTGCGATCTCGTCCGACGGATCAACGTGGGCGTATCTCACGCGCACGGCCGAGGAGACGACATTGATGGCCGGGCCGATCGGCGGAGAGGCGAAGCCCCTCAAGAAGACGCGCGACCGGCTGGCCAGTCCCGCCGTGGCTCCCGACGGCAGCCGGGTGGCGTACCAGATGATGCCGAAAGACGACTGGGAGATCTACGTCATCAGCCGTGATGGCGCCAGCGACACGCGCGTGACGCGTGAAATTCAGCACGACACCCTGCCGCGCTTCGTGACGAATACTGTCGTATTAGCGGCAACTGGCGAGGGGCGGCACCTGCGCTCTTCTCTTTACGACCTGAAGACCGGCGAGCGTACGCGGTTGTTCCACAACAACACGATTCGCACGATCGCCCCTGAATACGCGTGGGTGGTCAGCGCCGACGGCCGCCAGATCCTCATCAGCGCCGAACGCGATGGCGACACCGTCTCGCCCGAACGAGGCATTTATCTCGTGCCGCTGGATCGCAAAGTCACATCGTCGGATATCGTCGCCAGGCTTGACGCGAACCTCGCCGCGGAAAAGACGCTCCGCGCCGAGGGGCAGCGGATGTTCGCCCCCATCGCCGCCGTGGTGAAGCAGACGCTGGCCGACGTCTCGATCAATCGCATCGACACGTACGAGAAGAAGCTCTTTGAGTTCGACTCCAAGCACATCTCGAAGCCCGGCAACCGGCTTGCCGGAGAGTACCTCTTCAACCTGTATCGCTCGTTCGGCTACCAGGCGGAGTATCAGTGGTTCGAGCCCAGGGGCGCGCTCGACGGCAAATCGGCCAATATCGTTGCGACGCTCAAGGGGACGGAGAATCCGGAACTCGTCTACGTGGTCAGCAGCCACTACGATTCGAACGTCGTCAGCCCCGGCGGGGATGACGACAGCTCGGCGACGGCGGCACTGCTCGAGGCTGCGCGGGTGCTCGCCAAGCGTCCGATGCCCGCGACCATCGTGTTTGCGTCATTTACCGGCGAAGAAGCCGGACTGCTCGGGAGCCGCGAGTTCGTGCGATTGGCGCAGGCCGCCGGGTGGAAGATCGTTGGGGCGCTCAACAACGACATGATCGGCTGGTCCAACGATCACCGGCTCGACAATACGATCCGATACTCGAACGCTGGCATTCGGGACGTCCAGCACTCGGCGTCGTTCTTCACGCGTCTCATCACGTACGACTCGAAGTATTTCAAGTCGACTGACGCCGCCGCCTACTACGACGCCTACGGGGACATCGTCGGTGGCATCGGGTCCTACCCGGTGCTGGGCAACCCGCACTACCATCAGCCGACCGACCTGCTGGAGACGGTGAATCACGACCAGGTGAGCGAGACCAGCCGGGTCACGGTGGCCAGCATCATGCTGCTGGCGTCGAGCCCGTCGCGGCTGACTGGGCTCACGGTGGCGAGCGCGCAGGGCAAGACCGCGAAGGTGACGTGGACGCCAAGTCCAGAGAAGGGCGTGCGGAGCTACATCGTGGCGTACGGTCCGGCGGCGGCGCCGCTCAAGAACCGGCTGACGGTCCTGAAGCCGGAGGCCACCCTCACGGGCGTCGAGTCCGGCATGGTGGTGTCGGTCAAGGCCGTCAACGCGAAGGGGCTTGAAGGCTGGGACTGGGCGCGGACGGTAGTGAAGTAACGAGTCTGTAGACTGTAGTCAGTAGACAGTAGACAGTAGGCAGTAGGGACTCGCTACCGTCTACCGACTACTGTCTACCGTCTACTGACACTCGGCAGCCTGGGGTTCTATGGCTGCCGGTAGATCTTCCCGTCCTTCATCACGAACTTCGCCGCTCGGCAAACGGTGATGTCCTTGGTTGGGTCGCCCGCGAACGCGACGAGATCGGCCAGCAGACCCGTCTTGACCTGGCCGAGCCGGTCGGCCCAGTTCATCGCCTTGGCGTTGATGGATGTTGCCGCGATGAGCGCCTGCGCAGGCGTCATGCCGTATTCGACCATCAGCTCGAGCTCCCGCCAGTTAGTGCCGTGCGCAAACACGCCGACATCGCTACCGAGGCCGATGATGACGTTCTGCTTCATGGCCGACTGGAACGCCCGGCGCCCCTCTTCCATCGATGCGGTGGGTTTCGTCACGCCCGGCTTGTACCCCTGGTTATAGATTGCCGACGCTTCCTGTGCCGCCAGCGTCGGGTATAAGACGACGCCCTTCTCGGCCATCAGCTTGAAGACCTCGTCGGTTCCAAAATACCCGTGTTCGACCGTGTCAACGCCGGCCATCACCGCATCGCGCATCGCTTCGGCACTTGCGGCATGCACAGAGAGCGGGCGCCGCGCCCGCCGTGCCTCCTGAACCGCAGCTTGCATCTCGGCCGGATTCAACGTCGGCACCGTTGATCCATTCGGCCCGCGCCGGTAGTCGGCGTAGATCTTGACCCAGTCGGCGCCGTGGCCAATCTGATCTCGCACAGCCCACAACATCCGATCGACGCCCGACACCTCCTCCGCCCCCCGCGGCAGTTCGAAGTTCGTCGCGAAGCCCTTCGGGCCTGGGCCATAGCTGGCCGACGCGACTATGGCTTTTGTCGCCACCTGCAATCGCGGTCCGGGGATGCGTCCCTCATTGATGGCCTTCTGCACGGACACGTCTGCGTATTCAGCGCCTTCGGTGCCGAGATCGCGGAGTGTCGTAAAACCCGCCATCAGCGTGGCTTCACAGTGCAGCACCGCCGCGATCGTGCGGTACGCCAGCGTCTCCTTCATCACCTGGTCGTTCCAGAGCGCCTCGTTGTACGGATGCAGATAGATGTGCGAGTGTGCGTCGATCAGGCCGGGCAGCAAGGTCATGCCCGCGAGGTCGACCACCCGTGTGCCGGCGGGCACTTTCAGATCCGCCGCGGCGCCGGCCGCCGTTATGCGGTTCCCTGTGACGAGCACGACCCATCCCTCGTGCAACTGGGCCGACACACCGTCGAACACGCGCGCTGGTTTCAACAGCACACTGGCGGGAGCGGCGGGCTGAGCCGGGCTACTTGATTGAGCGTGTCCGCTCACCGCCGCCGCTGTCACAACCAGAAGCACCAACAGGATTCGCATGCGTTTCATGTGATCGCTCCTCGCGACACAAGATTGTGTCGGACACAAACCTTCAACGGCACACTGTTCGGCGGGCGGACGGCTTCCGAAGCGGCCCCTCGAACCAAGCCGACAGCGTGAGTTCGCAAAACGTGCCGTGAGGGCAGAGACAGGCGTGGGGATGGGGGCCCCCACGCGCGTTCGGCAACACGTCCCGGCAAGGCGCGTTTTGCCGGCTTGCGTGAGCGGGGATGCGAAGGAATCGTCCGCCCGTCGAAAGCACCAAGTGCCGGCACCACGGTCGGCCCCATCGCCAAGAGCGCACAGCGTCCCTCAGTCAAACCGCCCCGCCAACAGACCGTCCACCAACTCCTTCATCGACGCCACTCTGGGGCAGTCGACGTCACGGTACACGCCAGCCGAATCGAGCAGCACCGCGGGCAGACCGGCGGCGCGGGCGCCGACGATATCAATTTCGTAGAGATCGCCGCAATGGATCGTCGTCTTCGGATCCGCGCCCGACCGTTCGAGCGCGATCTGGAACAGCCGCGGGTCAGGTTTCTCGACCCGTTCTTCCTCGGATGCGATCACCAGATCGACGAGCGGATCGACGCCGAGCCGCGCGAACGCGCGGCGAAGCGTCGAGCTGGTGTTCGACACCACGACAATGCGAAGCCCCGCGTCCTTCATTCGCCGAAGAGAAGAAAGCACGTCAGCCGGCATGTCGTCCCAGGTGTTGTCGCGGTCGTGGAACGCCTTCAACTCGGCCAGCGCGGCATCACTCTGCGGCGTTGGACTGATGCCCGCCCGCTTGAGAATCAGATCGAAATACAGAAAGCCGCGCTGCTCGTCGGTCGTGGAACGGACCGTGTGCGCGACGTCGAGTTGGCGTTTCACAGCCGGTTCGGCCGCCGCGAGCGTGGACGCGTCCACCGCGACGCCATGGCGTCGCAGTGTCTCTGCGGCACGGTGCCAGTTGGGGCAGACGAGCACGCCGCCTGCATCAAGGAAGATTGTCTGATAGTGCATCGTTGTCCGAGGTCCCGTCAGGTGTTGGCTTCAGTCTGACATGAAAGTGGGGGAAACGTGACTGGGCCATTTCCCGGCCCCGTCGCGATCGTCTATCAGGGCCGTCTATACTGAACTCGATTATGGTGCTGCGCGCGACCTGTGCCTCTTCTTCATTCATCATCAGTCTCAAGCCACATTCGTTGGCCGTGAGCCGAGACGACGAGCACGTCGTTTCGTGGGATCTCGGTGGGCGTCTCTACAGCGTCTACCGGGGCGATGTGACGTGGCGGCGGGGATTGAGCGGCGACGTCCTCGAGAAGCGGGGGAGCGGCGCCTCCCGTTCGCGTACGTGGCTGACGTCGACCAGGGCGGACGCGGTTGCGGAGGACGCGGCCAGTTTTGCGCGGGAGGTCGCCGAAGCCCTGTCGACAAAGGCGTGGCACTGGTCGGCACCGATCGAGCCCGTCGTCGCTCAGTTGGTTGGTTCGCACCTCCGTCTGTGTAGCGGTTTTGACGGTGCGCGGGCCCGAAGCGACGCCGACCGCTTTGCGGCGGTGTATCGTCCGATCGGCATCTTGCCGCCAGATCAGTATTTGTCGCTCGTGGTCCAGGCCACCGAGGGTTGTTCGTTCAACACGTGCACGTTCTGCGATCTCTACCACGACGGCTACCGCGTCAAGTCGGTGGACCAGTTTCGCACTCACGTGGAAGAGGTGCGCCGGTATCTCGGCGCGTCGATCAACTTGCGGTCGCGCGGCATCTTCCTCGGCGCGGCCAATGCTTTGGCTGTGCCGATGGCCACGCTCGTACCCCTGTTCGAGACGCTGGTTGAGGAGTTGGACGCTATTCCCAGGGGCGTGTGCGCGTTTGTGGACGGGTTCACCGGCACGAAGAAGACCGCCGCTGACTACCGGCTGCTCAGCCATCTGGGCCTGCGGCGCGTGTACGTCGGCCTCGAGTCGGGCCATGACCTGTTGCTCGCCTTTATCCGAAAGCCCGGACTGGCTGCCGATGCGATCGAAACCGTCAAACGCGTCAAGGCCGCGGGCGTGCAGGTCGGCGTCATCGTGATGACCGGACTTGGCGGCGAACCATTTGCGGACGCCCACGTCGCCGACACCATCGCGGCTGTCAATCAGATGCAACTGGGCGAGGGCGATCTGATCTACTTCAGCGATCTGGTCGAGATCGCGGGAACGCCGTACCCGAGAATCGCCGAGCGGGAGGCGATTGGATCTCTCTCAGCCGAGAACAGGGCGATGCAGCGCGGCGCGATCCGATGCGGCCTCCGATTC
>Ga0334722_10006529_pt1 | contig 11498 bp, 13 predicted proteins | sample C3_bottom_MG_FD_207210 | JGI IMG/M metagenome (GOLD analysis project Ga0334722, IMG submission 207210) | Sediment microbial communities from Yellowstone Lake, YNP, Wyoming, USA - C3_bottom | ecosystem: Environmental > Aquatic > Freshwater > Lake > Sediment | place: USA: Wyoming | collected...
CCCGCGGTCGCGGCCGTCGCGACGGTAGTCGCGGAAGCGTTACTGGCCGACATGGAGTTCCTCCTTGTTGATCTTCACGATCTTGTCCTTGAGGGTCTTGAAGATGGTGTTGAGTTTGTTGCCCGTCAGGGTCGCGCCGGAGATGCCGTCGATCTCGTTGGGCTTGGTGGTCCCCGCGCCGGGCCGCGCCACCCTGAAGACCTCGCCCTCGGGGGTGATGAAGGTCTTGCCCTTGAAGAGGTCCTTGAACCAGGTCTTCTCGATCTCGCCGCCGAGACCGGGGGTCTCCTCGTGGCGATAGACGGTGAAGGCCTTGATGGTGCGGAACTCGACGGGGTCGAGGGCGATGTAGCCGTAGATCTTGCCCCAGAGACCGGCGCCGATGAAGTTGATGGCCACGGCGTCGGGGTTGGTCTTCATGAAGTAGAGGGTGAGCATGTCGGGGCTCCCCTCGTTGACCATCTTCTTCTCGACGCTCGACTCGAAGTAGGTGACGAGCTCCTGCGAGGGCATGGCCTTGTCGTACTTCGTCCCGAGGACCTCGAGGACGTTCTTGTATTCGTCGAGTTTCTTGTTGGCGTCGTAGAAGGACTGGGTGCAGATCTTCCAGCCGGTCGGGATCGCCGCGCAGGCCAGACCGAGGAGGATGGCGTAGAAGATGGTGTAGGCGTTCTTACGCTTCACGGCCGAGCCTCCTCATTTTCATGGAGAGCGCGATGTCGTCGATGAAGGGCGCCACGAGGTTGCCGAAGAGGACGGCGAACATGACACCCTCGACGTAGCCGGAGAAGTCGCGGATGAGGACGGTCACGAGACCGATGAGGATGCCGTAGATCCACTTGCCGCCGTTGGTGACGGGGCTCGAGACGGGATCGGTGGCCATGAAGAAGGCGCCGAAGAGGAGGCCGCCGGCGAGGAGGTGCCATTCGGCGGTTCCGGCCGAGACGCCGGTCGCGTGGAGGATGGCCTGGAAGATCCCGACGGAGGCGAGTATTCCGAAGACCGTCCTCCAGGCTGCCACCTTCGTGAGGAGGAGGAAGATGCCGCCGGCGATGATCAGGATGGACATGGTCTCGCCGATCGAGCCGGGATGGAGCCCGAAGAGCAGGTTCGAGATGGGCTCGAAGTTGCCGCTCTTGGCGCCCATCATGGGAGTGGCGCTGGCCAGGGCGTCGGTCGTGGAGCCGTCGATCCAGCGGAAGAGATTGCCCGGGAAGGCGGCCACGGGCACCGTGAAGTTGGCCGCGTCGGCCATGGGCTTGGCGTAGCCGATGGCGAGGAAGGCGCGTCCCGCGAGGGCCGGGTTGAAGAGGTTGCGTCCGGTGCCGCCGAAGAGTTCCTTGGCGAAGATGGTCCCGAAGGCGACGCCGACCGCGGCGATCCAGAAGGGGATGTTGGGGGGCAGGGTGAGGGGGAAGATCAGTCCCGTCACGAGAAAGCCCTCGGCGATCTCCTCCTTGCGGACCATGGCGAAGAGGACCTCGATGATACCGCCGACCACGTAGGAGAGGACGATGAGGGCGAGGACCCGGAGGCCGTTGAAGTACCAGCCCGCGAGGGTCGCGGGGAGGAGGGCGATGACGACGACCATCATGTAGCGCTTCAGGTCGATGGGGTCGCGGACGTGGGGCGCGACCGTCGTCGGGCGGGCCGTCGCGAAGATGAAATTCTCGATGGCCTCGTAGAGGGGCTTCCAGATCGCGAGGGGCTTTCCCTCCTCGACCTTCTCCCGGTTCTTCTCGAGGAAATGCAATAGCCATTTCATTCCTGGGCTCCTTCGGCGAGAAGCTCTGCTTCCTTCCTGATGGTTTCCTTCACCTCGATGATCTCCTTGCGGAGGTCGAGCTTCGATACGCAGACGAAGGAGCAGAGTCCGCACTCGACGCAGAGGTCGGGGCGGAGAGTCTCGCAGCCTTCGAGGTCGTCGGCGTAGATGGCCTTGTGGAGGGCCGAGGGGATGATGCCGGCGGGACAGACCTCGACGCAGAAGCCGCAGTTGATGCAGGCGCGGAGCTCGCCGTAGGCGATGGCGGGCTTGCGCTCGCGGTAGCCGGGGCGGAGCATGCTGGCGAAGGTGTGGGAGTAGGAGCGCTTGGAGAAGCCGGGCATGGTGAAGGCGAGGATCTCGCGCTTGTAGGCGAGGGGGATCGCGTTGAGGGAGAGGGACTCGGAGTCGAGGCCCTTCTCGTCGCCGTTCATCTCTATGCCGGTGAAGACGCCGCCCGCCACGAGGCGCGAGGGCTCGGTGAGGCCGACCTGCTCCATGATGGAGGCGATGGGGTAGCCCACCGGGACCTTCATGTGGCAGGGCTTGGCCACCGAGGCGCCGCCAACCGCGATCATGCGGGTCGTCGCGGCCCTGTCCTTGTTGAGCGCCGAGTCCACCGCGATGATGCCCTCGGTGCGCACGCACCAGACCGGGCCGTCCTTGGCCTTGAGGCCGAGGCGCTTGGCCAGGAGGGTGTCGTTGTCGAAGGGATACTTCCGCTCGATCTCGAGGATCTCGATCCAGGCCTTGCCGCGGGCGAAGTCGCGCATTTTCTTCCCGAGTTCGGACTGGTAGGCAGGAAAGACCATCCAGACGGGCTGGTACTCGAGGAGGGGCTGGAGCTTCTCGAGGGCCGCCGCGAATTCCGCGAAATGGGTCTCGAGCTGGGCGTCGCCGCGCACCGAAAAGGGCTCCAGGTTGATCGTCGAGATGATGATCGCCTGGGGCGGCTTCGAGGGATCGGGAACCCGGGCCGTATAAGCGTCGGTGAAGAACTGCCACGCGCCCTTCGCGAGGAGGGTGCGGACGATCTTCTCCTTCTGCTCGATCCCCGTCGGGACCTCGTAGAGGGACGGGAGTTTGGGCTGGGGCGAGGTGGATTCCGCCTCGACCTTCTCGATGGTGACATGGCCCGGAACCTGCTTGAGATTCACGATGCCGCCTCTCGGGGCGATGAGGGGGACGTTCTGGTTCCGGGGATCGGAAGCCAGGACTGCGCCCTCGGCCACATGAGCTCCGTCCTTCACGTGGAGTTCCGTGAAGGAGAAGCGCTTCGTCTTCAGGGGAAGATGAAGGATCTTCGGCTCTGAGAGCGCGATGAGTTCCTTCGTGGGCTTTCCCTGGAGCCGGATGTTGTAACCGCCTCTGGTTTTCATCCTTCGCACCTGCCTGCTTCTTGCTGACCCCCCGGGTCAGCGTGGATGGGGATCTTTCCGGCAATGACTGCGGATTGGGAAAGGGGATGGACTCCGTCCCGGCCCGGGGAGGCCAAGACGGCATGGTGCCCTTACGTTGGGGGGTATTTTGCGTGAATAGTTCTATAATGTCAATCAATAAATAACGATATATGCGATTCTCTATAAGGTATCTTTGTTGCCAAAATGATGCCAATTGCCGGAAAGCCGCGATAAAAGAGCCGATCTGAGGCCCCCGAGGACCCTCACCCGCGGATTGGGGTGCCACCCCCCCCGATGAAGGGGGCAGTCTCGGGGAATCCGCCAGATATATAGACACCCACCTTCCTGCCTTATTAATATAGAAAAAGAGCGATATGTACATCGCCCGGGAGCCTCAATGAACGTCAACGCCGTGAAGCATATCCTTGACCGGATCCGCCCCTCCTTCCAGGAGGACGGTCACGATCTTGTTTTCCTCGACATCACTCCCGACAACGAGGTCAGGATCAATGTCTGCGGCCACTGCCAGGGCGGGAGCTGCGGCGCCTCCAAGGTGATCATGGGTCTCGAGGTGGAGCGGGCCCTCAAGAAAAAGATCCCCGAGGTCTCCCGTGTCGTCGTGGTGACGAAGGAGGAGGTGCTGGCCGAGGGTAAGGCCAAGGCCGGCGATGAGGGTCAGGCCCTCGTGTTCGGCGAAGGCCGCTGAGGGTCCCCCCGGGTAGTGTCTCGAAGCTTGGGGATGGGGTCCTCGCGCCCCAGGATTCAGGGGTGGGGCGAGTGGCGAACCACCATGTTTGGGGCCGTCCCAAAGCTTCGTAACACTACCTGAGAACGGTATCGATAAGACGATACCGATATATACGGTAATTAATTATCTATAATGACATATTGCCGAAAAATGTTTTCCGGTCTATCATGCGTCGACCCTTCGAATCCCTAGCCGCGTGAGCGCTTGCGCCCGCCCCCCAATCCTTTTTCTATTATGCAGATTGATTTCGGGGAAGGATCGCGCAAGGGAGCCTATCCGCCCTTCAGGGCGGTCCACCTTTCAAGGAGAGGGCGATGGCCAAGAATTTCGGTACTCTTTTTCTGTTCCTCGCGGGAGGCTTCGCGCTCTCCCTCGTGGTCATGTTCATCAACTGGTTCCTCCGGCCGAAGAACCCGAGTCCGGCCAAGGCGCGGACCTACGAGTGCGGCCTCGACACGGAAGGGCCTACCTGGGTGCAGTTCAAGATCAGTTACTACCTCTACGCCCTGATTTTCGTGGTCTTCGACGTCGAGGTGGTGTTCCTCTATCCCTGGGCCGCCTCCTTCAAGACCGCGGGATTCTTCCCCTTCATGGAGATGGTCATCTTCATCGCGATCCTCGCGATGGGAATCTGGTATGCATGGAAGAAGGGAGCCTTCGAATGGAAGTGATGAAACCCGCCCACGGTCAGGCCGAGCCGACCACGCTGCTCAAGAAGGGCGCCATCCACGACGGCCTCGAGGCCGTCCTCGACTTCTGCAGGGGCAATTCGCTGTGGCCGGTGACCTTCGGTCTCGCCTGCTGCGCCATCGAGATGATGGCGGTCGGCGGCGCCCGCTACGATCTCTCGCGCTTCGGCTTCGAGGTGTTCCGCGCCTCGCCTCGGCAGGCCGATCTGATGATCGTGGCCGGCACGGTGACCGACAAGATGGCGCCTCTTCTCAAGCGGATCTACGATCAGATGCCCGAGCCCAAGTACGTGCTCGCGATGGGAGGCTGCGCGGTCTGCGGCGGCCCCTTCGCGGACTCCTACTCGGTGGTCCAGGGGGTCGACACGATCGTGCCCGTCGATGTGTACGTGCCCGGCTGCCCGCCCAGGCCGGAGGCCCTCCTCGACGGCCTCCTCAAGATCAGGGCGATGCTGCGCGACCGCAAGCTGACGGAGACTCCGATCCATGCGTGATCTCAATGTCATCGCCGCCGCCCTTCCCGGCGTAGAGATGAAGGATGGGATTCTCGTCGTCTCCGCCGACAGGGTTCCCGCCGCCGTTGCGGCCGTCAAGAAGTTGGGCGACTTCATGCTTTTCGACATCACCTGCGTGGATCGTCCCGCCCTGGCCGCCGCCGAGGGGGTCCAGGCTTCGCCCGGTTCCTTCGAACTGGCCTGGCGTTTCATGGACCTGCGCGAGAATTCCAGAGAAGTACTGACGCTCAAGGCTTTTCTCGACCGCGCTGACCCCTCGGCGCCGAGCGTCATGGACATATTCAAGTCCGCGGATGTTCTGGAGCGGGAGGTCTGGGACCTGATGGGCATCAGGTTCACCGGCCGGGAGAAACTCGAGAGGATCCTGTGCCGCGACGATTTCGAGGGCCATCCCCTCAGAAAGGATTTCGTGATGCCGAAGCGTTCCCGCTTCCCCGAAGCGGACAAGGCGGCCCCGGAGGGGGCGGTCGACGGCAGGGGGGTGAAGGCATGAGCGACCTGAAGAAGGAAGCCTTCGATTCCGACGCCCTCGAGTCCGATCTCTTCGAGACCCAGGAGTTCGTCCTCAATCTCGGCCCCCAGCACCCCTCCACCCATGGTGTCTACCGCGCCCGCCTCGTTCTCAACGGCGAGACCATCGTCTCGGCCGAGAACAAGATCGGTTACCTCCATCGCGGCATCGAGAAGATCGCCGAAGGTCTGACCTACGCCCAGTTCGCGCCCTACACGACGCGCTTCGACTACTGTTCCGGCGCCCTCCAGCCCTGGGCCTACGCCCTGGCCCTCGAGACGCTCGGCGGCATCGAAGTGCCCGAGCGCGCCGAGTATCTGCGCGTCATAGTCGGCGAGCTCCAGCGGGTGGCCAGCCATCTCATCATGATCGCGTCCTTCGCGCTGGATTTCGGCGCCTGGACGCCTTGGGCCTACGCCTTCAACGCCCGCGAGGGGATCAACAATCTTCTCGAGGAGATCTCGGGCTCGCGGATGCTGGTCAACTACATCGTGTACGGAGGCGTGAACGCCGAGGTGCCCGAAGGTTGGGTCGAGCGGGCCAAGGCCGAGCTCGACAAGATCCTCTACCGTCTCGACGACTTCGACAAGGTTCTCTCGGGCAACGAGATCTTCCTCGGTCGTACCAAGGGCATCGTGCCGGTCAGCGCCGAGGAGGCGATCGAATGGGGCTTCACGGGCGCGAATCTCCGCGCCTCGGGCGTCGCCTTCGATCTGCGCAAGACCTCTCCCTACTCGGTGTACGATCGTTTCGCTTTCGACATGGCCGTCATCAAGGGCGAGGGCGATTGCTTCGACCGCTACTGGCTGCGCATGATGGAGATGCGCGAGAGCGTCAAGATCGTCCGGCAGGCCCTCGAGAAGCTTCCCGCCGGCGAGTGCAGGGCGAAGGTGTCCAAGGTCTGGCGTCCCGCGGCGGGCGAGGGTTACGCCCTCGTCGAGGCGGCGCGCGGCGTGCAGGGTTACCAGGTGGTCTCTGACGGCTCCACGAAGCCCTTCCGCGTCCACATGCGCTCGCCTTCCTTCTGCCATATCGGGATCATTCCCGCGAAGGCGCCCGGCATCACGATCCAGGACTTCATCTCATTCATGGCCTCCCTGGACTTCGTCCTGGGCGAGATCGACAGGTAGGGGGGGCGAGATGGTGGATTTCCTGACAGCGCTGTTCAATTTCTGGCAGGGCTTCTGGGGCGTGCCGAAGACCAGCCTTGCCGAGGCCCTGCCCTGGATGGACATACTCTGGGCCTTCGTCTACCTCATCGGGGCCTTCGTCCTGTGGGCGGTCAACGTCATCATTCTCATCTGGCTCGAGCGCCGCGTGGCGGGCTTTTTCTCCGAACGCGTAGGCCCTAACCGGGTCGGGCCCCTCGGGCTCCTGCAGCCGATCAACGACGCCATCAAGATCCTTTCGAAGGAATCGGTGATCCCGCAGGCCGCGGACAAGTTCATCTACATGGCCGCGCCCCTGCTCATCATGACGATCTCGGTGACGATGTACGGTCTCCTTCCCTACGGACCCGGCATCAGGCCGATTTCGCTCAACGTGGGCATCCTCTTCTTCCTTGCCGTGTCGAGCACCACCACCATCGCGGTCCTCATGGCGGGCTGGGGTTCCAACAACAAGTATTCCCTCCTCGGGGGCATGCGCACGGTGGCCCAGATCATCAGCTACGAGATCCCGATGGCCCTCTCGATCATCGGCATCGTGATGCTCTCCGGCTCCCTCGACCTCGGCGCCATCACCGACGCCCAGAAGAACCTGTGGAACATCGTGCTGCAGCCCATCGCCTTCGTGATCTTCGTGATCTCTGCCCAGGCCGAGCTCACACGCTCGCCCTTCGACATGACGGAGGCCGAGCAGGAGTTCGTAGCCGGCTATCACACCGAGTACATGGGCATGCGCTTCGCGCTGTTCTTCATGGCCGAATACGCCAACCTCTTCGCGATGGCGGCCCTGGGCGTCATCCTCTTCCTCGGCGGCTCGAACGGGCCCTTCCTGCCCGGTTGGATCTGGTTCATCCTCAAGACCTACGCCTTCATCATGTTCCTGCTCTGGATCCGCTGGACCCTCCTTCGCATCCGCGTCAACAGGATGATGATGCTCAACTGGAAGGTCCTGATTCCCATCTCCCTCGTGAACCTCCTGCTCACGGGCGTCGGAATCAAACTCTGGCAGTACTTCACCGAGGGGAGGGTCTAGCCGTGTTCGGTCTCGGGATTCTCAAGGGGATGGGCATCACCCTCAAGCGTTTCTGGATGCCCAAGATCACCGAAAGGTACCCGGAGGTGATGCCCGACCTGCCCCAGCGCAGCAAGGGCTCCTTCACCTTCAATGTGGATACCTGCACCTCCTGCGAGCTGTGCTCGATGGCCTGTCCCAACGGGGTCATCAAGGTGGAGTGGCACAAGGACGAGGCGGGCAAGAAACGCCTCGACCGCTACCGCATGAACCTGGGGCATTGCCTCTTCTGCGGCCTCTGCGTCGAGGCCTGCCCGACCAAACCACAGACCACCATCGCCTTCCAGGGGGATTTCGAGCTGGGGTGCTGGATGAAACAGGATATCTACCGAAATTGGACCAAGGAATATCCCGCCGCGCCCGCGGGAGTCTCCGCAAGCCAGCCGGACGCGACCCAGGCCGCGCCGAAGGGAGAGTGACGCGATGCTCGGCGTGCTGTTTTTCTGGGCCTTCGCGGCCCTCGTCGTGGTCGCGGCGCTTTCGATGGTCTTCACCAGGAACCTCGTCCACGCGGCCCTTTTCATGGCCCTCACCTTCTTCCTGATCGCCTGCCTCTACATCCTGATGGGGGCCGACTACGTCGGCGCCGTCCAGGTGCTCATTTACGTCGGCGCGATCTCCATCCTCTTCGTGTTCGGCATCATGCTGACCAAGCGCGACCGCATCGAGGACTCGAACCGTTTCAACCGCTACGGGGTTTCGGGAGCGATCGTGTCCGCCCTGCTCTTCGCCGGACTCGTCGTCACCGTGCTGGGCCGTGACCGCCCCACGGTCGCCTCCCCCTCCGGCGACGGCTCGACCGTGCAGGTCATCGCCGGCCTCTTCCTGAACGACTACGTCCTCGCCTTCGAGCTGGCGGCCATCCTCCTCCTCGCCGCTCTCCTCGGGGCCATCGTCATCGGCATGGGACATCGCGGCCCGAAGTCCGCGCTCGGTCCGCAGGCCGCGCGCGGTTCCAAGAAGCCAGCCGCCGCGGGCGGCGAAGTCCAGGGAGGGAAGGCATGATCGGGCTCGCCCACTACCTCGTCCTCGGGGGGCTCCTCTTCTGCATCGGCCTCCTCGGAGCGGTCGCCAAGAGGAACGCCATCGCGGTCTTCATGGGCATCGAGCTCATGCTCAACTCCGTGAACCTCAATCTCGTGGCCTTCAACCACTTCCTCCACCCCGAATTCCTCGGGGGGCAGGCCTTCGTGGTCTTCGTGATCGTCGTGGCCGCCGCGGAGGTCTCGGTGGGGCTCGCGATCATCCTCTCGCTGTATCGCCGGCGCGCGATCACGCAGCTCGACGAGATCGACCTCCTCAAATGGTGAGCGGGAAGGCAAGGCAGGAATGAACATGAGCAATTTGGCAATAATACTGACGGTAGCGCCGGTGGCGGCCTATGTCGTCATCGTCTTCCTCACCGCGCGCTGGAAGGCCCTCTCCGCGGGCATCGCCATCGCGGCCACGGGCGCCTCGCTGGCGATCTCCATCTGGCTCCTCTGGAGCCAGGTGATGGACCCCACGCCCGTCCACGCGTCGATGTCCTGGCTCTCCATCCCCTCCGTCGGGGGCTGGAAGGGACTCGAACTCACGATGGGTGTCCTCGTCGACCCCCTTTCGGCCCTGATGGTCACCATCGTGAGCCTCGTGGCCTTCCTCGTGATGGTCTACTCGACCGGCTACATGCACGGGGACGAGGGCTACTCGCGCTATTTCGCCTACCTCTCCCTCTTCACCTTCTCGATGCTCGGCCTCGTGGTGTCGGACAACTACTTCCAGACCTTCGTGTTCTGGGAGCTGGTGGGGCTCTGCTCCTACCTCCTCATCGGGTTCTGGCGCCTCCAGAACGCGCCGGCCGAGGCCAGCAAGAAGGCCTTCGTGACCAACCGCTGGGGCGATTTCGGTTTCCTCATCGGCATTCTGCTTCTCTTCTCGACCTTCGGGACCTTCGATTTCGGGCAACTCGCGACCGCCATCGGGGGCTACCAGAACCTCGGCTTCCTCGGGCTCATCGCCGTGCTGGTCTTCACCGGCCCGATGGGCAAGTCGGCCCAGTTCCCCCTCCACGTCTGGCTTCCCGACGCCATGGAGGGCCCCACGCCGGTTAGCGCCCTCATCCACGCCGCCACCATGGTCGCGGCGGGCGTCTTCCTCGTGGCCCGAGGCTTCGTGCTCTTCCACGCGGTGCCCTCGGTCATGGAGATGATCGCCTGGATCGGCGGCTTCACCGCGATCTTCTCTGCCCTCATCGCCCTCACCCAGCGCGACATCAAGCGCATCCTGGCCTACTCGACCCTCTCCCAGCTCGGCTATATGTTCCTGGCCCTCGGTGCCGGCTCGATGAGCGCGGGCATGTTCCACCTGACCACGCACGCCTTCTTCAAGGCTCTCCTCTTTCTCGGCGCCGGTTCGGTGATCCATGCCCTCCACGAGCAGGACATCTTCAAGATGGGCGGCCTCGCGAAGAAGATGCCGGTGACGGCCTGGACCTTCGTGGTCGGCTCCCTCTCCCTTGCCGGCCTCTTCCCCCTGGCGGGTTTCTGGAGTAAGGACGAGATCCTCCTCACCGCCCTGAAGGAGGGGCAGACGGCCCTGTTCTACATCGGTCTCGTCACCGCCCTCCTCACGGCCTTCTACATGTTCAGGCTGATCTTCACCGTCTTCTTCGGCGCGGCGCCCGAGGCCGAGAAGGCCCACGGCCACGATTCCCACGAAGCGCACGAGAGCGGGCCTTCGATGACGGCGCCCCTCGTGGTGCTGGCCGTCCTCGCGGTGGTCGGCGGCCTCGTGGGTTCGCCCTGGTGGCAGACCTGGTTCGGCGGCAGCTTCGGCTCCTTCATCTTCTTCGGCGAGCCCGAGGCGCCCCACATCGACCTCATGGTCGCCCTGCCCGCGACCGCCGTGGCCGTGGCCGGCATCTTCTTCGCCTGGCTCGTCTACGGGATCAAGATCATCAAGGCGGAGTGGCTGGCCACGACCTTCAAGCCCCTGCACACGCTCCTCCTCAACAAGTTCTACGTCGACGAGCTCTATGCCTGGCTCTTCGACAAGCTGATGCTCCTCGGGGGCCGGATCCTCGACTGGATCGACCACAGGGTGATCGACGGGACCTTCGACGGCCTCGCCTCGGCGACGAAGGCGGGGGGAGGAAAGCTCAGGCTGATACAGTCGGGCCGCCTCCAGGGCTACGCCCTCCTGATTTTCGGCACGGTCGCCCTCGCGGTCGTCCTCTTCTCGACCAACCTGCTCGGAGGTTTCCCCAAATGAACGGACTTCACCTCCTCCCGGGTATCATCCTCGCGCCCTTCGTCGGCGTCCTTCTCCTCCTCCTCGTGCCGGCCTCGAGGAAGGAGCTCGTCAAGGGCATCGCCCTCGCCGCCGCCACCTGCTCCCTCGCCCTCTCCACCACCGCCTTCTTCCTCTATGACGGGGCGGCCAAAGGCCTCCAGTTCGTCGAAAACATCCCCTGGCTTTCCGGCTTCGGGATCAGCCTCGACCTCGGCGTCGACGGCCTCTCCCTCCCCCTCGTGCTCCTGACCGCGATCATCTTCTTCGCCGGCGTCTTCGTCTCGTGGAAGCTCGAGGAGAGGTCGAAGGAGTTCTTCGTCTACACCCTCCTCCTCGTGGGCGGCGTCTTCGGCGTCTTCATG
>Ga0334722_10006530_pt1 | contig 11497 bp, 10 predicted proteins | sample C3_bottom_MG_FD_207210 | JGI IMG/M metagenome (GOLD analysis project Ga0334722, IMG submission 207210) | Sediment microbial communities from Yellowstone Lake, YNP, Wyoming, USA - C3_bottom | ecosystem: Environmental > Aquatic > Freshwater > Lake > Sediment | place: USA: Wyoming | collected...
GTCCAACCTCGAATACGCGCCGCTGTGCGAGATCATGGGCCGGGTCAGCTTTGCCTCGGAGGTGTTCAACTGCTCGGCGCCCGACACCGGCAACATGGAGACCATAGAGCGCTACGGCAGCGAGGAGCACAAGCGCCAGTGGCTGGAGCCGTTGCTGCGCGGCGAGATGCGTTCGGCCTTCCTCATGACCGAACCCGCGGTCGCATCGAGCGACGCGACCAACATCCAATGCCGCATAGAGAAGAAAGGCGACGAATACATCATTAACGGCACCAAGTGGTGGTCCTCCGGCGGCGGCGACCCGCGCTGCAAACTGCATATCGTGATGGGCAGGACCAATCCGGACGCGCCGCGCCACAGCCAGCAGTCGATGATCCTGGTTCCCTCCGACGCGCCTGGAGTCAAGGTGCTGCGCCCGCTGTCGGTGTTCGGCTACGACGACGCGCCGCATGGCCACATGGAAATCGAGTTGAAGAACGTGCGCGTGCCGGCATCGAACATCCTGCTGGGCGAGGGCCGCGGCTTCGAAATTGCGCAAGGGCGCCTGGGACCGGGCCGTATCCACCACTGCATGCGCCAGATCGGCGTGGCCGAACGCGCGCTCGAACTCATGTGTAAGCGTTCCCTGTCGCGGGTCGCGTTCGGCCGGACCATCGCCGAGCAGGGCGTGACGCGCGAGCGCATCGCGCAGGCGCGCATCATGATCGACTCGGCGCGCTGGCTGGTGCTCAACGCCGCCTACATGATGGACACCGTGGGCAACAAAGTGGCCAAGGCCGAGATCGCGATGATCAAGGTGCTCGCGCCCAACATGACGCTGCAGGTGATCGACTGGGCGATGCAGGCCCACGGCGGTGCCGGCGTCTCCGACGATTTCCCGCTCGCGATGATGTACGCGCATTCGCGCACCCTGCGCTTTGCCGACGGCCCGGACGAGGTGCACCGCAACGCGATCGCCAAGCTGGAACTGGCGAAGCACATGAGCGTGCCCAAGTCGGCGAAGACTGCCTGAGGGGAGGCCAGCGCGTAGCTCAGAGGTGCACGAGGGGAGCCGTGAGGGAAGGGTCGCCCCCCTTCCTCGCCCCCTCGTTTTCTTGTGGCGGATCAAAAGGAGGCAGGGATGTTGAAGTTAGGCGGATTTGCAGTCAGCAATTACTACAACAAAGTCAAGGTGGCGCTGCTGGAGAAGGGCGTGCCGTTCGAGGAAGAGTTTCGCATGACCTCGCAGGAGTCGGAGATGCTGGAGCGCTCGCCGATGGGCAAGGTGCCGTACCTGGGCATAGGCGGGCAGCACCTGTGCGAATCGCAGGTGATCTGCGAATACATTGAAGACAAGTATCCGGAGCGCCCGCTCTATCCGAAAGACGCGTTCGAGCGCGCGCGCGTGCGCGAACTCGTCACGGTCATGGAATTGCATATGGAGCTGGTCGCGCGCCGCCTGTATCCGCAGGCATTTTTCGGCGGCACGGCCTCGGACGAAACGAAGAAGCAGGTGGAGAAGGATCTGGCCAAAGGCGTGCGCGCATTCAAGCAGCTGGCGAAATTTTCGCCCTTTGCCGCCGGCGCGAGCTTGAGTTATGCGGACTGCGCCGCGGGCGTGCACCTGCCGCTGGTGTCGCTCTCGACCAAGATCGTGTTCGGCCGCGACGTCCTCGAAGATTACGCGCCGGTGAGACCGTACCTGAAGATGCTCAACGAGCGCCCGACGTTCAAGAAAATGAACGAAGACCGCAAGGCGGCCACCGAGGCGATGGCGGCGGCTAAGGCGAAGAAGAGCTAAGCGCAGTCTCAAGCGCTGTCTTGCTTGGCCGATGTCTGCGGCCTTGGGCGCTTGACGGCGGATCCCGGGGGGCGGCTGCCGTCCGGGCTTAACCTGCGCGCTTGCGGCGAAATGGCACCCAGGACACGCTTGAATCGAGTTTCCGTGTCTTGATGTACCAGAATGCACTGAACGCCCAGACCCCCACGGCCTCGAACCAAAATACGGCGCCGCGCTCGCACAGCGCCTGAACCAAATCTCCAGGAAGCAGGCGCGATGCGACCGCAAGTGCGACGCTTGCAACCATGATGCCCGAGCACCAACGATACGCGTTGCGGAACCAGGCCTGTTTTCCCGAATCCTGAATCTGCTTCAGCGTCGTTTCCGACATGAATATGCAGATATAGAAGATGCTGGAAAAGAAGATCACGGCGAACGCGCCGTGCAGCGATACGCCGGAGCTGCCGCAGCCCCCGTGCTTATCCATCGGGAAGAACGCCACCCCAGCCGCAGCGAGTCCCGCAAGATCAAGCACCCTATCTTCTATCCAGGTGTAGCCCTTGTACAGAAGAAGAAATACCGCAATGGCGCACAGCACCCCGACGAAGATATTGCGCTCGAGGTCTTGCGTCCAATAGTAGGCGCTGATCGAAGTCTGAAAGTCCGTTCGGCGCAAGACAAAGCTCGAACACAGGAAGGCGATCGGGAACAGCGCTGCCAAGAGCGCCATGCCTCTGCGTCGCACGATGAACGAGCGCTCAAGGTGGGTGATCGGCTGAGGCAGGGCGTTCATGTGCTTATCGCTGCTCCGGCGCTATCGTTCCGATCACGGCCGAAAACTGTGCATGGGCTGCCGGATCGACCGGCCTGCGCCTGACTTTGGTGCTCGCCGGATCCCGGCCAAGAAAATTGTCGTGCTTCCAATTCCGCGATGGCCTGATTGGCCTCGGCACAAATCCGCCGCCACAATACGGACAGACATTGCGCAAGACGTGATCGACACAGGCCGCGCAGAACGTGCACTCGTAGCTGCAGATGCGTGCTTCCATTGAGTCGGGCGGCAGCGCCTTGTTGCAGTGCTCGCAGCTAGGTCTAAGTTCAAGCATGGCGCTGCCCTTCCTTAACGACGAGGAGGCCATTTCAAAATTGCCGAAATGGCCCCTGACTCATGGGAGCATGAGGGGATGCGCCCCGAAGGAAGCCCCCTTGTGGGATATCCCCTCATTTTGAAACAAGCAAGCTCTAACAAGAAATCAGTGCCTACAGTGGGGCTCTACAAATTCCAGAATGCTGGGAGCCGGCGCGGTGAGATTACGCTCAAGCCGATGTTTCCTCAAGCAATCGCACTGCGTGCGCTGCCGCACGGAAAGTTCGCATGCAAGGGAATATCGTGCACGCTCGTGACGCTGTTCGTCGGTTCTCAAGTCACAGATCCCGCCAGCGCCTCTCGTGGTTACTCTTAGAGGGCAAGAATATGAAGCTGTTCGATAATTTTTTCGGGTCCAAATTCCTGGCCTGGCTGCTGGCATCGCTGTTCGTGGTGGCCGTAGCCGGATGCGGCAGCAGCGGTGGCGGTGACACCGCTGCTGCCGCCCCGGGAACGGGCACGCTAGGCGTATCCCTGACCGATGCGCCGGCCTGCGGCTTTGACAAGGTGTATGTGACGGTCGTCAAAGTGCGGGCTCACCAAAGCAGTTCGGCCGCCGACACCGATGCCGGCTGGACCGATATTGCGCTCAAGCCTGCGCAAAAGATCGATTTGCTCAGCCTGAATAACGGCGTGCTGTTCAACTTGGGCGAGACAGCCTTGTCCGCCGGGCATTACACGCAACTGCGCCTAGTGCTCGACCCGAACACCGCGGCGGGCCTCGCAAACTCGGTGGTCCCGACGGGCGGTGCCGAGACCGCGCTGGTCACCCCGAGCGCGGTGCAAAGCGGGATCAAGCTCGTGAACGAGTTCGACGTGGCGTCCGGGCAGCGCGTCGATCTGCTGTTGGATTTCGACGCCTGCAAGTCCGTGGTGAAGCGCGGCAATGGCACCTATGCGCTCAAACCAGTAATCAAAGTCATCCCCTTCGTGCCGAACGGCATCAAGGGCTTTGTCGACACCGCCTTGCTCGGCAGCGGTGTCATGCTTACGGCGCAACAAAACGGCGCGATCCTTCAGTCCACGGCGCCGAACGCGCAAACAGGTGAATTCTTCCTCGCTCGTCTTGCTCCCGGGAACTACGATGTCGTGGCCACCGCCAACGGTCGTGCCACTGCAGTCATCGCCGCGGTGCCGGTCGCAAGTACCACCAGCATTGTAAACGTCAGCACCAACGTCACGCCGATCACGATGCCGGTGTCGGCCAGCCGCAGCGTCAGCGGCACCGCAGTCCTGAGTCCGGCAAGTTCGACTGAAATCACCTACGTGGCAGCGAAGCAGACTTTCGGCGCCGCCCCGATCGTGACGGTGAAGTTCGTCGCCGCCGATGATTCGACGACGACGCTCGGCGCCTATGCGCTGACCCTGCCGACCGGCGCGCCGATGTTCGGTCAATACAGCGCGACACTGCCGATTGCGCTAGCCGCACAAACTGGGCTGGCCGGCAAGTACACGATTGACGCGTCCGCGACCGGCTATCAGACCCAGTCAGCGAGCAAGGACCTCTCCACGGCGGATGCAACGCAGAACTTCAGCTTGGGTTCCGGCACGGGAACGGCTACCGGCCAGGCGCCGGTAGGTCTTGGAACTGCCGGGAACTTCGCGATCCTGAGCAAAGCAGGAATCACGGATGTGCCTGCATCGGTCATCACCGGGGATATCGGAACCAGTCCAATCACTGGCGCTTCAATCGGTGTGAGCTGTGCGGAAGTGACCGGAAAGATCTACTCCGTCGATGCAGCCGGTCCTGCGTGCAAGACGACCGACGCTGTGTTGCTGACTACGGCGGTGAGCAACATGGAAACCGCCTACACCGACGCCGCCGGGCGCACCGCAGGGGTTGGTCCGTTCTTGAACCTCGGCGCCGGCACAGTCGCGAATCAGACCCTGGTCCCCGGCGTCTACACCTGGGGTTCGGCTGTGACCATTACAACTGATCTGACCCTCTCCGGCGGCCCGAACGATGTCTGGATTTTCCAGATCACGGGAACGCTCGATATGGCACCGGCCAAGAAGCTGCTTCTGACCGGCGGTGCTCTGGCCAAGAACGTCTTCTGGCAGGTCAAGGACGTTGCGACCCTGGGCGCGGGCTCGCACTTCGAGGGAATCGTATTGGCTCAAACGAAAATTGCGCTGGTCACCGGCGCATCGATCAACGGCAGACTGCTGGCGCAAACCGCAGTCACACTGCAGAGCAATACGGTGACACAGCCCGCCCCGTAAGCCTTGCGGCATCACGGGCCGGCAGCGCAGTCTCTGCCGGCCTTTTTTTGATCACGATGCGTCTGTCGACGGGCAAGAGCGCGCGCTGTTTGCGGGCGAGTCCGGCCAGATCACCAGCCGAGCCGTTGGCTGTCTCTGGGAAGGCGAGCCCTGACCCGTCCGCTTTGCATGGCAGCGACCGCCTCCTCCTCCAACGCATGCCGCAGTGCTAGCTCCAGCAGCGCCTTTCCGTTTCCGCGGAATTTGCGGAACGTCAGGCCGATCTTGAATGCACCGAGCTTGGACGAGTACAGGGCGTGGGTCATCTCGGCCGTGACCGTTATGAGTTTGCGCGGAGCCCCGGGATACGCGGGCGGCAGGGCCAGGACAAGCACGACTTCGCCCGCTTGAAACACGTTGTAGTCAACGACGATCGATAGGCCGGACATTCCGAGGTCGCGGGTTTTGCCCTGAAACATCGGCCGGGCCGGCCGGCCCGGGTGTTGCGGGTAGATCATCGCAAGCCTGAGTTGCAGTCGGCGGCGCGGGCCCTCGCGCCGGTCCGCGTTCTTCCATTGGCTGACCCTTATCGCCATCGCGACCATTCCTGCGCATCTGGCGCCAGTCGCGTCGCAGCGAAAATGGATGCGATCGAGCAACGTGCGCAAGCACCGCGCCGCATATGGAAAAGACCTGAAAAGTCACCCATGGTCCAATTGTTGCTCAAACCAGTCCTTACGGACTGTGAACTATTGCGCAAAGCGACAAACAAGCCCAGGGCGCAGGCACGCAAGACCCGGAGTTTGAAGCCCGGTTCAGGCTGCCTCGCCGCAGATTCATCCCATGGGGTTGGTGGGATTGCGCTCCTGCAGGATGTCTTCCATGCGCCACTGGATCGAAGGCTTGATTTTCGGGTGCGTGAGGATATAGAAGCGCTCCTCGCGCACCGCCTCGTACACGCTTTGCGCCACGTCTGCGGCAGAGAGCTTCCCCGACTGCACCGCCTTCTTCAGGCTGGCGTCGAGCGCCAGATCGGCGGCGGTCTTCTGCCGGGTCTGGTTCAATTCTGCCGGACGGTTGCGTCCGGAATCCGCGATACCCGTGGGCACGTAGGCAGGGCACAGCACCGAGCACTTGATCTTGTCCGTCTTCTGCGCAAGATCGTGGTGCAGGCATTCGCTGAGCGTCACCACCGCATGTTTGGACACGCAGTAGATGCCCATGCCGGGCGGCGAGATCAGCCCCGCGACCGAGGCGGTGTTGATGATATGGCCTTCGCTGCCCTGGGCCAGCATGATGGGCGTGAACACGCGCACGCCGTGGATCACGCCCCACATGTTGACGCCCAGCACCCACTCCCAGTCGGCGACGGTGTTGTCCCAGACGTTGCCGCCCTCGGCCACGCCGGCGTTGTTGGCGAGAACATGCACCGCGCCGAAGGCCGCGAGCGTCTTTTGCGCCAGCGCTTCGACCTCGGCCGCTTTGGATACGTCGGTGCGCACGCCGATGACCTTGGCGCCGGCGGCTTTCATTTCCGCCTCGGCTTTCGCGAGCGCCTGGGGTTCGACGTCGGCCAGGACGATGCGCATGCCCTCGCGCGCGAATCGCTCGGCCATGGCGCGCCCCAGACCGCTCGCGCCGCCGGTAATGACCGCTACTTTGTCTTTGAAGTCCTGCATGGAATGCGCGCTCCGGCGTCAAAGGGAAAGCGACATCATACTTAGAATCCGCGGCAAAAGTCATCTTGCCGCGGCACAGCATAGGGGAGCTCGAGGGGATGTATCGCCTCGTAATGTTACATACTGAAATGCCGCCTGCGCCGACAGATTGTAGGCCCGCGCCCGCTCCGGCGCATGCGCCAGAGCGACGCTAGGTTCCCGCGGGCAGCGGCGGCACCTTGCGCGGGCGTCGATCCTTGTCGGTCGCGACGTAGGTGAGCGTGGCCTCGGTCACCTTGACCACCTCGATGTCTTCGGGGTTGCGCTGCGCATACACTTCGCAGTTGACCGTGATCGAGGTGTTGCCCACGCGCACGATCTCGGCGTAGAAGGAGAGCAGGTCGCCGATCTGCACCGGCTGCTTGAACTGGAAGGCATTCACCGCCACCGTGGCCACGCGGCCGCGCGCATGGCGCCCGGCGAGCACGCCGCCGGCGATGTCCACTTGCGACATGATCCAGCCGCCGAAAATGTCGCCGTGGTGATTGGCGTCGGCGGGCATGGGCATGACCCGCAGCACCGGTTCCTTGCCTTCGGGGAGTTTCACTGGTTCGGCCATGGTGTCGAATATTACGCCAAATGCCTGCGCCGCAGGGCGGCACGCGATCCGGAGCGGGCGCAGGGCCAATGCGCAGGCGCAGGCCCCATGTGCGAGAATGCGAGCTCTACAACGGCTGCACCCCGATCGATACCGCCTTGGCCGGCAGCCGAATCAAACCCAGTACCCTAGCTCAACATGGCACACGGACGTCGATCCTCAACTTTACCAGTAGACGCGGAAGGGCCCGCGCCCAGCGGGCAGCGCAACGAATGGCGCGCGGCCGGAATGCTGCTGCCCTACCTGTGGGAGTACAAATGGCGGGTGCTGATCGCGATGGTGTTTCTCGCCTCGGCCAAGCTCGCCAACGTCGGCGTGCCGCTGGTGCTGAAGGACGTGGTCGATTCGCTCGCGCCGGCGCAGCAGGCCCTGGCGCTGCCGCTGGCGCTGCTCATCGCCTATGGCGTGCTGCGCCTGTCCACGGTGCTGTTCGCCGAACTGCGCGATGTGGTGTTCGTGCGCGTGACGCAACGCGCGATCCGGCGCGTCGCGCTCACCGTGTTCCGCCATCTGCACAGCTTGAGCCTGCGCTTCCACCTGGATCGGCAGACCGGCGGCGTCACGCGCGACATCGAACGCGGCACGCGCGGCATCTCCACCCTGCTCAATTTCATGCTGTTCTCCATCATCCCGGTGATCCTCGAGTTCGGCCTGGTGGCGGCGGTGTTGCTCACGAAATTCGATTGGCGTTTCGCCGCCGTGACTTTTGCCGCCGTCGCGATCTACATCTTCTTCACCGTCAGCATCACCGAGTGGCGCATGGAAATCCGCCGCCAGGCGAACGAGCTGGATTCCAGGGCGAATACCCGCGCCATCGACAGTCTGCTCAATTACGAGACAGTGAAGTATTTCAACAACGAGGAGTTCGAGGCGCGGCGCTACGACGACAATCTGCGCAAGTACGAATCGGCCGCGGTGAAGAACGAAATGTCGCTCGGCCTGCTCAACGTCAGCCAGGCCTGCGTCATCGCCGTCGCCGTGACCCTGCTCATGATACTGGCGGCCGAGGGGGTGGTGGAGCACACGCTGACCCTGGGCGACTTGGTGCTGATCAACGGGCTATTGATTCAGCTCTATATTCCGCTCAATTTTCTTGGCATGGTGTACCGCGAAATCAAGCAGGCGCTGATCGACACCGACCGCATGTTCCGGCTGCTGGAACAGAACCGCGAAATCGAGGACAGCCCGAACGCGGTGAAGCTCGCCGCGGGCAGTGCGTCCATCCGCTTCGAGCATGTGGATTTCTTCTACGACCCGAAGCGCCAGATCCTGTTTGACGTGTCGTTCGAGGTTCCCGCGGGCAGCAAGATCGCCGTGGTCGGACACTCGGGTTCGGGCAAGTCGACGCTGGCGCGGCTGCTGTACCGCTTCTACGATGTCGGCCGCGGCAGCATCCTCATCAACGGCAGCGACATCCGCGCGGTGCAGCAGGGCAGCCTGCGCGGCGCCATCGGCATCGTGCCGCAGGATACGGTGCTGTTCAACGACAGCATTTACTACAATATCCAATATGGCCGGCCCGATGCATCGCACGAAGAAGTGATCGAAGCTGCAAGGGCGGCGCATATCCACGATTTCGTCGAAAGCCTGCCGGACAAGTACGAGGCGCGCGTGGGCGAGCGCGGCCTCAAGCTCTCCGGCGGCGAGAAGCAGCGCGTCGCGATCGCGCGCGCGATCCTGAAGAATCCGGCGATCCTGATCTTCGACGAGGCGACCTCGGCGCTGGACTCGGAAACCGAGCAATCGATACAGGCGGAACTCGCGCGCATCGCGCAGGGGCATACCACGCTGGTGATCGCGCATCGACTGTCCACCGTCATGGACGCGGACCAGATCCTGGTGATGGAGGCCGGACGCATCATCGAGCGCGGCAGCCATCGCGAGCTGCTCGAGCGGAACGGCGCTTACGCGCAGATGTGGGCGCTGCAGCAGCAGGAGGAGTCGCAGCAATCGCCTGCGCGAGCGGTCGCCTGAATACAGGGGTGATCCGGCCGCTATTCAATTTATGCTTTAGATAATGACGCTATCCTGTTATTTTTGCTTGCCAAACAATTCTTTGGCCGCTAGACTTCGTCCACGTTCAATACCGACACCGGGAGCACAATGCTGTCGCCCATACGCCCCATACTGATTCGTGCCGGCCTGAGCCTGGGCTTGGCGCTCACCCTGTTCGGCTTGTGCGCCGGGGATGCTGCGGCCCGTTCCCATGCGAAACACGCCAGCGCCTCGCCGCAAAATCTGTCGCTGCGCTCATCCGCCGCTATCATCCAGGACCAGGAAACCGGCGAGATTTTATACGGCAAGAATGCGGGTGCCGTGACCCCCATTGCCTCGATCACCAAGCTGATGACGGCGATGGTGGTACTGGACTCGAAACCGGATCTGAACGAAATCATCACGATTTCCAGCGAAGACATGGATTACCTGCGCGGCACGCACTCGCGCCTTAAACCCGGCGCCAGCCTGAGCCGCGACGAATTGCTGCGCGTCGCGCTGATGGCCTCGGAGAACCGCGCTGCCGCCGCCCTGGGGCGCAGCTACCCGGGAGGTTTCGATACCTTCGTGCGCGCCATGAATCACAAGGCGCAGATGCTGGGCATGAACGATTCGCGCTTCGGCGACGCCACCGGGCTTTCCAGCGCCAATGTGTCCAGCGCCGCGGATTTGGTGAAGCTGGTGCGCGCTGCGCATCAGTACGAGCTTATCCGAGCCTATACGACCCTGACCGAGCATGAGGTCAACGTCGGCGGCCGGCCGCTCGCCTACCACAATACCAACCGCCTCGTCGCGAACGGCAGCTGGAACATCGGACTGTCGAAGACCGGTTTCACCAACGATGCCGGACGCTGTCTCGTGCTGCAGGCAAGACTCGCAGAACGCAAGGTGATCATCGTGCTGCTCGATTCCTGGGGCAAACTTTCGCGTATCGGCGACGCGAATCGCGTGCGTGCCTGGATCGAGGCGAACGCCCGGCCGCGCTCCGTCGCCGGGCAGAAATCCGCACAGAAAAGCCGCAAACTCGCGCCGGCCTGAAGCCTGCGGGCGCTCCGACCAAGCTGCTGGCCAGGGACCGATGGCATTGCCGCAGCTGCGCCCGGCGCAAGGTGTGGTGCGCTTCTACAATTTTCTGCCGGTCGGGGAGCCCTTCCTCAAAGACGTGCTGGAAGGCCTGGCACAGCCGCAGAAATCCCTGCCATCCAAATACCTGTACGACCTCCACGGCTGCAGGCTATTCGAAGAAGCATGCGAGCTGAGCGATTTCTATCCGGCGCGCGCCGAGTTTGCGCTGCTGCGCACGCATGCCGACGCGATAGCGAAGCTGGTCGGCGCGGATTGCCAGCTGATCGAAATTGGCCCCGGCTCAGGCAAGAGAACGCCGGTCCTGATCGAGGCCCTGCAGCCGCCGCTGTACGTGCTGATCGACATCGATGTCGCTGCGATGCAAGCGGCGGCAGATGGTTTGGCGCGCCAATTTCCCTGGCTTAACATTGTCGGAGCGCGCGCCGACTGCGACCCGCGGCTGAGATTGCCGGAGTTCGTCGGCATCACTATCCGGAACAAGGCGGTGTATGTACCGAGTTCGCAAATGGGCCAGTTCACCCCGGAGGAAGCGCTGGCGCTGCTGCAGTGCGTCCGGCGCATGCTGCGCCCGGGCGGCGCACTGCTCGCCGGCGTCGAACTGAAGCAAGATCGGACGCTGATCGAGGCTGCGTGCAGGGATGCGACGGGTGTGAGCGCCGCGTTCAATCTCAATCTGCTGGCGCGCATGAACCGCGAATTGGGCGCGGACTTTCAGCTGCGGCGCTTCGGCCACAGGGCTATCTACGATGCGGGCCGAAGCTGCGTCGAAATGCGGATTGAAAGCCTCGCCGCGCAATTGGCACACGTGGGCGGCATACGTTTTCGCTTCGATCTGGACGAAAGCATACGCACGGGGATTTGCTGCAAGTACAGCGTGGCGGAATTCCACGCGCTGGCGCAGCGCGCCGGCTTCGAGCCTGCCCAGACTTGGGTCGACGCCGTCGGCCGGCTCAGCCTGCATGCGATGACCGCCGTCTAGCCGCGCGACGCTT
>Ga0334722_10006533_pt1 | contig 11493 bp, 13 predicted proteins | sample C3_bottom_MG_FD_207210 | JGI IMG/M metagenome (GOLD analysis project Ga0334722, IMG submission 207210) | Sediment microbial communities from Yellowstone Lake, YNP, Wyoming, USA - C3_bottom | ecosystem: Environmental > Aquatic > Freshwater > Lake > Sediment | place: USA: Wyoming | collected...
TCCTTTTGTAGAAATGAGGGGTGGCACCTGTTATCTATGGCCACTCCAGCACCAGATGAATATGGAGATAAGGTATTTTATAAGTGGTAGAGGTATCGGTGTACTCACAGGCCTTATGACATTCCTCTTCCTTTTAATACTCTTCAATAAGGCCTGGTGTGGCTTTATCTGTCCTCTTGGAACGGTCCAGGACTGGCTAACAAGGCTCAGGTCAAGGACAGGCATCAGATATAGCACATATCCAGAGAAGGCCTTTAAGAGAATCAATAAGATAAAATATCTCCTTCTCGTTCTCCTCATACTCCTTCCACTCAGCATAGCCAATCTTGGATTATCTCAGGATCTGGCTACACCTTATTGTATGCTCTGTCCATCGAGGACACTGCTTCCTCTATTCAGTGCCGATTTCAGTCAGTTTGTCATAGACTTCAGCTCAAAGACAAAGGTCTTTCTGACAGGTCTCGGTATGGCTGTAACAGGCCTATTTATCGTGGGTGCCTTTGCTAAGAGGAGGTTCTTCTGCCTTTTCTGTCCCATGAGTGGACTCCATTATATATTCTCAAGGCTGGCAATCCTCCGTCTTGAAAAGGATGGCTCTAAGTGCACAAGATGTGGTAACTGTTACAGGGTCTGCGATGTAGGGATAAAGGAGATAGCAGATGATATCGAAAGCAGGAATATAGTCAAGGAGGACTGCATGATGTGCTTCAAATGTGTCTCTGCCTGTCCTGAGGAGAGGTGCCTCACAGTAAGGTTTGCAGGTATCCCCATCTATGAATCCACAGAGAGGGGATTTTTTAAGAGGATGGAGAAAAAGGGATAAGGATGGAGACAGAGAGGATCGACAGGGTAAGAAAGAGCACTATTAATCATATCTCTATGGAGGCAGGTGAGACCCTTAAGAGGGTAGAGGAGGATTTTCCTGATAACCCTGAGAAGATGGGGTATTTCTATGATCTATTAAGAAAGGTCTATTGTGACAGGGACAGACCTTCAGATAGAAGGATTACCATAGGAACGACCTGTATCCAGGTACCTGAGGAGTTAATATATGCTGCAGGTGCTGTACCACTGAGGCTCTGTAGCGGGGCCTATTCCTTTGAGAGGATGGGGACAGGGTTGATGCCTGCAAGGTCCTGTAGTCTCGTAAAGGCGACCCTTGGGATGCTCAGCCTTGTGCCTGATTTTTATCATGATTCTCTGAAGGCCCTTGTGATTCCAACCACCTGTGACCAGAAAAAGAAGGCTGGTGAGATGATAAGGGAGATGGGTATCGATGTCTACTTTCTCGACCTTCCATCAAGGAAGGATACAGAAGAGGCCAGGGCCTACTGGTATTATTCTATTAAGAAATTCGTTACTTTCTTAGGCAAGATAACAGGCAAGAGCCCTGGCAGGAAGGACCTTCTTGATGCTGTCAGGTTGATGAACAGGGCGAGGGAAGAGTTCAGGAGATTCTACAGTCTGAGAAGAAATACCCCATCACCTATCTATGGAAAGGATGCGATCCTTGTGATGAATGCCTTCTTCTTTGATGAGATCGGGAACTGGATAGATGCCCTCTCACAATTGAACAATGAACTTTTAGAGAGGAACCAGAAGGGAGAATATGTCTCTCAGAGGCATGCTCCGAGGATACTCCTCACTGGTTCACCACCAATATTCCCTAATCTCAAGATACCATTACTTATAGAGCAGACAGGCGGGGTTATTGTGGCTGATGACCTTTGTTCCTCAACAAGGCTCCTCTATGATACAGTTGTGATCGATGAGACAGGCCCTACAGATATATTGCTGACGGCTATTTCAGACAGATATATCAAACCATGCACATGTCCATTTCTCGTTGAAAACACTGATAGAAAGAGGAGGCTTCTCCAGATGATCAGGGATTTCGGAATTGACGGGGTTGTATATCAGGCCTTCTCAGGATGCCACCTCTTTGAGATGGAGAGCAAATCAGTATCCCGATTCCTTGAATCAGAAGGTATCCCGATGCTTTATATAGAGACGGATTACAGCCCTGAAGATACAGGTCAGCTATCCACAAGGGTAGAGGCCTTTCTTGAGTCGATAAAACAGAGAAAGAGGGGACTTAATATATGAATTACTTTGCAGGAATAGATATCGGTTCTACAGCAATCAAGATAGTCATAATTGACGAGGCAGGTGAGATGGTTTCCCATTACATTGCGCCTACAGGGAGCCACTTTTACAGAAATGCCCTTGATGGCCTCATGGCCTTGCTCGAGAAGACCTCTATTGAGAGATCGGAAGTGAAGTATATAGTCTCTACAGGCTATGGCAGGAAACTTTTTAAAGATGCTGATGAATCTATCAGCGAGATTACCGCAAATGCTATCGGTGCAAAAAACCTTGAAAGGACAAATGGTTCTATCAGGACAATAATAAACATTGGAGGTCAGGATTCAAAGGTGATACTTCTTGATGATGCGGGATGTGTGAAGAACTTTGTAATGAATGACAAATGTGCTGCAGGCACAGGGAGATTCCTTGAGATGGCTGCAAGGAATCTTGAGATAGATATAGATGAGCAGGGTGATTACCATTTCAGGGCGAGGGTCCCCCTCACGATAAACAGCACCTGTACCGTCTTTGCAGAATCAGAGATTATCAGCCTCCTGGCAAATGGTCATAGCAGGGAGGATATAGTTGCAGGTATCCATTACTCTATTGCACGGAGGATAGCAGGACTCGCTAAGAGGATAGGGATCGAGGGCATGGTTCTTTTTGATGGAGGCCCTGCAGTGAATAAGGGACTTGTTGCAGCATTGGAGGATGAGTTAATGAGGGATATTATAGTGCCTGATATTCCCCAGATCACAACTGCCCTTGGTGCAGCAATTATTGCAAGAGGGGCCTTTCTTGCTGAAGGAGAGAAGGTCTATGTATGATGTAGCAGGTCTCTTTTTATTAGGTCTTGTTTATGGGGCGACCACCTGCAGTCTTACATGCCTGCCCTATCTTGGTCCATATCTTTTAAGCACTGGCAGGGGATTCAGGGATGGTGTGAAATCATCCCTTCTGTTTCTGTCAGGAAAACTGGTCTGTTATATGTTTGTTGGTGGGCTTTCTGCATATCTCGGCAATGTCCTGATGCCTGAGCAAAGTATGACTGCGAGATGGGTCACGGGTATAGCAATTATTGCCTTCGGGCTCTCTATTCTATTTGTCAGAGGTGAATGTTCCAGAAAAGGACAGACCATCAGTAAGGGGATATCGCTTTTTCTGCTCGGTCTTTCAACGAGCCTTATACCATGTCCTCCCCTTATGGCGATCTTTCTGGTTGCTGCAAAGAGTGGTTCTTTAGTCCTGGGAATCACATATGGCCTGGTTTATGGCCTTGGAATGGCTATCTCACCTATGATTATTGCCTGCGGGGTCTTATCATTAATAGCCCGTTCTCTCAGGATAGAGGTTAATGGTATCATGCCGTATCTAAAGACTACCTCTACAGCCCTTATAGTATTCATGGGGGTGAGAATGATTATATGATGCCAGGGACTTTACTGCTAAGCGAGAGGAGGTGTACAATAAATGGCGGTATCCATCAGACTGAATAAAGAAGATATCCTTACTCGCAGGAAGTTTCGAGGGAAGAGAGGTAACAGAGGATAATGGAGTGGCTAAAACCAGCGATTGACTATGGGATTATAGGTCTATTGATAGTCCTGAGCATTATAGCCGTTGCCATCGCTATCGAGAGGCACCTGTTGTTTAAGAGGTTAAGGATAGAGGACTTCTCTGATAAGAAGGCCCTTGAGCTTGAACTCACAAAGAAGCTCCATATCATAGCCACGATAGGTAGCAATGCCCCTTATATCGGCCTCCTCGGAACTGTTCTCGGAATAATGCTCACCTTCTACACGATGGGAAGGGAAGGTTTTATGGATACAGGGAAGATCATGATAGGCCTTGCCCTTGCATTGAAGGCAACAGCTGTGGGTCTCCTTGTGGCGATCCCTTCTGTTGCCCTCTACAATTTTTTGCTCAGAAGGGCAAAGGTGATAATGATTCAGTGGGAGATAAGGAATGGAAGAGAAAGAGTTTGATTATATGAATGTGATCCCCCTTGTGGATGTTATGCTCGTACTCCTCACTATAGTCCTCACTACATCCACATTCATCGCTACTGGCGTCATTCCTGTTGAACTTCCGAAGGCATCAAAAGGGCAGGCCGATACATTGAAGACCCAGACGATAGAGATAGACAGAAGGGGTAATCTCTATCTAAACTCAAGGCCTGTTACCCTTGAGGGGCTCAAGGACTCTATATGCAGTCTCGACAGGTCTGTGCCGATGCTCATAAGGGCTGACAGGGATATTGCCCTGCAGGTCTTTGTGGATGTCCTCGATGTCGTTAAGAACCTCGGTTTTAAGAGGGTGAGCCTCCAGACTGAGCAGAGGAGGTCTTAGATGAGCCGTGACCTCAAGGCCTTTTTCTTATCTTTTGGTCTTCATGCCATGATATTCATGGGCATTTTTGCTGTAAGCAGGACCATGGTCACTCTCAGCAGGCCGATCCTTATAGATTTCAGTATCGAAGAACCATCTCTCCATTCTGAGGATGAAAAGAGAACTTCCCCTTCTTTGAGAGGCCAAACAATGAGGAGAGAGGAGAAAAGAACAAACAGGCCGCAAGAGGTGGTTAAGGAAGAGATAAAAGGGGTCACAGAAACCCCTCCTCAAGACCATATTACAGAGGAATTATCAGAGGAACAGGTGCCTGTGGCAGGAGAGAAGGCTCCTGTGGTTCCAGCCACAAAACCATCTTTATCTAACAATTCAGGCCAGGCCGACCAGATTCGGGATAGCAGGAGTGCTCATATAGCATCTGTCAGCAGCAGCGGAGGCAACTCTATTGAAGAGGCGAGGCAGAGATACATAAAAGAGCATTTTTCATACATCAGGGATATAATAACAAGGAACCTTTCCTATCCATATATGGCAAGGAAGATGGGATGGTCGGGCAGGGTGACTTTATCGTTTATCGTATCAGAGAGTGGGGCTGCAATGGATATAAAGATATTAGAAAGCTCAGGCTTTGACCTCCTTGATAGAAATGCCGTAGAGACTGTAAAGAAGGTATCGCCCTTCCCTAAACCTCCTGTAAGGGCAGAGGTCATAATACCTATTGTTTACAGGCTAAACTGAGATAGATGTTATCCCAGCAGGGCAAAAGACCAGTAGAGCAGATGTTAGAGCAACAGAGGAGTTCTTCCGTGCGACCGAGCGACCGATGCGTTAGCCGCACCGCAGCACTAATTCTGCTGCTCTTCTGCACTACCTCTTTACTGCTCTATTCCTGTTCGAGGCAACCTCTTTATCCGTCTCCAGTGATTATCAATGACTATGCATCAGTTGAGGTCGGCCATCTTAAAGAAAAGGTGCCCGAATTCTTCTCCTATAATTATAAGGGGAAAAGGATAAACTTCTTTGTCATAAAGATCAATGGAAGGGTTTCATCATTTCTCGATGCCTGTTCAACCTGTTATCCAAAGAAGGCAGGGTTCAGGTATGAAGATGGTTATATCTCCTGTAGGGCCTGTGATGTAAGTTATCATGTGGAAGATATCGAAAAAGGCATAGGAAGCTGTATCCCTTTAAAGCTTCCTGGTGAAGAGAAAGAGGGTAGATATCTTATTAGTCTCAGGGCCCTCGAAGAGAGGGCTGATAAGTTTTAATCTCCAGGTTGAGATACAGATTTTTACTCATAAATCCCTGGATCTATGATTTTGCCGCCTATAATCTATGGTCAAGGCCCCTTGGTCTTATGAAGGTGGCTGAATATCTTAGTGCCTTTGATATCTCGATAAATTATATTGATTGCACTGACTCATATCGACCCTCGAAATATGGTACAGGCCATTTCAGAAAAGAGGTCGTTGAAAAACCCGAGATACTCAAGATGATACCAAGGTTTTACAAGAGGTATGGGATAAGTATAGGAGAGTTCGTCGAGAGGACTAAATTCAAGATGCCCTATGATCTCATACTCGTCACCTCTCAGATGTCTTACTGGTATCCTGGTGTCCAGAAGGTTACAGAGATACTTCGAGACATGTTCCTGGATACACCTATCATACTTGGTGGAACCTATGCAACCCTATACAGGGAACATGCTATCGAGAATACAGGTATCGATGCTATCTATGTCGGCGAATTAAACAGGGGATTTATCATGCTCCTTGAAACCTTTGGTTTCAGATTAAAGAAAAAGAGAGAGGCATCTCCATATTACAGACTCGGTCTCTATAATCGCTATCCCTTTGCCCCTCTCCTGACAGGCTCTGGTTGTCCCTTCAACTGTGTCTATTGTGCATCTGGATTGCTCAGTCAGACATATAATAAGAGATCTATCGAAGATATATTGAAGGAGATAAAGGAACTTTATTCTGCAGGTGTCAGGGATTTTGCCTTTTATGACGATGCCCTTCTACTGGATGCAGAAAATCATATTAAACCCCTCTTAAGGTCAATTATTTCCTTGCAAACTCATGAAGATAATATGAACTTCCATACTCCCAATGGGCTTCATGCAAGATTTCTTGATGAAGAACTCGCCTTTCTCATGAAAAGGGCAAACTTCAAGACTATTCGCCTGAGCCTTGAGACAGTGAATCCCCTCAGACAGCAGGAAAGCGGTGGTAAGGTGAGCAATGAAGACCTCATGAGGGCAGTAAGGAACCTTAAAAAGGCAGGATTCTCAAAAAGGGAGATAGGCGTATATCTTATGTATGGATTACCTGATCAGTCGATTGATGAGGTCAGGGATGGCATAGAATTTCTAAAAGGTCTCGATGTAAGGATAAACCTTACAGAGTTTTCACCTATTCGGGGGACGAGGCTATGGGATGACCTTGTCAAAAAGGGGATTATTAGTGAGAGTATAGATCCCCTTCTCACGAATAACACGATCTTCCCCTTTATCTATTCAGGCCTTGACCCCGCAGCCATCCAGAAGATGAAGACAGAAGTGAATATATATAATTCTGCTTAGCCCTTCAGGAGTGCATCCCTCATGACCTCTACTGGTGCCTTCTGTCCTGTCCAGATCTCGAAGGCCAGTACACCCTGATACAGGAGCATGCCGAGGCCATTTATTGTTTTGCAGCCCTTCTGCCTCGATGATTCAAGAATAGGGGTATCCCTGTATATGAGATCACATACGACCTTATCACCTGTGATCAAAGATGGATCGATAGGGTAGGGATCTGTCTCCTTGAGACCTAAGGGGGTTGCATTAATGATTATCTCCATCTCCTCCAGATCCTTTATCTCCTTAATAACATGGACATTATCTTTTATCCTTCTCAGGTCATTCACGAGTCTCGATGTCTTTTCAATATCGATATCGAAGATACTCAAGGTATCTGCTTCCTTGCAGAGGTAAAATCCTATAGCCCTTGAGGCACCGCCAGCACCTATAATCATTATCCTCTTCCCGCTTACCTTGATACCTGCCTCTTTCAAAGACTCTATAAATCCTCTGCCATCTGTGTTAAACCCCCTCAGGATCCCGTTATCATTCAATATCGTGTTCACCGCACCAATAAAAGCAGCCTCCTGATCAACCACATCTATCATTGGTATTACCCTCTCCTTATGAGGAACAGTAACATTAACACCCTTTAGATTCAATGCCCTTACAGCCTTTACAGCATCACCAAGGAGGTCAGGTCTTACAGAGAAGGTGACATAACAATAGTCAAGACCGAGGTGCTCGAAGGCAGCGTTATGCATTGCAGGAGAAAGACTATGCTCCACTGGATAGCCAATAAGTCCCAGGACTCGCGTCTTTCCACTAATTCTCATATTGTGCCTCCATACCTTTTATTAGACCCACTGGTGTGGCATTGATAACAATGGTTTTGATACCAAGGGCATCCTGTATCTCTTTAACAGAAATATCATCAAGAAAGACAGAGTCGCCTGACTTTAAGACAGTATCAGGTATAAGAAGAATCGTCTTCTCCAATTCCTTCCTCTCTTTACCATCAATGGATGAATAAAGCGTCTTTATCACATCTCTTCCTGTTAATAGACCTGTGACTGTTACAGATCTACCAAAGAATTGGTTCTCCACAGGAAGCGCGGATATATTAAGATTGGCTTTTTCATTGAGCTTATCAATAAATCTTCTTAGATAGGGATAAAAGGAAAGGCCTGTAAAGGTAATGAAATTAAGCCTCTCCTTATTCTCGATCCTTGGAAGGTTTTTCTTCGATAATATCGACCTTGCCTGTGAGAGAAACTGCGGGACCATACCAACGCCATTCTCTATCTGGGGAAGGTCTCCATATTCCCTTAGCGGAGGAAATTCTTTGCCCGCCCTTATATATAATTCATCAGCACCATAAACGATATTATCTCCGTGTCTCTTCTTGAATCTCCTCTGATTCTGCTCTATGAGCTCTAAGGCCATTTGGGCATCCCTTTCTTCCACAGGTCTCAGTATCTCGACATTCTTCCTGTGAGAGGTAAGACCAACAGGCACAACTGCAATGGAGGCTACATAGGGGTAGAATTTATAGAGATCATTAATCGTCTTCTGCAGTTCCTCTCCATCATTGTAATCAGGGCAGAGGACGATCTGACAGTGCATCTTTATTTTGTGTTCTTTGAAGAACCTGATATCTTTGAGTATATCAGTCGCCTTTGGATTTCCAAGGAGTCGGTTTCTCAATTCTTTTCTTGTAGAATGAACAGATATATAGAGAGGGCTGAGTCTCTGCTCCACGATCCTCTTTTTCTCAGAAGGGGTAATATTCGAAAGGGTTATATAATTGCCATATAAAAAAGACATCCTGTAATCTTCATCTTTTATATAGAGTGACCTCCTGAGACCCTTTGGAAGCTGGTTCACAAAGCAGAAGATGCATTTGTTCCTGCAGGTCTTTATCTTGAAGTGTCTCAATTCGATGCCTGAATCATTACCGTCTTCTTTCTCTAATACAATAGGAATCTTCCGCCCCTTTCTCGATATTATCATATCGAGTCTTTCCCCATCTGCAAAAAATAAATAATCGATCAGATCACCTATCCTCCTGCCATTGATGGATATGATTGTATCACCAGGCTGTAGACCTGACCGACTTGCAGGACTTCCTGATCTGACAGAATCGATGATTACACCGCTTCTAATCTGCATGGGATTCCTTAAGACCTTTATAAATATAATGCAAACCCGACCATATTGTAAACAGGGCTGTCAGGTATATAAGGTAGTGATGGAGATCAGGAATGGAGGGGATATTTATATCAAGAAGTATATAGCAGATAAGGAGAGACTGAAGACTTATTGCAATCTTTCCAGCCACTGATGGTTCCACCCTGGAAGAATGTGTAACGAGATATAAAACTACCCATCCTGTCACCACGATTATATCCCTGCTGATGACCATTATAGTTAACCACAGGGGAATGAAGTTATATATCGACAGGAGTATGAAGGATGTAATAAGGAGGAACTTATCGGCCAGGGGGTCGAGAAATGTGCCGAGAGGTGTCTTCAATCCCTTTAACCTTGCTATAAGTCCATCGAGGGTATCAGTTATAGCTGCAACAGCGAATAGATAAAGGGCATGGTCATATCTTCTGTAAATCATTGTTGCCACGAAAAGAGGAAGGATTAATATCCTCATGAGGGTGAGTATATTGGGAAGATTTATTATACTCATGGTTATGGAATATTAAAGGGAAAGGAATCGAATCTCAGATTGATTCCCGCAGACTTATAAAGGTAATTGTTTATCTCACCATTCTTAAGGTAACCCAGCAGAAGCCCTGAGTGGATCCTCTCCAGTCCGAATCCCTTTTTTTCTGATATTTTCAGGGCATTCTGTATATATCCCTCAGCCCTTGAGCGACGTCTCTTCAAGAGGCTCAACTCTGCCATCGATAGCCATAGGTATATAACCCCCCTGACATCTCCTGTCCTGTTGAAATTCTTATAAGCTATCCTGAATAATTCCTCTGCACCTGATAAGTCACCCTTAAAGATTTTCACCATACCCATGCTCCAGATTGTATAGGAATAGCTGACTATATCCCCGATCCCTTTATAGATGGATTCTGCCTTCTTAAGATATTTCATAGCCTTATCCATATCCCCCTTCATCCTGAAAGCATTTCCGATGCCACAGAATGAATAGGCCCTGCCGAATCTCTCCCTTATATCCGTAAAAAGGCTGTTCGCCATCGAATAATACCTTAACGAATCATCAAACCTGCCCGAGACCCTCGATACACCGCCAAGACCACTGAGGCAGTAACCAATACCATCTCTATCTCCAATAGAATCAAAGGTCTTCATGGCCTTTCTGAAACAAGCCATAGCCTCCTTGAGGTCGCCCTTAATCCTCAGTGTGCCACCTTCTGCCCAGAGAGAAAAGGCCTGACCTGCCCTGTCATTTAGCCTTCTGTAAAATTCTCTCGCCTTCCGGATGTATCTTAAAGCAGCCTTCCAGTCGCAGAGGCCTCTATATGATAGGCCAAGGCCTATAAGTGCATCAGCAAATGATAAGTCATCCTTTAATGACCTTCCAATCTTTATTGATTCCCTGTAGGCCTTTGCAGCAGCCTGGAAGTTCCCCATTATCCTTAAGGTATCTCCTATTGAGATAAGAGATTCCAGTTCGCCCTCTTTATCCCCTGAAACCCTGCATTTTCTCAGATAGCTTTTATAGGACAAAAGGGCATCCTTGAATCGAGACGCCTTTCTTAACCTGTTACCCACAAGGAGATGGTTATTTCCCATTAAGTATCCCTCTCAAGGACTTCACAAGGTCCTTATAGTCCTTTGCATTGAAGAAACCTGATCCCATGACGAGTATATCTGCACCTGCATCTGCCACTTCCTTCGCATTTTCATATTTTATCCCTCCATCAACCTCAATAAGGGTCTTAAGCCCCCTCTCCCTTATAATATCCTTTAATACCTTAATCTTCTCGATCACATGGGGTATAAACTCCTGACCACCGAAGCCAGGATTAACAGACATTGCAAGGACAAGGTCGAGGTCATGTATGATATTGTCGAGACTCCATACAGGAGTGGCAGGATTCAGGGATACTCCTGCCCTGACCCCGCTCTCCTTAATCCAGTGGATTGTCCTGTGGAGATGCACAGAGGCCTCTACATGTATTGTGAGAAAGTCTGCCCCTGCCTTAATGAAATCCTTTATATACCTGTCAGGTTCCTCTATCATGAGGTGCACGTCAAGGGGTAGTTTCGTTATCTTTCTTATAGCCTCAATCACAAAGGGACCTATTGTTATATTTGGTACAAAGTGTCCATCCATAACATCGAGGTGGAGCATATCCACCCCTGCCTCTTCTGCTGTCTTTATCTCTTCGCCGAGCCTCAGGAAATCAGCAGATAGTATCGAAGGTGCAATCTTAACCATTTCATTCTCCCCTGAATAGATATATAGTATCTCCTGACCTTATTAAGGAATTGGGCATGGGTTT
>Ga0334722_10006534_pt1 | contig 11493 bp, 8 predicted proteins | sample C3_bottom_MG_FD_207210 | JGI IMG/M metagenome (GOLD analysis project Ga0334722, IMG submission 207210) | Sediment microbial communities from Yellowstone Lake, YNP, Wyoming, USA - C3_bottom | ecosystem: Environmental > Aquatic > Freshwater > Lake > Sediment | place: USA: Wyoming | collected...
GGGGCCCGACGACCCGGGCGACGCTAACTTCGGCGGATGGCGGGATGAGATCACCGACGGGCTGCTCGCGCAGGGCGCCGCCACGCTCGACGCGCGCCGCCGCCGCACGGCGTACGGGGAGCTCCAGGACCGGCTGGCGGACCTGGTGCCCGTCTGGCCGCTGGCGCACGACGTGGCCCACGGGGCGGTCTCGGTCCGCCTGCGCATGGGCGACGGGCCGGTCGATCCCGCCCTCATGACCTACGAGTCGGGCCTGCGCGAGTGGCGCATCGCGGTGCCCTGAGGTCGAGGCCGAAGCCGCCCCGTTCCTTGACACCCCGTCACAGGCCGACCATATAATGCGGCCAGCCGTTCCGGGACCCGTCGTGGGAGACGGCTGCGCGCCTGTGCAGCCGTGGCGAGGGTCTCGAGGACGAGAGGGACGATCCGGCGCCGCCACGGCCGCCCGACGTTCGGACACAGGAGGATGGAAGCCCATGAGTCTTCGGACTCGACGAGGCCTAGCCTTGCTCGCCACATTCGCCTTCGTGGCTGCTGCCTGCACGACAGGCGCGTCACCCACCCCGGAGCCGACCGCCACGGCCCCCGGCGCGACCCCCGAGCCGGTAGCCAAGTCGGCGGACTTCAAGTTCGCCGTCGACGGTGAGCCCACCTACTTCTCGCTGGCCTACACGGACCTGCCCACGAGCTGGATCGTCGGCCTCCTCTACAACGGCATGTATCGCATCGACGATCACCTCTCGGTGATCCCGGACGTCGCCACGGGCATGCCCGAGACGAGCGCGGACGGCCTGACCTGGACGGTCAAGCTGCGCGACGACGTCAAGTTCCACGACGGCAGCGCCCTCACCTCGGCGGACGTCAAGTTCACCTTCGATCTGGCGCTCTCGCCGAACTGCACGTACATCCCCGACTTCTGCTCCTCGATCGGTGACAACGTCGAGAGCATCGAGGCCCCGGATGCCACGACGGTCGTGCTGAAGCTCAAGCTGAAGTACGCGCCGTTCCTCATCCAGCTCGCCTCGCCCATCATGCCCAAGGCCGCCGTCGAGGCGTCCTACGCGAAGTTCGCCGCCACCGCCGGCGGCGCCGATGCGGCCGCCGTCGCGGCCCTGGCCGACAAGATCTCCACGGCGACCGCCGCCGAGGAGTGCGGCAGCGATGCCCCGCCCGCGACCTGCAACCCGGAGACCTACGTCGCCGAGGCCGAGGCGTCCCTGACGTCGGCCGGCGTCACGCTGCCCGACAAGAACGCCTACCTGGCCGACGGCCAGCTCGACCCGAACGCCTACGGCCAGGCGCTCATCGACCAGCTCAACGACCTGAACACGACGCTCGCCGCCGGCGCGACCGACAAGATCGCGGCGGCCTTCCGCCTGCTCGACTTCCAGAGGAATCCGATCGGCACCGGCCCGTACAAGTTCGCGAAGTACGTCGCGGGCCAGAGCGTCGAGCTCGACAAGTACGAGAACTACCATGCGGTCGACGTCGGCCCGGACCACGTCTTCATCCCCATCATCAAGGATGCGGCGACGGCCTCGGCGGCCCTCCAGCAGGGTGAGATCAACTGGCAGACCGAGGTCACCTCGGACGCGCTGGCGACCCTCAAGGGTGACGCCACCCTGGCCCTGTCGGAGTTCCCGGACTTCGGCTACTACTACATCGGGTTCAACCTCAAGGAGGGCAAGCTCTACGCGGACAAGGCCCTCCGCGAAGCGTTCTCGATGTGCATCGACCACGACCAGACCGTTTCCGTCGCCACCGAGGGCAACGGCATCCCGATCTACGCCAACGTGCCGCCGGCCTCGTGGGCCTTCAGCACGGACCTCCCGGCATACACCTACGATGTCGCAGGGGCCAAGGCCAAGATCGAAGGTGCCGGCTGGACCATGGGTGCCGACGGCGTCTACGCCAAGGACGGCGTCCGACTCGCCTCCGACCTCTACGTCCGGCAGGGCCGGCCGCAGCGCGTGCGCTTCGCCTCCCTGGCCAAGGACCAGCTGGCGGAGTGCGGCATCGAGATCACGGTCAAGGAGTCCGACTTCGCGACGGTCCTCCTGCCGCTGCTCTCGTACCCCAACAACTTCGTCACCTACCTCGGCGGCTGGGGCACCTCGATCGATCCGGACGACTACTCGATCTTCCACTCGTCGAAGTGCACCACCAAGGAGAACCCGGACGACAACAACTTCGTCTGCTGGAACAACCCCGAGGGCGACAAGCTCCTCGAGGACGGTCGCCAGGAGCTCGACCAGGCGAAGCGCAAGGAGATCTACGGGAAGTTCCAGGTGCTGGTCCACAACGACCTGCCCTACTACTTCCTGTGGGGCGACCTCGCCCACCGCGGGTACACCAAGAGCGTTTCGTCGAGCACCGGCACGATCAACCTGACCAGCCCGCTCGACTACTGGAACAACGACACCTGGGTCATCGAAGCCAAGTAGCGCACAAGCCCCCGGCCTAGCCGGGTGGAGGACGGTGGCGGCCATGCGGCCGCCACCGTCCTCGTCTATCCTTCGCGCACCGTTCCAGCACTCCGGGTGACGCGCCAACGGGCTCCGTCACGCACGCAGGGTGAGCCATGGCGAGCTACGTCTTCCGGCGCATCATCCAGTCGATCCCCCTCCTCTTCGGCATCGCCATCGTCTGCTTCTTCCTGGTCTCGTTGGCACCCGGCAGCCCCATCGATCGCTTCCGCACTGCCCGCACCTCGCCCGAGACCATCCGCAACCTCATCCACCTCTACGGGCTCGACCAGCCGTTGCTCCCGATCGAATTCGGGAGCTGGTTGGCCTTCGGGCTGACCCTCGTGGGAGCGGTGGTCGTGGCCGGCGTCGGGATCGTCATCGTCGGGCGGTCCGTCTCCGGCCGCCGCCGGCGCGCCGTCGGACTGGGCCTCATCGCCCTCGTCGTACTCGGCGCGGTGGGCGTCGTCGCTCTGAACTGGGCCGCGTGGGGCGGCGAGGTGACCTGGCCGGGCCGCTTCATCGCCTGGATCACGAACTTCCTCCAGCCCTGGCAGGTGGATGGCAACGGCAACCTCTTCGCCTGGGGCTACTCCTTCGCCGACGGTCAACCGGTCATCGAGAAGATCGTCGAGCGCGTCCCCAACACGCTCATCCTCATGGGCACCTCGCTCGCCCTGACCGTCGTCATCGCCATCCCCATCGGCATCCTCGGCGCCGTCCGCCAGTACAGCCTGCTCGACAAGCTCATCACCGTCCTGGCCACGATCGGCTATGCGATGCCCACGTTCTGGCTGGGCCTGGTGCTGAAGTTCGTGTTCGCCATCAAGCTCGACCTCTTCCCGCTCTTCGGCATGCACGCGTACGGCGATACGAGCATCACCGACCTGCTCTATCACATGGCGCTGCCGGTCCTGACCCTGACCATCGTGTCGGTCGCCGGATGGAGCCGCTACATGCGCTCCTCGATGCTCGAGGTGCTGCACCAGGACTACGTGCGCACCGCGAAGGCGAAAGGCCTGCCGCGGTCGCGCGTCATCTACAAGCACGCCCTGCGCAATGCGCTCATCCCCATCGTCACGCTGCTCGGGTTGACCATCCCCTCGCTGCTCATCGGCGCCGCGGTCACCGAGTTCGTCTTCGCCTGGCCGGGCCTGGGCGGCATGGGCGTGACGGCGGTCATCGAGCGCGACTATCCGCTGGTCCTCGCCTTCGTGATGACCGGCGGCGCGATGGTCATCCTGGGCAACCTGATCGCGGACGTGCTCTACGCGTTCGTCGACCCTCGCATCAAGTACTAGGAGGGATCGGCGATGGAGAACACGCAGCTCGGGCAGATCCCGACCACGGCTGCCGGGCGGGGCCAGGCGGCCATCGACGAGGTCGACCTGACGCCGGTCCGGACGTACTGGCAGCTGGCCCGTCAGCGCTTCATGCAGCACCGCCTGGCCGTGGTGGGCCTCGTGATCATGGCCACGCTCGTGACGGCGGCCATCGTCATCCCGGTGCTCACGGGGAACCTCTTCGGGAAGACGAGCCTGTCGCTGGCCAACCACCCGCCGTCGCTCCTGAACCCCTTCGCGCCGCTGGGCTACGACAGCATCGGCATCAACATCTTCCTGCGCCTCGCGAAGGCCCTGCAGACCTCGCTCTTCGTGGGTTTCTCCGCCGTCTCCATCATCGTCGTCGTGGGCATCACCGTCGGTGCCCTCGCGGGCTACTTCGGCGGCGCCATCGACAACCTCCTGATGCGCTTCGTCGATCTGGTGCTGTCGCTGCCGAGCTTCTTCATCATCGTCATGATGGTCGCGCTGTTCGGCACCGGCAACGCCATCGTGGTCATCGTGGCCATCGGCGTCGTGGGCTGGACGACCGCGGCGCGCCTCGTGCGCGGCGAGTTCCTCTCGCTGCGCGAGGCGGACTTCGTGCAGGCGGCGCGGGCGCTCGGCGCTGGCGACGGGCGCATCGTCGTGCGTCACATGCTGCCCGCGGCGCTGGCTCCGGTCATCGTGGCGGCCACGCTGGGCATCGCCGACTCGGTGGTCGTCGAGGCGACGCTCTCATTCCTCGGCTTCGGCATCCAGCCGCCCGAGGCGAGCCTGGGGAACATGCTCACCAACGCCCAGGAGTTCTTCTATCGCAATCCCATGCTCATCATGTATCCGGGCATCACCCTGGTCCTCGTGGTCCTGGCGGCGAGCTTCCTCGGCGATGGCCTGCGCGATGCCCTCGACCCGCGGCAGCGGGTGAAGGGTTAGGGGGCATGAGCGTCGATCGATCCGATCAGCCGCTGCTCCAGATCAAGGACCTGCGGACCTACTTCTACACCCAGGACGGCACCGTCAAGGCCGTCGACGGCGTCTCCTACCAGATCGGTGACGGCCGGACGGTGGGCGTGGTCGGCGAGTCCGGCTGCGGCAAGAGCATCACCGCCCTTTCCGTGATGCGCTTGATCGAGCAGCCGGGCCGTATCGTCGAAGGCTCCATCCTCCTGCGCGGCCGGGACCTGCTGAAGGTCGACGACGCCGAGATGCGCGACATCCGCGGTAACCAGATCAGCATGATCTTCCAGGAGCCGATGACCAGCCTCAATCCGGTCTACACCTGCGGCGACCAGATCTCCGAGGCCGTCTCGCTGCACGAGGCGGTCGGGCGCCGCGATGCCTGGCAGCGCGCCGTCGACATGCTCCGCCTGGTCGGCATCCCCGATCCCGGGCGGCGGGCGAAACAGTACCCGCACGAGCTGTCGGGCGGCATGCGCCAGCGCGTCATGATCGCCATGGCGCTCAGCACGAACCCCGAGCTGCTCATCGCCGATGAGCCCACGACGGCGCTCGACGTGACCATCCAGGCCCAGATCCTCGAGCTCATGAAGAGCCTGCGCGAACGCAACCGGATGGCCATCATGCTCATCACCCACGACCTCGGGGTGATCGCCGAGATGGCCGACGACGTCGTGGTCATGTACGCCGGCCAGGTGGTCGAGCAGTCGGACGCCGACACGGTCTTCGAGAAGCCGCACCACCCTTACACGACGGGCCTCCTGGCCTCGATCCCGCGGCTGGGCGAGAAACGCCAGCGTCTGGAGGTCATCCAGGGTGTCGTGCCCAACCCGCTGAACCTGCCCAAGGGCTGCCTTTTCAAGCGCCGCTGCCCGTACGCGATGCCCGTGTGCGACACGCCGCCGCCGCTCCAGGAGATCGCCCGTGGCCACGTCTCGCGCTGCTGGCTGACCCCTGCCGGCGAGCCGCCGGCCGTCGGGCCGGAGGCGACGGGCGAGCTGGCCGAGGCGGCCGCGGCAAGCCTCCAGGTGATGGCATGAGTAGCCAGACCTGGCCGGACGGGGCGGCCATCGAGCCGTTCGGCGCGCACGCCGGCGCCCCCCGCTCCGACGCCCTCGACGGCAAGGTGCTGGTGCGCGTGGAGCACGTCGTCAAGCATTTCCCCATCCGCGGCGGACTACTGGGCGTGACCCTGATCGGGGCCGTGCGAGCCGTCGACGACGTCAGCTTCGAGGTCCGTCGCGGGGAGACGCTGGGCCTCGTGGGCGAGTCCGGCTGCGGCAAGACGACGCTGGGCAAGGTCATCCTGCGCCTCATCCCCGCCACCAGCGGCCAGGTGTACGTGGACGACCGACCGCTCTTCGACCTCGACGCCACCCAGCTCAAGGAGGCGCGCCGCGACCTCCAGGTCGTCTTCCAGGACCCCTATGCCAGCCTGAACCCGCGCATGACGGTGGGCGAGATCGTCGGCGAAGGCCCGCTCGTGCACGGCCTCACCGACAAGGCCAAGCGTGAGGAGCTCGTGCGCGAGCTGCTGGCCAAGGTGGGTCTCAACCAGAGCCACATCCACCGCTACCCGCACGAGTTCTCGGGCGGCCAGCGCCAGCGCATCGGCATCGCCCGGGCGCTGGCCCTGAATCCCGAGTTCATCGTGTGCGACGAGCCGGTCAGCGCCCTCGACGTATCCATCCAGAGCCAGGTGCTCAACCTGCTCGACGACCTGCAGCAGGAGCTGGGACTGACCTACCTGTTCATCGCCCACAACCTGGCCGTCGTCGAGCACATCAGCGACCGCGTCGGCGTGATGTACCTGGGCAAGCTCGTGGAGCTGGCCGACGTGGATCCGCTCTACGCCGATCCCAAGCACCCCTACACGGTGGCGCTGCTCTCGGCGGTCCCGGAGCCCGACCCTCGCCGGCGCAAGAAGCGGCTCGTGCTCAAGGGCGACGTGCCCTCGCCGGCCGCGCCGCCGCCGGGCTGCCGCTTTCACACGCGCTGCTGGCTGCGCGAGCAGCTGGGGGATCCCGAGCGCTGCGAGACCGAGGAGCCGGCCTTCCGCGACGTCGGTGCGGGGCACCTCGTCGCCTGCCACTTCAGCGAGGAGGTCACGCCGCAGGCCATCGCCAGCGCGGCGGAGCGACAGCTACCGGTCCTCGGCGCCTGAGGACCGGCCTCGATCCCACGGGTCGTGCGTCCCGGGAGGTGACGGACGGGCATCGGCATGGCATCATTCGCGACGGTCGCGGCGCCGCCCCCGGGCGGTCCGCCCGCACCCAGAGGAGGAGAAGGATGAAACGAACGCGATTCGGTGCGCTGCTCATGGCGGCGGGCCTCCTGGCGGGAGCCTGCACGACCGGAGCATCCCCGACACCAGCCGCCACTCCCGCGCCGACGGGCGCGGCCACAGAGGCCCCGACGGTGGCGCCCGAGGAAACCCCCAAGGCCGGCGGGACGCTCATCGTGGCCCTGCCCGGTGACATCTCCCGCACGGACTCGGCGCTCATCGACGACAGCAACTCGTCGTACGTCATGAACCAGGTCATGGAAGGCCTCGTCGGGCTCAAGCCCGGCTCGGCGAGCGAGATCATCCCGGTGCTGGCCGAGAGCTGGGCCATCTCCGAGGACGCGCTGACCTACACCTTCAAGCTGCGCACGGGCATCAAGTTCCACGACGGCACGGACTTCAACGCCGACGCGGTGAAGTTCAACTACGACCGCTGGCTCAACATCCCCGACGCCTACTCGAAGCTCGAGTACACGTACTACATCGACGTGGCGCTGCGGCCGGTGGTCGAGTCGGTCACCGTCAACAGCCCCACCGAGGTGGCCATCAAGCTGACGGCGCCGAACTCGGCCTTCCTGACCACCCAGACCCTGACGCCATTCTTCATCTCCAGCCCCACGGCGCTGGCGCTGGGCAAGGCGAGCGATCCCGATTTCGCGAACAACACCTACGCGCAGGGCGGCGCCGGGGCCATGACCGGCACGGGACCCTTCAAGTTCAAGGAGTGGGTCCCGGGTGACCATGTCACGCTCGAGAGGAACGCCGACTACTGGGACGCGGCCCATGCCGCGTACCTCGACGGCATCAAGTTCCAGACGAACTTCGCCGATTCGACGGCAACGCTGAACGCGCTCCAGTCGGGCGGCATCGACTTCACCCAGACGCTCTCGCCCATCGACGGCAAGACCGTCGAGGGTGACGCCACGCTGCAGGCCATCGACCGCGGCGGTTCGTGCAACCTCTTCAACCTGTCGATCAACCAGACGCACAAGCCGTTCGACAACGTGAAGATCCGCCAGGCCGTGGCCTACGCCGTCAACAAGCAGGCGATCATCGACACGTTCTACGCCGGCCAGGCGGTCGTGGCGGACAACTGGATGCCGCCCGGGTTCTTCAGCTACAAGGCGCTGAACCTGCCCAAGTACGACCCCGAGAAGGCCAAGGCGCTCATCGCCGAGTCGGGCGTGACCGACCTCAGCTTCGACTTCTGGTATCCGTCCGACGTGGCCCGGCCGTACATGCCGGACCCGAAGGGTGAGTTCGAGGCCATCCTGCGCGACCTCGAGGCGGTCGGCTTCAAGCCGAACCCCAAGACGGCCACGTGGCGCCCCGACTACCTCTCGGCCGAGTCCGGCGGCAACTACCCGCTGTGGCTCATCGGCTGGACCTGCGACTGGGCGGGCCCGGACAACTTCCTCAGCACGGCGTTCTTCGGCTATCGCCAGCGGAGCGACAACACGTTCGGTCCGAACGAGGAGTTCGGCTACAAGAACGACGCGATGTGGCAGGCCATGGACAACGCGCTCAAGACGAACGATCTGAAGAAGGCCGAGGCGTACTGGCAGGAGGCCCAGGACATCATCGCGGCCGACATGCCGAGCGTACCCATGCTCAGCTCCAAGCCGCCGGCCGCGGCCCAGCTCTACGTGAAGGGCTTCGTGCCCAACTCCACGCTGACCGAGTACTTCAACACGGTCTGGCTCGCCGACCACTAGCCTCTGCACGCCGGCCGTCCGCGGTGGACGGACCGGCGGTGGCAGCGATCCGTAGCTCGATCCCCCGGGGCCACCGCGGTCCCGGGGGATCGTCCCATCGAGGCACGATGCCCAGGCCGTGACCAAGTACATCGTCCGCCGCCTGCTCGGCGCCATCCCGGTGCTGTTCGGCCTGTCCATCGTGCTCTTCGCCTTCGTCCACCTCCTGCCCGGCGACCCGGCCACGGCCATCCTCGGGCAGCACGCGACCGCGCAACGCATCGCCGACATGCGCGCCTACCTCGGGCTCGACGACCCGCTCCCGATCCAGTACCTCGGCTACCTGGGCGACCTGCTGCGCGGCGACTTCGGCTCGAGCTTCATCAACAACCAGCCGGTCCTGGCGGAGTTCCTGCGACGCTTCCCGGGCACGGTCGAGCTGACGCTGGCGGCCATGGCCTTCGCCGCCGGGGTGGGCATCCCCCTGGGCCGCTTCGCCGCCCGCCATGCCCAGCGCTGGCCGGACGGCGCCGTGACCGTCTTCTCGCTGCTGGGCATCAGCATCCCGGTCTTCGTGCTGGGCCTGACGCTGCAGGTCATCTTCGCCGTCTACCTCAAGGTCCTGCCCGCCTCCGGCCGGCTCGATCCCCGGACCCTGCTGGACCTGCAGACGAACTTCGTGCTCATCGACACCTGGCTGATGCCGGGCTGGACGTTCGACGAGAAGCTCAGCGCCTTCATCGACGGGGTGCGGCACCTGATCCTGCCGGCCATCGCGCTCGGCTCGATCCCGCTGGCCATCATCACGCGCATCACGCGCGCCTCGGTCATCGAGGTCGGCAACGAGGACTACGTGCGCACCGCGCGCGCCAAGGGCCTGCGCGAGCGGCGCATCGACGGCCGCCACATCATGCGCAACGCGTGGCTGCCGGTGGTCACCGTCATCGGCCTGCAGGTGGGGGGCCTGCTCGGTGGCGCGGTCATCACCGAGACGGTCTTCGCCTGGAACGGCGTGGGCCGCTGGGTGGTCGACGCCATCGGCAACCGCGACTACTTCGTGGTCCAGTCGACGATCCTCATCTTCGCGCTGATCTTCCTGGTCGTGAACCTCGTCGTGGACATCGCCTATGCCTTCCTCAACCCGCGCATCCGCTACGCCTGAGATGACCGCGCCGTCCGTCGCCGTCGCACGCGTCGCGCCCCGCGCCAGCCGCGGCCTGTGGGGCGATGCGGCGAGCCGGCTGCTGCGCAACCGCGTGGCGATGGTCGGCGTGGTGTTCATCGCCCTCTTCGCCGTAACGGCCATCCTCGCCTCGTGGATCGCCCCCTACGACCCCAACGCCGGCGCGCTGGCCAACAGCCTCCAGCCGCCCAGCTCGGCCCACCTCATGGGCACCGATATCCAGGGTCGGGACGAGTTCAGCCGCATCCTCTACGGCGCCCGCATCAGCCTCCTGGTGGGGCTCGGGTCGGTGATCGTCGGGGTCTTCCTCGGGGGAACGGTCGGTGCCATCGCCGGCGCCGTCGGCGGTCGCGTGGACAATGTGCTCATGCGCGTGGTGGACGTGCTCCTGGCCATCCCCGGCATCCTGCTCGCGATCGGCATCGTGGCCTGGCTCGACCGGGGGCTGCCGCAGATCACCATCGCGGTGGCGGTCACGAATGCGCCGATCTTCGCGCGCCTCCTGCGCGGCGGCCTGCTGGCCGTGCGCGAGGCCGACTACGTGGTGGCCGCCCGCTCGGTCGGCGTGCCCTCTCGGCGGCTCCTGCTGCGGCACATGCTGCCCAACTCGTTGACGCCGATCATCGTCGCTGCGACCCTGGCCCTGGCCACGGCGATCATCGACGTGGCCGGCCTGGGATTCCTCGGGCTCGGTCCCGCCGACCCGCGCACGGCGGAATGGGGCACGATGCTGCAGGACTCGACGAAGTTCCTGCGCTCGGCGCAGTACCTCATCTTCTTCCCCGGCCTGGCCATCGTGATCAGCGCGGTAGGCTTCAACCTGCTGGGCGACGGCCTGCGCGAGTCGCTCGACCCGCGGCTGAAGAAGTAGGACGCGATGGCACTCCTCTCGGTCGACGGCCTCGTCGTCCGCTTCCGCACCCACGAGGGCACGATCTACGCCGTGAACGGCGTCTCGTTCGACCTCGACGAGGGCGAGACGCTGGGCATCGTGGGCGAGTCGGGCTGCGGGAAGAGCGTGACCAGCCTGGCCATCATGCGCCTGTTGCCCAAGCCCGCCGGGCGCATCGAGGGCGGTGGCGTGCGCTTCGACGGCCAGGACCTGCTCGCGTGCAGCGAGGCCGAGATGCGCGAGATGCGCGGCCGCGACATGGCCATGATCTTCCAGGACCCCATGACCAGCCTGAACCCCGTGCTGACCATCGAGGAGCAGATGGTCGAGACCATCCAGGCCCACCGCAAGGTGGGGAACGAGGAAGCCCGGTCGCGGGCCATCGAGCTGCTCACGATCGTCGGCATCCCCCAGCCGGAGAACCGCCTGCGCGCCTTCCCCCACCAGTTCAGCGGCGGCATGCGCCAGCGCGTGATGATCGCCATGGCCCTCGCCCTCGAGCCGAAGCTGCTCATCGCTGACGAGCCGACGACGGCCCTGGACGTGACCATCCAGGCGCAGGTGCTGGAGCTGCTGCAGCGTCTCACCACCGAGACCGGCACGGCCGCCATCCTCATCACCCACGACCTGGGCGTGGTCGCGGGCATGACGCAGCGCATCAACGTCATGTACGCCGGCTACATCGTCGAGGCG
>Ga0334722_10006535_pt1 | contig 11491 bp, 11 predicted proteins | sample C3_bottom_MG_FD_207210 | JGI IMG/M metagenome (GOLD analysis project Ga0334722, IMG submission 207210) | Sediment microbial communities from Yellowstone Lake, YNP, Wyoming, USA - C3_bottom | ecosystem: Environmental > Aquatic > Freshwater > Lake > Sediment | place: USA: Wyoming | collected...
AATATAAAAGTATGCCCATTATTATTGTTACTACCGAAGGGGCAGAAGAAGATAAAAAACGTGGTTTGACATTAGGGGCAAATGCCTACTTAACAAAACCTGTTCAGACCACCCAACTTATTTCAACCGTTAAAGAATTACTAAAATTACAGTAAGTTATGAAAATTTTTCGCTGTAAGGCGTGCTTTTATTTACACGAAGGAGAAGACGCTCCTGATTTTTGTCCAAAATGTGGTGCACCGAAAGAACAGTTTGAGTTGCTGGATGAAAACATAACAGGTTTAATTATAAGGTCAAGAAAGAGTAATGCTTTGCTTATGACATCCATTACAATGCTAAAGGAACTGCAAAATCTGGCAAAGGAAGGAATAAATGACAACCTCGATCCCAGTTGTCTTAACTATTTTCAACGTGTGGCAGAGTGTTCCGACTTATTAAAAAAGATTGCAATGGCAGAGATTCAATCTCATATAACCAAAAATAAATGGGGATAATAAAAAAGGAGGAAATGCTATGAAATGGCAGTGTACAGTTTGCGGTTATATTCACGAAGGGCCAGAGCCACCAGATGTATGTCCTGTTTGCGGGGCTGACAGCTCAAAGTTCGTTAAAGTTGATTAAACTATCTAAAAAAACAATGTGAGGGGGTGAAAGTTTATGGCATACTTTATCAATGATGATTGCGTAATGTGCGGCAGCTGTAAGGACGAATGTCCAAACGGTGCTATCAGCGAGGGTGATCCAAAGTATATCATCGATGCAAGCAAATGTGATGATTGCGGAACCTGTGCTGAAGTCTGTCCTGTCGGTGCACCACAGCCAAAAAAGTAAATTTTTAGTGGAGACGCCTTAAAAGGCGTCTCTTTTTTTATACAAAGTAGCCGTTATTTAGACGAGAGCTTTTTTTCCCACTCCCAAGCAGTTTTTATTATGTAATCAAGGTCATCAAATTTAGGTTGCCATAACAGTTTTTCTTTAATTTTTTTGTTATCAGCTACCAGAATAGGTGGATCACCTTCTCTTCTCTCTCCTTCTACTACTTTAAAGTTTATTCCCGTAACTTTTTTAACCTCTTCGACAACCTCCTTAACAGAAAAGCCGTGACCATAGCCACAGTTAAACACATCACTTTTACCACCTTTTAAAAGATATTCTAAGGCAATAAGATGGGCATCTGCCAAATCATCTACGTGAATGTAGTCCCTTATACAGGTGCCGTCCTTTGTGGGGTAGTCTGTTCCAAAAATGGTTAGTTTTTCAAACTCTCCTTTTGCAGTTTTGAGTGCCCGTGTGATTAAATGAGTTGCATATTTGTAAGCCTGTCCTATCCTACATTTCCCATCAGCACCAGCTACGTTAAAGTACCTCAAAGCTACATAATGCATTTTATTGGCTATTGCAAGGTCACGCAAAACTCCTTCAACCGCCAATTTACTGGCACCATACGGATTTATAGGTTTTTGTGGGGTATCTTCTGTAACAGGCATCGTCTCTGGAATGCCATAAGTTGCTGCTGTTGAAGAAAAGATAAACTTATTCACCCCCTCTTCTACAAGCGTTTCAAGAAGATTAATTGTGTTAATTGTGTTGTTTCGGTAATACTTTAATGGCTCTCTAACTGACTCATCCACCTGTATAAATGCAGCAAAATGCATAACTGCATCAGGCTTAAAGGATTTTATTACGGTTCTTAAAAGCTCTTTATCAGCCAAATCCCCTTCAAAAAGCTCTCCAAAAAGCACCGCCCATCTGTTTCCTGTTGACAGGTTGTCATAAACAGCCACTTCATAACCATTCTCTCCCAATGCCTTTACAACATGACTACCAATATAACCTGCCCCGCCTGTAACTAAAACCTTCATCTGTCTTCTCCTCTCTTTTCAAAGTCTTTCAAACTCAATCCGTAGATTGAAACTGCCTTATTTGCCGCCTTTTCAAAACTTTCTCCTTTTCCCAAAGCTTGCAAGGTGTTTAAAATAAAGGCGTCGTCACTTTTTTGAACAATAGAAACCAAAACCATCAGGCTATCTTTGTAAACGGTTTTTATCTCGTCCTTTGGCATATTCGTCCAGTTTTTTGGAAATGTGTTATAACTGTATTTAAAAGTTTCAACGCCAATTTCCTCGCCTAAGCCGTATTTACGGGAGAAGTACTGTGCAACTGCCTCATTAAACCAGAGGGGACAGTTACCTTTTGTGATACCAGCAATCACAAGATGGGCGTATTCGTGAAAGATTAGCTCCTTCAAAATCTTAGAAGGCATGCCTTGAGTTATCATAATTCTTAGCTTTCCGTCATATCCACCCTGTGACCAAATAGGAAATACCGTATAGTCTGTGTATTCTGTCCCGTAATAAAGAATTATCTGAACGGTATCCTCTGGATACCACTCAAAAAAACGCCCTGCCTGAAGATAGGCTTCGTCAAGATACTCATTTACCTCTTTAAGTATAGTCTCATTTTTTTGTTGTCCTTCTCTCCAGAACACAACAAACCTGCGGTTTGCTTCACTGCTTTTTGATGAAACAAAACGTCTTTCTTTATCAAGTTTTTCAAGTCTTTTGTTAATTTCAGCAGCTCTATCAGGAAACTCTTCTAAAAGCTCTTTCAATAACTGTTCGGAATAATAAAAATCGTTTTCTTGAAAGTACACCTCTGAAAGAATAAGCTTTGTGTGATAACGAAACTGTGGCTTTTCAATAAGCTCCTTCGCAAGATTTTTAACCATTGCATAGTTTCTTTCACGATAATACCTTACAAATAGGTCAAAATCCTCTTTATCACTGCCAAAGGCAGCGTTAGAAAAGATGAAAAGTATCAAGAAAAATGAAAAAAGAGTATGCTTTTTGATAACAACCTCTGGCTTACATATTTTTTATCAGAGTTTCATTCTTCTCAATTTTCAATGACGCCTTTTCTTCTTTTATCCAATCGTTATAGTAAATCGTACGCTTGTTGTTTAAAAACTCCTCATAAAATGCCTTGCAGTCATCTCTCTGAGGATCCCAGTTTTTTATCTCCTCATCCGCAAGCATAACGATATAGGCAGCGTCATCAGATTGATAAGCTTTTTGCAAGATACTACTATTTTTCGTTAACTTAACAATGTCTTTGTCAATACCTTTAATTTTTATAAGAGCTGGCGGCAAAACACCAAGAGGGCTAAACCAATCTGTTGTCTCTTTTTTAGAAAAAGTTTTTGTTTTTAAAGCCTCTTCAGCCTTTTTAACAGCCAAATCAAGGGCTTTTTTCTTTAACAGGCTTTCCTTTACCTTGTCTTTAACTTCCTCAAAGTTAAAGTAGCCCCTGTCAAACTTGTTCACCTTTCCAACAATTACGCCCTTTGAACTGTTTAAAGGGCCAAATACACCGCCCTCTTTTGTTGCATACACCGTCTTAACAACCTCTGGCATTGCCCCTAAATCGCCAAAAACAGGATTTTCCTTTTCTACAAAGGCTTTTTTTAGCTTTGATGTATCAGGACTGCCTTTTTCCAGTGTTGCCAGAAGCTCCTTTGCCTTTTTAACAGCGTAAAGTCTTGCCTTCTTTGCCTTAACACGTTCCTGTAACTCTAATTTCACTTCATCAATGCCTTTATATCCCTCTTCTTTTATATCATCGGCAACGATAATGTGGTAACCATACTCACTCTCGACAATCTGTGACCTTTCACCTTTTTTTAGGACAGAGACAGCAGCCGCCATTTTTGGGGACATTCTGTCTAAGGATACTTCGCCAATAAAGCCACCCCTTGCCTTTGTGCCATCATCGTTATAACGGGAGGCAACCTTTGAAAACTCTTCTTTTGCAAGCAGCCTTTGAGCTTCCTCTATTTTTTTCTTCGCTTCTTCCTTGTTTTTTCCAAAAGCCTTAAAAATATGCTTTAACACGTAGGTTTTAGGCTTGTAAAACTCAGATTTATTCTCTTCGTAATAATCTTTTAGTTCCTTTTCCTCGACCTTAACTCCTGCTAAAAACTCGTCAATAGGAACGAAATAGTAGGAAACATCTGCTCTTTCAGGTTTTTTAAAGGCTTCTTTGTTTTCCTGATAATACTTCTTTTCTTCTTCATCCGTAGTTGTTACACCCTTCAAGAAGTCTTTTGCAGCAAAGCTAACTAAATTAACTTTTATCCTCTTATTTTTCAACTCATAGTAATCTTTAACGTCAGTTTCACTAACACTAACAGAGTTTTTTATAACCGCCATTGCCTTTTTTATGAGGAGTGTCCGTTCCAAATCCTTTTCGTACATAGGCGGCGAAAGCTTCATGTATTTAAGAACAGCTAAATAACGGTCTTTACTAAACTGCCCATTTTCTTTAAAAGCTTCCTGTTTTTGAATTTCCTCAACAACCTCTTTATCAGACACCTTAAGGTTCAACTCTTCAGCCTTTTTTAGCAAAATTGTTCGTTCTACAATCAAATCCCAAGCCTCGTTCTTTATCCTGTCTTTAAAAATTTTGTAGTCAAACTTGTCTCCAAAAGCCATTTTGTAACCTTCTGACAATCTGTTTACTGCATCCTGATATTCATTCAGGGCAATTTCTATCTTGCCCACTTTGCCAACGATATTTTGCTCTCTTTCTCGCATTCTACCAACGCCCCAGAGAACAAAAACAATGATTATCAACGAAAGAATAAACTTGATAGCAAGTGATGAGGCGCGTTTTCTCAAAAAGTCCAGCATTTTCCCTCCAATTTTTTTTGTTTACTTTGTTAACCTAAATATGATAAAAAAAGTTTAAAGAAAAAGCAAACCCTTATGGAAAAAAAACTTTTTTGCCAGCACTGTAATGAAGAAGTCCTTACCTACTCAGTCATGAAAGACGGAAAAGAAGAGGTGTGCTGTCTCTACTGTGGACTTCCTTTGAGAAAAAACGAAAAGGTTGATAAGTTTAAGGCAGATGAAGTAATAATCATTCACGCAGATGATTCTGCATTCATGCGGGAACTGGTAAAAGATATTGTCGAAAAAAACAACATTTGTAGTCAATTTGTACCCTTTAATAATGGTGAAGAGACGATAACATTTTACTTGAAATCACTGATTAACAAAACTCCTGTAAGTCTCGTCATACTGGACATAAGGATGCCTTTTCTTTCTGGACTAAGCACAGCCATAGCAATTCGTGCAATAGAAACAGCACTTGAAGTACCGAAGGCACCAATACTATTTTTTTCTGTGAAGCAGGCTGATGACGAAATGAAAAAATTTATCAACCACACGACACCATCATTTTATCTAAACAAAGGTGCAACAGAGAATATCGAAGATCTCGAAAAAAGGCTTGTTTATGCCTTAAAGACAATCCTGACTAAAAGTTAGCAGTAAGGCTATTTTTTTAACTACCTTTGTGTTTTTAGATTAAGCTACTTAAAGGCTGTTATCACAAAGACAGTTCCAAGACTTAATGGTTTTACTTTACAGGCAGTAAAGTTAGCCTCTTTTAACAGACAGGAAAACTCATCGGGTTTGGGAAAATTTTCTATCGATTGATAAAGATAATCGTAAGCCTCTTTCCTTGAAAAAAAAGAGGCAATAAAGGGCATAACATACTTAAGATAAAAACGATAAGGATACTGAAATAACGTCTTTGGCATAGAAAACTCAAGAAAGATGACCTTCCCGCCTTTTTTGAGAACACGGTTTATCTCTTTTAAAGCAAGCGGCGTTTCGTGCATATTTCTTATTCCAAAGGCACAGGTAATAACAGAAAAGCTTTCATTTTTAAAGGGCAACTCATAACCAGAGGCACAGAGAGGGGCGAAACTATCTGATGCCATTTTTTTTTTCGTTTTGTAAAGCATTTTATAACTTAAGTCAACGCCTATCACTTTAAATCCATGTTTTATTGACACCTTTGCACTATCACCCGTTCCTGTTGCCAGATCTAAAACCATCATATTTTTAGCAGGCAAAACTTCACTAAACATCTGGTAACGCCAGTAGTAGTCCTGAAAAAAAGAAAGCGTATGATTTAAAAAGTCATAGCTTTCCACAATGTTATCAAACATGCCTTTGATGGTTTTGGTTTCTTTCATCAGTAATTGATAGAATATTTAAAGTTTTACGACAGAAACTTCATGCTCTTCTTTATACTCTCGTTCTTGTGGAAACTCTCTGCCCATTTTACAACTGCCATTAAAGCTCGCTCCTTCCTCAACGATAAGAGATGGGGTTACTATCTTGCCGTTAAAATCCGTATTCTTTTTTAGCACAACCTTTTCACTTGCGTACACCTCTCCTCTCACCTTGCCAGAAAGAATTGCTTTGGCTACCTTACACACACCATTTATCGAGCCCGTTTCGCCAAGAATGAGTGTGTCACTTCCATCTATCTCACCTTCGATGATACCATCTACCCTCAAAGTCCCCTGAAAAACAACCTTGCCTTTAAACTCGGTGCCAATACCTAAAAAGGTTAGCACTTCCACGTTATTTTTTATCTTTTCTTCTTCTAAGGTTTGTTTTTTTGCCTGAAACATTAGAAACCTCCAGTAAATTTTATTTTTTAAAACACAACCTTTATTTCGCCTACTACATTGCCAAGAGAGTTTTTAACAGGCAACTTCCAGTATTTTTCTAACAACGAAAACTCCGATGGATTAAGCCAGCCAATCTTTTCCATCGCCATAACAAAGGCGATTTGAACTGCCTTTGCAGAACCATCTTCAACCTTCATCGCAAGTGCCTCCATCCTGTTGACGTTGAACGCAGCGTAAACGCCATCCGCCCCAACTTTGGCAAAAATCTTGCCATTTGTGGTTTTAATAACGCTGGTGCATAATCTGTCTGTTCCGCCAACCATTTCTGGAAAATCAAGGGCGGCTTTCAATAATCTTCTCACCCTGCTTTGACTATTTTCCATCTTTAGAGCCAAATTCTTATAGGCAATAGCAATGTTTTTAAGTGGCATAAAAAATACTGGTAAACCACACCCATCTGTAACAAGCTTTATATCGTCCTTTTTTAACTCGGCATAATCAGAAACGATTTCGTGTATCTCCTTCTGTAGGGGATGATTTTCTTTTAAATAGGTTTCTTTGTCATAGCCTTTAAATTGACAAACAATCAGCATCCCTGCATGTTTTGCAGAACAGTTGTGGTATATAGGTGCGGGCTTCACACCTTTTAACTTTAGCTCATCAGCAGCCTTTTTGAAAGAAGGATAGGTGGCACCACATTTTAAAAAATCTTCAGCAACTCCAGCCTTTTGCAAAATGCTCCTTACAACTTCTATCTGGAAAGGCTCACCATTTAAAGAGCCACAAAAGGCTGCAACCTCTTTTTCAGTAAGCCCATAATGTTTGTCCAGATTATTTAACATTATTGGAACTGCCTGCAAAGGTTTTGCAGAAGACCTAAGGCAGGTAAAGTGGTTTTCATCACCCCTTTTGAAAATCGTCTTTCCCTCCCTGTCAACAACAGTAAGATGACAGCGATGAATATTTTCAGGATAACTACCCCTTTTTACCTCTATGAGTAACGTTTGCATTTTACTCTACCAGCATAAAAAACTTATTTATTGCAGTTTCTATATCCTTTGCAGAGCCCGAACCACCCTGAGCCAAACTTTTCTTTCCGCCACCTCTACCATTAACCTCTGCAACTATCTCTTTTAAGAGCTTTCCTGCATCAAAATCACCGATATCATCGGGAACAAAAAGCAGATAGTTTGCCTTACCATCAATAGCAGTTGTGAGAAAGATAATTGCGTTCCTTTCTTTATCTTTAATCGTGTCCATTGTAGTTCTTAGCTGATTGACATCTGTAACGGCAACCTTTGTAGCAATAGCACGTTTACCATTTTTTAGCTCTTTTACAGCCATCTGCTCTTTTGCCTGATATGAAGAAAGCTTCTGCTGTAACAACTCAACCTCTTTTTCTAACTCCCTCTCTTTCTTGAGAAGCCTATCTATCTTTGCCTCTATATCTTTTGGTGTGGTTTTTAGTAATAAAGATAAGCCCTGCAGTTTATCCCACATCTGTTTCACCCAGTTGTAAGCAGCTTCTCCAGCAATTGCTTCAATTCTTCTAACCCCTGCTGCAACGCTTTCTTCTGAAATAATCTTGAAAAGTCCAAGTCTACCAGTTTCGGTCTGATGCGTGCCACCACAAAGCTCCTTGCTCACATCCTCTACTTCTACCATTCTCACAGTATCTCCATACTTCTCGCCAAAGATCGCCATCGCACCTTTCTTAACTGCTTCATCGTAAGGCAAAATATATATTTTTACCTTTTTGTTGTTACGTATCCACTCGTTAATTAGTCTTTCAATCTCGATTAACTCGTCATCTTTTATCGCAGCAAAGTGTGTAAAGTCAAATCTTAGGCGTTCGGGTGTTACAAGGCTGCCTGCCTGCTTTACGTGATTACCCAAAACTTTTTGGAGTGCCGCTTGCAAGAGATGAGTCGCCGTGTGATGGGAGGCGGTGTTCTCACGAAGGCTATCTCTAACGACGAGACGTGCCGAAACACCTGTTTTTACCTTGCCTTGTTTTACAGCACCAAGATGGATAATCAGGTTGTTTATCTTTTTTGTGTCATTTACCTCAATAACAAAATCATCGCCAATAATCTCACCTACATCCCCAACCTGACCTCCTGATTCTCCATAAAAGGGGGTCTTGTCAAAAATAAATTCACCGTTTGTCCCTTCCAAAAGTTCATCTCGCAGTTCACCGTCAGAAATTATCTTTAAAAGCTGTCCTGTTGAGGTTGTTGTGTTATAACCCAAAAACTCAACATTCAACTCCTGTGCAAGCCTTTTGTATAACTCTTCTATTCCTGTTTCTTCGCCCTTCCAGCTTTTTCTCGCCCTCTCTCTTTGTTGCTCCATCAATGTCTCAAAACCAGTAACATCCAATGATATTCCATGTTCTCTCAAGATATCCTGTGTCAAATCAACAGGGAAACCGTATGTATCATAAAGCATAAACGCCGTGTCTCCAGGAAACACATCTTTATTACTTTTTTTAACCTCTTCCAGCCTTTCGAAAAGTATCTTCAAACCACCATCAAGCGTCTCGAGAAAACGTTCTTCTTCGTTTAGAACCACTTTTTGGACAAGTGAAAGATTATCCTTAAGCTCTGGGTAGGCATCTTCCATAACAGTGGCGACAATCGGTGCAAGTTCAAACAGAACAGGCTTTGAAAAGCCTAACATCTTGGCATGCCTTATCGCCCTTCGCATTATTCTCCTTAAGACATAGCCACGCCCTTCGTTTGACGGGAAAACACCATCGGAGATTAAAAAGGTCATCGCCCTGATATGGTCAGCAATAACCTTTAAATGACCATCGGTATCACGATTTTCGCCATACTTTACATTTGCAAGTTTAGCCATTTTCTCTATGTAAGGAAACAACAGGTCTGTTTCAAAATTAGAAGGAACTTTCTGAATAACAGATGTGATGCGCTCTAACCCCATCCCTGTATCGATGCTTGGATTAGGCAATGGTTCAAGAGTACCATCACTTTTTCTGTTATACTGCATAAAAACAAGATTCCATAACTCAAGGTATCTATCACAATCACATCCGACGGCACAGTCAGATTTTCCACAGCCAACACCTTCGCCCTGATCAATAATTATTTCCGAACACGGACCGCAGGGACCTTCGTCCCCCATTGACCAGAAGTTGTCTTTTTCTCCCAACCTTACAATCCTTTCAGGGGAAATCTTTGCTACCTCCTGCCAAAGCTTAAAAGCCTCATCATCATCTTTATATACAGTTACCCAAAGTCTTTCCTTAGGCAACCCAAGCTCCCTTGTCAAAAAATCCCAACCAAAAAATATGGCATCCCTCTTAAAGTAATCCCCAAAAGAAAAATTCCCCAACATCTCAAAAAATGTATGATGTCTTGCTGTGTAGCCAACATTTTCAAGGTCGTTATGTTTTCCGCCAGCCCTTACACACTTTTGAGAACTGCAAGCCCTTTTGTAATCCCTCTTTTCGATGCCTAAAAACACGTCTTTAAACTGATTCATTCCTGCATTTGTAAAAAGAAGTGTAGGATCGTTTTTGGGGACAAGCCCTGAACTTTTTACTATCTGATGGCCACGTTCTGCAAAATAGTTAAGAAATTTAGCTCGTATTTCACTCCCCTTCATACCCCCTCCGTTTCCTAAAAAAATCGTATATTTCTTCTGAATTAAATCCTTTGCTCTTTAAATAAAAAAATACCCTTCGCCAGTCTTTTGGTTCCAATTTTGTCTTACCTTTTGTCTTTTTTAAAAACCATTTCAAAATCGCCTCATCACTATCCAACTCAATATCTTCAGGCTCTGGAAAGCCCTTTTTGCTCAAAGCCCTTTTTATGTAATGTCTTCCGTATCCTCTTGAAACTAAAAGTTCTGTGTAATACTTTGCGTTTTTCTCATCGTCTAAGTAGCCGAGTGATTTTAACTCTCCTATAACCGCCTCTGCATCCTCTTCACAATCTGGAAATTTATTTAAAATCTTTGCCTTTAGTGCCTTTTCAGAGTAAATAAACCGCTCTAAAAGCCTGTATGCATAACGTCTTACTAAAATCGCTCTATCTTTGGTTCTGTACTGTTCTTTGATGGGTCACCTCCCTCCTGCACAGATGCGGTCTTGTCAGATGAGGTGTCAACACCGCTGACTTTAAGTGCAAAATCAGCTGGATTTGATGCGTTCTTTAAAGCCTCTTCGTAAGTGATAAGGTTTTTCTTCATCAAACTATAAAGGCTCTGGTCAAAGGTCTGCATACCATAAATACTATGTCCTTCAGCAATAGCATCCCTTATAGCCTTTGTTCGGGTGGGGTCTTCGATAAGCTCCCTGATTCTTGCAGTAGCAAGCATAATCTCAACGGCTGGCACCCTGCCCCTGCCATCAACAGTAGGAACTAATCTTTGAGAAATGACAGCCTTTATTGTTGCAGATAATTGATACCTTATCTGTTGCTGTTGGTGAGGGGGAAAAATACCAACAATTCTGTTAATAGTCTCTGTAGCATCCATTGTATGGAGTGTACTTAAAACAAGGTGTCCTGTCTCGGCTGCAGTTAAAGCAATTTCGATGGTTTCAACATCCCTCATCTCTCCAACGAGTATAATATCAGGGTCTTGCCTTAACGCAGCCCTGAGTGCATTTGAAAAACTTAAGGTGTCAAAACCAACCTCTCTTTGAACAATGATGCTCTTGTTGTCTCTAAAAAGATACTCTATGGGATCCTCAATCGTTATAATATTGCAAGTAAAGTTGTTGTTTATGTAGTCGATGATAGAAGCAAGGGTTGTGGATTTACCCGAACCTGTCGTACCTGTAACAAGTATCAATCCTCTTTTTTCACTTGCAATTTTTTCAAGAATAGGGGGCAAACCTAACTCTTTAAAGCCTTTCACTACCATCGGTATTGCACGCATAACTGCACCAATACTACCCCTCTGCTTAAAAAGATTAACCCTGAATCTACCAACACCCGGCACACTATATGCCATATCAAAATCCAGTTTTTCTTC
>Ga0334722_10006536_pt1 | contig 11488 bp, 9 predicted proteins | sample C3_bottom_MG_FD_207210 | JGI IMG/M metagenome (GOLD analysis project Ga0334722, IMG submission 207210) | Sediment microbial communities from Yellowstone Lake, YNP, Wyoming, USA - C3_bottom | ecosystem: Environmental > Aquatic > Freshwater > Lake > Sediment | place: USA: Wyoming | collected...
CCAGATGGTGCGCGAGATCCGCGCGGGGAGGCCGACGGCCTTTACCGTGGATGGCCCGCGCGGGCCCGCCGGTGTCGCCAAGGCGGGGGCGGTCTGGCTGGCGATGGCGAGCGGCAGCCCGATGGTGCCGTTTCACCTGGAAGCCGACCGGCACTGGACGCTGCGGAGCTGGGACCGCGGCCAGATTCCAAAACCCTTCAGCCGGGTCGCGATCGTGTTCGGAGAACCCATCGAGGTCCCGCGCCGGCTCGACGCGGCGGACGTCGAGCGGTGGCGCCTCGTGCTCGAGGAGCGGCTCGCGGCGCTCCGCGGGCAGGCACTGGCGCTGCTCGGGGAGAAGTCGTGATGAGCCTGCTCATCGTCACTTCCGGGGAATTTGCGCTGCATCAGACGCCGCCCGGGCACGCGGAATGTCCCGAGCGGGGAGACACGATGCAGGCCGTCGCCGATCTCTGGCGCGAGCGGGGCGCGGTGGTCGTCGAGCCGGCCCCCGCCACGGCCGGGCAGCTGGGGCGCGTCCACACCGCGGAGCACCTGGCCGCGATGGCGGCCACGGCGGGGCGAGCGGTGATGCTGGACCCCGACACCTTCACCTCGCCGAGGACCTGGGAGATTGCGCGCCTGGCCGCCGGCGCGGCGGTGGCCGGCGTCGACGCCGTGCTCGACGGACGGGCGACGACTGCGGCTGCGCTGGTTCGTCCGCCCGGCCACCACGCCGAACCGGCCCGCGCCATGGGATTCTGCCTCCTGAACAACGTGGCAGTGGCGGCCGCCCACGCGCTGGAACGGGGCGTGCCGCGCGTGGCGATCGTGGACTTCGACGTCCACCACGGCAACGGGACGCAGGAGGCGTTCAAGGCCGACCCGCGAGTGCTCTTCGTCTCGACGCACCAATGGCCGTACTACCCGGGTTCGGGAGCGGCGGACGATGCGGGTGTGGGCGACGGGGAGGGATTCACGGTCAACGTCCCGATTGAGGCCGGCGCCACCGATGCCGACTATGACGAAGTGTTTCGTGGCCTCTTGATGCCCCTCGTCGCGCAGTTCGATCCGGGGATCGTCCTGGTATCGGCCGGCTACGACGCGCACGACCTCGATCCGCTGGGCGGCATGTGCATGACGGCGGCGGGCTACGCGAACCTCATGCGGCAGTTGACGGCTGCCGCCGCACAGTGCGCGGGACGGCGAGTGGTGATGGTCACCGAAGGCGGCTACCACCTGCCGTCGCTGGCCGCGTCGCTCAACGCCTCGCTGGCGGTGATGGCCGGCGAGCCGGCGGCCGGGCGGGAGGATCGTCCCCCGGCGGCCGGGGGCTCGCGCGAACGCGGTGTGGCGGCGGCCGCCCGCGCACGACGAATCCAGTCGCGCTACTGGCGTGGGCTATAATTCCTGCAGCATGACTGAGTACCAGCCACAATCCATCGAACAGAAATGGCAGCGGCGCTGGGCGGATGCCCGGGCGTTCGAGGTCGTCGCGGACCCGTCGAAACCGAAGTTCTACTGCCTCGAGATGTTCGCCTATCCGTCCGGGCACGCGCACGTCGGCCACGTCCGCAACTACATGATCGGCGACGTCATGGCCCGCACCAAGCGGATGCGCGGCTTCAACGTGCTGCACCCGTTCGGCTGGGACGCCTTCGGCCTGCCGGCCGAGAATGCCGCGATCAAGCACGGGATTCATCCCGAGACCTCGACCCTCGCCAACATCGAGCACATGAAGGGCCAGTTGCGGCGCCTCGGGATCAGCTACGCGTGGGAACGCGAACTGGCCACCTGTCTGCCCGACTACTACAAGTGGAACCAGTGGCTGTTCATCCGGATGTTCGAGCGCGACCTGGCGTACCGGCGGCGCTCGACCGTCAACTGGTGTTCGTCGTGTCAGACCGTGCTCGCCAACGAGCAGGTGGTGGACGGGGGCTGCTGGCGCTGCGGAACGCTGGTGGCCAACCGTGAACTGGAGCAGTGGTTCCTGCGCATCACCCATTTCGCGGAGGAACTGCTGCAGTCGATCGACACGCTCACCGACTGGCCCGAGAAGGTCCTCACGATGCAGCGGAACTGGATCGGGCGGTCCGTCGGGACCCGCGTCCGGTTTCCCCTGGTGAATCCGGGTGGCGAAGGCGGTTCGGTGGATATCGAGGTGTTCACCACCCGCATCGACACCATCTTCGGCGCGACGTTCGTCCTGCTGGCGCCCGAGCACGAACTGGTGGAGCGGATGGCCGCCGAAGCCGCGGACCCGGCGGCGTTCCGGGAGGCCAACAACAGGTTCAGGCGGCAGGACCGGAGCGCCCGGCTGACGGGGGAGGTCGAGAAGGAAGGCTTCGATACCGGCCGGTGTGCGATCAATCCCTTCACGGGCGAGCACGTTCCGATTTGGGTCGCCAACTTCGTCCTGGGCGAGTACGGCACGGGCGCCGTGATGGCGGTGCCGGCGCACGACCAGCGGGACTTCGAGTTCGCCACGAAGTACAAACTGCCGATCCGGGTCGTGATTCAGCCGGAGGGCGGCGCCGCGCCGCTCGAGGCGGCCACGATGACCGCCGCCTGGGACGAACCCGGCCGGGTGGTCCATTCCGGCGAGTACGACGGGCTGTGGTCCACCGACGCCATCGAGACCATGGCCGAGAAGGCGGAGCGGCGCGCGATTGGCCAGCGGACGGTGCAGTTCCGCCTGAAGGACTGGGGGATCTCCCGCCAGCGTTACTGGGGGACGCCCATCCCGATCGTCTACTGCGAGGCGTGCGGCATGGTGCCGGTGCCTGACGATCAGCTGCCGGTGCTGCTCCCGAAACTCGCCGAGTTCACCGGGCGCGGCAGTTCGCCGCTCGCCGGCGTGCCGGAGTTCGTCAACACCCCGTGCCCGGCGTGCGGCAAGCCCGCGAGGCGCGAGACGGACACGATGGACACGTTCGTCGATTCGTCCTGGTACTTCTACCGGTTCTGCGACGCCGGCAACGCGAGCCAGGCGTTCGATCCAGCCAAGGTCGCCTACTGGGCGCCGGTGGACTTCTACAGCGGCGGCGTCGAGCATGCGATCCTGCACCTGATCTACTCGCGGTTCTTCGCGCGGGTGTTCCGCGACCTCGGCATGGTGACCCATTCGGAGCCGTTCACGCGGCTGCTGACCCAGGGGATGGTGCTGAAGGACGGCGCCGTGATGTCGAAGTCGAAGGGGAACGTGGTGGACCCCGACGACATGATCGGCAAGTACGGCGCGGACGCCCTGCGGCTCTACGTGATGTTCGTGGCGCCCCCCGAAAAGGAAATCGAGTGGACGGACGCGGGCCTGGAAGGCGCCTTCCGATTCCTGATGCGCGTATGGCGTCTGGCCCAGGCGTGGATGGGGCCGGTGACGGCTGAGCCTGCCGTTGCGATCGACCCGGCCGCCCTGACGGACGCGGAGCGGGCGCTCCGCCGCAAGACGCACGACACCATCCGCCGGGTCACGCTCGACATCGACCCCCGCGTGCACCTCAATACCGCCGTGTCGGCGCTGATGGAGCTGGTCAACGAACTCTATCTGTTCGCCGAGCAGCAGACCGAGATGGGCGCGCCGTCGCGGCGGGCCGAGAGCGAGGCGGCGCCCGCGGCGGAACGGCCCCAGACGGTGGCGGTCATGGCCGAAGCCATCCGGTCGCTGGTGCTGATGCTCTCGCCGTTCACCCCGCACATGGCCGAGGAACTCTGGGAGCAGCTCGGCCACACGGGCGGGATCGTGTTCGCGCCGTGGCCGGAGTGCGACCAGGAAGCCGCGCGGGCCGACGAGGTCGTCATCCCCGTGCAGGTGAACGGCAAGCTGCGCGGCCGGATCACGGTCCCGGCCGACAGCCCGGAAGACAGCATCCGCGAGGCCGCCATCGCGGACCCGGCGGTCGCCGCGCACCTGCAGGGCAAGACCGTCAGGAAGGTTATCGTGGCCAAAGGCAAACTCGTCAGCATTGTGGTGGGGTAGGCCCGTGCGATATCTCGCTGCATCCGCTCTCGTGACGCTGCTCGCGCTGCAGGCGGTCGCCTGCGGGTACTCGCTGGCGGGGCACGGCTCGTTCCTGCCCGCGTCCATCCAGACCATCGGCGTGCCGGAGTTCACCAACAGTACGCCGTACTACGAGGTGGAGCAGCTGTTCACCGACAAGGTGCGCTCGGAGCTGATCGGGCGCGGCAAGTACAAGGTGCTGCCGCAGGCGTCCGGCGTCGACGCCCTGCTGAAGGGCACCATCGTCAGCATGGCGATTGCGCCCGCCAACTTCAACCAGCAGCAGCAGGCGACGCGCTACACGATCATGGTCACGACGGCGATCGAATTCGTGGATCTCAAGTCGGGCAAGACGATCTGGGCCAACCCCGGCATGGTCTTCCGCGAGACCTACGATCTGCCCGCCGAGACGCAGGCAGGGGACCCCGGGGCGTTCTTCGGCCAGGGCTCCAACGCCATGCAACGCGTGGCGAGCGACTTCGCGCGCACCGTCATCAGCGCCATCCTCGAGGCGTTCTAGCCGGAGGTTCATGGCCGACCGTCAACCTGCGCGTGTGTCGCCAGCCGGGCTGGAACAGCAGATCGCGGCCGGCCGGCTGCAGCCTGTCTACCTCCTGGTCGGTCCGGACGAGGAGGCCAAGGCACGCCTGGTCGCGCTCCTCGTCGGCACCATCGAGGAGGATCTGCGCGCCTTCAACGTCGACAAGATCTACCCCCAGGACCTCCGCGACGAGGCCCGCAAGCAGTTCTGGAACGTCCTCCAGCTCGCCCAGACGCTGCCCCTGATGGCCGCCCGCCGCGTGGTGATCGTGGCGCAGGCCGAGCGCCTGATGCCCATCTTCAAGCAGGCGGACGACGAGGGAGCCGCGGCCCCGCCCGATGCGGGCGGGAAGCGGGCGAGGAAGGCCACGGCGAAGGCTGCTGGCGAGGCCGAACTCGACGCGCTCGAAGCCTACCTGCTCTCGCCATCGCCGGAGACCGTGCTGGTCTTTCTCGGAGGCGAAGGGCTCAAGCGGAACGTGAAGCCCGTGATGCTGCTCGAGAAGCACGCGGTGGTCGTGGATTGCGACCCGCTGGCCGACGCCGGCGACGCGGCGGCGTGGATCAAGGCCGAGGCCGCCACGGAAGGCATACGCATCGAGGTGGGGGCCGTCCGCCTGCTTGCCACCCTGGCGGGCGGGGATATCGCGAGGCTGCGGGCCGAGTTCGAGCGGGCGCTCCTGTTCGCGTCGGGAGACGGGTTCATCACCGAGGCCGCCGTGCGCGAGGTGGCCAGCGCTCCCAGCACGCAGGACCCGTGGGCGATGACCAACGCCATCGAGCGCGGGGATGCGCGGACCGCCTTGCGCGAACTGGCGCTCAAGTTCGACGCCGGCGAGGCGCCCGTCATGATCCTGGGCCAGATCGGCTGGTTCGTGCGGATGAAGCTGCCGCCGTCTCGCGTGGCGCGCAGCGTGGATGCGGTGTTTCGGACGGACCTCGCGCTCAAGACGTCGCGAGGAGAGCCGCGCGTGGTCCTCGAGCGGCTCGTCGTCGAACTGTGCGGAGAGGGCGCGGCGCCGGCGCGCCGGTGACCCTTACTTCTTGGCCTTGGCGACCGTGGCAGCCTTCGGGGCGGCCTTCGTGGTCGCACGGGTGTGCAGCCGCGACTTGTAACGGGCAGCCGAGTTCTTGTGAATGATGCCCTTGGTCACCATCCGGTCGATCAGCGACACGGTGGCCTTCATATCGGTCTTGACGGCCTCGAAATCGTCCTTGTCCAGCGAAGCCCGGATCGCGCGGAGCGCGTTGCGGAGCTTGGACCGGAGCTGACGGTTGTGTTCGCGGTGGACGAGATTCTGCCGATGCGCTTTCAGCGCGGATGCATGACTGGCCACAGTATCCCCTGAAACTGGTTACCCCACGGCCGGCCCCATGCCGGTCCCTGAACTTCCAATCATAGCATTTCGCGGCGGTCGAGGCGAGCGACACGGTGTGTGGGATGAGCGGGCGGAGAGGCTCCACCCCGCGTCGGGCGGAGCGCCCGATTCCGGTCCTGCCGCGCGGCCGCCGGTGTGCATCCCTGTGCCGCCTCGCGCAGCCCCGGGACGGCCTCCAGGCCGCCCCGCGCGTGGCACCGGCCTTGCCTTCTATTCCGGTGCGCCCGCCGCCAGAGGACCATACCGGTCCCGGCGACGGGCGGCGATGACGCGGACGAACATGCTGCAATCTGCGCTGGGCAAAGTCGATGTGGTACTGGCCGCACTGGAACAGAAGCGGCCTGAGGTGGCGGCACACAGCCGGCGCGTGTCCGCCTATGCCGTCCGCCTCGCATCGCAGTACGGGTTCGACGCCGAGACCATCGAGACGATCCGCGTCGGCGCCCTCCTCCATGACATCGGCAAGCTCCTCGTCCCGTCGCGCATCCTCAACAAGCCGGCCCGGCCGAACGCCCGGGAGTGGCGCGAGTTGAAGATCCACCCGGAACTGGGCGTCGACATCGCCCACCGGTGCGGCTTCGATGACGACGTCTGCGGCATCGTCCTCTCCCATCACGAGCGGTACGATGGATCGGGATACCCGGATGGCGCCGCGCGTGAACAGATTCACTTCACCGTGCGAATCGTGAGCGTGATGGACACCTTTGATGCGCTGACCAGTGCGCGCGACTACAGGGCGAGGCTGACGTTCGACGCCGCCAGGGCCTTGATCGCCCGCGGCGCCTGCACGCAGTTCTGCCCCTGGGTCGTCAGCGGGTTCCTGGCATTGCCCTCGAAGATGCTGACGTTCGCCGATGCCGCCGAGCCGGCCGGGGCCTCCCGGGCCGAAGGCTTCGGGATGGTCCCGCCAGGCCAGCTGGTCGATGCCTGGCACGCGACCCCCTCCCATTTTTCAGCCTGCTGACCCCCCCGAAAACAGACCTGCTACCTTTATCTCCCGTCAAAGAGACCTGCTCCCTTTTCCAGAGCCGAAAATAGACCTGCTCCCTTTTCCAGGTGAGCCCCGGAAAAGGGAGCAGGTCTGTTTTCGAAGCCGAAAAGGGAGCAGGTCTGTTTTCGGGGACGAACTGTGGCTACCGGCGTTCGGGCAGGGTCCTGTACGAGCCGGAGGGCGGCTTGGCGTCGGAATAGCGGGGGACGGCAGTCCCATCCGGGCCGACTTCGACGGTCACGTAAAACGTCCGGCGTCCCTCCGGCACAACGGTCCTCACCGGCGACACCGCCGTGCCGTTGGCACGCGCCGCGCGGGCGGCCTCGGCCAGCACGCTACCACCGGCCGACGGGGCTGGTGCCGGCATCGCATGCATGGACGGGCTGATCGACTGCACCCTCCCGACGTACTGCTGGGTTTCCCGATAGGGCGGGACGGCGTTGCCGTACTTGCCGACCGCTTCCGGACCCGCGTTATAGGCGGCCAGGGCCAGCGTTTCGTTGTTGTTGAATCGATCGAGCAGCGTCCGCAAATAACGGACTCCGCCCCGGATGTTCGACTCGGGGTCGTACGGGTTGGCGACGCCATAGTCGAGAGCGGTGGCCGGCATCAGCTGCATCAGCCCCATTGCGCCCTTGGGCGACGTGGCGCGCGAATTGAACCCGGATTCGACCTGAATGACGGCCCGCACGAGGCTCGACCTGATGCCGTTGGCCGCGGCGTAGCGTTCGATGTAGGTGTCGTACGCGCCCGACGAGTCGTCATCGGCCGCCGGCAGCGACGCCGCCGGCACGTTCCGCGTTGTCGTCGACGGGCCCCTGTAGGTGGAGTAGTGGGTCACGCCACGCGGCACGTTGTCGGACATGGCGATGTTGCCGTTGGCGTCTTTCCACAGGTAGTAGGTCTGGGCGCCAGCCGGCCGGCCTGCAGCCAGCCCCAGGATTCCCACGATGACGGCGATGGTGAGTCGGGCGATGGACATGGACTTCCGCTGTATCGGTCCCAACGTCTGCAAGCCTTAGGCCCCCAGCATGTCCTGGACGACCTTGCGGCTCGCGGCCATCATTTCGGCCAGTTTCTCCGGATCCTTGCCGCCGGCCTCGGCGAAGTCGGCCCTCCCGCCGCCGCCCCCGCCGACGATTGGCGCGATCTGCTTTACAATTCTGCCGGCCGGGATCTTCGAGGTCAGGTCGGGGGTGACCGAGACCACGACCTGGACCCGCCCGTCACCAACAGCCCCCAGCACCACCACGCCGGACCCCAGCTGCCCCTTGAGCGAGTCGGCCAGCTCCCGGAGCGCGCCCTTGTCGAGACCCTCGACGGTCCGCGTGAGCACCTTCACGGTGCCGATGGTCGTCACCTCGCCGGCCTCCCCGCGGCCCCCTCCGCCCATGGCCGCCTTGAGCTTCAGCTGGGCGACCTCGCGCGTCAGGCGCTTGGCTTCGGCGTGCAGCTTGTCGATGACGTCGACGGCCTGGTCGGCCGGTGCGTTCAGCCGTTCGACCAGGCGGTCGATACTGCGGCGCTGGTCCTGGATGTAGGAGACGGCCGCGGCGCCGGTGATGGCCTCGATGCGCCGGACACCGGCGGCGATACCGCTCTCCTGCAGGATGACGAACGGGCCGATCTCGCCCGTGGCCGACACGTGCGTGCCGCCGCACAATTCGAGGCTGAATCCGGGCACGGCGACGACCCGCACGGTATCGCCGTATTTCTCCCCGAACAGCGCCATCGCGCCGGCGGCCATGGCCTCCTGGGTCGGCTTCACCTCGGTCCGGACCGGCGCGTTGCGGATGGCCTGCAGATTGACGAGCCGCTCGACGTCGAGCCGCTCCTCCGGCGTCATGGCGGCAATGTGAACGAAGTCGAACCTGAGTTTCTCGGCGTTGACCAGCGACCCCGCCTGCTTGACGTGCGATCCGAGGACCGCGCGAAGCGCCGCGTGCAGCAGGTGCGTCGCCGTGTGATTCCGGCGCGTGGCATCCCGCTGCTCGTTGTCCACGAGGGCATTGACGGTCGTGCCGGCTCTCAACGTCCCTTTCGTGACCCGCACGCGGTGCAGGCGCGGCCAGTGCGAACCGCCCTTGGCCAGGCCTTCGACGATCGCGTCGGCATCGCTGCCCTCCAGTCGTCCGGTGTCGGAGGCCTGGCCGCCGGATTCCACGTAAAACGGGGTTCGCTCGAGCGCCACATAGCCCGCTCCGTCGACCGGAATGGCCGCCGCCTCGCGTCCCTGTTCATCGAAGACCGCGAGCAGGGAAACGCCGTCGAGGGCGTTCGCCGCGTAGCCCTCGAACACGTCGCCGGCGCGCTCGAGCGCCTCGCGCGTGGCGTCGCTGGCCGTAAAGCCCTCTGCTGCGGCCGCCGTGCCGAAGCCGCTCTTCGCGCGGGCGCGGGTCTTCTGCGCCTCCATGGCCTGATCGAATCCGGCCTTGTCGATCGTCATCTGGCGCTGCGTCGCGACGTCCTCGATGAAGTCGAAGGGCAGGCCGTACGAATCGTAGAGGCGGAACACCTCGTCGCCGGGAGCCACGCCCGCGGCGGCCGAGCGGGTCAGGAGGTCCTCGAGGCGGGGGAGGCCGGTGACGAGCAGCGATTCAAATCGCTCCTCCTCGTTCTTGATCACCTTCGTGACGTAGTCGTGACCGCTCTTCAACTCCGGATACGCGTCACCCATCTGCGCGACGAGCACGTCGGTCAGCTTGTACAGGAACGGCTCGGTCAGCCCGAGCATGTTGCCGTGCCGCATCGCGCGGCGCATGATCTTCCGGAGGACGTAGCCGCGCCACTCGTTCGAGGGCACGATCCCGTCGGCGATCAGGAAGGTGGCCGCGCGGGCGTGGTCGGCGATGACGCGCATCGAGACGTCGGCCGGCTCCATCGTGCCGGCGTGCCGCCGGCCGACCATGCCGCCGACCGCGTCGAACAGCGGCCCGAACAGGTCGGTGTCGTAGTTCGACAGGACCCCCTGCTTGATGGCCGTGATGCGCTCGAGCCCCATACCCGTGTCGATGGACGGTGCCGGCAGCGGCTGCAGCGTGCCGTCGGGCTGCCGGTCGAACTCCATGAACACGTTGTTCCAGACTTCGACGAACCGGTCGCAGGAGCATTCAAGGCCGCGGCAGACGGGTTCCGGGCACGGCACGCTCTCGCCGCGGTAGTAGTGGATCTCCGAGCAGCGCCCGCAGGGCCCCGTCTCGCCCATGGCCCAGAAGTTGTCGGCCGCGCCGAGTTCGTAGATGCGCCCGGCCGGCATGACGCGCCGCCAGTACCCGTAGGCCTCGTCGTCGCGGGGGACGGCCGCGTCACCGGCAAACACCGTCGCAAACAGCCGTTCCGGCGGGAGTTCCCACACCGACGTCAGGAGTTGCCAGGCCAGGGAAATGGCCTCCTCCTTGAAGTAGTCGCCGAACGAGAAGTTGCCGAGCATCTCGAAAAACGTGTGATGCCGCATGGAGGGGCCCACGTTTTCGAGGTCATTGTGCTTCCCGCTGACCCGCATGCACTTCTGCGACGTCGTGGCGCGGTTGTACGTCCGCCGTTCCTTGCCGAGGAACACGTCCTTGAACTGGTTCATGCCGGCGTTGGTGAACAGCAGCGTCGGATCGTCGCCCGGGACGAGCGGAGCGCTCTGGACGATGCGGTGGCCGTGCTGCTCGAAAAAGGCGAGGAAACTGCTGCGCAGGGCGTTCGAAGTCATCCGGACATTGTATCAGGGGCTAGTCGCCGTCCTCCGATTCGGCGGGCGCCGCGCCGCACTTCCAGACCGGCTTCAGGACGTCGCGCACGATCGTCTGGGAGAAGCCCCGGCGGAGGAGGGCCCCGTAGATCCGGCGGTAGGCCGCCGGGTCGCTGATGACGCGCGCGCCCCGCAGCCGGGACTTCAGCACGCGCGCCGCCAGCGCCCGCTCGTCGTCCTCGCTCACCGTCTCGTCGAGCGCCCGCCTGACGAGCGCGGGGGCGAACCCCATGGCCTCCAGTTCCCGGCGGGCCCGCTGGCGGCCCCGAAGGCGGACGGCGATGAGCGTGCGCGCGCAGGCGCGGACCGCCCGTTCGTCGTCGATGAACTTCGAGGCCGTCAGGCGCTCGACGACCGGCTCGATCGTGCCGGGTTCGAAGCCGCGGTCGGCGAGTTTCGAGCGGATCCGCGCGGCGGAGGTCTCGCGCATGGACAGCCAGCGAAGCGCGAGCGTGTAGGCCGCGCGGGCCGCGTCGCGCGGATCGGTCGGGGGCGGAGCCGGCTTCGCGGGACGGCGCACGGTCTACCGGGTGAAACGGGTGATGTCGAGCTGGGCGCCCTGCGGACGGACGACGTCGCGGGCCATCTGGTCCTTCGCCTCGTCGGAGGTGGACGAGATGCCGTGGATCCGGAGCTTGAACTCGTCGACGTTGGTGGCCCAGCGGAGGGCCTCGTCCAGGGTGATCATCTGGGCGCGCAGCAGGCCAATCAGCGACTGGTCGAACGTCTGCATCCCGTACTGCGACGTGCCGGCCGCGATCGCGCCCTGGATCATGTGGGTGCGTTCCTTGTCGACGATGCAGTCACGGATGAACGGGGTGGAGACCAGCACCTCGACGGCGGGGCAGCGGCCCTGCCCGTCG
>Ga0334722_10006537_pt1 | contig 11488 bp, 6 predicted proteins | sample C3_bottom_MG_FD_207210 | JGI IMG/M metagenome (GOLD analysis project Ga0334722, IMG submission 207210) | Sediment microbial communities from Yellowstone Lake, YNP, Wyoming, USA - C3_bottom | ecosystem: Environmental > Aquatic > Freshwater > Lake > Sediment | place: USA: Wyoming | collected...
CGGATCCCCGCAAACACGCAGCGTTATGATGCGTCGGCCATCCGGATCGCGCCCTGCCTCGACGACCTGTGCGATCAAAGTCTTTTCGATCGCGACCGCGGTGTCCCCGTATTTGCACCAGTATTCGAACGCCCCATCTTTCGAATCGAAATGCAGAACCGGCGAAAACCTCGGCGGCGATGCGGGTGCTTTCCTGAACCTTTCCAGCCACTTGAACACAAGAGACCTCCAGTGGCGCCGGGTGCGGCAAGTCGGCGCCATCGTAGACCGCTACTCTTGCACAAGAGCCGCCGTCTGCGGTAGCGTGCAGGCCGTGGACATCGAGACTCAGTACGCGCTGGGAACGCTGGCCAGCCTCGGGCTCTTGTGGGCCTGGAATGCTGGGCTCGGCGATATCGCGACGACCATCGCCCGCACCTTTCAGCCCTACTACGACGGGAAGCACGACCATGAACGTCATCCACAGCTCGTGCGTGCACTGCGCCGCCGCCGCATGCTCTGGTGCGCGATCATCGTCTGGGTCAACTTCCACCTGAGCCACGATCGCGGCGTTTACCTCTGGGTTCGTGACGTCGGGCGCCTGTCTGCCGCACTGGCGTTCATCTACTTCTTCGTGGCCTGCTACGAGTTCTGGACCGAATACCGCCAGGCCAAGCAGCAACGCACCACCTTCGGCAGCGGCTTGCTCTAGCCCGATCACCGCCCCGCTCCGCTTGACCCCGGCCGCATCTGTCCCGGCGGCCAGTAAAATTCTGTGCCCTGGTCGAGCCAGTACCGCTCGCTGGTTCGGTAGCCGCGATAGGCGGTGTACGGATCCATCATCTGCCGAACCGAGTCCCAGACGATGCGATCTGTCATCAGGCGCGTGTACCACAGGTTTGACCCCGGCACGTAACGGACGGCCTTGTTGAATGCTCCTACGTAGTTCCCCTCGGTGAGATCACGAACGCCAGTCGCGGTGTCGTCAAGCAACCCAGCCATCGGTCCTACCAGCGTGGGAACCAGACCTTGCCCGTACCGACCGACGCCGCCAAGGTTGTTGACGAAGTCGCCCATGATGCCCAGTCCGCCGCCTTGCCACAGAGCCTTCTTCCAGAACTCCGGGTCGTCCATATCCAGCGGCTTGAGGCCCTTGGCCAGCAGATGGCCTTGAACCGACATACCACCCAACAATGTCGATCCGATGATCATCGAGGCCAGATACCCGACGCGCCCCCGGATCGCCGGTTGCTCGAGCGCGCGCCGGTAGTGGTTCATCATCATCGTGATCGAAAACGATTTGTACATCGTAACGGCCCGCATCACTTCGCCGCCGATGGTCCCCGGTTGCGTGCCCCAGTGTAAATAGGCTCGGACCTCAGCGTCAGGACGCGAGATGACGATGTCGGCCTCGCGCTGCACCATCGTCAAGAACTTGACGCTCAACTCCCGACGCGCAGCCGGCGGCAAATCGGTGTCGCGCAAGTTCTGCAGCAGCAGATACTGCGCCCCCTTGTGCCCCTCCGTCGGCATCGCACGAACGACGTCCCAGTCCTCCGCCGTAATGCCGTACCGCTTCATCGCACGCGCAAACGCCTGGTCCGCTTCGTTGCCGCCGGCGATCTCGGCCATCGAACGGCCAACCTCGCTTCCCAGACGTCCCATGAACTCGGTGCCGAACGTCACTCGCGCGGCATCGGTCCACTTATTGAGACCGGACAGGCGGAACACCGTGTCGGAGAACCCGCGGAACATTCCCGGACCACCAAGATCCTGATAAAAGCGCGTCCCCGAGTAGAGCGCGTCCGTCCAGGACGTGGAACCAATCCCGAGGCGAATACCGAATTCGATCGCCTCATCGCTTCCAGGCGTCAGGTTGCGCAGGAATCGCCCCAGCATCTGCGCCGCTGGCAATCCGTTGAACTTTGCCGTGCTGGTCATCGGGGCCATGTCCTGCACGGCGCTGAGCGGCGCTGATCCGAGCTGCGCCGCACTTAGTAACTGCCGCACAGAGCCGGCGATCTGCGCACCTGCCACAGAAAATGGAATCTGATCCTCGCCACTCACGGAGGACCACAGACGCCCGACGTCGTTGACCGCGAATTTCACGCGATCCGGAGCCCACCCCGCCCTGAGCAGATGCTTGGTCAGTCCGCCAGGCTCCTGTTTGGCCACCTGCTGCGCAACCTCGCCTTTGAGCATGGTGACGGCATCCACCGGGATCGGCCCGAGCTCCTCCATGATCGCGATCTCTCTGGCACGGCGGTGCACGTGCCCGATTATCTGCGAGAACACGTCCGGATTGCCGAACACGTCGTGAAAGCCCTGCCAGTCCTCGAAGGTCTCAAAGTGCAGAACGCGTGGATCAGTATGGCGCGCTCCGATCTGACCAACGCCCTCCAGACCCTCGGGTGTTCCCAAGGCTATATTCTGACGTATGCCCCGCAGGAGATCGTCGGAAGGCGTCACGTACGCGCCGGCGTCCTCGTCCCAGACTTTCGCGTACTTGCCAGCGACCTCCAGCCACCGCGCCTCCGACTCCGCCATGACAAGGCCGCGGGACGGCCCTTGCGGAATGCGCCAATCACGTCGCAACCGGATGTCGCCACCGGCGTCGTTGAAACGCGCGCGCAGCTCTTCGCCGCCCTCCTCCCACAACTTCGCGATCGTCACGGCTCGCGGGTCGCCGGACGCTACGTTGTAGAGTTCCTTGACCATGCGCACCATCAACGCGCGATCCTGAAAGAACCCGCCCACACCCTTTACGCGCAGCGCCGCGATACCCTTTGAGAACCTCGACTCGAAGTCGCCGATGATCGCGCTCGCCCGCCGGTCTGCCGCCAGGATTACCTGTTTGGCTCCCACTCTGATTCCGCCGGGATGTTCCTGCGCACGCATCACAGCGTCGAAGGTCTTCACCACCTGCATTTCGAGGCGACGTCTGGTCTCGCCCGCCTTTTCCAGTCGCTCGTGAATATACTCGAGCGTCACCGCATCAATGCTGTCAAGTCGATGCTGCCGTAGCGCGCGACGCTCGATCGTGGCCTGGAAATCCCGCGCCTGTTCGGCAGTAATCTTGCCGTTCGCCAAACCCTGCTGAATGCAGAACTCCGAGCTCGAGATCTTGAGGCCCTTGGGCCTTCGCACCTTGCTGGTCTTGCGCTTAGCCATTACTCTCCGCCCGGCAGCATGCACTCGATCACCGAGCGCAGCGCCACCTCTTCCCGATCCACTGAATCAAACGCCTCGCGCGCGGTCTGCATCAGCGGCTTTCCCTTCTCGTCAAAAACGCCCGATACCATCTGGCGCTCAGGATTGGCTTCCATGATGTCGTGCACGCGCCCGGCAAGCTGCTCCGTCTGGGCTGGCGTCGGTCGCTGCGGCACCACCTCGCCCTCCGTGACAGGCTCTGCTCGTCGCGCGCGAATACGCTCCACCGCCGCATCAACCTCCGGCCGCGCCGTCACCCGACCCCGTTCAACACCGTCAGTGTAGACGTCTGCAATCTGCCGCGGAGTCGCCTCGGCAGGCGACACAATTACGCCCTCCTCGACAGTGCGCGCCAGGTGGTCATCTTCCTGCTGCCTCAGCAACGAATCACGTACTGCGCGCAATTGGTCGAGCGCCGCGTTGAGATCCATTCGCTCGGCGCCGCCGTAATCGTGCCACTCTTCGGTCGCCGTAAGGTCGTAGTGCTCCAACCTGTCGATGGCACGCTCAAGCTCATCGAGCGTTGCGGGCTGCTCGCCGTTTGCCATGCCCCGCCGTTCGGTGCGCTGTTGCCGCAAATCCTCCAAATAGGCGTCGCGCATAGGATCGGTACCCGGCGCTTTCTCCAGATCACGTATAGTCTCGTCCAACTCGGACGCGGTCATCCGGCCCTCGCCGATCGCCAGCACGTCGGCACTCGTCAGGTGCACGCCCTCGGTGCCCACAATCTTGGCGTTGTCGATCCCGGCATCCCACGCATTCGGAGTGCCTTTGCGCTCGGCCCACAGCTTAGACCGCGTTTCCATCTCTCCAACCAGGTCCGCTAACTCCTGGTCATCGATGATTCCGGTCTCCGGATCTGCCGCTGGCACACGTCCGAACTCTCGCCACTGCCCCGCCGGCGTGCGCTCGAGCAGCACCTGCTCCCGAGTCGCCGGATCTGCGCGGAAGTCGTACTCGATCCCCTGCTCGTCGCGAATAGGCTGGAACACATGAAAAGGATCTTCACCCCTGGCAGTCATCTGCCGCACGTGTTCATCGGCTATTTCGCCAACAGTGCGCACGGTTGGACCATCGCCGGCGCCAGTCACCCGGTTCTGCTCGAGCGCGTCCTGCACCACGGCCACATCAGGATCCGGCAACGCCTCCGGCATGCGATCTTCCAACACCGCGTCGGTGGCACGCTGCATCGCCAGTCGATGCGTGTCGGCGCCGACTGGAGTCTCGGCCGCGGGATGCGTCTTCAGTACCGCGTCCAGATCCTCGATCACGTCGACCGCGGCCTCGGCCTTCGGTACGCGGCCGAGTGCGTCACCGACAGATCGATACGCCTTCGCTACCGCCGACGGCACAATGCGCATGCCCGCACGTGCGGCCATGACTCCGCCCTCCAGCACCGCCCCAGCCACTGCGGCCTCGCCGATCGCCGCGACGGAATCTCCCAACGTCTGCGGAAGTTTCAGCTCGCGACGCAGCGCATACACGCTCGGCTCAACCGCTGCCTGTGCCGCTGCGTTGCCGGCGGCCGCCAGTGCGAGCTTGGTCATCCACCACGCCCCGCGTTCGGCCATGAACGGCGCTGCAACGAGATTAACCGGATCGGTTACCCCCGAGGCCAACCCGCCAAGAAACGACAGCGGCCCGTGAGCACGAGCTGCGCGATCTTCGACGTCGTGCACTTCGCCAGCGGCTTCGTCTCGCAACTCCGCGAGCGTGCGCAAGTTCGGATGGCTCGGCTTCAGCTCCAGAATTCGGGATTCGTTTTGGTCAAGTCGCCGCTCGAGCTCGTCGGCGCTCCAGCGCACGACGCCGCCAGAGGTTGGCAGATTGGCGCCCGCTTCACCGAACGCACCGAAGCGGTCCAGCTTCGGCAACAGCGACTCATCGCCCGTTGCATCCGCCAAGCCCGACAACGCGGCCTCAGCCCGAGGACGCATGGTGCGGTCCCAACTTCCACTGCGCCGCGTCGCCTGGTCCGCGTTCCAGCTCGCCCAGAAGTTGTCAGTGCCTTCCAGTGGCAAAGTGCTCGTCGATGCAGGCGTTTCATTCTCTGCAAGAGCCCGGCCTGGCCGCGGATCTACGAACGACAGAGCCCAGCTCATGCGGCCCTCCTTGCATTGCCGTCCACGATTACGGTGGCGTTGCTGCCGTTTACTTTCTGGCGGTCACCTACGAGTTCTGGACCGAGCACCGCGCAGCCAAGCGCCAGCGTACCCAGTTCAGCAGCGGCCTTCTGTAGCCTCACGGCTTTTCCTCCACACGCGGTCGCAGCAGGAACGGATCGCCCCTTCGATCCGTAAGCAACGTGCCACCAATGCGCACGCGCAGACCGCCAGGCGCCGACTCGAACGCACCGCCGGCGTGGATTCTTCGTGCCACCTCCGCTTCGCCGCCTGGTTCCTGTCCCATCGCCGTTCCGCCCGACGCTTCCAGATCCGCAGCGCTCAGATTGCCAAGCCACGCCTGCACCTGATCTTGCGTGGCGCCTTTCCACGGTGCGGCCAGTTTCGAATACGTCCTGCCGCCCCAGAAGCTGCCCGTGCTGATATCCACAAACCCGCCAGCAGCATCCGCGGCTGCCTGCCGGTACAGCTCCTCGTTGAAGCCGAACAGGTTCTGCTTTAGCGCGCGCACCATGTAGAGCTGATCGGTAATCTTGCGGTGCACCGCGCGCATCGCAGGATCCGGAAACGCCGAACCGGCAGCCTGGCTGTAAATCTTGTCGCGCGAATTGATCGCAAACTTCTCGTCAAAGACCCCAGTGTTGCGCGGATCAATCGTCCGTGCCGTCAGCACTTCGCGCGCAATGTCGCCGCTACCCTCGGCGACCATGTGCCCGGCGTACGCAAGCGCGTCTGCGCCTTTCCTGCCGAGTTCCGAAAACACAATCCCGGCATCGGCTCCGTACGTATCAGCCACGGCTCCGAGCATAGCCGCTGCCGAGTCGGTGTCCCCGTGCTCGAGCACGTCTTTGAACTGCGCCGCCTGCGCCTTCGTGAACGGCGAGAACTTCTGGCCGTACACCTGCTCCATCTCGTCGGTCGCGGCCTTGGTCGTCTGCAGCCAGCCGCGCAGCGCTTGCGGGTTGGCAAAGTCGGGCTGTCCCGGATCGTTCACCACGCCCACCCCGTGCGCGAGCGCGAAAGCGGTGGGATCATCCCTCAGGCCATCGCGCAGCGTGCCGAGTGCTTTCTCGGCCGCCTGCTTGTGCACTGCAGTGATCAACGTCGTCGGCGGCTGCGCTGCCACCGCTGCAACCGCCGCTTCCGCGTTGACCACTGGCATCCGCGTGATCACCGCCGTCACGTCGTGCCCGTCGCGCGCCATGATCAGCCCCTCGAGCTTGTCCGGCGGTACCGGCACCTTGCCAGAGATCATATCGTCGAAGAGCTGCTCGCCCTGCTCGCCAACGTCGACGCCGGCTTTGTACAGCGTCGACAGCCGCTCGGCGTGATCGCCGTTGCCCTTCACAATCGCGTCGCGCTGACGCTGCGCGAGCATGAACTGGCGTGTCTGCCGGTTGATGCCACTCTCCATGCGCCGGCCCAGCTTGTCGATCTGATCGACGCGCAGCTCGGGCGGTGCACCGCCGCCGCGGAAGTGATCCAGGTACGCCTGGCCGTGTCCGGCCTTCAGTGCGTCTTCGAAGTCGGCCTGCACCACTTCGCCCATTGTCTCTTCGTGCAGGTTGGCGCGCGCCTGGTCGACCTGCTCGGGCAGCATGCGGTTGGCTGCAACTTCGCCGTGCCAGAACGTCTCGAACTTGCCGAACGTGGCCTGCTGCCCCTCGGCGTTGCCCTCGCGGGAGAAGCGCTTCGCATCCTCGAGCAGCTCGCTCTGAAATCCCGTGCGCACCTTCTCCTGCATCACCTGCTGGTTCTGCTCGAACGTCGCGCGCACCCCGGAGATCGCAGCGTCGCGCCGCATCGAGATCTCGCCGCCCACCAGGCCGCGCACCTCCGGATTGACCTTGCTCGAGATCTCCTGCGCGCGCTGGTCGAATTCCTGCGCGAACGCATCGGGATCGGCGGGATGCTTGGCCGCCAGCTCCGACGTCATGTTGCGCACTTCGGAGTGCAGCTGCTGCACGTAGGCTTCCTGCTGCGCGCTGGCAAAGGCGAGCTGATCGCGGCCGCCGCCGGCGATCGGATCGAGGTTGCCCGCCAGACCAGACTCGCGCCCGGCCCGATCTGCCTGCGCAACACCGAGGCGCGCCTGCCTCTCCATCACCGGCGCGCTGAACGCGCGCAGCGCGCGAGAGAGCTGCTCGGCTTCACTGCCCATGCCAGAGCCGGGATCAATCATCGGCGCTGGCGCTATCGGCTGACGTTCAAAGCGGATCGCAGGCATTCTTCATCACCTCATGGTTGCGTAATCTGCGTACGCACCGAGCACACCAGCGCCGCCGCCTATCGCGCCGGCGCCAATTGATCTGCGCGCCTTCATCAGCAGGCCGTAGCGCGCGAGCTGGGAGCGCCCGGCATCGGCGCCGCTTTCGATCTGTCCCTGCAGGTACGAGTCCGACAGCACGCGGCCGGCAGAGCCGCCGCCTGCGACCACGCCGCGGCTGGCAGAGTCGGCCACCGAGTTGTTGCCCGTGATGCGTAGCTGGCGCTGTCGCAAGGATTCACGGCTGGCGAAGGCAAGACCTTCCTCTTTCGCAGCCTGCTTGAGCGTGGCCGACTGCTCCATGCCCGAGTACACGTTGGCACCCAGGCTGGCTGCAGCACTGGCGCCCGTAAGCGCCTGCGCCGTCGTGATGCCCAGGCCGGCAGCCGCGCCGCCGTATCCAGCGGCTGCCGCAGCAGCGCCAGCGCCCAGGCCCGCGGTTGAAATGGCCGAGCCGCCCGCAATGCCGCCGGCGCCGATCGCACCCGACAGCACCGCGGCAGATGCGCCAGAAGCCGCAGCAGCAGTGCCAGCGGCTGCCGCAGCGCCCGCGGCCACCGTCGAGCCCGCGGCAGCAGCAGCGCCGCCAGCAGCCGCTGCCGAGGAAGCAGCAGCAGTTGCCGCAGCGGTTCCGGCCGCAGCAGCGGTAGTAGCAATCATCCTGCACCTCCGTACGCGATCCACGGCTCGATCGACCGCACCGTCATGGGACCCGGCCGACTCTGCGTAATGGTGATGTTCTTGCGGCGACCCCAGCCGCGACAGCGGAAGCGATACAGACCATCCAGAGCCGGCGGTGGCTCATCGAGCGCCCTGTCGCCGAACGTTCTGTCAGCGATCGCAAAGCCGTTGACTTCAACGCCCGCGCTCTGCTGCAGGTCCAGTATGCCGCCGAGCAGCCGCTGCACCTGCGCACCCGTGCCGCCATCGGCCAGTGCAAACTGCGCGGGCATCGGCACCAGCGTTGCCGTGTACGGCAGACCCACGAGCAGCTCGTCGAACGTCTCGTTGGTAACCACCGCGCCGTCGGTTACCACGGCAACGCCCACATCCTGTCCGTCGCCGCATACCCGCACCGTCTTGCCCTCGAGGTGATCCAGTCCCGTCCACGTCGTTGCCGGACCGGTCAGCACTACGGCGCAGTCGACGAAGATGTCGTCGACGTACTCGACAGTCGGATTCCACAGGCGCTCGAGGAAGTAGCGCGCTACTCCGTTGATGGTTCGCATCACGCCCAGGTACAGCCAGTCGCCGGCGCTGGCGGCAGTGAAGATCTGCCCGTCCGTGCTCCACGGCGTCCAGCCGCTCACTCCCTGCTCAGCATTGCGCGAGAGCACGGCTGCCGTGCCATCGGCGTTGACGACGATCGCGTAGTCGCCCTTGACAACCCGATGCACCGCCGTCGCCACCGGCGTCTTGATCAGGTCGGAGCTGAACGCGGAAATGTCGGGCGCGACGTACTTGTCGGCTTCGAAGCTGTAGGCCAGCTCGCGGATCGCCCCGCCGCGCACGTCCGGATACAGCACCGAGCCGCCGATGCGCACCGGGCGCACATTAGCACTGCCGTACGCGTTCTGGTCGCGCAGGCTGACGCTGTCGGGCGTCACCGTGCCCGCCTGCCCGTCGAACTGCACGAACGGCCCAGACTCGGTCAGAAGCACCAGGCGATCGGTGCCCACCACCTGCACGATCTTCTTGGCGCTGCCGCTCATCGTATCGTTGAGCGCTTCGGCCGCGAACGAATCGCCCTCGTCGAAATTGAACGGGAAGCCGATCTTGCTGCCCCAGCGCGTGGCAGGCCGCGATCTGGATCCGCCGTACACGAGGCGCTGCAGGTGAAACGCCACGCGACGCGGCCACCCGCGCGTGGCTGACCACACCGGCTCCACCCGTTGCCCGCCGGCGACGAACTCGTCGACGGCAATCAGGCCGTTGTCCGAATCGGTAATCGTCCAGGCAAAGTTCGGCCAATCGCGTCCACCCTGATCACCCGTGAATTTGACCAGGTAGCGATCGGCCGAACCGCCCGGCGTGCCGTCCAGATGCGACACGACGATGCCGAGCTGACGATCCGGTCCGGGTATGGGTTGGATGCCGAACACCTGCGCCTGCCTGTCGGCGAATTCCACCCAGCCGATCTGCCGGATCGCATCCGTGATGCGCTGCACGTTCTTGTCGGCGTCCGCGCTGCTGTAGGCGATCTTGTTGGTTTCCGATCCATCCAGCGACAGGCGAAACTTGTCGTCTTCGGCAAAGTCCGTGAACGTCAGGATCTGCTGCTCGTCGGTAGCAACCGGCGAGTACTCGTCGTCGAAGTCGAACCACGGCACGTTCTCATGCTCGGGCGTGGTCAGCACCCAGCCACGACCATTGCTGCCACCACCGCTCATGCTCGAGCTCGCCGGCGCCGGCAGCGTGATCTGATACTCGTCGGGCGCCTTGTAGGTGCCGGCCGAGCCGCCGCCGCTGATCGAATCGGTGGCCGTCATCGCTTGCGCGAACTCGACCCACGCCGCATCGACCGCCGTCAGCGTCTGCGACTTGTTGATCTCGGTTGCCGGCACGTCGCCAACGCCCGCAAGATTCTCGAACGTGACGCGCTGGCCGACACGGAACGAGTGCGAAGGCATTGCCACACGCACGCGCTTTTCGGTGTCGAACGTGGTGACGGGATCTGCGGCCAGGTTGCCGGCGATCAGCGTGATCTGAAATCCCTTGTTGAGCTGCGCCGCCGTCAGGCCCGCTGCAGCGCTCAGACCTGACAGGCCCACGTAGTCGTTGGCCTCGGCGCGGTGGCTGGGCTGGCGCACGCGCGCGATCGCAGATCCGGAAGTGAACGTGAGCGGATCCGCATCGAGCATACCGCGCACCAGGCGCCGCGGCTCGACGTCCTCGTGCGTGAGCATCGTCGTGTCGAGCTCGCTGTCCCATCCCATGTCCAGCAGAGCATCGGCATCCCACGGCGTGGTCAGGTCCGTGATCTTGGCGCCGTCGAAGATCACCCACAGAGTATTCGGCAGCAGCAGGAACAGGTACTCCTGGCCGCGCGAGAACTTGAACTCGACGGCAACGAACGCCGCCGGCGCCTCTTCGCACTTGTAGGTGCCGGGCCGGCGGCGCGCGCCGCCTTGCGCCAGCAGATAGCAATTGTCGCCGCGGCGCAGTCCCGCCTTGTACTGCTCCAGATCGTCGGACGAGAGCAAAGCCTCATCCAGCACGCCGGCGTTGAAGCGGTTCTGTTTGGGACGCGCTCGCATCGCCTACCGGTACCGCAACGGCGTGCGCGCGCTGTACTGCCCGGAGCGGATGGCGAACACGCCCGCGTCGCCGTTGATTCGGCGCGCAGGGTTGGCCTGGTAGTCGTGTACGCGCGCGTCGGCCATCGCACTGTCGCCGCGCTTGGTGAACAGCACCGCCGCGTTCTGGTCGTGCTGAATCGCCATCGCCAGACGCGAGGCGAGCACCAGCGCGATCGCATCGAGAAAGTACGCCGGCCAGTGCGCCTCCGGAGCGCGCCGCGTGTAGAAGAGTTTGAGCGGCGTGCCGTCGTAGCCGATCTTGTCGTCGATCACTTCCCAGCGATCCTCCGTCAGCGAGGTGCGGCGCACCACGAGGCAGTCGTTGGGCAGCTGGTAGGTATAGCTCCACTCCTCGAGCGCCGGGCTCACAAGCGGCGAAAGGCTGCGGTACCCCTTGGCAAAGCCCCACTCGAACTTGGCCAGCTCCGAGCAGACGGTGGTCTCGTAAACGTCGTGGCAGAACTGCGCGATCTCCGAATCCGGCGACTGCACGCTGGTGATGCGATCTTCGCCGAGCTGCGTCAGCGCCAGATTGCAGACGTCTACAGCGGTGAAGACTGGGCGGGTTGTGACTACGACATCGGGCATCGATCGCACCTGTCGTGCGGCCG
>Ga0334722_10006538_pt1 | contig 11487 bp, 5 predicted proteins | sample C3_bottom_MG_FD_207210 | JGI IMG/M metagenome (GOLD analysis project Ga0334722, IMG submission 207210) | Sediment microbial communities from Yellowstone Lake, YNP, Wyoming, USA - C3_bottom | ecosystem: Environmental > Aquatic > Freshwater > Lake > Sediment | place: USA: Wyoming | collected...
GGGCCGCCGAGATACGATCGCGACGCTGAGCCACAATTACGACCTCTAGCCAAGGAGTATCGCGTATGCGCCGAATATGGTCGCGCCGCACGGTTGTTGCCGCCGTTCTCGCCGGGGTCGCGTTGCTTGGACTGGGCCTCCAGCCCTCCGCCCAGACGCCGCCGGCCGCAGCCGGATACCCGGATTCGCTGTTCGCGTCGCTCAAGTGGCGAAGCATTGGACCGAACCGTGGCGGGCGGTCGATCGCGGTGGCTGGGAGTTCGTCGCGTCCACTCGAGTATTACTTCGGCGCGACCGGCGGGGGCGTCTGGAAGACGTCCGACGGAGGGACGAGCTGGAAGCCGGTCGCCGACAAGTTCCTCAAGACCTCGTCGGTTGGCGCGCTGGCGGTTGCCGAATCGAATCCCGATGTGGTGTACGCCGGGATGGGCGAGACCGAGCTGCGCGGCAACATCATCCAGGGAGACGGCGTCTACAAATCGACTGACGGGGGCAAGACCTGGGCCTCGGTCGGACTCAAGGACACGCAGGCGATCTCGCGGATTCGCGTCCACCCGAAGAATCCTGACCTGGTGTACGTCGCCGCCCTCGGCAAGCCGTACGCGCCCGGAGGGGAGCGTGGCGTGTTCCGATCGAAGGACGGTGGTAAGACCTGGGAGCGGATTCTGTTCCACGACCCGAAGTCCGGCGCGGTCGATCTGTCGATGGATCCGAACAACCCCGACATCCTTTATGCGGCGTTGTGGGAAGTGTTTCGCACGCCCCACTCGTTGTCGAGCGGCGGCGCCGGCAGCGGGTTGCTCAAGTCGGTTGACGGCGGGACGACGTGGACGGAGCTGACGAAAAACCCGGGTCTGCCCATCGGTATCTGGGGCAAGGTCGGTATTGCCGTGTCGCCAGCTGACGGCAAACGGCTCTACGCGATCATCGAAAATGAGAACGGCGGCGTGTTCCTGTCCGACGATGCGGGTGCGACGTGGAAGCAGGTCAACAACGAACGACGCCTCCGCCAGCGAGCGTTTTACTACTCGCGAATCTACGCAGACCCTAAAGAGCGCGACACGATGTACGTGCTGAACACCGGCCTCTATCGTTCGACCGATGCCGGCAAAACGTACAAGTCGATCCGGGTTCCGCATGGCGACAACCACGACCTATGGATTGCGCTAAACGATGCGAAGCGGATGATCAATTCGAACGATGGTGGAGCCAACGTCTCGGTCAACGGTGGTGAGAGCTGGACACCGCAGACGTACCCAACCGCGCAGTTCTACAGCGCGTTCGTCACCGCGCACGTGCCGTATCACGTCTGCGGCGCGCAGCAGGACAACAGCACGGCCTGCGTCGACAGCACGGGCAATGGCAGCGAGCTGTACGACGTCGGCGGCGGTGAGAGCGGCTATATTGCGCCGGATCCGCGCAACCCGGACGTGTTCTATGCCGGCAGCTACGGCGGGGAACTGACACGATACGACAGGATTTCCGGCCAGACGCGCGCCGTCAATGTGTGGCCGGACAATCCGATGGGCTATTCGGCCAGTGATATCAAGGAACGGTTCCAGTGGACGTATCCCATCGTGTTCTCACCGGCCGATCCGAAGGTGCTTTTCGTGGGCTCCCAGCACGTCTGGAAGACGACGAACGACGGGCAGAGCTGGGAACGCATCAGCCCCGATCTGACGCGCCACGATCCGTCGACGATGGGGCCCTCGGGCGGGCCGATCACCCTCGACCAGACCGGCGTCGAGACGTATGCAACGGTCTTCACCATCGCGCCGTCCCGCCACGATGTCAACCTCATCTGGGCAGGCTCCGACGATGGATATGTCCAGGTGACGCAGGACGGCGGCAAGACGTGGAACAACGTGACGCCGACTGGACTGCCTGCGTTTGCGCGGGTCAGTCTGATCGAGGCATCGCCCCATAAGCCAGGGACGGCCTACGTTGCAGCCAATCGATATCAGCGTGATGACCGGGCGCCGTATGTCTATCGAACCGACGACTTCGGCAAGACGTGGGTCAAGATTGTCGCAGGCATTCCCGGTGACGACTTCGCCCGCAGTATCCGTGAGGACATCAGGAAGCCAGGCCTGTTGTACCTCGGCACCGAACACGGCATCTATGTCTCGTTCGACAATGGCGCGAGCTGGCAGTCGCTCCGCCTCGATCTACCGGTGACGCCGGTTCACGGCATCGTCTCGACCGAGAACGACGTGGTCATTGGCACGCACGGGCGATCATTCTACATCCTCGACAACGCGGCGATTCTGCGCCAGTTCAAGCCGGAGATCGCGGGAGCCACGGTGCACTTGTTCGAACCACCGAAGGCGATTCGGGGGATCAGCCGCGGCGTCTCGATTGACTACATGCTGAAGACCGCCTCGGACAAGGTCACGATTGAGATCCTGGATGCTCAGGGCGCAGTGGTCAACACGTATGACGGGACATCCGAAAAGGACGCTGCGAAGACGGACGCGGCGCCGGCCGCTGAGGAGGAGGGGCCGCGTCGACAAGCCCCGCGTGTCGCCACCAAAGCTGGCATGAACCGTTTCGTGTGGGACATGCGGTATGCGAACGCCAAGGACTTTCCGGGTTTGATCATGTGGGCCGGAAGTACGCGAGGTCCACTCGCGCTTCCTGGCAAGTATCAAGTGCGTCTGACCGCCGGCAGCGAAACCAAGACGGCGGGATTCAGTCTCGACGGGAATCCGAATCTGGTTGGCATCACCGCAGCTGGCCTCCAGGAGCAGTTCGATCTGGCGCTCCAGATTCGCGACAAGGTGACGCAGGCCAACGAGGCCGTCATTCGCATCAGGGATCTCAAGAAGCAGGTCGCCGATCGCGTCGCGGCTGTCCGGAGCAAGGAAAAGGGCAAGCAGTCGTCGAATACCGTCCTCACGGGCGAAGCCCTCACGCTCAAGCTCACGATGGTCGAAGGCGAGATCTACCAATATCGAAACCAGAGCAGCCAGGATCCCTTGAATTATCCGATCAAGTTGAACAACAAGCTCGCGGCGCTGCAGGGCGTCGTCGAAAGCGGCGACGGCAGGCCGACCGCGCAGTCGTTCGAAGTGTACAGAGAACTATCAACGGCTCTGGCCGGCCAGCTCGCGAAGCTGGCGGCGATCGTCAAGATGGACATTGCCGCCTTCAACAAGGACTTGCAGCAGAGGAAGCTGGAGGCTATCAAGTAGGAAGTTACACGTGCGGCAGTGGGTGCTCGGCCAGCAGCTTGTCGAGCCACAAGCTGGCGAGCTTCTCCTGCACGGTGTTCTGCCTGAGGCGGCCCTGCAGGTTCGGGAAGTCTACCCGATCCATCTGCTGGTCCTGATTGAAGCACGTGAAGACAATGGTCTCCTGGCCGGTCTTTGGATCGACCTGGCGCTGCAGGCACTGCGCGCACACTTCCTTCATCATGCACTGCATCGGCGAGTTGATGCTCGCGATCGCGATGTGGTTCTCCTTGAGGTACGCATCAAGCACCGTGAGGCGGGCGGCCTTGACCGCGGCCATCATGCGATCCGATCCGATCGCGATGATGCGATCGACCGACGGCATCGGGATGAGGGCCTGCCCCAATTCCCCTTTGGCGTACGCCACCATCGCCTGAACGATGTTGCCTCGGAAGTGGGCGTCCTGAGGCCGGCTCGGTTCGATCGGACAGCCGGAGTCGGTGGTCCAGATCAGTTGATCCGCCGACGCCTCGACGTCCTCGCGCTTGAAGAGATCCTCGCCGCGCTTGTAGCCCGCGAAATAGAGGACGCGATTGCCCTTCGCGCGCATCGCCTTGCCGATGGAGAACAGGACCGCATTGCCAAGCCCTCCGCCCGCCAGCAGCACATCCTCGCCGTGCGGAATCTCGGTCGGCGAGCCGGTCGGCCCCATGACGAGGACGGGATCGCCAGGCTTCAGGTAGGCACACAAACGGCTGGACACGCCCATCTCGAGCGCGATCATGGACAGGAGTCCTTCTTCCCTGTTGACCGCGGCTCCCGTCAGGGCGAGGCCTTCCATCAGCATGCGCGGCGCCTCCGGTCCAGCGCCCAGCGCTGGCGAGAGCGTTTCGAAGTTCTGCAGCCTGAAGAACTGGCCGGGCTCGAAGCGACGCGCGGCCGCCGGCGCCTTGACGACGACATCCACGATGTTTGGTGTCAGGCGCGTGATCGAGACGACGCGGGCGAGGAACTGTTCATCCAGGTTTGCGCCGAACGTTCGCCAGGCGGCGTCGCGCGCACGCTGGGTGTCGGCGCCGACACTCAAGGAGTCGTCTTCGAAGAGCCGCACGATCTGGGGGAAGCCATCCCGCGCAGACGCCATCGCCTTGACGACATTGCCGGCATACTTGGGGTGATTGTCGCCGTAGTATGTGACGAACCGGCCGTCGTGATCGTGTGAAGTGAAGAAGCCATCTCGCGCAGGCACGAGCCGAAAGCGACCGTCGTCGCCGCGCTCGATATCGTGAGACTTGAAGAACCGCTTCTTGTCATCGAGTGCGAAAGTGCCCGGGTGTTCGCGCTCCGAGATCGTATTCGGCGTGGTGCCAGCGGCGACGAACACCGAGCGGGCCGGCAGCGTCATCACCGTGTCGCCTGTGCGCCACGTGCCGTTGTCGTTGACCTGCTCGCGGAAGCGAATCGATGCCACGTGACCGAATTCGTCTGGCAGCGCTTCTTCCGGGTTCATCCGTTCCACGAAACGAATACCCTCCTCGAGCGACTTCGTGATTTCCTCGTGGTTCAACCTGTAGGCGGGGGAGTCCACCATCCCCTTGCGGTAGGCCAGCGAGACGCCGCCCCACTGCTGCATGAGGGGCACGAAGTTCGGCCGTTCGCCGATGGCTCGAGCCCGCTCGCGTTCGGCGCGGACCGCACGACCGTGGGCAAGGAACTCGTCGAGTTCCTGCAGTTCCTCCGTGTCGTAAACACTGCGCACGCCGTCTTCGCCGAGCGTGGCGCTCAACGCCTCATACCGGTCGAGCGTCTTCTCGACCTGCTGCGGATAGAACGCCATGACCTCAGTGGCCGTGTCGATGGCCGTCAGACCGCCGCCAATGACCACGCAGGGCATCCGGACCTGCAGATTGGCAAGTGCCTGCCGCTTGAATGCGCCCGTCAACTGGAGCGCCATCAGGAAGTCGCTCGCCTGGCGGATCCCGCGCAGCAGATTGTTCTTCATGTCAGAGATCGTCGGGCGGCCGGCGCCCGCGGCGATCGCAATGTGGTCGAAACCCAGATCCCACGCCTCGCCAATCGGGAGCGTTCCGCCGAATCGGATGCCGCCGTACATCTTCAGCAGCGGCCGCCGCGCCAGCGTCAGGTGGAGCAGCGTCAGAAAGTTCTTGTCCCAGCGGACGGTAATGCCATATTCGGATACGCCCCCGAATCCTTCGAGCGGCCGTTCGTCGAGCGGACTGTAAATAGCGCTCCAGTCGCGCACCGGCTGCGGCGGGACCGTGTCCGTGCCCGTGATCGCCTCGGGCAGCGGCTCGATTTTCAAGCCGTCAAGGCCGACCACTCCGAATCCTTCATTGATGAGATAGTGAGCCAGCGTGTAGCCGGCCGGGCCGAGCCCGACCACGAGCACGTTGCGGCCGTTGTACAGAAGCGGGTAGGGACGCCGGACATTGAGCGGATTCCAACGAGTGAGCAAACCGTAGATTTCAACGCCCCATGAAATCCGGAGCACGTCAGTGAGGACGCCCGATTCGATCTGCGGAATGTTGACCGGGTCCTGTTTCTGGTAGATGCACGCCTTCATGCAATCGTTGCAGATGCGATGGCCGGTCCCCGGGCACATGGGATTGTCGAGTGCCACCAGCGCCAGAGCGCCCAGCGCATCACCGCGTTTGCGCAATAGATGCATTTCCGAGATCTTCTCGTCAAGCGGACAGCCCTCCAGCGGAATCCCCAGCGGATTGGTCGTGGTCGTGCCGTCTTTGCTCAACAGCCCCTTCGAGCACGAATCCTTGTCGCGCTCGTGGCACAGGATGCAGTAGTGAATTTCGCCCAGCGTCTCGCGCCCGGTCATGCGGGGATCGGTCAGCGTGAACCCGTCGCGGCGCCGCAAGTGCGAGGCAGGTCCCGTCAGATCGGACGGCAACTCCGAATCATGACTTTCGACCCGGACCAGCCTGAAATAGTCCACCGCTTCCGGGAGGCGGAAGATCACCCACGACTTGTGGGTCTCGTCATGGAGATGCGCCGCGCACCAACGCTTCATGGCGTCAATCGACTCGGCGACCGAAGCCTGTTGCGCCGGATCAGCCGATTGGGCCGCCGCAGCTTCGCGATCGAGCAGCAGACAACCGGCGGCTGCCAGTGCCAGTTCTCCGTCATTGGGAAACTGTCCGCCGACCAGGCGCGCCACCACCCGCTCGTCGTCCACGCTGGCCTGAGGGGGCGTGCCTCCCTTCAACTGCGGAACGACTCGGCGGCGGACGAAGTCGGCCTTGAACCGGAAGATCGGTTGCTGAGATCGGGTCGCCTCGGCCAACGCTTCGAGTTCCGCTTCAACGCGGAACAACCGCCCGACGAACCGGCTGACATACGGCGCCATCCGCACGAGCAGCAGCGAGACCTCGGTGGCGGGTCGCGCCAGGTGCGGATCGGTCCGATAGGTGTCCCACTCCCGCCAGAGCTCGGGGTCCGCGGTCTCAACCTCACGTGCGAACACGTTGTGGAGTTCGCGTAGTCGAGCGGGATCGTGGAGGTCGGCATAGCTGAACCCTGGTATGCCGAGGTCCAGCACGGGCGCGAGAAGCGTCTGGCACATATCCTAACAACGTACTATAATCGCCCCTCGATCTGGTCGGATGTCATCTCGATGCTGGAATCGCGCACATATCTCATCGTCGGCCGCGTCCAGGGGGTCGGATTCCGCTGGTTCACGTACGAAGCCGCGCGGCGCGAGGGACTGACGGGCGTGGTCAGCAACAGGCCGGATGGCACGGTCGAGGTCTCCGTGGAGGGGGATCGCGCGGCGCTCGATCGTTTCGATGGCGCGATTCGGCGCGGCCCTGCTGGCGCGCGCGTCGACGCGGTCGATCTCGAGATTGGTCCGGCAAGCAGACAGTATTCAGACTTCAACATCAAGGGATAAGAGAACCATGGCATCTAGCACCACTCTGGGCCCCGAATTCCTGAAGGCCGGCATCCGCCACGTGCCGGATTTTCCGAAGCCGGGCATCCTGTTCTACGACATCACCACGCTGCTCCGCGATCCAGTGGGATTCAAGGCCGTGATCGATCAGTTGGCGGCACCATTCGAGGGAGCGGGGATTGATCTCGTCGTCGGCATCGAGAGCCGGGGATTCATCCTTGGCGGAGCGGTCGCCGACCGACTGGGAGCGGGCTTTTGCCCGATTCGAAAACCCGGCAAGTTGCCGGCCAAGACGATTCGCGAGTCGTTCCAGCTCGAATACGGCTCCGACTCCCTTGAACTCCATCAGGACGCCGTGACGCCCGGACAGCGGGTGCTGGTGGTTGACGACGTTCTGGCGACCGGAGGCACTGCGCGCGCGGCTTCGTCGTTGGTGCGGCAGCTTGGCGGCACGCTCCACGCACTGTCGTTCTTGATTGAGTTGACCTTCCTGAAGGGACGCGACCAGCTCGGCGGCCAGCGCGTCGAGAGCGTCCTCCAGTACTGAGCGACGGACCATTCCCGGACTGGATTGTCTCGACACTCTCGTAGGGAAAACCACTCCGGGAGTGGTTTTCCGACAGGCAGCATCACGCCACGTGCCTCCAGGTCACGAAACGACGACTCCAACGCCAGAGTCTAATGTCCGATCGCACTCGGTTCGATACAACACGTGGAATGCGAACACGTGTCATCGCCGTCGTCTCCGTGTGCGTAGTCGCGATGGTGCTGGCCGGCAGCTGGTTCTCTCCGGCCGCGGCCGATGCCAGGCGCTATCGCGCATGCGTCTTTGTCGATCGTAATCGGCCGTCTGAGGCCGTTATCGTCGACGACCTGCGCGTCAACGAAACCATCATGGACGAACGTGGCGTCCAGTATCTCTGGGTCCATGGTCCGGCCGGCAGCGTCCAGCTCGCGTTCGACTTGATTCGACAGATCGAGGTCGTCAAGTGGATGGGCAAGGATCCCAGCAGAGACGACTTTACACGCTATAGCGTGAAGGTGACGGGCGCCGACGAGCATATGACCTACTTCGGGACGATGGACGTCCGCGTGATGCGCGGTCTGGTTGGAAAGGCGCCGTGGTACTACTTTCCAGTCACGCAACGCGATCGTGGATTGAATCTGATGCGGGTCACCATTGGCCCGGAGTGCTACAACCCCACGCTCCCCCTGGAAGAGGCGAAGCCAGTGGAGACGCTCGAGGTTGTCACGGCCAAGCCCGTTCAGGCATTGCCACCGCCGCCGAGCCAGGAACTGAATGCGGATGCTCTGGGAGACATCTACTTCGACTACGACAAGTGGGGCCTCAGGCCTGCCAGTCGGGACCAGTTGGCCCAGACGGCGGAGTGGATGCGCCGGTGGCCGAACGCCCGACTTCGAATCGAGGGCCAGGCCGATCCGCGTGGTACTAATGAGTACAACTTTCCGCTCGGGCTCCATCGCGCGAACGCCGCCCGCGACTATCTGATCATCCTGGGGGTGCCGCCGGAGCGCCTGGAGACGATCACGATGGGCAAAGTCAATCTGGTGTGCACGGAGTCAACCGAGGAGTGCTGGCAGCGAAACCGGCGAGCGCATTTCGTCGTGATTTCGAAGTAATCGCTCCAGCGGGAGCCGATTTGTGAGATGGGCCGATTGTCCGGGTGAGCCGGGCGGTCGGCCCTTCTTGTCATCTTCAGTGGTGTGAGAACGGCTGCCCGCCCCCCCCCGCCTCAAGTCGACTCATCCGACAAAGTCGACTCATTCGATTGACATCGACGGTGAGAAAGTCCAAACTCCTCCCGATTATTCGGTGAGGCGCTCGGAGGCTACCGGTGCCCCCAATCGGCGCTTGATGCCTGCCAGGCCCCCCTCTCCTGCTACCCGCTCCAGGGTTTCGTGACGCTGAGCGACACTGTCGTGCTCGCTGGTTCGATCGCGTGTGCCGTGGCCGGCGCCTCTCCAGACCGCTGGTTCGCCAGGCCACTTCAAGCGTGAGGATTCCGATGAGATACGTGCACGTCGCAGCCTCCATTGCGCTGTTGTGTTGCAGCATGCGGCCTGCCGCCGCGCAGCCCCACCCAAGGCCGTTCGAGGCAGGCTACTTCCCAGGTTTGCAGGCCCAGCAGGTCGTAGCGACGCTCTCCGGCGTGGAGGTCATCGCCGATCCGAACGTCCTGACGTTCTACGCCCCGATGGACTGCTGCCTCGCGCGCACGCTCCTCTTGCACAACACGAACAGCGTTCGGGTCCGCGCGTCATTTGAACCCAGCTTGCCCAATATGCCCAACTACCAGCCAATGGGATTCATCAATCATCCCCAGCCGGGCTGGCTGTATCTGGAGCCGGGAGACACCCAGGCCATTCGCCTCATGTATCAGATAGACACGTCCGCCCAATTCTGGACGGCCGGCAGCGATATTTCTTCGCAGTTCTCGGTGCACTTCCTGATTCAGGCCCAGGGCAGCGCAGACCTTCTGCCGTTCGACGTGACGCTGCCAGCCGACACCATCCACGTCGTCGGTGCCGCCGGGCCAAGTTTCGTCGATCCTGCGGCGAACGCGACCATCTCGGGTCGACTGATTGACAGGGCAGGCGTCCCGGTCAAGGGCAATGGTGGCGAAGTGGTGATTCGCAGCGGTCGGGCAACTCTGGCTGGGAACACAGATTCCAATGGCGGGTTCTCAATCGGGGCGTACGCCTTCAAGCGCACTGGCACGACGAACTGGAGCGAATTCACGGTGAATGGCCATGTGTCAGGCGGCGGGTCAGACCCGGGCCGGGTGGTCACACCAAGAACGGGGCAGACGGTGTCTGTTGACGTGTCCATACCCTCGAAGTCCACGGCCACCTATCAGATTGCCAAGACGCTCGATCTCGATCTCGATGCCGAAGCATGGGCGGCGTCGAGCGACGGAAGCCTGTTTGCGGTCGTGCCGTTTCACACCGGCCTGTCGTTTGCGCAGATCGCGCCGCTGGCGTATCTAACCGTCTTCAACGGTTCGGGTGACTTGTTGTGGCGTTATCCCCTCGGCGGCGAGACCCCGACGGTGGATGTGTCGAGCAACGGTGGGATGATTGCGACCACAAGGCACGACGTGTCGATTTCCTCGTCGGAGTTCTTTGGTGGAACGGCGATTGTGCTAGACCAGACCGGCCATCTCATCATGGAGTTCGCGCCACCGGTGATGCAACAGTGGTGGGGTGAATTCCGCGAGCCGTTCGTGAGCGTCAGGCTCTCGCAGGACAGGCGGTTCCTGGCGGCCGCGGATCGAACCGGAGGCCTGTGGGTTGTGGAGGTGCCGTCTGGCCGCGTCGTCTGGAGCGCCTTCGTCGGCGGGCAGGTGCGGCTACTGCGCTTCGACGACCAGGACCAGCGACTGCTCGTGAGCAGCGGCGACGACTACCTGCGTGCATTCGATCTGCAAGGCAACCTGCTGTGGAAGACCTACGTCGATGCCTGGCTGACCGACATGGACGTATCGGCGCACTACGTGTTGACGACGAGCAAGGCCGGGCGGGGCGCAATGCACCTGATCAACAAGGTGACGGGCGCAACGATCTGGTCCTACCCGACCGAGGAGCGCGGCGCGGGCGTGCGCATTGCTCCCGATGAAAGTTATGTCTGGTACGGGACGGAGATCGGAAGTGCGACCAACCCACTCCGCAGCACCGCCTTCGACATCAACGGTACGCCGCGATTCGATAATGACATGGTGGCGCTCGGCGCGAGCCTGACCCGGGACAGCCAGTACCTGGCGATTTCAACCGGCACCGGTGTGGCCTTGCTCGACCGTAGTGGACACCGCCTGTGGCAGCAGGAATTCATCTCCATGGTCCCGTCCATGGGGATGAATCATCTCGTCTGGATCTCGCCAGACGCGAGCCGGATCATCTTGAGCATTGGCCAGTCGGAGGATCCCTTCAAGAGCAGGGTGTACGTGCTCACTGGAACGCTCTCGCTGGCGCCCTCCATCACCACGCAGCCATCGAACCAGAAGATATGGCAGGGTGCAAACGGAACATTTGCCGTGCGGGCAAGCGGGACCTCGACCCTAACGTATCAGTGGCAGGTGTCGACCAACCACGGGGCCAGCTGGAGCAATCTGGCCGACGCGGCGCCCTACAGCGGGACGACGACCGCCACGCTGACGCTGACGATGGCGCCTGCCGATCTCAACGGCTACCAATACCGGGCAGTCGTGACCAACAGCCTCGATCAGGTGACGAGCAGCGCAGCAACGGTGACCGTCAGCCCGTTCGCCGCGGGCGTCCCGCTCGATCAGGCGGTCAGCCTCACGCTCGGGTCTATCTTGATCTCCACGTACAACCCGGTGACCATCACGGCGTTGGAGAGCAACACCAACG
>Ga0334722_10006540_pt1 | contig 11486 bp, 9 predicted proteins | sample C3_bottom_MG_FD_207210 | JGI IMG/M metagenome (GOLD analysis project Ga0334722, IMG submission 207210) | Sediment microbial communities from Yellowstone Lake, YNP, Wyoming, USA - C3_bottom | ecosystem: Environmental > Aquatic > Freshwater > Lake > Sediment | place: USA: Wyoming | collected...
ACGTAATCGGTCCGTGTTCCCTGGGCAGAAACACGTCGGGGGGTGCATCCGTTCGACGCACCCCCCGAAGATGACTACCGTCTGGGCCCGCGGCCGCGTGGCGGGCCGCCGGGCCTGCCGCCGCGATCGCGCGGGGGACCGCTCGGGCGCGAATGCCCGTCCGGATGCCCCTCGGCCGGCGGGGCACCGGCCTCGCCGCCTTCGGCGCCGGGTTCGCCCGTCCCGCCGTCGTCCGCGAGCAGCGCCTTCTTGCTCAGCCGGATCTTGCCCGACGGATCGATGCTGATGACCTTGACCAGGAACTGATCGCCTTCCTGCATCTCGTCGCGCACGTTCTGGACGCGATGCCGGGCGATCTCCGAGACGTGGAGCAGGCCGTCGGTGCCGGGCATGATCTCGACGAAGGCGCCGAAATCGGTGATGCGCTGCACCTTGCCCATGTACGTCTTGTCGAGCTCGGCCGTGGCCGTCAGCTCCTGGATGATCGCGATGGCCTTGCGCGCCGACGCGTCGTCGGCCGACGCCACGTTGACGTGACCGTCGTCCTCGACGTCGATCTTGACGCCGGTCCGCTCGATGATGCTGCGGATCATCTTGCCGCCGGGCCCGATGACGTCGCGGATCTTGTCGACCGGGATCTTGATGGTGACGATGCGCGGCGCGATCGTCGAGACCTCGGTGCGCGGGGCCGCGAGGGTCTCCTTCATCTTGTCGAGGATCTCGAGGCGGCCCTTGCGCGCCTGGGCGAGGGCCTGGGTCATGACGGCGGTGGTGACGCCGGTGACCTTGATGTCCATCTGGAGCGCGGTCACGCCTTCCGACGTGCCCGTGACCTTGAAGTCCATGTCGCCGTAGTGGTCCTCGGCGCCCGCGATGTCGGTGAGCACCGCGAACTTGCCCGTCTCCTCGTTCATGACGAGGCCCATGGCAATGCCGGCGACCGGCGCCTTCAACGGGACACCGGCGTCCATCATGGACAGGGTCCCGCCGCAGACGCTCGCCATCGAGGAGGATCCGTTCGACTCGAGGATGTCGGACACCACGCGAATCGTGTACGGGAACTGTTCCTCGGCAGGGAGGACCGGCAGCAGCGCGCGCTCGGCCAGCGCGCCGTGGCCGATTTCCCGGCGCCCCGGGCCGCGCAGGAACGCCACTTCGCCCACCGAGAACGGCGGGAAGTTGTAGTGGAGCATGAACCGCTTGTACGTCTCGCCGTCGACCTTCTCGATCTTCTGCTGGTCGTCGGAGGTGCCGAGGGTCACGGTGACCAGGGCCTGGGTCTCGCCGCGGGTGAACACGGACGAGCCGTGCGTGCGCGGGAGGACGCCGACCTCGGACCAGATCGGACGGATCTCGTCGAAGGCGCGGCCGTCGAGCCGGAGCCCGCGCTCGAGAATCTCGTCGCGCAGGACCTTCTCCTTCAGTTCCTTGAAGATGGACTTGGCCTCGGTCTTGCGCTGGACCTCTTCCTCGGGAATGGAGGCAATCAGATCCGCCAGGACCTGATCGACGGTGCCGTAGCTCTCGAGCTTGCCGCGGATCCGCATCGCTTCGCTGAGCGGGACGTAGATCTTTTCCTCAACCTCGCGATAGAAGTCCGCGCCGGCGGTCTTCGTCGCGACGGTCTTCTTCGGCTTGCCGCAGGCCTTGGCCAGCTCGTTGATGGCGGCCACCTGGAGCTTGATCGCGGCGTGCGCGGCCTCGAGCGCCTGGACGATCACGTCCTCGGTCACTTCCTTCGCGCCGGCCTCGACCATCACGATGCTGTCGGCCGTGCCCGCCACCACGAGGTCGAGCAGGCTGTTCTTGCGCTGCGCGTACGTCGGGTTGATGACGAACGCGCCGTCCACGTAGCCCACGCGGGCGCCGGCCAGCGTCTTCTGGAACGGAATGTCGGAGATCGCGAGCGCCGCCGAGGCCCCCGTGATCGCGATGACATCCGGATCGTAGTTCTGGTCGGCGGACAGCACCATCGCGATGACCTGCGTCTCGTAGTGCCAGCCCGACGGGAAGAGCGGCCGCAGGGGCCGGTCGATCACGCGGCTCGTCAGCACTTCCTTCTCGGCCGGCTTGCCTTCGCGCTTGAAGAAACCGCCGGGGATGCGGCCCGACGCGTACGTGTATTCCTTGTAGTCGACGGTCAGCGGCAGGAAGTCAATCCCCACGCGCTCGTTGGCGGCGGCGCACGCCGTCACCAGGACGACGGTGTCGCCGTAGCGGAGGAACACCGATCCGCCGGCCTGCTTGGCCAGCTTGCCGGTTTCCATCGACAGGGTCGCGGAGCCCAGCGTCAGTTCTTGTTTGTGCATCGTGTAGACCATTACTTCCGGATACCCAGGCGCTGGAGCAGCGTCGTATAGCGGGCGACGTCCTGGCGCTTGACATAGTCGAGCAGGCGTCTCCGCTGGCCGACCAGCATCAGCAGGCCGCGCCGCGAATGGTGGTCCTTGGCGTGGACCTTGAAGTGTTCCGTCAGGTAGTTGATGCGCTCGCTGAGGATCGCAATCTGGACTTCGGGGGACCCGGTGTCGCCTTCGTGGGTTTCGAATGACTTGATCAGGTCGGTCTTGCGTTCTTTCGTCAGTGCCACGTTTCTCTCGCCTCCACGCACGGCCCAGTACGGCGTCCCCTGACGCAGCCCGGCACCGCCGTATCGAATTTTCCTACCCCTGCAAAATAACCATGTTACACCAGCACCACGACGGGATGCAAAACGCCAGCCGGGCCCGCTTCGGCCACCGCCAGCAGGGCTCCGCCGGGCCCCATCAGGCGCAGCCGCCCGGCCTCGGGCCTCGCGTCGCCCGGCCGCACCATCTGGGCCGGCCCGATTCCCCGCCCGTGGGCCACGTAGTCGGCGCCGGTTTCGGTGAGCTCCACCGCCGGCAGCTCCGGCAGCAGCCGATCCAGCGGGATCATGCGCTCCAGCAGCGCCTCCTCCCGCCCCGGAACGGCGTCGAGCGTGACCGCCGCGTCGAGCGTGAACGTCCCGGTCCGCGTCCGCCGGAGCGCCTCCAGGTGCGCGCCCACGCCGAGGCGGACACCGAGGTCGTGGGCCAGCGACCGGACGTAGAACCCCGCCGAGCAGCGGATGGCGATGTCGAGACCGTCGCCGTCAAAGTGCCGGATTTCCACCCGCGTCAACTCGACGGCTGCGGGCTCGAGCTGGACCGGCAGGCCCTGCCTGGCCCGCTCGTAGGCCCGGGTGCCGGCCGACATCTTGGCCGAGTACTGCGGCGGCATCTGCATCAGCGGTCCTACCCAGCCCTCGAGCACGGCGCGGATGGCGTCGAGCGTCGGCCGTGGCGCGCCGGGCGGCGCCTCGAACGTCACGGCGCCCGTCAGGTCGTACGAATCGGTCGCGCGGCCGAGCCGGACCCGCGCCTCGTAGTCCTTGTCGTCGGCGCCCAGGAACTGCGCCAGGCGCGTGGCGCGCCCCACGACCAGCGCCATCACGCCGGTGGCGAACGGGTCCAGCGTGCCCGTGTGGCCGACCTTGATGTCGCGGAGTGCGCGGCGGACCACCGCCACGACGTCGTGGGACGACACGCCTGGAGGCTTGTCGAGGACCAGGATGCCGCCCCGGTGGGACGAGGGGGGCGCGTCCTTCGTCCGGCGTGGCCGGGGCATCAGGCGCCGGCCGCGCCGCCAGCGGCCTCGGCGGCGAGAATCGGCAGGAGGCGGCCGAGGATGGCCTCGCGCGCCGCGCTCATCGGGCCGGGGACGGTGCAGCCTGACGCATTGAGATGGCCGCCGCCGCCGAAGCCGCGCGCCACGGCGCCGACATCGAGGCTGCCCTTCGACCGGAGGCTGACGCGGTAGTTGCCGTTCTCCGTGGCCTTGAAGAAGAGCGCGACCTGGACCGACTTGATGCTGAGCGGGATGTTGATGATCCCCTCGGTGTCGTCTGCCGCCGCGCCGGTCGCCGCGAGCGTGGCGGCCGTCAGTTCGAGCAGCGCGATGCGGCCGTCGGCCTCGACGTCCAGCGTCTGCAGCACGGCGCCCTGCAGGCGCACGCGGCTCACCGAGTTGCTGTCGTACAGGCGGCGCGCCGTCAGCACGGGGTCGGCCCCTGCGGCGACCAGCCTGCCGGAGATGGCGAACGTCCGCGGCGACGTCCCGGGATGGCGGAACGACCCGGTGTCGGTGACGATGGCGACATAGAGGAGGGTGGCCATCTCGGCCGTCATCGGCGCGCCGAGCGCCTCGATGATCTCGAACACCATCTCGCCGACCGCCGCGTACGACGGGTCGAACCAGTGCACGTGGCCGTAGCCGTTGTTGCCCTGGTGATGATCGACGTTGACGACTTCGCAATGATCGAGGCCGGACAGCCCCGTCCGATCCAGGTCGCCGCACTCGAGCACGACGACGGCCTCGGTGTCAGCGGGCACCGCAGCGGCCAGGGTGATCGTCTCGACGCCGGGGAACTCGGTCAGCGGATCCGGCGCGGGATCGCGGAGGATGACCTGCGCCGACTTGCCCAGCGCCGTCAGCGCCTGCGCCAGCGCGAGGGACGATCCCACGGCGTCGCCGTCCGGGCGCACGTGCGACGTGACGACCAGCCGCTGGTAGCGCCGCAATTGGGCGCACACGGCCTGGCAGCGGCTCAGCTCAGGACTCATGCGGCGGTTCGTCCTCGGGCGGGGCCGGAGGCCGGGCGGCCTCCTCCTCGTGAATGTCGTGCAGCAGCTTCTCGACGCGGTCCTGGTGCTCGATGGACTGATCGAACCGGAACTCGATGTCCGGCATCCGCCGCAGGCGCAGGCGGCCGGCGAGCTGCCGGCGGAGGAACGGCGTCGCGCGCACCAGGGCCCTGGCGGTCTCCTGGCGCGCGGTCTCGACGGCCAGCGTCGTGTAGTAGATGTGGGCGATCTGCAGGTCCGAAGTCACCCGGACGCGCGTGATGGTCACCAGGCCGATGCCGGGGTCGTGGACCTCCCGGGTCAGCAGGTCGCTGACTTCGGATCGAATCTGATCGGCGAGCCGGTCTGGCCGGAATCCCTGTGCCATGCAATGTCCCCGGCGCGGGCCGGCCTACGCGCTCGCGATCGGCGAGAGCTTCTCGATCATGAAGACCTCGATGACGTCACCGAGCTTGATGTCGTTGAAGCGTTCGAAGCCGATGCCGCATTCGAACCCGGCCTTGACCTCGCTCACGTCGTCCTTGAAGCGGCGCAGCGATCCAATCTTGCCCTCGTGCACGACGACGTGATCGCGGAGCAGGCGGGCCTGCATGTCGCCGCTGCGCGACACGCGCCCGTCGAGCACCATGCACCCGGCGATCATGCCGAACTTCGGCACCCGGAACGTCTCGCGCACCTCGGCCGATCCCACCCGCACTTCGCGGAACGTGGGTTCGAGCATGCCGGCCATGGCCTTCTTGATCTCGTCGGTGACGTGATAGATGACCGAGTGCTGCCGGATCTCGACGGCCTCGCGCCCCGCCAGGTCCGCCGCGTTGCGATCGGGCCGCACGTTGAAGCCGATGATGATCGCGTTGGAGGCCGAGGCCAGCAGGACGTCCGACTCGTTGATCGCGCCGACGCCCGAGTGGACGATCCGCACCTTGACCTTCTCGTCGGACAGCTTCGCCAGCGTGTCGGCCAGCACTTCGGCCGACCCCTGCACGTCCGCCTTGACGACGATCGGCAGCTCCTTGACGCTGCCCTCGGCAATCTGCTGCTTGAGCCCCTCGAGCGTCAGCCGCGACGACTTCAGGCCGAGCGCACGGTCCTTGGCCTGCGTCTGCCGGAACGACGCCACCTGCCGCGCCTTCGCCTGGTCCGCGATCACCTGGAACGTGTCGCCCGGCTGCGGAAGCGCCGTCAGGCCGAGCACTTCGACCGGCGTCGACGGGCCCACCTGCTTGACCGGCCGCCCGCGATCGTCGATGAGCGCCCGGACGCGGCCGATGACCGACCCCGCGATCACCGTGTCGCCGACGCGCAGCGTGCCGTTCTGCACGAGCACCGTCGCCACGGGCCCGCGGCCCCGATCCAGCTTCGCCTCGAGCACGGCGCCCTGGCCCGGGGCCTTCGGGTTCGCCTTCAGCTCGCCGATGTCGGTGACGAGCAGGATCATCTCGAGCAGCAGTTCGATGTTCTGGCGCTTCTTGGCCGACACGGGCACCGTGACGGTCTGGCCGCCCCACTGCTCGGGCATCAGGCCGAGGTCGGTCAGGTCCTTCATGACCCGATCCTGGTTCGCGTCCGGTTTGTCGATCTTGTTGACCGCCACGATGATCGGCACGCCCGCCGCCCGGGCGTGGTCGATCGCCTCGCGCGTCTGCGGCATGACGCCGTCGTCGGCCGCCACGACCAGGATGACGATGTCGGTCACCCGGGCGCCGCGTGCGCGCATCAGCGTGAACGCCTCGTGGCCGGGCGTGTCGAGGAAGACCACCGGCCGCTTGTTGACGGTCACCTGATAGGCGCCGATGTGCTGCGTGATGCCGCCGGCTTCGCGCTCGGCCACCTTGGTCTCGCGGATCGCGTCGAGCAGCGTCGTCTTGCCGTGGTCGACGTGGCCCATGACCGTGACGACCGGCGCGCGCGTGATCTGGTCCTCGGGCTGGCTGTCCTCGGTGCCGACCTCGATGATCTCCTCCTCGAAGCTGCGCATCTTGACCTCGGCGCCGAACTCCCGCGCGAGCCAGGTCGCGGTCTCGGTGTCCAGCGTCGTGTTGATCGTCATCATGATGCGGCGATCGAGGAGCTTCTTCAGGACGTCCTTCGCCCGCACGTCCAGCTTGTCGCACAGGTCCTTGACCGTCATGCCCTCCGCGAGCGTGATCGTGCGAGTGACCGGCGGCGGCGGCGTCTCGATGACGGCGGTCGGGGCCGACGAGCGGCCCGAGTCGCGACGTGTCGGCCTGCCGCCCGGGCGGGACATCGGCCGCCGGGGCGGCGCGCCCTTGCCCACGACCGGCCGGGCCGGCGCCGTCGGCGCGCCCGGTCGGCCGGGCATCATGCCGGGCTGCGGGCGCAGCGGCTGGGACGGCAGCGGGCGCGGGCCGCCCGTCACCGGCTGGCGCGACGTGTACGGCAGTCCTGACGGCGGCCGCTGCGGCGGCCGGGCCGCGCCCGGGGCGCCCGGTCTCGCCGCCATCGGCGGCTTGATGGCCGTGCCCGTCGGGGCCTGCGGCGGCGCGGGCGGGCGATTCGGCGGTGCCGGCCGGGGCGCCTGCGTCCTCGGTTCGAGCGGCACGTGCTTGCGCGGCTCCTCCACGCGGAGGCGCAGTGTCGGCGGCACGAGGCGGCCGGGCGCGTGCTTCGGCGCGACGGGCGGGGCAGCGGGGGCCGCCACGGCAGGTTCGGCCGCGGCCGTCTCGGGTTCCGCCGCAACTGCCGCTTCGGCCGGAGCCGGGGCTTCAACGACCGCTACCGGCTCGGGGGCCGGCGCCGGAGCAGGTGCTGGTTCGTGTTCGAAGTGGATCGTCGGCGCGGGCGCCTCGGCGACGGCGGGCGCGGCCTCGACTTCGGGCTCGGGCTCCTCAACCGGAGCCGGCGGCTCCGGCAGTTCCTCGACGTGCGGCTGCGGCGCCTCTTCGGGCTCGGCCACGGGGTGGGCGAGCTTGACGGTCTTGACCAGGCGCGGCGGCGGCAGCGACGGCTTGGCCGGCGCGGCCGGCGGCTCGGCCTTCTTGGCCGTTCCGCCCTTCTTCACCTTGGCGGCGGCCCCTTCGGCGAAGATGTCGCCCGAGGGCAGGGTGACGCCCCGCTTGCGGGCCAGGCGCGACACGAACTGGTGCGCCACGATCTCCTCGACCGAACTCGACGCGCTCTTGACCTCGATGCCGTGGTCCCGCTTGAGCAGCGCGACGATTTCCTGGCTCGTGGTGCCGAGCAACTCCGCGATCTTGTAGATCCGAACGGTTGACAACGCTGACCTCGACCTAGTCGGTTAGCCGAACTGCCTGAATGCCGCTCCGGCGGCTCAGGACCCCGCCCCGGACTCGCCTTCCGCCGCCGTCACCGCCGGTGCGCTCGCGACAACGGCGCGCGCCGCGTCGAGCACGGCGTCGATCGTCTCATCGTCCAGCCCGAGCGCCGTCAGGGCGGCGCGATCCGCCTCGAGCACCGCTGCCGCCGACCGGAACCCGCCCTGCTGCAGCGCGCCGACGACCTCGTCGTGGATGTCGGGCAGCGCCAGCACGGCGGTGTCTTCCGCCGCGTCCGCGCTCTCGCCCTCGACGGCGTCGAACCCCATCAGCTGGGCCTCGACTTCCTTGCGCTTTTCTTCCTCGCTCGTGATGTCAATCCGCCAGCCCGTGAGCTTGGCGGCGAGCCGGACGTTCTGGCCCTTCTTGCCGATGGCGAGCGAGAGCTGGCGGTCTTCGACCACCACTTCCATCACCTTCTCGTCGTCGTCGACGATGGTGACGCGCTGCACCTTGGCCGGGCTGAGGGCGTTGGTGACGAACAGCACCGGGTCGTCCGACCATTCGACGATGTCGATCTTCTCGCCGCGCAGTTCGCGGATGATGGCCTGGACGCGCGTGCCCTTCATGCCGACGCATGCGCCGACCGGGTCGACGTCGCGCTCGCGCGAGTAGACCGCCACCTTGGCGCGATCACCCGCCTCGCGGACGGCGCCCTTGATCTGGACGGTGCCGTCGTAGATTTCGGGCACTTCCTGCTCGAACAGCTTGACGAGCAGCGCCGGGTCGGTGCGCGACAGGACGATCTGCGGGCCCTTCGTGCTGCGCGTGGCGGCCTTGATGACGGCGCGGACGCGGTCGCCGGGCGCGTAGCTTTCGGCGCGGGACTGTTCCTTGCGCGGCAGGATCGTCTCGATGCGGCCGACTTCCATGATGATGTCGCCGTTCTCGAAACGCTTGACCATGCCGTTGATCACTTCGCCGATCCGTTCGTTGTACTCGGCGAAGATGTTGTCGCGCTCGGCCTCGCGGACCTTCTGGAAGATGACCTGCTTGGCGGTCTGCGCCGCGATGCGGCCGAACTGGTCGGTCGGCTTCGGGAACTCCATCTCGTCGCCGATTTCGACGCTCGCCGCGACTTCTTCGCCGTACGCCTCGCGGTACAGTTCGCGCGCTTCCTCGATGCTGATCTCGGTGGCGGGTGTTTCCACCTGCTCGACCACGGTCCGGACGGCGACCAGTTCGACCTGCGCGGTCTCGGTGTTGAAGCGTGCCTTGAGGTTCTCGCCGTCGCGGAACACCTTGCGGGAGGCCGTCAGCACCGCGTCCTCGATCGCCGCAATGACGACTTCGGGCTCGATGCCGCGCTCCTTCGCAAGCGCCTCGATGGTCTGCTGAACCGGGTTGTTCGTACCTGCCATCTTCAGAACTCCACTTCCAACCGTGCTCGGACGATAAGGCCCAGCGGCACCCGCAGGACCCGATTCTTCGCATCCGCCAGCAGCACCTCGTCGCCGTCCATGCCCTGCAGGCGGCCCCTCAGATGCGTCTGGCCCGTGACCGCCTCGGCGACGACGATCTTCGCCAGGCAGCCCGCAAACCGCCGGTAGTCGTCCGCGTGCCGCAGCGGCCGATCCAGGCCCGGGGACGACACCTCGAGGGTGTATCGATGCCCGACCGCATCTTCCACGTCGAGCAGCGTCCCGACCTCGTGGCTGACCTCGCGGCAATCGTCGATGGTCACGCCATCGGCGAGATTGGTGCCCGCCCGCCCCGCCACGACCCCGGCGCCAGGCTTGTCGAGGAAGATCCGCAGCATCCAGCCGCGCTCCTCGCGCCGGAACTGGATGTCGAACACCTCCAGCCCGCGCGACTGGGCGACTCGCCCGGCGATGGCCCGGATCTTCTCGAGACGGCTCGATTCGGCTGCGCGTTCCACGTCGTACCTGGCCCCTGAAACACAAAAAGTGGGCACCGAACCCACTTCAGCAGTTCCAGACGGGACTTCCAAAGCACTTAAGTATATCACGGTGGGGACGGGTTAGTTTTCCACAGGCGGACCGGTTCGGGCGTCATGCCGGTTCGGCCTGTGGAAAACTCACCCGTCCCCGGACGGACGACGAGGTCGTACTCCCGCGCATCGACGACGATGCCGTTGACGAACTGCCCGGGCCGGCAGTCCTCCGGATCGGCGTCGGTCAGGTAGACGCACGAATCGATCTCCGGCGCCTGCGTGGAGAGGCGGCCCTTCAGCACCAGGTCGTGCTCCGGAGACGTCGCATCGATCAGCACCCGGACGCCTTCGCCGATCCGTGCCCGCTGGGCCGCCCGCACCAGCCGCCGCTGGATCGACATCAGCGCCTGCTGCCGCCGCGCCTTGACCCGCGCTGGCACGTCGTCGGCCAACCGGTACGCGCTCGTGCCTTCCTCGTGGGAATACGTGAACACGCCCAGATGATCGAACCGGACATCGCGGACAAACGCCTTCAGGTCGTCGAACTCCGCGGCCGTTTCCCCGGGGAACCCGGCGATGAGCGTCGTCCGGAGCGCGACGCCCGGCACGCGTGTCCGGATGCGGTCCAGCAGCCGGCGGTACGTCGTGCCGGTGCCCGGCCGCTTCATGCGCTTCAGCACGGTGCGGGACGAGTGCTGCAGGGGCAGGTCCACGTAGCGGCAGACCTTCTCGGACTCGGCCATCGCGTCAAGCACGTCATCCCCGATGGTGGTCGGGTACAGGTAGAGCAGGCGAATCCACTCCAGGCCGCCGATCCGGTTGAGCTTCCGCAGCAGGCCGGCCAGGGCGCCGCGTTCTCCGCGGTCCACGCCGTAGAACGACGTGTCCTGGGAAATCAGGATCAGTTCGCGGACGCCACGATCGGCCAGGTGCTTCGCCTCGTCGACAATCGAGGCGGCCGGGCGGCTTCGGTAGTGGCCGCGCAGCGAGGGGATGATGCAGAACGAACACGCGTAGTCGCAGCCTTCCGCGACCTTGACGTACGCGAAGTGGGGCGGCGTGACGAGCGTGCGCGGCGTTGTGGCGTCGTAGAGGTAGCCGGCCTCGCGCGCGGCCGCCTTCTGGGCTTTCTCGGACGGCCGCCGGTACAGCTTGACCGGCACCGCGGGCGCCGCCTCGCGGGACGCGGTCACCGCGCCGACAATCGCCGGCACCTCGTTCGTGCCGAGGACGGCGTCGATCTCCTCAATCTGGCTGCGCAGGTCGTCTCGATAGCGCTCCGCCAGGCAGCCCGTGACGACCAGCCGCTGGCAGCGTCCCGTGCGCTTGAACTCGGCCATCTCGAGGATCGCGTCGACCGATTCCTGCTTCGCGGAGTCGATGAACGCGCAGGTATTGACGACGAGGACGTCGGCGTCGGCGGCGTCCGGCGTGATCTCGTGGCCGGCCTGCTGGACCATGCCGATCATCACCTCGGAATCGACGAGGTTCTTCGGGCAGCCCAGCGAGATGAATCCAATCTTCATGGCGCTAACCCCAGAACTCACTTGAGTTGAGAGTGTGTTTGTGATCTATTACCCGCATGCCGAATCCGTATCCTCTCGTCCTGCGGGAGCGTGCCGTGCGGGCGTACGAGACCACCACCGAATCGTA
>Ga0334722_10006541_pt1 | contig 11483 bp, 14 predicted proteins | sample C3_bottom_MG_FD_207210 | JGI IMG/M metagenome (GOLD analysis project Ga0334722, IMG submission 207210) | Sediment microbial communities from Yellowstone Lake, YNP, Wyoming, USA - C3_bottom | ecosystem: Environmental > Aquatic > Freshwater > Lake > Sediment | place: USA: Wyoming | collected...
ATACAGGCCGTTGATGGCAGAGGCATATCACCTGTGACGGTTGCAACGATTATGAGATCAATCTCCTTAGCCTTTAAACCTGCCGACTTTAAAGCCTTCTTTGATGCCTCATAGGCAAGGTCAGAGGCAGCCTGGTCCTCATTGGCTATCCTCCTCTCCTTTATCCCTGTCCTCTCTGTAATCCATTCATCAGAGGTATCGACCATCTTTTCGAGGTCAAGATTGGTAAGAACCCTTTCAGGGGTATAAGAACCTGTAGATATAATCTTAGCCCTGAGCAAAAGCACCTCCCTTTATATCATTGGCGATGATCTCGAAGACCCTCTTCTGAGAGAATTCTGCAGCAACCCTTATAGCATTCTTTATCGCCTTTGCTGAAGACCTTCCGTGGCTGATTATACATGTACCATTTATACCTAAGAGAGGTGCCCCTCCATACTCTGCATAATCCGTCTTTTTCCTGAAGTTTTTAAGGGCAGGTTTGAGAAGGAGATAACCTAACCTTCCTGTAGAGACCTCTGATATCTCCCTTTTCAGCATCTTTATTATCACCTCTGCAAGTCCTTCGCTTGTCTTGAGCACCACATTTCCTATGAAGCCATCACAGACTATAACATCGGCATCTCCTGAGAATATATCCTTACCCTCAATATTCCCTATAAAGTTAAGATGGGTATTTCTCAGCAATTTAAAGGCCTCTCTTGTAAGAAGATTGCCTTTTGTGTCTTCCTCTCCGATGCTCAGGAGGGCTATCCTTGGAGAGGTTATCCCGAACATCGTCCTGCAATAGACATTCCCCATTAATGCGAACTGGAGAAGGTTTTGAGGTGTGCAATCGACATTGGCACCAGCATCAATAAGGACAAAAGGGCCTTTCAATGTCGGCATTATAGTTGCTATAGCAGGTCTATCTACGTTTTCAGAGACACCGAGGACAAAGACCGAGACAGCCATAGCAACCCCTGAATGTCCTGCACTTACAGCAGCATCTGCCTCCCTGTTTTTAACAAGTTCTATTGCCCTTCTAATGGAGGAATCCTTCTTTCTTCTAACAGCGGTAAGGGCAGGTTCATCCATTCCGACAACCTGAGAGGCATGTCTTATATGGAGCCTTGAAGACGGATACCTCTTTGTGGAAAGTTCCTTCTTTATGATCTCTTCATCGCCAACAAGGACTATCTCTAAATCTCCATCTTCAGTCAAGGTCTCGACAGCTCCCTCTACTGTCACTGCAGGACCAAAATCGCCTCCCATTGCATCGAGAGCTATCTTCATTCCTTTTCTATAATCTCTAAGACCTTCCTGCCATTATAGGATCCACAATTGAGACAGACCCTGTGGGATTCCTTCATCTCCTTGCATTCAGGGCAGGCCACCAGATTAGGCATGGAGCCTTTCCAGTTTGCCCTTCTCTTGTCTCTCCTCGCCTTTGAATGTCTGTGTGTTGGATTCGCCACTTTTTACTCCTTTCTATTATCAAATAATTTCTTTAATTTTTCGAAGCGGGGATCTATCCCTGCCTTCTCACACTCGCATCCCTCTATATTCAGGTCCCTGCCACACCTGGGACAGAGGCCTTTACAGGACTCACTGCATAATGGCTTCATCGGTAGATTAAGGATTATCTGTTCAATTAAAAGCTCATCGAGGTCTATCTCATCGCTGAGATAGAAGCCCGTGTCGAGTTCATCTTCCTTGACCTCATATTTCTCCTCTCCCTTTAATTCAGAAAGAGAGTGATAGACAACATTCACATCGATATCCATATCCTTCACAAAATCCGCGAGGCATCTGCTACACCTCAGTTCCACTGATGCTTCTATATTCCCTTCCAGGAGAACTTCATCACCTATCTTATCAACATGAATGGCTGCCTTTACAGGAGAAAGGAGTCTCGGATACTCGGTCTCGAGCCTTTCTTCAACATCGATATCAAGACCCTCTTCCTCTATTTCTGAAATAACTATCTTCATTTTCAAGGACCCTGAAACTAAAGGATAACAAAATAGGGCGATTATTGTCAAATAAACTGAGAGATGATAATGTTATAGTTCTGTGTAAATTCATTAAGGGATTAAGCCATATTATATTAGATGGACTGAACAGGATATGCAGGGATCATAGCTTCTGATCAGGGATGCTATGGTTCTCTTCAGTTTCCCTATATCTATCTCCTCCACTGACTCAATGAGATGAGTTATATCCTTTTCTATCATTGCAAGGTTCTGAGATGTTGGAGGGATTATCCTGGCTCTTTTGATGGTACCTCTTTCATCAATCTCATAGTGGTGTAATAATATCCCCCTTGGTGCCTCTGTTATCCATGTAGCCCTTCCCTCACGGGGTTCAAAATCCTGTGATTTTATCGGATAATCTATCGACCTTAAAAGCCTTATGGATTCATAAAGGGCATAGGATATCTCCACAACCCTTGCTATTATGCCCTTGTCTATGCCTGACAATGGTATGCTTATGCCAGCCTCTTTTATTTTATTTTTTATCTCCTCAGGCAGTCTATCGTAATTAAGATTCAATCTTGCAATGGGTCCTACGAGATAGGGATGCAATTCTCCTTGTCTGAGTATGCCTGAATAAAGGGCATTAGAATACTCCTTCTGGTACTCCTCTATTGTATTTAAAAACCCTTCCATATCGCAGGATAAACCCTTATTTGATACAATGTATCCATAGTTCATGGGATATTCATCCTCATTTCTGAGGCAAATGTATTCCCTCTCACAGGAGTCATACTGAAATTTCAGGTTTGCTGCCCATCTTATCTCTCCAAGGGAATCCCCATAGGCCCTCTCAAGGGATGGTAAAAGCCCTTTGAGGAGATTTATATCTACAGGTCTGAAAAATCCTCCAACCTTTACATTAACAGGGTGTATCGGCCTCCCTCCGATAATGGATAATATCTCATCACCGAGCCTCTTGAAAGAGAGCCCCTTTTTCAGGATCGGTAGATATCCTTTTGATGACCAGGCACTCTCAAGGCCGTAAAAATCAGGCCCATGAAGAAGATATACATGAAGGCTATGACTCGATATCCATTCTGCACAATACATCAACCTCCTGATATCAGTAACAGGTCTGCTCACCTCGATACCGAAGACCTTCTCAATGGCATGAACAGAACTCATCTGGTATGCCACAGGGCATATGCCACAGATCCTTGCAGTAAAGTCTATGGCATCCTGATAGGGCCTTCCAATCAGAAAGGACTCAAAAAACCTCGGTGCCTCAAAGACCCTTAATTCAAGCCTCGTGATTCTTCCATCCTTTATATGGATGAAGAATCCTGACTCTCCTTCAACGCGGGAGAGATAATCTATATTAATGACCCTTCTCAATCCTTGTCTTTCTGTAGGCATAGGAATTCATCTTATCAAGGAGCAGAGCACACTCCTTTTGATTAAGACCTATCCCCTGGAACCACTTAAGAAGGGAATCGATATTCGCATCCTCTCTTGGACCAAAGCAGCCATAACATGGCCTTGATAGGGACATACAAATGGCACCACAGCCTGCCTTTGTCACAGGACCGAGACAGGGCTCTGACCTCGAGACGAGGATGCACGGGATTCCCCTTTTTTTGCATTCCATACAGAGGCTATACCTTGGTAGTGTAGGACTTTTTCCGATGATGAATGATATGATCGTCTCTGACAATGCATCCTTATTTATAGGACAACCCCAGAGTTCATAGTCGACATAGACATGGTCTGATACAGGGGTCGATGTAGAAAGTGCATCGATCACATCAGGTCTCGGATAGACATATTCCTTATAAGCAGCAAGGCTTGCCCAGTTTCTCAGGGCCTGTAATCCTCCTGATGTGGCACAGGCACCTATTGTTATGAGTATCATTGCCCTCTCCCTTATCTCTATAATCTCATCCTTCTGTCTTTCTGTTGAGATAGAACCCTCGACAAGGGCAATATCGAGGTTTTGCCTCAGGGGTCTATCCATTACTTCCTTAAAATAGGATATATCCACAATCTCTATGAGATCGAGAAATTCTTCTCCCAGATTAAGGATAGCAAGCTGACACCCGTCACAGGATGTGAGTTTAAAGACTCCTACCCTCGGCCTCTTCATCTCATATCTCCTTAATACCCAGGAATTCCTCTATGTCAGAAAATCTGAAGACAGGTCCATCTTTGCACACAAATCTCGGGCCAAACATGCAGTGACCACAGATACCAAGGCCGCAGTTCATATTCCTTTCCATTGAAAGGAATATCTTTTCACCAGGCACTCCCTTTATTATGAGTTCTCTTATTACTGACTGCATCATTGCCTCAGGACCACAGAGAAATGCAACAGTATTTAAAGGGTCAATATCTATCCTGTTAACGAGGTTTGTTACAAAGCCTGTCTCGCCCCTCCAGTATTCCTCTGGATCTGCCTTATCAACAGTAAGATAGACATCAAAGAATTCCCTGTACCTCGGGAATTCGTCTCTGAATATTATATCCTTTGGTGACTTCGCACCATAAAGTATCTTCCCTCTCTTAGATGCCTTTTTCTTCCTCTGTCTTCTAAGAAGATCCCTGATAACAGACCTGAGTGGAGCTATTCCAAGCCCCCCTCCAATGATAAGAACATCCCTTTCCTCAGCCTCTTCGATAGGCCATCCCCTCCCAAAAGGTCCCCTTATATAGATGATATCTCCAGGATTAAGCCTTCCTATCGCTGTTGTGACATCTCCGGCTATCCTTATAGTATGGGTCAGGTCATGGTCATCAGGAGAGGAACTGATAGAGATCGGTGCCTCACCAATTGAAGGGACATATAGCATATTGAACTGGCCAGGAGTGAACCTATAAGATCTCTGGATATCCCTGTCCCTTATTAAGAGGCCATAGGTAGAGGTATCCCTCGTCTCCTTCTTAATCCATCTAATTGTTGCCTCAAAAGGCATTAAAGACATCATCATTACTTACCTTCCAAGGGAATTCAGTTCCTCTGTGACATCTATTCCAACAGGGCACCAGGTGATGCACCTTCCACAGCCAACACAACCAATCATACCAAACTGGTCTATCCAGTATCCGAATTTATGGGATAACCAGTGTCTATACCTCGCCCTTCTTGAGGGTCTGAAATTACCTCCATGAACCCTGGCCAAATTTGTAGAGAAGCAAGAATCCCAGACCCTGAGCCTTTTCCCTGATAGGCATTCTGAAGATCTTTTTAGGCTTGGTATATCAATGACATCAAAGGTTGAGGTACAGAAACATGTGGGACATACCTGAGTGCAGTTTCCGCAGGCAAGACACCTCTCTGAAACAATCTTCCATCTCGGATCTTCCAGATTTCTATAAATCCTTCCTGGCAGATCCCCTGAATGAACAGATTTTTTAATCCTATCCATACATCCCTCTATAACCGTCCTCTTTTCTATGAACTCTTTCTCAGTTGCCTCAACATAATCGATATCCTCGAGGAATTCGATTCTATCAAGTCCTGTTTCTATCATAAGACCGTCTCTTAATTCAGTAATCACCATATCGGCACCATTCTTTATCTCAGGGCCTGAACCAAGGGAATGGCAGAAGCAGTTTTCATTCGGCCTTGAACAGTTCACTCCTATGATAAGAGGACTCCTTCTTGTTAATTCATGTCCCTTTATATCTGAGAATACCTTCTTGAGTATCTCCATCGCCTTAATATCACAGGCCCTTATCCCGAAAAAGGCAAAGTTTCTGTCATCTTCATCAGGTATCTTTATCTCGAGGCCCTTTCTTGTCTTTTTAAAATAATAGAGATTTTTAATAGATGGATACTGGAATCTCTTGAATGAATCAGGGCCATTACTGAAGGAGAAGATCTCCTCATCCCTTTTATTCAAGAGTCTGTATTTGCCTGGTGATTGGGAATCAATGGCCCCTGCGGGCAGTTCATCAAGGACCATCTCCCTGAGAACGATAACACCATCTTCAATAACAGGTCCTATAAGCCTGTAAGAGTCCCTCAGGTTTCTGATCAGCACCCTGATATCAGACTTTTTTATTACAATAGAACTATAATTCAAAGCTATCACCAATAGATGGTATTATAGTTGCAAGATTGAGTCTCTCCCTGACGACCTCTGAAAAGACTGAAGACGTCTCTCCTTCCCCATGATTTATAAAGACCTCAGGCCCTGTCTTAAAACATGATAGCCACTGAATCAGCTCTGATTGGTCAGCATGGGCTGAGAATCCACCAAGTGTATAAATCCTGGCCTTTACTGCAATCTCCTCTCCAAATATCCTGACGATTCTCTCGCCATCCACTATCCTCCTGCCAAGTGTTCCCTTTGCCTGAAAACCCACAAAAATGACAGAAGACTCTGACCTCCAGAGGTTATGCTTGAGGTGATGCCTTATCCTTCCACCCTCGCACATACCACTACCTGCAATAATTATCGCATGAGATCTGATCTTATTCAATGCCATCGAGTCATTCACTGATTCGATAAATCTGAGCTTTATCGCCTCTCCCTTAACACCTTTCTCGAGTTTCCCCATTGCATCCTCATCAAAACACTCAGGATGGGCAAGATATGCCTTTGTTGCCTCCTCTGCCAGCGGGCTGTCAATATAGATATTTATGTTATATAGCCTTCCATCCTGTACAAGGCCATTAAGGATATACAGGATGTCCTGAGTTCTACCCACTGAAAAGGCAGGTATCAGGACGTTACCTCCCCGTTTAAAGGTCACCTTAATCGCCTCTACAAATTCGTCAATCGTCTCCTTCAGCCCCTTATGGAGCCTGTTCCCATAGGTCGATTCTATAACCACATAGTCAGCATCCTCGATCTGCACAGGATCCCTCACTATTGGGTTACCCTTTCTGCCTAAATCTCCTGAGAATACTATCTTCTTCTCTACAGGCCCATCCTGAAACCAGATCTCTATAATCGATGAACCGAGTATATGACCTGCATCCCTGAACCTGAATCTAAGCCCTTTGCCTGTATGTTCTATGCGATCATAAGGGACTTTGTCAAAATAACGGATCGTCTCTGAGACATCTTCAACACTATACAGAGGGTAGACAGGTTCACCTCCTGACCTCAGGGACTTCCTCGTCTCTATCTCTGCATCAGATGCCTGGATATGGGCTGAATCGTAGAGCATCAGTTCTGTCAGATCTGCTGTTGCAGGAGTTGTAATAATCCTTCCTCTGAATCCCTCTCTTACAAGTCGAGGGATAAGGCCTGAATGATCAACATGGGCATGGGTGAGGAAAAGGTATTCTATCCCTGAAGGGTCAAAACCAAAAGGTCTTCTGTTAATGATGTGGCTATTGTTACCCTGGTAGAGACCGCAATCAACCAGTGCCTTAACAGAACCTATCTCAAGGTATATGCAGGATCCAGTAACAGTCCTGGCTGCACCTAAGAATTGGATCTTCACTACCCTTTCCCTTTAAGCAAACCTTTTTTAAGGAAACCCCAGGAGATCACAAAGATAGTTGCACCGGAACAGTTCGCCAGTATGTCATTGACAGAAAAAGAGCGATAAGGAAGGAGTGATTGAACCACCTCTAAGAAGAAACCATAGGTTGACGAGGCAATAATAGATAGCAATGTTATTATCAGGGGTCTTGAACCCTTATCAGCAAGAGATCTCAAGATAAAGATACCTGTTATGCCATAGATTACAAAATGAACAAGCTTATCGAACTCTCCTGTCTCTATCCCTGTACGAGGCACAGGCACTATCGAAATGAACAGCACAAGTAATAACCATATTATCAGCATAAGCCCCCTATCCATTACCTGTCAGTATCTCCATTATCTCCCTGTATCTCTCTGATGTCTTCTTGATTATATCCAGGGGTAGATGAGGACCAGGAGGTCTCATATCCCAATCAAGGGTTAGTAAATAGTCTCTAACTATCTGCTTGTCATAACTGTCCTGTCCCATTCCTGGTCTGTATCCCTTCATCGACCAGAAACGTGAAGAGTCAGGGGTGAGTAATTCATCTATCAATATCACATCATTGTCAAAAAGACCAAACTCGAATTTCGTATCAGCAATGATTATCCCTTTTCTCTCTGCAATCTCCCTGGCCTTTGAATAAATTGAAAGACTGAGGACCTTCAACCTTTCAGCCAGTTCTCTGCCTACTAAACCTTTCACCTCTTCAAAGGAGATATTTATATCATGCCCTTCTTCAGCCTTAGTAGAAGGGGTGAAGATAGGTTCATCGAGCCTTGATGATTCTACCAGCCCCTCGGGCAGTTTTATGCCACAGACGGTTCCCCTATCCCTGTATTCCTTCCAGCCACTCCCTGATAGATAGCCTCTCACTATGCACTCAACAGGAATAGGTCTTGCCTTCTTTACAAGCATGCTTCTTCCTTCGAGTAAATCCCTGTATTTTTTGAGTTCCGGAGGGAACTCATCGACATCTGCTGTAATTATATGATTCTTTACAATCCCCTCCATCTGTCTAAACCAGAAAAGCGATATGCCTGTAAGGACCTTCCCCTTTCCAGGGATGCCATCAGGCAGGACTACATCGAAGGCAGATATCCTGTCTGTTGCTATAAGGAGGAGCTTATCGCCAAGATCATAGATATCCCTGACCTTTCCTCTCCTCGGAACTCCAACATCAGGCATGTCAACCCTCAGGACCACATCAGGCTTATTCACATTAACACCTCCTAAGTATAATCTTATCACATAGACCTATGCTATCGTTTTATCACGATCACTAATTATGATATAATAATTCATGGCAGTGCTCGAAATCAAAAAATATCCTGAAAGGGTCCTGAAAGAAAAGGCAACCCCTGTCGCTGATATTGACTCAGAGATACAGAGACTCATTGATGATATGATAGAGACCATGTATGCTGCCCCAGGTATAGGCCTTGCCGCTCCCCAGGTTGGTGTATCAAAGAGGATTATAGTTATCGATGTAAGTGTAAAGGAAGGCGAGAAAACGCCTCTTATTGTCCTTATTAATCCAGAGATAATCACTGCTCAAGGCGAGATAGAGAGTGAGGAAGGATGTCTGAGTCTTCCTGGCTATATAACGACCATAAAGAGGGCGGAAAGGGTCACTGTCGAGGGATTAAACAGAGATGGCGTAAGGATCAGGATTGAAGGGGATGGACTCCTTTCCAGGGCACTTCAGCATGAGATAGATCATCTGGAGGGTAAACTCCTTATCGACAGGATAAGCAGCATAAAGAGGGAGTTCTTTAAGAAGAGATTTAAAAAGGCCCTTTCGAGGGTTTAAATTGCCCATCATATTCTTTGGCACACCAGAGTTCGCTATTCCGTCTCTTAAGGCACTGATCGAGGCAGGAGAGGAGATAAGCCTTGTCGTCACGCAACCTGACAGGATCAAGGGTAGAGGGCACAAGCTTACTCCACCACCTGTTAAGATTATGGCACTTCAACATGGCATCGAGGTCATACAACCATTATCCTTGAGTGATAAGGGTCTTGTAGAAAAACTATCTTCCCTTAAACCCGAGTTCATTATAGTTGTCGCCTATGGGAGGATACTCCCCCCCTCAATTCTCAATATACCATCGAGTGGTTGTATTAATCTCCATGCATCTCTGCTACCAAAATACAGGGGAGCTGCGCCTGTTCAATGGGCTATTATAAAGGGAGAGGAGAGTACAGGTGTTACTACCATGCTGATGGATGAAGGGCTTGATTCAGGACCTGTATTTTTACAGAGAGAGGTAGAGATTAATAAGGATGATAATGCCGAGAGTCTCAGCAAAAGACTATCCGAGATTGGTGCATCCCTGCTCATCGAGACAATAAGGGGTATAAGGAAAGGGGTTCTTAAACCCAGGCCACAAGAAGGAGAACCCACATACGCCCCACCCTTGAAAAAAGAAGACGGCAATATAGACTGGAATAAAGAAGCTATCGAGATATCTAATCTTATAAGGGGAACATATCCCTGGCCAGGTGCCTATTGCTCAATAGCTGGTGAAAGGGTTAGGATAGTAAAGGCAAGACCTGTAAGTGCATCACAGAGTCGACCGGGCATAATTGAGAAGGTTACAAAAGAGGAATTATTGGTTGGGACAGGCCATGGACTATTATCGATAATAGAGATACAGCCCTCAGGAAGATCTGTAATGACAGTCAGGGCATTCTTGCAGGGAAGAAGGGTAATTGAAGGTTCTAAGGTCGAATAGATTATAAAGGAGTATTGATGATTCTGAGGTATCTGAGGGGGTTTACATTAAAGGTCCTTTATCCTTTATTGATGGTTCTGGGTTCATTCTCAAAAGAGAAGAAGGAAAGGCTTCAGGCATTTGTAATTGATATCAATAATCATCTCATCATGAAGGAGAGGCCGAAGGCAGAGAGGATTCTCCTTCTCCTTCCCCATTGCCTCCAGATAAACGAATGCGATATAAGGATAACCCATAATATCTACAATTGCAAGAGATGTGGTCGCTGCGAGATAAAGGACCTTATCGAGATAGCCGATGATAACAATCTCAAGCTATTCGTTGCGACAGGTGGAAATCTTGCAAGGAAGATTGTAAGCGATGCACATCCCGAGGCTATTGTTGCCGTTGCCTGTGAGAGGGACCTGAGCAGTGGTATTGCCGATACCTTTCCACTGCCTGTAATAGGGATACCAAATGAAAGGCCCTTTGGTCCTTGCTTTAATACAAGGGTCAGCCTTGAGAAGGTCAAAGAGGCAATAAGGATATTTATCCCTGACAGGAGGAATGTCTTTGATGCGGATAAATAAGCTATTTATCGGGATATTATATGTCATTCTCTTCTTTGCTATCATCATTGTAACAGGATACCTGACCTTTACTATCCTGAGTTTCAGCAGGACCGTTGAGGTGCCTGAACTCAGGGGATTGAGCTTGCCCGAGGCTAATTCGCTTGCCTCCAAAAGGGGTCTCTATCTTAAGGTAGAAGGAGAAGAATATGATCCGTCAATCCCTCCAGGCCATATCTCAAGGCAAGATGTGCCACCCAAAAATAAGGTAAAGGAGAATAGAGGGATAAAGGTCTTTATAAGTAAGGGTCCAAAGGCATTGCTTACTCCTGATGTAACTGGTCTTACCCTTGAAGATGCAGAGACAATAATCTTAAAAAATGGTATGAGGCTCGGAAAGGTTATATCAGTACATTCTGACAGGATAGAGGCTGGAAAGGTGATAGCACAGAGGCCTGATCCTGAAGAAAAGCCAGGGGATAGCATATCTCTTATTGTGAGTGCCGGGCCTTATCAGCAGGTCCTTTTCTGTCCTGATTTTACAGGTAAGGCTGAGAAGGAGGTGGTTGATATTGCAGAAAGACTCGGTCTTAAGATAGAATTAACAGGCCTGGGACATAAGATTATCTCACAGAAACCCATGCCCAATTCCTTAATAAGGTCAGGAGATACTATATATCTATTCAGGGGAGAATGAAATGGTTAAGATTGCACCTTCGATACTATCTGCTGATTTCCTGAGGCTCGGCGAAGAGATAAAG
>Ga0334722_10006542_pt1 | contig 11483 bp, 5 predicted proteins | sample C3_bottom_MG_FD_207210 | JGI IMG/M metagenome (GOLD analysis project Ga0334722, IMG submission 207210) | Sediment microbial communities from Yellowstone Lake, YNP, Wyoming, USA - C3_bottom | ecosystem: Environmental > Aquatic > Freshwater > Lake > Sediment | place: USA: Wyoming | collected...
GAGCGACCCGAGGACATCCCGGTCCTGGTCGATTATTTCGTACGGCATTTCAATGCTACGTTGAAGCAGCACGTCACCGGGTTTTCTTCCGAAGCGATGGAGTTCATGAAGGCCTATGTCTGGCCGGGGAACGTTCGCGAGCTCAAGAACATCGTCGAGCGCGCCATGGTGCTGTCGAGGAGCAACCTTGTTCCGGCAAGCCTCCTGCCGCGGGAGATCACCGGTGAAGTGCCCGATGCGGGAGAGGCCGAACACACTCCGGCCGGCATCGACGGCCATCGGCCGCTGGCGGATATGGAGCGGGACTACATCCTCAAGGTATTGCGCGCAGAGGGCGACAACCGCACCACCGCCGCAAAGGCCCTCGGCATTTCCCGGTCAACGCTGCATGAGAAGCTCAAAAAGTACGGGGTGACGTGAGCGGAGAGAAAGGGCGGCATCGGCAGCGAAGCGGATAAACCTAAAAACGGCATTTGGACAGGTCAGAATCGGAAACAGCTGATCAACGCGGATACCGCTCCAGCAAAGCATTGAAGCTCCCTGCAGCAAGCTGCAGGGAATCTCGATTCTTAAGGTTGGAACACAATCGTATTCGCTCGCTAACCTCGCAGCAAGCTACGGGGTTAGCGCTCACTCCAGATTCACCTCCTGGAAGCACCTCTTCTGAAGGACAACCCCGACGGGCAGGGTGGTGCAGTTCAGGAAGTGGCGTTCATGAACCGCTGAACTTCCTGTTCAAGCATCTTGAGGCGGGCTTCAATGTCCGAAAGGTCGTTCGTCCGGGCCGCCTGTTCCAGCGAAGCGGCGATTCCGGTCAGAGAGCTGAACCCCACCGATCCCGCTGCGCTCTTGCAGGAGTGCGCGTGCATTTCCAGAAGCGCACGGTCGCCTGACGAATAGGCTTCCCTGATGTTCCTGACGAGGCGCGGAACCTCCTGCCGGCACACGAGCAGCAGTTCATCGACGAGTTGCTTGTCCCCGGAGTACCGGTCCAGTATCTCCGCCTTCAACTCCGCCAACAGGTCCTGCTGCCCTTGGGAATCCCGCTGTCCGGCGTGCGGACTGTTCTCTGCCCTGTTTGCGGGAAAAACCATCACCTGTTGAGTATGCTGAGGGGTTCCTGAACTGCCCGGTCCTTGAGCGGCATGCATCTCAACCATTGCAACCAGTTCGTCGTACCGGACGGCTTTGGCCAGACAGTCGTTCATGCCTGCCTCGCGGAAGCGTTTTCTGTCGCTCGAAAAGACGCTTGCGCTGAGTGCGATGACCGGGATATCGTGAGACAGTACGGAGGAGGTTCTGTCCCTGATGATCCGTGTCGTTTCGCAGCCATCGAGCACCGGCATGCGGTCGTCCATCAGGACCAGGTCGAAATCTTCCCGCTTCAGGAGATCAAGAACTTCCAATCCGTTTTCGACCGCGATAACCCGGTGTCCCCGATCCTGAAGCAGACGAACCGTAAGCATCCTGCTGACCAGCGTATCCTCGGCAAGCAGGATCTTCAGGACGCGATGCGGAGAACCCGCACTGATCGGGGCGGGAATGATCATCTGGCCGACCTCGCCACTCTTCTTGAACCTGGCCGTAAAGCAGAAGCTGCTTCCCTTGCCTTCCTCGCTCTGAACCTTCAGCTCCCCCCCCATTATCCTGACCAGTTCGCGCGAGATGGTCAACCCCAGGCCCGTTCCGCCGTACTTCCGGGTAATGGAGCTGTCCGCCTGGGTAAAGCTCAGAAAGATGTTGCTCTGCTTTTCGGCCGGGATCCCGATGCCGGTGTCATTGATGCAAAAAAGGAGGGTCACCGAGGCCGGTCGTTCCTGCTGCTCCACGCCCTGCTGCGCATCGTCGGGCTGCACCACGCCAGCGGTCAGGGTGACCTCGCCGACGTCCGTAAATTTAATGGCGTTGCCAAGCAGATTCAGCAAAACCTGCCTGAGCCTGACCGGGTCCCCTTTCAGGAAGAGAGGCACCTCAGGGCTCGGAGAGTATCGCAGCTTCAGTTTTTTGGCTTCTGCCTCGAGCATCACGGACTGCAGGGTCTTGTCAATAAGGCCGGGTACATGAAAGTCCACTTCCTCCAGCACCATCCTGCCCGCTTCTATTTTTGCCGCATCCAGGATATCGTTCAGGATCATCAGAAGACTTTCCGAGGAAGATCGTACGATCTCGAGGTTGCCGCGCTGTTCCTCGGTCAGGTCCGAGTTCAGGACCAGTTCCGTGAAGCCCATGATCGCGCTCAGCGGCGTGCGGATCTCGTGGCTCGTGTTCGCGAGAAAGGTCGATTTGGCCTGGTTTGCCGATTCGGCGATCTGATGCGCCTGCCTGATCTGCTCCTCGGTCTGCTTCATGGCGGTCACCTCGTTCAGTTCAACGAGGAGGCCCATGGCGAAGGGGCCGCGCAAGAGCGGCAACGCCTTTATTCCCCAGTGGCGGTTCGCATCGACCGCGTCCTGCGCCAGCGAACCGTCGGGTTTGCCCGGATGTTCGACGATCGATCTGAGCGAGGGGAAGCGCGTAAAGACCGCCTGCTCAAGGTCGTTGTCGGAGGTCTTCGCATTCGCTGCGAGCAGGTTCCGTGCCGCCCGGTTCGCGTCCGCCAACGTTCCCCTGTTGTCAAAGACCAGGACCGGCTCATCGAGCAGATCGAACAGTGCGGCCCGGGCCGCAGGAGCGACCTTGAACAGCCCAAGCCGGTAGATGGCCTGGGCATAGCAGAGCCCGGTAAACCAGAGCGTCGAGGTGACTATGCGAAAGCCCGGGACCGGGGTGGGATTGAAAAGCTCGACTCCCTGGGCGGTCATGGCGCCCACGGCGAGAATGAAGAAACGCGTCCGGTACCCGGCCGGACCGCGTGCGAAGCCAACCAGGAACAGGATATTCGCCGCCGCAAGCATTGCCTGCTGGTATGCCATATAAATGGTCCATCCCGGTCCGGCCTCGAATCCGAGGAGGAGCAGGGGTCCGCTTTGGTACACGTAAAAGCTGTGGCGCAGAAGATGGTGAAACCCGCTGGTCCATGCCAGGAGGGACGTTGTCACGGGAATGGCGCAAAGAAGGACTTTTCTGCTCGGGGTCAGCCAGGAGCCGTAGCCGAGCAATTCCAGTGCGAGCGCCAGGGTCAAGACGCCGATAAAGACCGCGAAGGTAGTTGCAACCCTGTAGAGCAGCACCTTGAGCAGCAGCGGTTCGGTAGCGGTGTTCAGCGCATAACTGAGAGACCATACGGCAAGTATGACCATGATCCAGAAAACGTAGCGCGCTGCGGGCGTTTCCCTGCGACGGTGGACCGCGACTGCCAGCGTGCCGGTCACCAGGGCGGACAGAATGGGGAGCAGGATGTAGTTCGAATAGGAGAACATGCTGGGAGAACTATACCTGAAACCGGACCTTATGGCAATAATGGCCATGCTGAAAAAAGGACTGTTCTGTCAATTGGGGACGTGCTATAGTTGCCTCCAGGGAGCCGCTCATGGATAAAGTACTTGTTGCAGAAGACGAAAAAGTGACACGGTTGACGCTGGTCCGCATCCTGGAAAAAGAGGGGATCGCCGTTGTCCAGGCAGTTGACGGGAAGCAGGCTGTCGAGCTGTTCCGGAAGGAGACCCCCTCGGCGGTCATCCTGGACATCATGATGCCGGTCATGGACGGGCTGGAAACGATCCGGGAACTGAGGGACATCGATCCGTCCGTGCCGGTCATTATCGCAACAGGACAGGGGGACATCTCATCAGCGGTGGAGACGATGAAGCTGGGGGCCTACGACTTCCTGGTGAAGCCCATCAATCCCGGCAAGCTCATCATGACCGTCAGGCGCGCCATCGAGAAATACCGGCTCGACCTTGAGCTGTCCCGGCTGCAGACGGCTGAGAATGCTTCGCTGGAGCGGTTCATGGGCAAAACGCCGGCCATGAAGAAGATCTCCGAACAGCTGAAGCAGGTGGCTGCCACCGATTTTTCGGTCATCATCCAGGGGGAGACCGGCACGGGCAAGACGCTCCTGGCCAAGATCCTGCACAACTCGAGCAGGCGCGCCACCGGAAAATTCGTCAAGATCGACCTGGGTTCCATGCCCGAAACGATCGTGGAGAGCGAACTCTTCGGCTACCAGAAGGGTGCTTTTACGGGCGCGGTGCAGGACCAGCCGGGGTTTTTCGAGACCGCCAATGGGGGCACGGCCTTCCTGGACGACCTGGAGAATATCAGCCCCCTGGTGCAGTCCAAACTGCTGGGGGTGCTTGAAAACAGGGAAACCTGCCGCCTGGGCAGCAGAAAGACCGTCAGCCTCGATCTCCGTTTCATTGCGGCCACCAATACGAACATCCAGAAGAGCGTCCAGGCAGGGAACTTCCGGGAAGACCTTTTCTACCGCATGGGAGAGTATATCATCAGCCTGCCTCCACTCCGGGAGCGGGCCGAAGACATCCGCTATTTCATCAATGTCTTTCTCGACAACGCCGTTGCCGAACTGAACATGCTTTCGAAGGCCATCAGTCCCCAGGCAATCGACCTGCTGATGGCCCACCCCTGGCCCGGCAACCTGAGGGAGCTCAAGAACGTGGTGAGGCGCGCTGTTCTCCTGTCGGGTCACAAGGAGGTCGGGCCAGAGCATGTGGACTTCCTGCTCGGAAGCAATGATCCCGGACAAGGAGAAGAGATCGAACTCACTCCGCTCCGTGAGGCTGTGGATCACGTTGAAAAAAAACTTATATCCCGGACCCTTACGGCAACCAAAGGCAACAAGGCCAAGGCAGCCGAACTCCTCCAGATCGATGCTAAGACCTTAAGGACAAAAATGGTTCAACACGGACTGGAATAACCCCCCCGCATAAATCTGCCATTGTTAACCGATAGTTAATCCATTCCCCAGTAATTATTCCCTACGCCAGGGAATATTTCCCTATCTACTGCCTCTATTTTTTTGCCCACAATTCCACTCCTGATTTAAATCAATATGTTATAATCTGGCAATGTTATTGCTACTTAAGTATACGTATTGCCAGTTCCATGGTTTTTTCACTGCAAATTCATTGAGGGCTCTCATGAAGGTTCTTGTCGTAGACGACATACGGACAAATTTGATGCTTACCTCCCGGGTCCTGGAAAAACGGGGTCATGAGGTAAGAGCTGTTGAAAAAGGCACGGATGCCATTCTGGAGCTTTGCCGCGAGGATTATGATCTCGTGGTCATGGACGTCCAGATGCCCGATATGAGCGGCATTGAGGCAGCGAGGATCATCAGGAGCATGGATTCGAATGTCCGGTGCCACGACGTGCCGATCCTCGCCTTTTCCGCCACTGACGGCGGAGTATGCGGCATGAACGATTGCCTCCAGGCTGGCATGAACGGATACCTTGTAAAGCCCATGAGAACAGCGGACTTTGTCGCGGCCATCGAGCAGTACCAGTACGGAGAGGCGCAGGACTAGTTGGTTAGGTCGTATTCCCGAAGCTGGTAATACAACCAGATAGACATTTTGAGTTTTCCTGAACATGAAAAAAACGAATCATAAAATTTTATTTCCCTTGCGCCTGCTGCTTGCAGCAATGACCCTGTGCGGGTTTCTGCTCCTGTTTTCCTCGCCAGTTGCGGCGTATACCATCACGCCGAACAGCTGGAACATGGTCGGCCTGGACAGCAACACGCCTGCTTTCGGTCCCAACCGGTTCCCGGTGGGCGCGAAGGTCTGCGGCGTACCGGCTGATGCCGGGACCTATGTGAAAGCAACCTTCAACTGGGACGCAGGCGGCACGGACAGCGGGACCCACATTTATCTGCGCTCAGGCTCCCTGAGCAATGTTTCCCTTCTACTGGACTCTAACGGATGCGCCTATGCCTATTTTGAGGCCGAGGTAGCCAAAACATCTGCAGCCTTTGACCAGACCCGCAGATATCACATTACGGCGGAAAAATGCACGGCCGTCGTGGCTGGCGCCTGCACGGCTACAGACGGCTCTACGCGGGTTTCCACGCCAACGCCGCGCGAACTCTACGTGGAGCACCTGGTTTCGCAGAGCAGAAACGGCATCGACAATATCATCCTGAACGGAGTCTCCATACCTGCCGGCGGATCCATGAATCTCACGGTGGGCAATACCTATACCATCGAACTGGACGGCCATACGGCGCCCGGCGGATACAATCAGTTCGAGGAATTCATCAATATTCCGAACACGATCTTTCAGGTCATCTCCGTAAGCACGACCTACTCAACGAACAATTCGCCCTACGTTTCCAATCCCAGCCAGGCGCTCTACGCCGATTCCTGCGGGTGGGAGAACGATCCGAACAGCCCTTCCTACCTCTCCTGCGTGGGCGGGGACTACAAGACCGGCTCGACGGTCAACACGACGTACACCGTCAAGATCCTGAGCGGCGGCGGCACGTCCCAGAGCCTCGGCTCGCTGCTCTATGATTTTTCCGGCAGCAGCTTTCACTACAATGCGGACTACTCGACGGGCTTTCGCATCGCGAATATCATCGATCCGACCGTTGTTACCGTCGGCAAGAGCTTTACGCCGGCGACGACAGCACCTGGCGGCGTCTCTACCCTGACTATCGCCCTGGCGAATCCGAACGCAGGCCTCGTAAGCGGGCTTACCTTGACGGACCCCTTCCCGTCCGGCATGACCGTCGCCAATCCGACGAACGCGTCGACGAGCGGCTGCGGGACTCCGACCTATTCGCCTGTCGCCGGGGCCGGGTCCATTTCCTTCTCGAACGGGACGGTCGCGGGGAACAGCAGCTGCATCATCAGCGTCGATGTCACGGCTTCTTCCTTGAGCTCGTCCTACACGAACACCACGAATAATCTCTTTGTCGGCACCGTGGACACAGGACATTCCGGCAGTGCCACGCTTGCGGTAAGCAGTACGCCGCCTGCTCCGACGCCGGCTTCAACCTGCCTGAGCCCGCTGACGCTGGCAACCTGGGATTTCAACAGCCTTGCATTGGGGTCCAATAACGGCCCCTTTTCCGCTACTACTACTCCCACCGGCGATGTTAGCGCCACGGCGACCTTCGTGGGCGCAACAAGCACATCAGCAATCTGCATCAATGGTAACTGCGTCTTCAAGGCCAATAACGGTACGTCAAAATTAGAACCTGCGGCACAGACGCCGGACACGAATTCCTGGGGTATTCGTACCGGATGGCCTGCACAAGGGGTGGTGCCTGACGGAACCACCACTCCCTATTTTCAATTTGCGCTTAACGCGCCGAATTATGGCGGCCTGACCATGACCGCCAACATGAATATGCAGGGCAGCTGGTCGAATCCGGACAACTGGTACATCCTGTACAGCACCAACAGCACCACCTGGAGCTCGCCGGCAGGCGGATCAGGAGCCTGGACCGCGAACGGATACAGCAATAATTGGGGCGCCATTGCGACGAACACATCGCTGCCTGCCCCGGGCGCCGCTACAACATACTTTCGCACCTTTGCAACCGGTGCAGCGACCGCCAAAGCAGATCCCACGATCTTTATTGACAGCATTACTGTCCAAGGCTGCTCCACGCCGGACAGGAGCAAACTGCAGCTTGCCAAGAGCTTCTCACCCGGGACCGTCGGTCTGAACCTCGTATCCACGCTGACCTTTACTGTTTCGAACCTCAATTCCAGTTCAACGGGGACGCTGTCCGGCGTCACCTTCGCCGATGCGCTGCCCACAGGCCTGGAGGTGGCTGCAACGCCCAACGCGAGCACCACCTGTTCCGGAACCCCGACCTGGGCGCCTGCCGCGGGTGCTACGACGCTCACCTTCGGCAGCCCGACCGGCGCGAGCATCGCTCCCGGCGCCACCTGCACGGTCAAGGTCGATATCAAGGCGATTACGACAGGGCCGCATAACAACGTAAGCGGCTCCATCTATTCAGCCCAGACCGGCACGAATACGAGCGCAACCGGCGCAGGCCGTGCCACGCTGACCGCGCTCCAGCCGCCGGTGATCTCCAAGCAGTTCGGTCCGAACACGATCCTAACGAACGGCGTGTCGAAGATCACCTTCCTGATCACGAACCCGAACCAGAACGACGCGCTCTCCGGCGTGGCCTTCACCGACACCTTCCCGACCAAGCCGGGCGCCATGGTCGTAGCAGGTTCGACCGGGGCGACCACATCCAACTGCGGCACGCCGACATTTTCTCCCGTCGCAGGAGCAGGCTCCATCAGCTTCTCCAACGGTGCCGTTGCCGCAGCCGGGACCTGCACCGTGACCGTGAACGTCACGGCTCCGGTCCAGTCGCAGCCCGCCAGGGTTGGTTCCATCACAAGCGACACTGCGCTGACCCTCTCGGCGGCTTACGCAGGCAGCACTGCAACCGGCCTGGTCGTTTCCAAGGTCACGGCCACCACAAGGAGCGGCACGGTATCCGTGACCAACGGAAGCGCGGCAGTGACCGGCACGGGCACCAAATTTCTGACCGAACTGGCCGCGGGCGACGACATTTACATCGGCGCGTACCGCAATATCACCAGCGCCGTGACCGCGACCATAGCCGGCGGCGGCAGCACGGCAGAAGACACGCTGATCGTGAGCGAGACGCACCCGTCGGTCATGCTCTTCAAAGAGATCGCGACCACGAACAGCGCCTCCACCCTCTGGCGGTATGATCTTGTTGCGGCAACGGGCGATCCCATCTATTACCTGTTCACGGTCCAGAATTTCGGAGATGTGCAGCTGACGAACGTGACCGTGACCGACGCCGATCTCCCGGCGCCGCTGACCATGGCGGGTTGCCAGTGGTACTACGGCTACGATTACACCGACCGCATCGCCGCGAACCTGATCAGCACGCCGACCTTCACGCTCGAAGTCTCCAATGGGACGAACAATCACGACTCCGCGACCTGCGTGCTCGGTCCGGTCGGCGCGACGGCCGGTTCGCACACGAACAACGCGTCAGCCGACGGCATCTTCAACATCGTTCACTATACGGACACCGACTGGGCGCGGTATACGACGACCGAGCTCTCCCTCGCCAAGAGCGTTGCGGAAACCCTCTTCACCAAGGCGACCGACACCGTACACTACACCTACACGGTGACGAACAGCGGCTCCTCGGTCCTCGCCGGGCCGGTGACGGTTTCCGACGCGGTCACGAGCGTTACGCCCACCGTGGCGGTCCCGGTCTCCTGTCCCGCGGTGAGCACGGTGGGCGATCTCGACGATTACCTGGACCCCGGCGAAGCGATCGTCTGCTCCGCCACGTACACGATCGTCGCCGCGGACGTGACCGCGAAACTCGTGACGAACACCGCCTCGGCCTCCTCGACGGCCTTCAGCGGAATTCCCGCGGCCACGTCATCCACAGCGAGCAAAACGGTCCTTCTGGCCCCTGACCTGACCGCAACAAAGACCAATAGCGTCAGCGGCACGGTGCCGGTGGGGAGGTCCTTCGTCTGGACGCTTACCGTCAGCAACGCGGTCAGCGCGGGCACCGCCACGTTTACCAACGCCCAGATCCTGCTGTCCGACGACATGCCGGTCTCGGGCGCGACCTATACATGGCAGACGGCTGCGACGAATGCAGGCGGCACGACCGGCACGATCGGCTGCGCGGTCCTTTCGAGCACGCTGACCTGCAGCGCCAACGGGCCCGTGGTCCTTCCGCCCGGCGGCTCCTTCGTTGAACTGATCACCGCCGCTACCACGACCGTCGGGTCGCTGGTGAACCCGAAGAGCGGCGGCAGCTGCAGGACCGATCCCAATGGCGCGGTCCTCGAACTGAACGAGGCGAACAACGACTGTGCCGACACCGTGACCGTGCGGGGGCTGCCGAGCCTGCTGCTGATCAAATCGGTGCAGGTTTACTCCGACCCGTTCAACGGAACAACCGGACCCAAGTCGATACCCGGGGCTTTCATGCTGTATACCATTCAGGTTTCGAACGAGGGCGGCGGGCCCACTGATCCCAATACGGTGGTGGTTCGGGACAGCATCCCACCCGCTACGGCGTTCTACGTCGGCGATATAGGCGGTCCGGGTCCAGTCCTGTTCAGCGATGGAGCGCCATCGAGCACCCTGACCTATGCCTATGCGGGCCTCGCGAGCCTTGCGGACAGCCTTGCATTCTCGTCGGACCACGGCCTGTCCTGGAACTATCTGCCGAGCGCCGACGGGAACGGCTGCGATTCGAACATTACGGACATCAGGATATCACTGGGCGGGGCCTTTGCGAGTTCGGCATCGGCGCCCCGACCGTCCTTTACCCTGCAATTCAGGGTGAGAGTGCAGTGATGAAAAAGGAGATTGCCATGCAGAGTCTGACGAAAGGACCGAGACCTACTCTTACGATGCCGGAGGTGAGGGACCGGGGCGCTCCCGCCCTCATCGAGCGGTCGATCGCCGGAGGGGAAAGGAAACAGTCCATGAAACAGGGTGTGATCCTCATAGTGTTTTGCCTTATTGTCGGCATGGCCGCTTCTGCACATGCGGCAGGAACGCCTGCGGGCACCAGTATAACAAACAAGGCAACGGCGACCTATACCGTTTCGGGGAACACGGTGAGCGTGGACAGCAACACGAACATCGTGCGGGTCGCCGAGCCCCTGAACCACACCCTTACCTGGCAGGATGCGGCGCCCGGTGTTGCCGTGGCCCCGGGACAATCCGCACTTGCTCACGTGAAGCTCACCAACACGGGCAACGGCAGCGATACTTATTTTCTAAGCGCCACCGGGTCCGGCATCGGGGGAGACGATTTTGACCCCCTGGTGACGGGGATCTACGTTGATCTGAACGGAGACGGGATCTACACTGCGGGAACGGATTCGGTTTACAGCGCGGTATCGGGTCTGATCCTTCCGCTGAACGGATCGGCGAACCTTCTGATCATGAGCAGCGTCACCACGACCGGTCTTGTCGACGGGAACAAGGGGAATATCAATGTCACCGCCCTCTCCGCTGAAGGCGCCCATGCGCCGGGAACGGTCCTGGCCGGACTGGGCGAGGGCAGTCCCGCAACCGACGCCGTTATCGGGTCGGCAGGCGGGACCCAGAGCGTGACCCCGGTGTATGTAATTTTGAGCGGCGTCGTGGCATTGAACAAGACGGCCGCGGTCATTGATCCCTGGGGCGGGAGCCAGCCTGTTCCGGGCGCCGTGATCCGGTATACGATCACGGCGACTGCCAGCGGGACCGGCACTGCTGTGGGCGTCAAGATCACGGACCCCCTCCCGGCAAACACGACGTATAAGCCGGGAACGCTCAAATGGAACGGGGCTTCGCTTACCGACGGAGCCGACGCTGACAAAGGCGACGTAGGCGCAACGACCGCCGGAACCGTGACCGTGAACCTGGGAGACCTGACGAGCGCGTCGCCTGCACAGGTCATTGTTTTCGACGTAACGATCAATTAACCAGCCAAGGAGGAGTGCTTATGAAATACCGAAACTACATTGTTGCAGCAAGTCTGATGCTCATTCCCCTGATCGCTTCAGGACAGCAGAAAGGCCCCATCGAGCTGACCTCGAAGTCGGAGA
>Ga0334722_10006543_pt1 | contig 11481 bp, 14 predicted proteins | sample C3_bottom_MG_FD_207210 | JGI IMG/M metagenome (GOLD analysis project Ga0334722, IMG submission 207210) | Sediment microbial communities from Yellowstone Lake, YNP, Wyoming, USA - C3_bottom | ecosystem: Environmental > Aquatic > Freshwater > Lake > Sediment | place: USA: Wyoming | collected...
CGTGTAAACAACTTGTTCATTTTGTTAACCTCCTTTTTCTCAGTGTTCTCGAACTATTTTTCATTAACTGTTTTTCGGAGTTTCAACAAAATAAATTACACTATCTGTAGGAGCCATCTTGCAGTATCTTGCTCCAACTCGAAAGGATGGCAGCAAGCCACGCGTGATCTTTGCGCTACCAAATATGCCTGCTAGACCTCATCAACGCTGTGCCGCAATAGCATTCGATGAAGACCACAATCAATTTCACTTAAGAATCTCAGAACATGCAAGCGGTCGCTACAAACCCCGAGAGATGCAATCAAATTATTGATTCTTTTTATCCACTCGTTGAATGATTTTAGGTCATAGAAGTCTGCTTTCTTATCCTTCTTGCGGCACAGTAAGTGTGCTTACGCACCCAACGATCTTGGCACGTTGACGTCATATTCTTCTTTATCTCCAATGTGTACTAGCTCGCTTGGCGTTATGTTGAAGTCTTCGCAGACTTTTTTGAAAACTCGTGCTTCTTTCTTCTTCAAGTTGAAATCGGAAGACGCAGAATATGTCTTAGTGAAGAACTTTCCAAGGTGGTTTAATTTGAGTTTTGCATGATTGAAAACGAGTCTTCGGATAATCATAAAGCAGTTTTAGCCATTCTGGAACGCTTGAGGTCTGAGGAAGAGAAAGGTAAGAAAAAGAAGAAACAACCCGCTATACGCAAGGAGAAGCGTTTACAGTATTATTCTGGTTGGTCACCAAAGGTGTGACTGGTTGGTATGGTCGTCTTGTCGTCTGTAACGCGGGTTGGATGGCGTCAAATAAGTCTTTGCCGACCAGAGCCTCGTGAGTGCCGTTTTTGCGTGGCTCTGCATAAAAATGGTTCTTGAGAATGTACGAGACGGTAGAGGGCTTCATTTGTAGCTGGTTGGAGATTTTCCAGATGGTTTCTCCACGAGCATATGCGTTGAATATTCCCTTTACGCGCGGGGCGTTCTCAGGGTCAAAGCATACTTTTTTGTTGATGACTTTGTATCCGAGTGGTACTCTTCCGATGATGCGTCCGAGTTCTCGAGATTTGGCAATGCCAGTCATCATTCTCTCTCGAATTATTTCCCTTTCGAACTCAGAAAAAGCACCCAAGACGTGAAATAAGAGTTTGCCGTTTGGTGTTGTTGTGTTGATATTGTCATTGATGCTGGTGAATTGAATGCCGATGGCGTTTAAGTCCCAGATCGTGTTGATTAAGTCTCTGAGACTTCTGCCAAAGCGATCGAGCTTACTCACGACTACAACTTCAAACTTTTTCTCTCTGGCGTCTTTCATCAGTGTTTGAAATTGTGGTCTGTCGGTGTTTTTGCCGGAAATGCCTTTGTCAGCGTAGAGTTGGAAGACTTCCCAGTTTTGGAAACTACAATACTTGCGGAGTTTTTCTTCTTGGACTTCTAGGCTGCTTCCTTCATTGGCTTGTTTGTCTGTGCTCACTCGGATGTATAGTGCTGCTTTCATTTTGTTTCACCTCAGGTGTTGTCTCTTGGGTTGGTGGCGTGTAATTCTTGAGTACGATTAGTTCGAGTCTGCCAGTGCTTTTGCAAATTCGCCACTCAACCACGTCGCCACGCTCGATATTTGCAGCGCGTGCTAAGGGCGCAGGAATGGTTACGTGTTTTTGTCCGCTACTGAGGGTTTGCACGCGAACAAGGCTTTCTCGCAAGCGTTTGCCATGATGTTGGCTTCGTGGAATGTTGTGTGTGGTTTCGTTCATAGTTTATGCCTCTGCGAGCCAGCACCCGCATTCTGAACATGTTAGTTCGGTGCACGCATCCAAGTTGTTGTTGCACTCAGGACAAAATCGTGGGGCTTGAGAATATGCAAGTCCTAAGTTTTCCAATACGGTCTTTTTGTCATCTTCGATTTCCACCTGCTTTGTTTCAGTGTTTTTTCTTGTCTTTTTCATCTGTTCACACCTCCGGTTCTAGTTTTTTCATGACGTACTTGTATGTCTGCCATGTGGCGAGTCCGAACAAGCTTAGTACGATTAATGCTTCTGGGAGATCGCAAAGGAAGTTTGTGCTGCCGAAGTATGTTCTGTTGGGCCAGTAGACTGCTGCAAATATGAGGAAAAGGGCGAGGAATGCTAGCCCTGTTTTTGATTCGAGCAGACTGTCGGACATGCTCTTTTGCTTTGGTGGTTGAGGGTTTTTCATAGTATTCCTACTTGGCGTCCGCAGTTGTAGCACGTTCCTTCTTCGGTGTCATAGTCGTCTAGGAAGATTCTGCATTGGTGGCATTGCATTAATCGCACCTCCTCGAGTTTTTTAGTATTCGACTCCTGTTTCGTTTTGGCTTATGCGGATGAGTTCTGCTGATTCGTGATTGGTGAGATTCTCATCCATGAGGCGTGCAGGAAAGAGCCCAAATGAGAGTCCGAAGCGTTCGTTCTCGTTGAGACTTTCCCAAATTCTTTGTAGTTTTGCGTCTGTCATGTTTTGCACCTCGTCCTTGGTTTAGTCTAGGTATGCGTTGCATTTCGCGCAGTTCAATGGTGGCAATGTCTTGCCAACATATCCGCAGTGAAAGCAGCGTACTGCGAAATTGGCGCGAAAGTGTGTTTTGGCACTTTCCACCCCTTCTTTGTCAAGTTTCTCTGCGTATTCTTTTTCGAACTTTTTGATGTCTTGACTGTTCATCTTGTTCACCTCATACTCCACATTCTTCAATTGCGATCATGGGTTGCCCGCAGTGGTATTCTCCGACTTCGAGCCGTTTTGCCCATTCTCCGCAAACCGTGCATTCCAGGTAGTACGCCATTCTTTTCACCTCCCTAACAGTTGTCTGCAAGTATTCCGATGATGTAGCGTTCCAAATCGTTGCCGCACCCAACGTACTGCGATGCCTCGCAGAGCTTGCCAAATTGTTCGCAATTCAGCCAAAGCGTGATTTCATGCTTGTGCGCAGGGCATTTCATGCTTTGACGCCTTGTTGTGCCAGGCCATCCTGTTTTTTCGTAGGCCATTCAGCCTCCTTTTTGTCGTCGATATTTCTTGCATGGCCTACAGTTGCCCCATTATCTTGGTTTCCCGCGTCTTGACTGAAGTGGTATTTCACCCAGTGTGGATAGTTGTGACGCAACAAAACGGGAATTCCGTATCTTGTTTCGTATTGTCTGCGCTTGTGGTTAGTGGTTAGCAACCACCGCCATCTATTAGGATACAAAGTGTTCAGCTTTGCAACCTTTTTGTCAAGATAGTCGGGATGGTGGCGCAGGTTGCTTCCTGTCTCTACTTCCACGACCCATTCTTCCCCGTTTGGTTTTATCAAACGCAAATCGGGATTGATGCTGTCTGTTCGGGCAGTTTCGTCAACGAATACGTCGCTCGTGTATCGCTGGGTTTCTTCTTTGGCTGCGTGCAAGACAAAAGTATGTTCTGGAGAGTGCCAGCCAACCTTTTTTACAAGGTAGATGGCATCTTTTCTCGAATCCATTGGCACGTGCTTACTTTCTACAAAGTCATTCTTGAGCAAATAATCAATTTCTTCCGGTGATAGAACGCTCTTTTTGTAGAATCCTTTGTTCAAGTCAAGATTAATGATGACTTGTTTTTTCTCCGTTGAAAGGTCGGAGGGCATGTTGGTGTCCTCCGGTATTTTCTCTTCGGGTTTGGTTGTTATTAAGTTGTGTTCTTCTTTGCTTGCCATAATTTTTACCTCCTGATGATCGTTTTCCATCATCAAAATTCCTTCACCGATGTTTGCAGTGAGCAGGTGTTCGCGTTCCGTGAAACTTAGATGAAAGGTGTCTTCCACGCTGTCAATGACTGCTGGTTTTTGTCTAAGAAGGATAGTGTATGCGCTGTTGGCGAGGACTGCTCGTCCTGCCTTGCTTTGGAGGAGGTCTGCAACGTCTTGAGTTATCAAAAGCAATCCAAGATTGAACTTTCGGCAGGTTTTGACAACCTCAAAGACGTATCCCTCTTCCCCTGCGTTTTGGAGCATGCTCCACGCTTCATCAATAACAAGAAGTTTGCGGTCTCTGTCATGCTTCATTTTGCTATAAACATAATCGAGGACTAGAAACATCATGACGGGCTTGACTTGTTTTGGGAGGTTGCCAATGTTGAATGTCATAAAGTCTTTGTCGATTTGGATTTTGGTTTGTTGATTGAGAAAGCTGAAAACTCCATCAACATACATACGTAAACGGTTCAACAATGCAACGTAAGTTGTTCGTTCATAGGTGCTTGCGTTGTTGCTCATGCGTTCTAATTCTTCGTAGAGTTGAGAGAAGGTTGGGGGCGCGTTCGTGGTGTTGTTTTCTGAGATTCCGCGTTTTGAGTAGGTCACGCTGATGGCACGGTCGAGGACGGCTTTTTGAATCTCGCTCAAATCGCCGAACATTATTTTGAACATGTCCATGAGTGCGAGACGTTTTTCCGCGTATGAATGCCCCAGGAGGTCAAGAGGGTTGATCATGGTTTTGCTGTCGCGTGAGAGTGTGATGACGCTGCCGCCGTATTTTTCGGTGAGTTTGGCGTATTCGCTTTGCGGGTCGATAACGATGACTTTCGTTCCATTCATCAGATAGCGTGAGATGATGAGTTTGGCAGCGTAGCTCTTGCCGCCGCCGCTCGTTGCGAGAATCGCGCCGTTCGCATTTGAGAGGTTAAAAATGTCTTTAATGATAGGGAGTTTGTTTTTGTTCAATCCGAGCAAAACGCCGCCTTTTTCTAGGATGAGGAAAGGGCTGGTGAACGGGAAAAACGCAGATAATGCTTGGGTGGTGATGTTTCTTCTGATTCCAAGCTCGTTTATGCCAAAGGGGACGATGGATTTGAATGCTTGTGCCATTCGGTATTTCGGCACTTGTGGAATGATGAGGATGCTGTTGAGGCGTGATTGAATGGTCTTCGTTAAAATATCCAGTTCTTTTTTGTCTTTGGCTTTGACGTTGATGTAAAGGCTGACGTTGAAGAGTTTTTCTTCACCTTTTTGGATTCTGCTCAGTACTGCAGTGGTGTCTTTGAATTGGATTTCAAGGGATGGTTGGAAGTTATGCTTGAGTTCTGCGGCAAATAGGTCGGCGCGTTGTTTTTGAACTTCCTTATTAAGCATCAAAAGAGTTTGTTCAATCGGGAAAGGTTCGATGTGGATGCTGAGGTCGAAGTTTCCTGCCGCTGTCACGATTTTGTCTAAGAATCCTTGTTCGACGTTTCGCGGATAACCTACGGCTGAGATCACGCGATTGTAGTATTGGTTGACTTTTATGCAGTCCGGCTGGTTGGTTATTTCTTCTGGAGCGACGATTCGGTAGATGGTCTTTTTTTCTTTGAGGAGTTGTGTTCTGCCTCTTGGGTTGTTGAAGAGTCTGATAAGAACGTGGATAAGTTGTCTTCCGCCCAGGCGGACGCATTTTAACCCCATAGTTCTGAGCAGTTCTGTGACTATTTTGAGTTGGGCTTCGAGTCCCATGTCGTTTTCGAGGATGGCTACGAGGAATCTTCGGTTCTCATCGCTTTTCTCTCTCATAATGCCATCGACGTAGTTTTTGTGCGCGGCGAGAAGTTCTTTGTAGATTGGATTTCCCGTCTTGCTTACTTTGAAGTCGAGTTGCTTGAGGTATTCGTCGAGGTTGAGTTCGTCGGTGTACATGAGGAATTGTATGGGAAAGTCGAGGGCGTTCAAAAACTTTTGAAATGAGTAAATGATGCTGTCGCGTTCGTCTTTTGTCTTGATTTTGAAATTGAGTGGCTCGACGCGTAGGACCGCGACTCGTTTTTCTCCTGTTTTGGTTTGAATGTGATAGCAACCGTTTTCGACTGCGTTGAGTTTGAGGTAATTTTTCATTTCTATGTCGAACAGGGTTGCGCGTTTGACCTTGCGGTATTCCAGGAATGTTTCGATTTTTGTTCGCAAGTCTAAGAACATGAAAAGAAGTCCGATGGTGATGGGGATGAGTGCGAGGAAAAATCGTATTAGGATGTGTGCGTGCAGTTTGGCGTAGATGAACACGGCAGGGAGTCCGCAGAGTGTTGCTGTGATGAGTTGTTCGAGTGTGAGGTCAAAGATGATTTTTTCTTTGTATTGGAGTGCTTGGGGTATTTCGTACGTCATCGGTACCTCTCGCGGTAGTCTTTGCGTATTCTGCCATAGTATTCTCGCTCACTTTGCGCCGTTGGCTGTTCTTGTTTTTGGAGGCTTGTTCCGGCAAGAAGATGTCCTTTGAGGAAGAGCATGCCCCTGGCCACGTCTGAACGCATGACGCTCATGATTGAACGAAATATTGCGACGATGCCAAGAATGAGCATGAGAATGGTGATGGCGAGGAAGGCACTTAACATAAAAATAATTTTGAAATCAGAAAATATGCCCACGTTCAAGAGTTGACTTACACCAAGAAGCACTAAACTGGCAAAGAATGGTATGAAGAGTATGAAGATGAGTTTGTTGATGACGAACCGTCCGATGTCGCGTAGTGGTGGGATGAAGTAGAAGAACAAGCCAAATGGAAAGAAGACTACTCCAACGCTTGCGAGGAAATAGTTCACTGAGAACGCGATGATGGTTAGGAGCAACGTGAGCAGGTATGTAAATCCGAGAACGATTTCCAAACCGATGTTTATGGGATTGTCGAGGGTGATGAGGAAGAAGTTTGGATCAATCATGTTGATAACGCCCGAGGTTATTCCTGCTGCAAGGTCGGAAATGAGGCTGTAGATGAGATAACTGGCTTGAACGAAAAGAATCATTAAGACGACGTTTTGGAGCCATTCTTTAGCTCGCTCACGCTTTTCCGTATTATGCCCTGAGACGATGAAGTTGAATCCTGCGCCCATGATGAAAAGCCCGTAGAAAATGCTGATAAGATAGATGATAACTGCCCAAAGACTCGTAAACGGCGCGATGTTTGCGGGTTGTGCGAGGAGCATTTTGATTATTTGAAGGAAAGGTGCGAGGGGTGCGTTGACTAAGTTTTGAACAGTTTGGGTGAGCTGGTCAACAATGCAGGATGGCAGATCAAGAATTCCACAAGTCATACGCACCCCCCGCAGATTTCGTGATGATCTTCCAAAGAACTATTGAAACGACGAAAAGGGCAAGAATGCTCCAAGCGGTCCGCCAGTTCTTGCCATCTGAGACGTGGATCGTTTTGAACGTTTCAACCCCCTGATAATTCGCAGTGATGACTGTTTGGCTGAGTTGCGCGGGAACTTGCCAAACACCCTGCGCAACTTCCGTCACGTTCGCGTAGCTGAGCTGAACAGGAACGTTTGAGGGAGATATTCTGACGGTGACGAGCTCTCCTGGCGCATAGGTTGTTTTGTCGGTCGTGATGCGAAGATCAGTGGGCTTGTAATCAAGTGGGCAGGGCAAGGTGTATGTTTGGAAGTAGTCTCCGAGCAGGATTTTGCAGTTTGACGTGTCGGTTACTTGGAACGTGTCGTTTTGCCAATGAATTCCTGAGAATTGAATAGTTTTGTGTTGGTATGGTTTGAAGTTGAGAATGTAATAAGGCTCAAGCGTGAAGAAGCGTTCAAACTCAATGTCATTTTCCTGATAAAAGTCGTTGTTGTTAAATTGAAGTTTAAACCACGAGTAGTTCGAAGCATTAAACTGAATTTGAGTAATTCCATAATACTTGTTTTCTACGTTGAATGAGTACGTGATGTTGGGCTGGTAACGAACTGCCGCGAGCTTATCAGTAACAACTGTTTGTCCAGGCCGCGTTTCAGTTGAATCGTAGTCACACTCCCAAGTGTCGTTGACTTCATTCCAAACATAATGATCAACGGTGAGCGTGGTGTCGATAACGAAATCAGCTCTAAAACTCAAGACTGCAGCTTTTGAGTTAAATTGTGCTACTTCTCCCTTCCCGATTGGTTGGTCGTTCAAATATTGCCGAATTTGACTGCTGTGTGAAAGGTCGTAATTAGTTCTGCAATCGTCCCCTTCATTTCCTGAGGGCGTGTTGATTTCAAAATTACTTTTTGCGAAAACTTCACCGTAACCTGGATTCAACAAAGAATCATCTTCGTAGACGCTTGGCATGACTGCCATGATGCGAACCCACGCGTTCTTGACTAAACCATCATCCACCACATTTGTGCTTTCTGGAGGCTCGTTTACTGCAAAGTCTGTGTTCCATTGGTGGACGTCGTTGATCATGCTTGCGATTGTGGTCATTTTTTCATCCTCTGAAAGACTGCTTGACATTACTGCGTTGCAACTGTTGAACCATCCGAACCTCTCGCATGGGAAAGCGAAAGCTATTTGTGCTAAAAAAAGAAACAAAAAAAGATGTTTCATGATGCGAATAGTTGCACGACCAAGGGTGCTGCCCATATGACGATCAGGCCGATGACGACGTAGCCGATCATGCTTTTTGCGTTCTCGCGTTGCATCATGTCGTTGCCGCTGGTCATGAACTTGATACCGGCAAAGACCATAAAGATTGCAGCAATTGCGGTGGCGATGTATTTGACGAAGTTGTAAATCATCCACACGGGCTGCAATATTTGGTCAAAAGCTGCGGTATCAACAGTTCCGCTGGGCGGCATTGCGCTTGCTGCTTTAACTTGGAATGCTGTCATCAGGAGCATCAAGCTGCTCAAGATCAACATCAGTGCGCATTTCTGTGCCAGGCTCGACCCCGTCGGGGGCTGAGTCGGTATTGTCGGGTCTGGTTTTTTCTTCTTCGGCATAATTGTTCACCTCCAAGGTTTTCACTTGCGCATCAGGGTTTTGTTCCGTTATCGGTTCAGGAGACGGCACTGGATTGGGCTCAACAAGTTCTACGGGTTTACCCGTCATTTTGACGAGTTCTGCTTGGTATTCTTCTTCGGTCAAGATTGTGGCGGGCTCCATTTTTTCAGGGAAAACGCCTTCTTGATTACACAAAATTATGGTGAGCACTGCGGTCAAAAGAAAACCAATAAGCAAAATTCCAAGAACGTCTCCTTGGTTGGTTATCAAGTGAACGAGCAGGCTTGTTGGCAAGTACAGCGCCCAGTATAATGAGTTCCAGAAGTATATTTCAATGAGCTTCATGTTCTGCCTCCGTTATTTTTGTGTCCGCGCGTGTAGGGTTTTGTGGAGCGCTTCCACAACTTCTCTTCTGAAAATCCGTTTTTGCGTTTTCTTTGATGGCTCTCGCTAAGTCCTTGCATGATCATTTCTCCTCCCTTGTGTAATCTACTTGACTAACGCTTTATACGGTGCTGAACTGACTTAAATTTAGTTTTAACAAGGAAAAAATGGGCAGGTGGCAGGGAAAAAGGTCTGCCGGGCCATGAATTTTCCCTACGCGCCTGCTATTGCGATGAGTTCTTGTGCACCTATGTTCAAGGTTGCTGGGTGATTCTCGAACATTGGCAATATTTTTGATGAACGATATTTCTTTTCTATTTTCTTCTTCAGTCGTTCGAGCTTGGGTAATCCTTTTTTGGGTTTGAATTTGATTGAGTCAAGTACTTTGCGAGGATTTTTCATGATTTCGTTAATCAGTTTCTCTCCTCCCTTCGGTTCCTGAATCTTGCTTGAACGCGAACTGCTGCCTTGCTTTTTTCCTTTTGCGTTTGTTCCACAATTAAGACCGTTTTTCATAACTTCTTGCCTCCGACCTGTTGATCTTGCTTGGCAACAACCAACATTTTTTTGTCAAAAATTGGCTCGTTTCTGCCACCGATCAACTGATCATTACAAATCGTTATTCGCGTGATGAGTATAATAAAAGGGGTTCAGAACATGACAGAAATCGGATAAAAGTTGCTAAAATCGGATATTTTCTGTTCAAATGTCTGAATTCCTGGACTCAGATTGAAGACAGAATAATTTCATTAAGCGCAAATGTGCGTGATCAAAAGTCGCGGAATTGAAAACCCGGTACAAATGACTCAGTGGATGATAAGAAATAATTTTTCAAAGCATTACAGGGGAATCGCGAATGCTCGTGCTATTTTTTGATATTCGCGCAGAGTTATTTCTCCGTAGGCGAGTCTTCGTTGAGCGATTTCTAAGGGATTAATCTTTTGTTGCGCTATTGGTTGTGGCGTTTGTGTTTGCGATATGAGTTCATCGTAGTTTCCCGTGTCTACTTCTTTGACCATTTTGTTCATTTCTTTGTCGAGAATCCACGTGTAAGTCATGGTTGTTTCGATTTTGTCGTGCCGCATGAATTTTTGGACTTTCTCAACAGGCACTCCATTACTGAGTAAATGTGTGCATCTACTGTGTCTGAGCGTGTGGTACTTGTATTGGTGTTGTTGGCTTCCTCCTTTGTTTTTTTCTGTGGGAATTTCGAGTCCTGCTCTGTTGAGTACTTTTTTGTAATCTTTGAATAGCGAGCTGGACTGGTAGTGGCCTGTTTTGTATCTGTCTGTAGGTAGGAAGTATGTTTCGTTTGGATTCATGTCTCGCCATTTTTTAAGGATCGGTATGACGAGAGGCGATAGGGGGATGAAGCCGTCTTTATGGTTTTTGCCGTCGATGACTTTGAGTCTGCATTCTTGGAGGTCGATATCTCGCCATTGTAGTTTACACACTTCTGAAATGCGTAACGCACAAAAGAATGTAAGAAAGCTTGCGATCATCGTTCGGGGACTGTCTATGTTGTCGAATAATTTTTCAAGTTCTTTTTTGAAGAAGACGTTTGGATACTTTCTTCTTCGTCTTTTTGTTTCTTGAGTTTTGGTCATCGCTTTTGCATAATGGTTATTTACTCCTGGCTTTTCCATCGTACCCTCCGGATGATGTTTTTCATCTCGTCCATAAGTTCGTTTCCTGCTCGTGTTCCTGAGAACCTTTTCCATTGAATGTACTGTTCTCGTGCCGTTTCCATGCAGATTTTCTTCTGCTCTAATTTCTCTCGTATGTGTGGAGGAGCATCTTCCAACAATAAGTATCGGTAAACCGTCTTCGGGTATAGGCTGTTCTTAAGGAGAAGATCGTACGTTTTTGCCTCTGCGGCATTAAGCTTTTTAACCTGCCCAACTCTGTATTTAACGCATCGCATGACTAATGCGCGGATGGTAAACTTATCCTGCGAAATGGGCGCTAACAATTCTTTTATGGATTTGATCTGTTCAAACACATTAAATCGTTTTTGTCCACGCTTCATAGCAAGCACCCCCCTTTAAATACAAAGCAGTATGAGTTAAAGAAAGGGGGTTCAGGACTTGTCAAAAATCGGACATTTTCCTGGACGTAGTGCAATTGTACGGCACACACCCAAACTAAGACCGAAATATCCGAGAATGCGCCCAATATGGGCGTTTGTTTTTCTTCTCCATTCGAGCTTTTTCGCGTCTTGAGCGGTTGCGGTCCGCTATATCTTGAGTTCGATTCCCAGCAGGGGCGTTTCCTTTTATTTTAGAAAGCTCCTTTTACGACTCTCCCACCCTGCGTAGATGTCAGATGCTTGCACGATACATTTTTAAAGCTCACTATATGAGAGAATACTATGAAAACCCTCACTGCCATCGTTCAAAAGGAAGAAGATATGTACGT
>Ga0334722_10006544_pt1 | contig 11480 bp, 8 predicted proteins | sample C3_bottom_MG_FD_207210 | JGI IMG/M metagenome (GOLD analysis project Ga0334722, IMG submission 207210) | Sediment microbial communities from Yellowstone Lake, YNP, Wyoming, USA - C3_bottom | ecosystem: Environmental > Aquatic > Freshwater > Lake > Sediment | place: USA: Wyoming | collected...
CTTTTCCCTCTTGCTTACCATCTAACGCCAGCCCAAGATAGCCCTTGAATAGGCAAATCCCTTGTGTTAAATTTGACACAGTATTTTTGGGGAGGGATCTGATGAATAAAGGACTTATTTTTTTGCTGCTCGCGCTCGTCCTGGTCGGTCAGCAGTCGCTGGCCGCAGATACGACATCGGCGGGCTATTACCGTGCCGCGAACAAGATGGTCGAAGCCAAGAAATACGATGAGGCGATCGCCCTTTACAAAAAAACGCTTTCCTCACCTCCGAACGGCCTCATGCCCGGCGACATCCATTCTAAGATCGGCGATATCCATTTCCGCATCGCGAACTATCGGGGCGCTCTTGACGACTACCGCCTCGCCATACGCGACCAGAACCCGGCCGACCGCGCGCAGACGCAGTATTGGATCGGGTTCTGCTGCTTCCTTGTCGGCCGCGACGCAGAGGCGGTGGACGAGCTCATGAAGGTCCCGTCGTTGTATCCCGACGCCAAGGCCTGGGGTTCTACGGCCTATTACTGGGCGGGCAGGGCCAGCGAGCGGATGGGAAAAAAGGAACAGGCCGCCGAGTATTACCGGAAGGCGGGCGGGACGGGCAAATCCACACAGAGCAGGTTCGCACGGAAGAAGGCGGAAGCGGTGAAAGGGAAATAAAAAGGGTCAAGGGGCAGGGGGCAAGGGTCAAGCAAAGCACGTATCATGACCCATGACCCGTGAAAAGATGAACATGCATCACATTCCTTTCACGAAACCATCAAAGGATGGAATAAAAAGGTCGTCTCTCGCAGAGCACGCGGAGAACGCAGAGTTAAGACAAAACTTTTAAGACTTTGTTCTGATCCGTAATAATTTTTATTGAGACCTTCTCTGCGAACTCTGCGACTCTGCGAGATAATTGTTTTTCGTTTAGAAGAATTTGATTCTCAATTGACCTGCGTCTGACGGATTATACTTCGCTATGCTCAAAGAACTGAACATAAAGAATTTCGCCATCATCGACCAGCTCCGCGTGGAGTTCGGGCCGGGGCTTAACGTATTCACCGGAGAGACCGGCGCGGGCAAGTCCATCGTCGTGGATGCCCTGAACCTGGCGCTGGGCGAGCGGGCCAGCACGGACCTTGTCCGCACCGGCAGCGCCGAGGCGGTGGTGGAAGCGGCCTTCGAACTGAATGGCCTCGGGTCTGTCGCTGTCGCCGCCATTCTCGGCGAACAGGGGATCGAGTCCGTAGCCGGCGAGGACCTTATCGTGCGCCGGGTCATCTCCACGGCGGGGAAGAGCAAGGTCTATATCAACGGCAGCCTCGCTACCCTCGCTACCCTCACGGCGCTCGGGGCCCATCTTGCCGATATCCACGGCCAGCACGAGCACCAATCCCTTCTCGCGGTGGACCAGCAGATGGACATGCTCGATTCCTTCGGCGGCCTGCTCAAGAACCGCGAGGCCTTCGCCGCATCGTACAAACAACTGCACGACATTCGGCGACAGCTTGCGGAGCTTGAAGCAGGAGAACGGGAAAAGGCCCAGCGCGAGGACCTGCTCCGCTACCAGGCGAACGAGATCGACGCGGCGCGCCTGAAGGAAGGCGAGGACGACGAGCTTGCGAACGAACAGCGGGTGCTGGCGAACTCCGAGAAGCTCGCGGGCCTCGCGGCGTCTGCCGACGAAACGCTCTATTCCTCCGACGGGTCTGCGCTGACGTCTCTCAAGCGCGCCATAACGAACGTGCGGGACATCGCGGCGATCGACAACAAGCTTGCGCCGGTGCTGGAACTGCTCGAATCCGGCAGGGCCCAGATCGAAGAGGCGGCGCGCGAGGTTTCCTCCTACGCCGAGCGGGTGGAGTTCGACCCCAACCGGCTCGAAGCGATCGGCGACCGGCTGGACCTCATCCAGAAGCTCAAGAAAAAGTACGGCGGAACGATCGCGGAGATCATCGCCTTCGGTGCGCATGCCGCGGCGGAGCTCGAAAAGATCGAGAAGAGCGGCGAAGAGATGGCGCGGCTCCGGAAAGAGATAGAGGGGCTCAAGGCCGGCATCACGCAGAAGGCGAAGGACCTGACGAAGAAGCGGACTTCCGCGGCGAAAGAGCTGGAGAAGAAGGTCGAGGGAGAGCTGGGCCACCTGGGCATGAAGAAAACGACCTTTGTCGTGAAGCTCGTCCAGGAGCCCGGGGACGACACGACCGACGGACTGCGTGTGGGCGCCCGCGGCGCCGACAAGGTGGAGTTCCTGATATCGGCGAACCCCGGCGAAGAGCCGAGGCCGCTCGCGAAGATCGCCTCGGGCGGCGAACTGTCGCGCATCATGCTGGCGCTCAAGACGATCCTGGTCGAGGGCGACCCCATTCCGACCCTCGTCTTCGACGAGGTGGACGCGGGCATCGGCGGCGCAGTTGCCGAGGAGGTCGGGAAGAAGCTCAGGAAGATCGCCTCCCGGCGCCAGGTCTTCTGCATCACCCACCTGGCACAGATCGCGAGCATGGCGATGAGCCACTACGGCGTCGAGAAGACGGTCAAGAAGGACCGCACCAGCACCGAAGTGCGGTTGCTCGATCCGAAGGAACGGGTCGACGAGATCGCGCGCATGCTCGGCGGCAAGACGATCACCGACGCCACGATCAAACATGCCGAGGAAATGATCGAGCGGGGAAGCGTTTGACCTGAAGATATCAGTTGAAAACGCAAATCTTTCCAAAACCGCAAGTCATTTTCTCGCAGAGGCGCAGAGTTCGCAGAGAAAAGCGAATAATATTTTGGATCGATACTAAGTCTTAAAGGTTCTTGTTTAACTCTGCGGCCTCCGCGTGCTCTGCGAGAGAGGCCCTTGTTGATTTTAGTTCGCCGGGGTTGGGTATAACGGCAGGAGGAATGTCAATGGCTAGAATCAAAAGCATCTTGGATATGATCGGCAACACACCCATGGTGAAGCTCGCCCGCATGAGCGGTCCGTCCGACGCCGAGGTGTGGGTGAAACTTGAGAGCTTCAACCCCGGCGGCAGTGTGAAGGACCGCATCGCACTCGCCATGATCGAGGACGCAGAGCAGCGCGGCAAACTGAAGAAGGGCATGAAGATCGTGGAACCGACGAGCGGCAACACCGGCATCGGGCTTGCCATGGTCGCGGCGGTTAAAGGGTATCAGATGGTCCTGACCATGCCGGAGTCCATGAGCCTGGAGCGAAGGCAGCTTCTCTCGGCCTACGGCGCCGAACTGGTGCTGACGCCGGCGGCAAAGGGGATGCAGGGCGCCGTGGACAAGGCCGCAGAGATCCTGGCCTCGAGCACGGAGTATTACATGCCGCAGCAGTTCGAGAATCCTTCGAATCCCATGGTCCACCGCCGGACGACGGCGCGCGAGATCCTCTCGTTCATGGGCGGGAAGCGCATCGATGCATTCGTTGCCGGCATCGGCACCGGCGGCACGATCACGGGCGTGGGCGAAGTACTCCGGAAGAAGGTCAAGGGGGTCATGATCTATGCTGTCGAGCCCGCGGCGTCGCCGATCCTCTCGGGCGGCAAGGCAGGCCCCCATCCCATCCAGGGTATCGGCGCGAACTTCGTGCCGAAGATCCTGAACACCAAGGTCTATCATGAGATCATCCAGGTGACGGCTGACGACGCAAAGGGAACGACGAAACGGCTTGCCATCGAAGAAGGCCTGCTCGTCGGCATCTCGTCGGGCGCGGCGTGCTTCGCGGCCCTCCAGGTCGCGGCAAAGCTCGGCAAGGGCAAACGCGTGGTCACCGTGTTCCCCGACGGCGGCGAGCGGTATTTGTCGATGGGAGTGTTCGGGACCGCAGAAGCAAAAGCTTGAACCGCAGAGAAACGTCAACGGATCCATCACGAATGACACGAATTGACGAATTGCACGAATAACTTCTATTTCAGTTGTTTCCTAATAGCATTTATTCGTGACATTTGTCCCATTCGTGAAATTCGTGTTAATGATTAGTTTTTACTAGTTCCTTTGTATCATCTGCGGCAAGAATGTCCATGAATCGCATCTACCTCGATTGCAACGCCAGCACCCCCATCGCTCCGAAAGTTCTCGAAGCGATGATGCCCTATCTTACGTCAAGATTCGGCAATCCGTCATCTTCCCACGTCTTCGGCATCGAGTGCCGTGCGGCGATCGAACAGGCACGCGAGCAGGTCGCGCAACTGCTTAGCTGCTCCGCCGACGAGATCGTCTTCACGAGCGGCGCCACCGAGTCGAACAACATGGTGGTCAAGGGGATAGCCAAGGCAGCGGGCAAGGGCAAGCACTTCATCACATCGCAGATCGAGCACCCCGCTGTGCTGGAGCCTTGCCGTCATATTGAACGCTTCGGGTACAAGGTCACGTATCTTCCCGTCGACAAATACGGGCTGGTGGACCCAGACGCTCTCGCGAAGGCGATCACACCGGACACGGTGCTCGTTTCCATCATGCACTCGAACAACGAGGTCGGTACGATCCAGGACATCGCAGGTCTTGCGAAGATCGCCGCCTCGAAGAACATCCCGTTCCACACCGATGCCGCCCAGAGCGTGGGAAAGATCCCTTGCCGGGTGAAGGACCTCGGAGTGGACTTTCTCACGGTGGCGGGCCACAAGTTCTATGCTCCGAAAGGCGTTGGCGCGCTGTACATCAAGACGGGCGGGAAACTGCCGCCAATGATGCATGGCGCGGGCCACGAACACGGCATGCGGCCGGGCACGGAGAATCTCGCGAGTGTCGTGGGCCTCGGCGCGGCATGCGAGCTTGCGATGCCATTGCTGGAATCGGAAGGAACGCGCCAGAAAGAACTGGGACAGTTGCTGTTCGATGGCCTCAAGAAGGCCGGGCTCAAGGTCCATCTGAACGGACATCCGGAGAAGAAGCTTCCGAACACCTGGAACATCAGCTTCGAAGGGCATGATGCAGCCGCGGTCATGGATGCGCTCGGGAAGGATATCGCTGTCTCTCCCGGGGCCGCGTGCCACGGCGACACCGTGAACGCGTCGCATGTACTCGTCGCAATGGGTGTGCCGGACAAGCTCAGCCGCGGGGCCATCCGGTTCAGCCTGGGCAGGGAAACGACAGAGGCGGAGATCGATGCGGTGATCCTTCAATTAAAAAACCGTTGACACGGATATCAGCGGAGTTGAAATAGGAAGAAACAAGATTCAGCAAGAGCCTAATCATGAATCTTCATAGCCGTTTTCAGTGTAAATCAGTGTCAAAGAATCTTCTGCTTTCTCTTTTGGTTTTGCAAGAAACAAGGATTATCAATGCCGACTGACACCATCCTCATAGTTGATGACGAAGAGAGCATCCGGAAGTCCCTCAAGGACATTCTCGGGGACGAAGGATACGAGGTCGTGACTGCGGCCTCGGGACGTGAGGCGCTGGATATCCTCGCCGAGGCACAGCCTTCGCTCGCGCTGCTCGATATCGCCATGCCCGAGATGGACGGCATCGAGACGCTGCGCCGCTTCAAGGAAACGCGCCCCGAGATGCAGGTGATCATGATCACGGGGCACGGCACGATCGAGACCGCGGTCCAGACCACCAAGATGGGCGCCTACGATTTTATCCAGAAGCCGCTTTCGCTCGAGCGGATATCGCTTTCGGTAAAGAACGGACTGGAGGAATACCGGCTGCGCCAGGAGAATGAGTCGCTCAGGATGAGCATCGAGCGCCGCTACGAGCTCGTGGGCGAAAGCGCGGCCATCAGGTCGCTCAAGCAGCAGATCGGCCTGGCAGGCCCTACCAACGGCTGGGTGCTGATCCACGGCGAGAGCGGCTCCGGCAAGGAACTGGTCGCCCGCGCCATCCACAAGACGAGCAAGCGCGCTGCGGGGCCGTTCGTCGAGGTCAACTGCGCGGCGATACCGCAGGAGCTTATCGAAAGCGAGCTTTTCGGACACGAGAAGGGGTCCTTCACCGGCGCAACGGGCATGAAGCGGGGCAAGTTCGAGATCGCGGACAAGGGGACCATCTTCCTCGACGAGATCGCGGACATGAGCCTGGCGACGCAGGCCAAAGTGCTTCGCGTGCTCGAAGGCCAGGAGTTCCAGCGCGTCGGCGGGACGAAGACGCTCAAGACCGATGTGCGCGTGATCGCCGCGTCGAATAAAGATCTGGCAGTCGAGATCAGGAAAGGCTCGTTCCGCGAGGACCTCTTCTACCGCCTGAACGTCATCCCCCTGGAAGTGCCGCCGCTCCGGGAGCGGAAGGACGACATCCCCATCCTGGTCCGCTATTTCCTGCAGGAGTTCGCCGCGGACTACGGCCAGAAGCCCAAAACCATTGACGCCGCCGCGCTCGACCTTTTCCTCCGCTATCCGTGGAACGGCAACGTCCGCGAGCTCAGGAACTTCATCGAGCGCATGATGATCATGGTCCCCGGCCCCGCGATCGCCGCGGCAGACGTACCGCAGCCGGTGAGCCGGCCGCCGGCAGGCAGGCCGACGGTGGGAAAGCTGGCCGAGTACGCAACGCTCAAAGAGGCGCGCGCGGCATTCGAGCGCGAGTACATCATCCGCAAGCTCAAAGAGAACAACGGCAACATCAGCAAGACAGCCGATGAGATCGACGTGGAACGCAGCAATCTCCACCGGAAGATCAAGGCGCTGAAGATAGAGAACGAAACATAGGCAACACCCTGTTGGACGCGGATTTACGCGGATGCACGCGGATAAAATCCAAGCGATGGGCCTGGTTGGAAGCTTATGGAGCTGCTACTGAGTTCTGGCAAGGGGCTCAATGAGAAGAGGGAATATACCATATTTTGTCATCTTGAATTTAATTTACCTCCTAGGGCATTCTTTTTTCGTCGTATCCGCGTTCATCAGATCTGATCCGCGTCCAAGAAGCTTCTCATGATTGAGCTCTTGAACCTTTCCAAGAACTTTGGCGCACTCGCGGCGGTCAAGGCCGTCAACTTCTCCGTGGAGAAGGGCGAGGTCTTCGGCCTGCTCGGGCCCAACGGCGCGGGCAAGACCACGACCATTCGCATGTTGACCACGCTATCCCTCCCGTCATCGGGTACCGCGCTGGTCGCGGGCCGCGACATCCTGAACGATCCTCACTCGGTCAAGCAGGCCATCGGCGTCATTCCCCAGATGCTGAACCTCGACATCGACCTGACGCTGGCAGAGAACCTGGAGTTTCACGGCAGGCTCCACCGAATGGAAGCGACGGAGCGGACCGCCCGGACCGAAGAACTTCTCAAGTTCGTCGGGCTTTGGGAAAAACGGGATGTATCCGTGGAACACCTGTCGGGAGGCATGCGTCGGCGGCTCCTGATCGCCCGGGGGCTCATGCACCGGCCGAAGGTCGTGTTCATGGATGAACCCACCGTCGGGCTCGATCCGCAGGCGCGGCGCCTGATCTGGGGGCTGATCGACGACCTGAAACGGAGCGGCATCACCATCCTGCTGACGACGCATTACATCGAAGAAGCCGACGAACTGTGCGACCGCGTCGCGATCATGCGGCAGGGGAAGATCATGACCATCGGCGCGCCGGCGGACCTCAAGGCGATGGCCGGCCGATACGTCCTCGAATGCCTCGGCAAGCACGACATGCCCCGGCAGTTCCTGCACAGCAGGGAAGAGGCGCTCGATGCGGGCAAGACGATGGGGTGTGATGTGGTCGTCCGGGACGTGACGCTCGAGGACGTGTTCATCGAACTGACGGGGGAACGGATCGATGCGTGAGCCAAGTGCGGAGTGTTGAGTGCGGAAATACTGTAGGGGCAACCCTGTGTGGTTGCCCGGTTGCGGGCGGCCACGCAGGGCCGCCCCTATCTGTCCATCTGTGGCTGCGTCGAGCGATGATATGAATTTCTACCCCATCTTCTGGAAAGACATGCTGCTCATCCGCAAGAAGCCCTGGAAGTTCCTGGCTTCGAGCATGGTCACGCCCATGCTCTATCTTGTCACGTTCGGCTGGGGCCTGGGGCGGGGCATGAGCATGGGCGGGGGCACGTATCTCGATTTCGTTCTGCCGGGCCTTCTGGCGCTCTCGGCAATGAACAACAGCTTCGGCCCGGTCTCGACGTCGGTGAACGTGAGCAAGCTCTACACCAAGACCATCGAGGAAGTGCTCGTGTCTCCCGTGGGGCCGTGGGCGATCGCGCTGGGACGGGCGCTCAGCGGGACGGTCCGCGGGTTGTTCTCGGCATTCCTGCTCCTGGCCGTCGGGCTCGTTGCCGGCGTACACCTGATCCTGTCCCCGTTCATCCTTGTCGTGCTCGTGCTCACGGCGTTCTGTTTCGCTTCGGCGGGTGTGGCAGCGGCCATCGTCGCCAAGTCGCATGAGGACATGTCGAACTTCAACAGCTTCGTCATCATCCCCATGTCCTTTCTGGCGGGGACGTTCTTTTCTCCGGACAAGCTGCCCGAACCGTTCCGGAGCTTTATCCTTGTCTACCCGCTCACCCACGCCAACATCCTGCTCAGGGCGCTTGCGCGCGGGGCGGCCCCCGATGTCGTTTCGATCGTCATCCTCGCGGCTTACGCGGTGTTGTTCTTCTACCTTGCAGGCCGGATGCTGAAACGGGCCTTGTAGCCGACGAGCTGTTTCCGGAGAGCGCATGTCCTCAGCCTTCACCCATGGTTTCGTCGCCCTTTCGTTCGGGAAAGTCCTCTTCCCGGAACGCATGCCCGCGCGCTTCTGGGTGCTGTCGCTCGTCTGCACGCTCCTGCCGGATATCGACGTGATCGGTTATTTTCTCGGTGTGCGGTACAGCGACACGCTCGGCCATCGCGGGTTTACGCATTCCCTCTTCTTCGCCCTGTTCGTTGCGGTCCTGGTCACGTCCGCCGCGTTCCCGGAAGCCCGTCGGTTCTCGAAACAGTGGTGGGCGCTTACCGCCTCATTCTTCCTGTCGACGGCCTCGCATGGCATTCTTGACGCGATGACCGACGGGGGGTACGGGATAGCGTTCTTCAGCCCGTTCAGCAATACACGTTATTTTCTTCCCTGGCGGCCGCTCGAGGTCGCGCCCATCGGCGTGCGCGGCTTTTTCAGCAGGTGGGGACTGGATGTCATCACGAGCGAGATCCTGTGGATATGGATGCCGACGCTCATACTTCTCGCTATTGTTGCGCTCATCCGAAGGAAGCTTCGCAGCCGGCAGCCGGCAGTTCCTTGAACCTGAAAAAGACCTTTGACACCGATACCATCCGATGAGAACCGGATATGAGCGGACCATTCCGGGAGGGAATTCTTGTTCATCGCAGGGACCTCTTTTCTGTTCTCATCTGCCCCGCTCTAACGTTCCTCCGTTCTGTCCGTGTCCAAATCATCTCATAGAACGGATCGAGGAGCGAGCGTATTCCCCGTAGCTTGCTGCAGGGAGCTTCGATCCTCACCTTCTTCACGCCTCAGGCATGCCAAACCTCCTGTTTCTGATTGACTTTTCACGGCTTCGGGGCTAATATTCCAGTCTGTATCTTTTATTCCAACTCCGCGGAAATAACGGGTTTTTCCTGAAAAATGTCCAAGGTCCAGTTCATCTTCGCCATTCATAACCATCAACCGGTAGGGAACTTCGACTTTGTCGCCGAGGAGGCGTACCAGAAGGCCTACCGGCCCTTCATCGAGGTGCTGCAGCGGCATCCCAAGATCAGGATAACGCTCCACTACACGGGCATCCTCTACCGGTTCTTCGAGGAGAAGCACCCGGAGTTCCTTGAAACGCTCAAGGGGCTCGTCGCGGAAGGGCGGGCCGAGGTGCTGTCGGGCGGTTTCTACGAACCGGTCCTGGCGGTGCTGCCCGATGAGGACAAGCTCGGACAGATACGGATGCTGACGGACTATATCCGGAAGAAGATCGGATACGACGCCCGCGGCATGTGGCTTGCCGAGCGGGTATGGGAGCCCCATCTCCCGCGGGCAATTGCCCGTGCGGGCATCGACCATGTGGTGGTGGACGATTACCATTTCAAGATGGCGGGCCTTCGCGATAACGACCTCGACGGTTACTACCTCACCGAGGAGCAGGGCGACCTGCTCAAGGTCTTTCCGGGGAACGAACAGCTCCGCTACCTGATCCCGTTCCACCCGCCCGAGGAGACCATCGAGCTTCTTGCGACGCTCAAGTCCAGCGAGCGGAACCGGCTCGCGGTCATGGCCGATGATGGCGAAAAGTTCGGTGTCTGGCCCGAGACCTATCATTCGGTATACGAGGAAGGATGGCTCGAACGGTTCTTCACGCTCCTGGAGCAGAACAGCCAATGGGTCGAGACCACGACCTTCTCCGACTATATCCGGAAAGAACCGGCCCGCGGCAGGGTCTATCTGCCCACGGCATCGTATATGGAGATGGGCCAGTGGTCGCTGCCGACCTCGGCCGGCATCGAGTACGACCATGCCCTGGCCCTGATAAAGGGGCTGCCCGAGTGCGGCACGATCAGGCCGTTCATCAAGGGTGGGACCTGGCGGAACTTTCTGGCAAAATACTCCGAGAGCAACCACCTGCAGAAGCGGATGCTGATGGTGAGCCGGAAGGTCCATAAGACCCTGGAGTCACCGGGGTCGAGCGCCAAGCTTGACCGGGACGCGGCGCGCATGATCGATCATCTCTACCAAAGCCAGTGCAACGATGCCTACTGGCATGGCGTGTTCGGCGGCCTGTATCTTCCCCACCTCCGCTCGGCGCTGTACGAGCACCTGATCCAGGCGGAATACCTGGCGGACAAGGCGGCGAGGTCGCAGGGACCGGTGCTCCGGGGGAAGACGCCGGTAAAAAAGGCCGAAGTCACCGCATGGCTCGAGATCGAGCGGGGCGATTTCAACGGCGACGGCAGGGAAGAAGTGATGCTGAACTCCGAGCTCCTGAACGCCTTTGTGGAACCTGCGGAAGGCGGCAGGATCTCCGAACTTGACTGGAAGCCCCGGTCGTTCAATCTCATGAACACGCTGACCCGCCGGCGCGAAGGCTACCACGACAAGATCGCCCATGCGGCGAAGGACGCGGCCGGAGGAGAAGCGAAGACCATCCACGATCGCGTCGTGGTGAAGGAAGAAGGGCTTCAGCACCTTCTGCAGTATGACGGGTACGACCGCGCATCGCTCCTGGACCACTTTTTGGGGGAGGGTGTTGACCTCACGGCATTCATGCGGACGGAGTACCAGGAAGCCGGCGACTTCGTCCTCGGCGCGTACACGCCTTCCCTGCGCAAGCAGAAGGATGCCGTGGTCCTGGTCCTGGAGCGCGAAGGCACCGCCGCCGGCCAGCGGACGCGCCTCCGGAAAACGCTGCTCCTCAGCCCGTCGCACCCGGAGTTCGTGGTCCGGTACGAGATCGCGAACGGCGGCCGTGAGGAACTGAACACGACGTTCGGCAGCGAGTTCAACTTCTCGCTCCTCGCGGGGGACGCTCCGGACCGCTACTACGAGATCCCCGGGCACATCCTGGACAAACGGAACCTTGCGTCGAGCGGCGAAACGAGCAATGTGCACCAGGTGAGCCTGGTGGATGAGTGGCTCAAATTGTCGGTC
>Ga0334722_10006546_pt1 | contig 11478 bp, 9 predicted proteins | sample C3_bottom_MG_FD_207210 | JGI IMG/M metagenome (GOLD analysis project Ga0334722, IMG submission 207210) | Sediment microbial communities from Yellowstone Lake, YNP, Wyoming, USA - C3_bottom | ecosystem: Environmental > Aquatic > Freshwater > Lake > Sediment | place: USA: Wyoming | collected...
AACCTCCTTGAGCCTCTCCTCCAGGGCTGCTTTTTCCTTTACCAATCCATCTATTTCCATGCTCCTACCTTCACAGGCCTCTATCTTCTTCCTCCCTTCTTCGAGTTCCTTCTTCAGTACCTCCATCTCTGATGTCCTTTTTTCTGCATTTGCCAGTCTTTCCCTGTATGCCTCGTTCTCCTCTGTTTTATCTTTAAGCATTATCATCAGCCTTTCCCTTTCCCCTTTTATCCGTTCTTTCTCTTCTTTAACCACTTTAATCTCAGACTCAAGAGAAGAGACCCTCTTATTACTCTCTGATAGCCTCTCTTCCAGCTTCCTGTTCTCCTCTTCCTTCTCTTTTAATCTTGCCAGCCTTTCAGAGGCCTCGAGTAAATCTGTCTTCAATAAATCCCTCTCCGCTGATAATCTACTGAATTCATCCTTCAACCTTATTAATTCTGAGACCCCCTTCTTCTTCTCTTCCTCAGCAACCCTTAGATCTCCAGCTATCTTCTTCTGCTCCTCCTGCAAGCCCTGAATCTTCCTCCTTAGTTCTTCTATCTCTTTTTCTCGTGCCTCTATAAGGGCTTTATTCCTCTCGACCTCCTTTATAGCACCTTCAGTAGAGGTAACCCTTTCCTTCATCTCCAGGAGTTCTTTCCCCATCTTATCTTTTTCTTCAAGTATTCTCCTGATCTCTTCAGTCTTTCCCTGTATCTCTTCTTCTGCTACGGTAAGTTTTTTTAATATTGCCTCTTTCTCTTCCATTGAGGCCTTAATCCCCTGTATCCTCACCCTATAATCCTCAATCTCTTTGTGCCTTTTATCAATCTCCCCCTTCAATCCCTCTATCTCTTTATCCTTCTCCTTTAAAAGTGCCTCCAGGTCTCCCTTCATCTTCCCTGACAGGGCTATCTCCTCCTGTGCCTTCTGAATCTTCGCTATCAACCCGTCCCTCTCTTCCTTTATCCTGCTTAATTCGATGAGCTTTTCCTTTTCAACCTCCTTGAGCCTCTCCTCCAGGGCTGCTTTTTCCTTTACCAATCCATCTATTTCCATGCTCCTACCTTCACAGGCCTCTATCTTCTTCCTCCCTTCTTCGAGAAGAGAAGCGAGTCTATCTCTCTCAGCCCTGATCGCCTTTATTTCGTTATCAATAGTACCTTCTTTCCTTAATTCAGGAACGGCCATTAGAGTCTTCATCCTTTCCATCTCTTTCAAGGCATAAGAGGCAAAGATGCTATCAGGGAAATCCCTCCTGATCTCTTTAAAAACCCTTTCCGACTCTTCATGTTCACCCATCTGCATAAGGGCCTTCCCCAACCAGAAAAGGACTGTATCCTTTGCAGAACTATCAGGAAATTCCCTCAGAAAGATCCTGAACCTATCTGAAGCCTTAGCCGGTTCACAGGATAGGTAGAGATCATACCCCTCCTGAAACAAGTCATATTCATCGACGGACCTGGCAGGCACATTGATAAGCATCGTGCTGCATGAAATTATTATGGAGAGAAAGAGGAGACGGAGGAGTCTGTTCATCCCTTAGATTATCAGGGCATAGACACAGTCACTACAATAGAATTCTTTACCCTTGCCACATCAAACAATACCTTCTGTGGTATCAATTGAATATGGAGAATAACCCCATTATGTACTGCCCTGTCCTCTTCAAGGGCAACATTACCTATAAACTTCGACTTAAACTTAAAATTTCTGTTAGTATTAATAATGGCTGGGTTGATCTTCAACTCGAGCCATTGACCATCTCTTCTGGATACAATCTCCTCCTTTATGGATAGTGCACCATCAATCTGAGTTGCATTTATTATGAGCATCGCCTTCTCCTTTGATTCTATAACAGCCACATTATTTATACTCGATAACCGGGAAGCCTCACCCTCCTTAGTCGGCTTTGGCTCAACCTTCTTTGTCTCTTTTATTGTCTCTTTCCCTTTAATAATCGCCCTCTTCTCTGGAAGAACCTCCTCTTTAACCTCTCTTACGGGTTCTTTTACCAACTCAGGAACAGGAGGTTTCTCGGTTGCCACCTTTTCTTTTTGTGCCTCTAACCTTTCTTCTGTCTTTACCTTCTCGATCCTCTCTCTCTTCAGAAGGGTCGCAGAAATGGAGAATGACTCAGCCTTATCATAAACGACCTCGACAACAGCGACTCCTTCCTTAAACTCTGCAGGGGAGATAATTGAGGGAGCAATAGTGCCTTTACCTGATGGTACCAGGAGGACCTCGGTGCCAACAAGGTTAAAATTCTTGACCAGATTTTTGAATCTGTCATAGGCCTCGATCTTTAATTTAAAGGGTTGCCCGGCCACGGCAGAGTCAGGCGTTATAACGACAAAATGGTCCACACTTGCAGGATTTATCCTGACAGAACCGCTTCTTCCTTCCTGTCCCCTGTTATACTCCTTTGCGATGATATTTATCTCCTCAGCCTTTTCATAAGTCACCCTGAGGCTGGCCTCGTGACCATTGAAATTCATAGCCTGGATAAAGGATGGTTCAATCTTTGATGTCCCTGTTGACAGGAGGACAACACCATTTCCTGTTGAAGGATAATTTGTTACAGGATTACCAAAGGCATCATAGGCCGATATATTCAACTCGAATGGCTCTCCTGCGATGACCTCCTTGGGGGCTGAGACCCTGAAGTAACTCAATGATGCAGGAATTATTGTAACAGGCTTACTTACACCTTTACTTCCTGTAGTAGTCTCATGGACCTCGACAAAGGCTTCTCCAGTCTTCTCAGATACAAGAGTTGCAGTTGTTGCACCCTTTTTGAAGTCAGGGACAAAAGTACCGGCAATCCTGAGAGAGGTATTACCCCGAGATGTTATCCTGACATTCTTACCAACCATCTCTGTATCCACCACAGGGTTGCCAAAGGCATCTTCTGCAATAATCCTGATATCAAAGTTCCTGCCTGCTACCTCTGTAGATGGTGATTGAATAACAAAGTGATCGAGTTTATTGGGTAGCACCGTTATATCCTTTGATATAAGAGGAACCGTACCTCCTTCCTCATATATGGAGAGTACAACATTTTCTGCCCTTTTATCAGTAAAGGTTATATTTGCAATGCCACCCGGGAATGATGACGGGCCAAGCCTCAACGGCTGCACAATTGCAGAACCTGTAACGCTTATCCTGAATTCCCTTCCAGATTCTGCAAAATTGGATATGATATTGTCATGGGCATCATAGACCATAATCTTAATAACAGAATTCTCTCCTGCTATAATCCTTTCAGGAATCTGGAGGACGAAATGATCGAATCTCCCTGGTTTGACGATTACCGTTCCAGCAAAGGATAAAGGTGTAACGAGACAAATAAATAAAGTGATTAGTAAAATTATTTTTCCTGTTTTAATCTTCATTACCTGCCATCGATAAAAAAAATCACTATATTCATATCATATTTACATATCCGATGTCAAAGGGAAAATTAATCTGATTCATCCTCGCCATTCAGGCCGTATAGTTTTCGTATCATTGCGATCAGGGTCTCTCTGTCCTCAGAATCCTCTTTAAGGGCCACAGTAGGTGGATGAAGGAGCTTGTTAATAATAGAGGAGGCCATGTATTCTATGGCCTTTCTCTCCTTTTCACCGAGATTCGGGAATCTGTTCATTACCCTCTGGACCTCTTCTCTCCTTATATTCTCAGCCATATTTCTCAGGGCAACGATAGTCGGGATGGAATCGAGTGAAGATGCCCATCTTTCCAGCCCTTCTATCTCTTCATCTATTATTTTTTCCGCCTTTTCAGCCTCCTTTTTCCTTTCAAGCATATTTGCATCAACTACACCCTGCAGGTCATCCACATCATAAAGATAGACATTATCGAGTTCATTTATAGACGGGTCTATATTTCGGGGGACCGAGATATCGATCAGGAACATGGGTCTCTGCCTCCTCTCCTTCATAACAGAGTGCATCTCAGACCTCCTCAGGACATAATCAGGGGCACCTGTGGAACATATCAATATATCTGTATGAACCATCTCTTTGAGAAAGTCCTCAAACCTGACAGGCCTGCCATTGAATTCCTTTGCGAGTTCGCATCCCCTCTCAAAGGTCCTGTTAGCAATCAGGACTGTCTTCACGCCATTACTTATGAGATGCCGTGCAGCAAGTTCAGCCATCTCGCCTGCTCCGAGAAGCATAAAGGTCTTATCTGATAGTTCTGTGAATATCTTCTTTGCTAACTCAACAGCGGCAAAACTGATAGAAACAGCATTTTCAGCGATCCTCGTCTCGGTCCTCACCCTCTTGGCAACAGATATGGCCTTCTTCATGACCTTGTTTAAGACATAGTCCGTCACCCGCTTCTGAAGGGCAGACTCAAAGGCATCCTTTAGCTGGCCGAGTATCTGGGGTTCTCCAAGAACCATGGAATCGAGGCTTGATGCAACCCTGAGGATATGTCTTAAGGCCTCACGGCCCTTTAATATATAGAGAGATCTGTCGAGGGCCTCCCTGTTTATGGAGTGAAAGCCCACGAGAAAGTCCTTGATGGCACGAGCAGCATTGTCGACATCCTTAACAGCTGAATATATCTCTACCCTGTTACAGGTCGAGACTATTACCGCACCATTAATGCCTGGCAGCCTTGATAGGCCTTCAAGCCCCTCATCGAGCCTATTCCCATTAAAGGCAAGCCTCTCCCTCACCTCGACATCTGCTGTTTTGTGGTTAAGCCCGATAACCAGTATATTCATACAAAAGCGTGCAGCCCCTTAAGGAGAAGATTGACACCAAAGAAGGTGAATAGGACACTCACAAAGCCTATAATGGATAAAAGTGCAGCCCTTCTACCCCTCCAGCCTGCTGTAAGTCGGGCATGAAGGACAAGGGCATATATAAACCATGTAATCAAAGACCATACCTCCTTAGGGTCCCATCTCCAGTAACTTCCCCAGGCGCTCTCAGCCCATATAGCACCTGTAATTATGGCAAGGGTAAGGAGGGGAAAACCAAGGGTTATCAGTTTGTAGTTTATCTCATCGAGTATTTGGAGACTCGGCAATCTCTGGAATAACCCGCCCAGGTGTTTCTTCTTCAGATTATGCTCCTGAATCAGGTACATAAACCCGATACCAAAGGCCATGGCAAAGGCGGCGTTGCCAAGAAAGGCGAGGAAGGTATGGATCCCGAGCCAGTAACTCTGAAGCACAGGGCTCAAAGGCCTGATCTCTCTCGGAAGCACAGATGATGAGAGCATCAGGATGAAGACTACAGGCATCGTAAAAGGGCCAAGGAGGTCAAGCCTGTATCTATATTCGAGGAAAAAGAATATCAGGACTATACACCATGAAAAGAATGACGAGGCCTCATGCAGGCTCGTTATGGGGATATGTCCTGCCTGTATAAAACGAAGGATTATGCTACCTGAGTGAGTGATAAAGCCTGCTATCGCAAAGGCGAGGATCAATCTTGATGTTGCCTTAGAACCCCTGAATAATTCAATTATACTCGCTATTGCAGCGGCAAAATAGAAGGTGAGACTCAGTTCGAAAAATAACGTTCCCATCAGAAGCAGCCGAGCTCACAATCAGAGATCTTGATCCTGATCTCATCGGCAATCTCACCTATCTTATGGTAGGGTACCCCTGCCTCTTCAGCAATCCTTCGTGCCACAGAACAGGGTATCCTGCCATTGACGGCATTCTCGCTGATGAGCCTCACTAACGTCTTTTTACCTTCTATCATGTCTTCAACAACTGCTGCTACATCCTCAAAACCACCCTGGATAATCCCATCACCTTTAATTGTGATCTCCTTCTTCCCCCTGTCATATACAATATCAGCCATATCCCGTATCCTTTTCCCGCTCTCCTTTATCCTCGAACTATCCTTTCCTGATATGAATATTATAATATCAGGTCTCAAAAACTCAATCGCACTGTTACCTTCTATTATAATGCCCTCAAGATTGGATAATCTTTCGATAGCCAATGGTAAGACCTCTCCGAGACCTGATGCAGGAGATTGGACCCATAAGACTGCAGAGGCCCCTGATTCAAGGAGTCGGCCTGTGTCCTTATCTTTCACTGAAAGGACCTCCTTATCATCGACGATCGAGGAATAGATGGCTGTCTTTGTGTATTTTATAGCCCCCCAACCCTTCAATCTACTCAGAAGGGTTGTTGCAAGAGTCGTCTTGCCAGTCTTGCTGTGGGAACCACCAATCCCTATGACAAGAGGCCGTCCTATCATAGAAACAGACACGAACCTTTCCGCAGCCCTGCAATCCCATATCGAATTCTCACCATCTCCAATTTGCTACTCCTCGCCTCCCTTTTATCCATTAATGTGGAACCTCTGATTTATAATCACAGTCCTTCTTATGGCAGAAATGTACTAAAACCCCATCCTTTTCGACCTTCTCAAGAAGGAAATCGGCTCCACAGGATGGGCACCTCTCAGGAACAGGTTTATACCAGGAGGCAAATTTACAGTTCGGGTAATTACTACAACTCCAGAATAATCTCCCTTTTCGGGTCTTCCTCTCTATAATCTCACCATTATCGAGGGGACATTTAATACCAGTTGATAGTGGCTTTGTATATTTACATTCGGGATAACGAGAACATGCAAGAAACTTTCCGAATCTGCCTGACTTTACGACCATTGGCGCACCACATTCAGCACAGGTCTCGTCTGTAGTAATCTGTTCCTTTTTCCCATTATCATCGAGGGGTTTTGCATTTTTACAATTGGGATATCCAGAGCAGGCCAGGAACCTCCCATGCCTTCCCCATCTTATAACCATCGGAAGACCGCATTTTTCACACATTATCTCTGTTGGGATATCGGCAGGTCTTATCTTACCTATCATCTTCGTTGCCTCGGCAAGGTCACGGCTGAAGGGTTTATAGAAATCCTTTACCACCTTTACCCATCTCAACCTTCCCTCTTCGATACGATCAAGTTCGTCCTCCATCTTAGCAGTAAAATCAAGATCAATGAGCTCGGGAAATCTTTCGACCAGGAAGTCATTCACTATAATGCCAAGTTCAGTGGGTTCGAATCTTCCATCCACCTTGTGGACATATTTCCTTTCCTGAATAGTCGAGAGGATGGTTGCATAGGTACTCGGCCTGCCTATCCCTTTTTCCTCAAGGGCCTTTACAAGCGTAGCTTCTGTGTATCGGGGTGGCGGCTGCGTAAAGTGTTGTGTTGGTTTTATCTCTTCTAACCTCAATTCCTCTCCTGTCTTCAGGGGTGGTAAAATCCCGCCTTCTTCTTCCTCGATCTCATCCTTTCCCTCGGTGTAAAGGGCCATAAAGCCATCAAACCTCACAACAGTCCCTGATGCCCTCACCTCTGTCCCTTCACTCTTGAGACCTGTCTCTTTATCCACAACATCTATAAAAAATGTCGTCTGTTCAAGCCTTGCAGGAGACATCTGACTTGCTATGAACCTATTCCATATAAGGCTGTATAGATTATAGAGGTCTCTCGATAGATACCGTTTTAGTGCCTCAGGCGGCCTCTTCGCATCGGTAGGCCTTATGGCCTCATGAGCCTCCTGTGCGCTGGCCTTGCTTTTATACACCGGCGGCTTCTCTGGCACATAGTCCTTGCCATACCTCTCCTCTATATATCTCCTCGCCCATTCCTGTGCCTCAGGAGCAACCCTCACAGAATCTGTTCGCATATAGGTGATGAGGCCAACAGAGCCCTCTTCTCCTATCTCCACACCTTCATACAATTGCTGTGCAAGACTCATGGTCTTTTTTGCGGTAAATCTCAACTTTCTCGATGCCTCCTGTTGAAGGGTGCTCGTTGTGAAGGGTGGATTTGGGGACCTCTTTCTCTCCTTTTTCTCTATCCTGCTCAAGAGCAAAGACCCACTCCTGATCTCCGAGGCAATCCTATCTGCTTCCTCTGCACTCCTTATGAGAAAACGCTTCCCTCCCTCAGCATCCCTGTTAACCACGTTTTCGCCCTTATATCTGTTAAGTCTTGCCCAGAACTGAGGAGGTGCTGAGCCTTCAAGCCTGAGATTTATATTCCAGTACTCCTCTTTTTCGAAGGCCTTGATCTCTCTTTCTCTGTCAACTATCAGTTTAACTGCAACAGATTGGACACGGCCTGCGCTTAAACCCCTTCTGATCTTCTTCCACAGAAGGGGGCTAAGACCATAACCCACGAGTCTATCGAGAATCCTCCTTGCCTGCTGGGCATCTACCTTGTTTAGATCAATATGGCCTGGATTCTTTATTGCTTCGAGAACAGCCCTTTCGGTAATCTCGTTAAATGTGACCCTGAATATCTTTCCATTCGGTGAACCTGTCTTCTTATCAGATATCTCAGTGGCTATATGCCATGCTATCGCCTCTCCTTCTCTATCAGGGTCTGGAGCCAGATATACCCTGTCAGCCTCTCTCGCAGCCTTTCTCAACTCCCTTATTATCTTCTCCTTACCAGGGATGATCTCGTATTTAGGAGTGAATTCATTCTCCACATCCACTCCGAGTTCATTCTTTGGAAGGTCTTTGATGTGACCAATGGAGGCCTTCACAGAGAAATCCTTTCCAAGTATCTTATTTATCGTATTCGCCTTTGCTGGTGACTCAACAATAACGAGTGACTTCACTATTACCTCCTCTGTCCTATAAGATAATCCTTCTTCCCGAGACCTTTAATTCCACAGTATCTTCTTCCCCTCGCCGAAGATATAGTTATATATATCGTCAATCCCCAGGTCTGTACCCTTCATTAAGAGATATACGAGAAATACCCTGATTACGTCAATATCGTCTTCCTGGAGAGAAAAACTCTGATTATCCTCTATAAATCTCCTTCCCATACTGACTGATTATCCATTAATCCTTAAACAGAACCTCTTCCCTTCTATCTGGCTTACCACACCTTTCAGCTCAAGACCGAGCAAGAGAGAGAGCATCTTTGGCATTGGTAAGCCTGTCTCACGTATAATGTCATCAATATGTCTCGGTTCTGAAGTAAGTCTGTTACAGACCTCCTTTTCTTCATCCGTAAGCCCTATTGTGTTATCCTTCTTCTGCCTTATAAATCCCTTAAGAAGTGGCGCAAGTTCTTCTATTATATCATCTGATCTCTGAACCAGTCTTGCCCCGGCCTTTATAAGCTCATTTGTCCCCTTTGAGTTCGGAGAATTTATATTTCCAGGGACTGCAAAGACCTCTCGATTCTGTTCAAGGGCAGATCTTGCTGTTATCAGGGCTCCGCTTCCCTGCGATGCCTCGACGACTATAACGCCAAGGGAAAGCCCGCTAATCAATCTATTCCTCTTTGGAAAGTTCTCCTTATTTGGTGGAGTTCCAGGAGGAAATTCAGTAACTATACACCCTGAATCTGCTATCTTCTCAAAGAGACCCTTATTCTCAGGGGGATAGATCATATCTATCCCTGAGCCAAGAACAGCTATTGTCCTGCCGCCTGACTTCAGGGATGATAAATGTGCAATGGTATCGATCCCCCTTGCCATCCCGCTGACGATCGTGAACCCGGCCTCAGAGAGTTCCCTCGCCATCCTATCTGCCACAAGCCTTCCATATGGTGTAGCATTCCTCGAACCCACAATAGCGATCGAGAATCTATCGTCTTCCTTGATATCCCCTTTTATGTAAAGGATAACAGGTGCATCTTCCACATCTCTAAGGAGAAGGGGATAATCATTATCATGATAAGAAAGAATCCTTACCCCTGCATCGTCAAGTCTCTGGAGCATCTTCTCTATCTCGCTCCACCCTGAAAAGGCCTTGATATTCTTTGCCCTCTTCTCTCCGATACCTTCGATTACCTTTAGTTCCTCGATATCCGCTGAAAATATTGCCTGAGGTTTCTGGAAGCGTGATATAAGCCTCCTTACTGTAACAGGACCGATATCCTGGATCATCGAGAGGGCAATCCAGCAAAGGCGATCATCCATCCCTTCTGAGGAGCCTCCTGACCCTGAGTCTCAGGGCATTCAGTTTGATAAAGCCCTCGGCATCCTTCTGGTCATAAACCCCCTCTTCCTCGAAGGTTGCAAGCTCAGGATGGTAGAGGGACCTTGTGGATCTTCTTCCAACAACCATACAGTTCCCCTTATAGAGCTTTAACCTTACCTCACCGCTTACATCCCTTGAGATGCTATCTATCATCAACTGTATTGCCTCCCTCTCAGGAGAGAACCAGTATCCGTAATATATTAATTCAGAGTACTTCGGTATCAAGGAGTCCCTGAGATGGAGCACCTCTCGGTCAAGGGTAATAGATTCGATAGCCCTCCTTGCTATATGGAGAACCGTTCCGCCAGGGGTCTCATAGACGCCCCTTGATTTGATCCCCACATACCGATTCTCGACTATATCAATCCTTCCTATACCATGTCCTCCAGCAATGGCATTGAGTCTTTCCAGAAGGGCGGCAGGAGAGAGGACTTCACCGTCTATACCAACAGGGTTCCCCTCTTGAAAGGTTAATGTAATATACTGAGGTCTGTCAGGGGCCTTTTCAGGTGAAACCATCATTGTGTACATATCCTGAGGAGGTTCTGACCACGGGTCTTCGAGTATCCCCCCCTCATAACTTATATGGAATATATTCCTGTCTGTACTGAAAGGCTTCTCCTTTGTTGCCGTTACAGGGATATCGTGTCTTGAGGCATAATCTATGAGTGACTGCCTTGATCTGAAGGGCCACTGCCTCCAGGGTGCTATGACCTTTATATCAGGGTTTAGGGCATAATAGGTCATCTCGAATCTGACCTGGTCATTGCCCTTTCCAGTAGCTCCATGGGAAACAGCCTCAGCCCCTTCCTTTTCTGCAATCTCTATCTGTCTCTTAGCTATCAAAGGCCTTGCTATCGAGGTTCCGAGAAGGTATTGTCCCTCATAAATTGCACCTGCCCTCAACATGGGAAAGATATAATCCGAAACAAACTCCTCTCTCATATCCTCTATGTATACCTTTGATGCCCCTGTCTTCATGGCCTTCTCACCGATCGCCTTGAGGTCTTCTCCCTGACCGAGATCTGCACAAAAGGCAATGATTTCAGCACCAAAAGTCTCTTTCAGCCATTTTATTGCCACAGATGTATCAAGCCCGCCTGAATAGGCAAGGACTATCTTATTGATCATAGTAATGCACCTCCTTCAGTGTCATAAATTTAACCATAGCATAAATCAAAAATAAAATTCAAAAATTTTTCCTTGACATAATAAACGAGATTTAATAAAGTTATATTATAAAGAAATTTTATAAAGGAGGAACTGAATGGATAAATGGAAGTGTAGTGTTTGCGGTTATGTGTATGACCCTGAATTTGGTGATCCTGATGGCGGGATAGCTCCAGGAACACCTTTTGATAAATTACCCGATTCGTGGACATGTCCTGTTTGTGGTGCTTCAAAAGACATGTTCGAAAAGATTTAGGAGGCCATATGAATGCCATTGAGATAGCAATAAAGATGGAAACAGATGCCATCGATTTTTACAGGGTTGC
>Ga0334722_10006547_pt1 | contig 11477 bp, 11 predicted proteins | sample C3_bottom_MG_FD_207210 | JGI IMG/M metagenome (GOLD analysis project Ga0334722, IMG submission 207210) | Sediment microbial communities from Yellowstone Lake, YNP, Wyoming, USA - C3_bottom | ecosystem: Environmental > Aquatic > Freshwater > Lake > Sediment | place: USA: Wyoming | collected...
GCTCAAGTACGGTGTTTATCGTTACTCAACGCATTGCTACTATCAAGAATGCCGAGCAGATCATTGTTCTGGATGAAGGAAAAATTGTAGGAAAAGGTACCCATCAAGAGCTTATGAAAGATTGTGACATATATAAAGGTATTGCCTTATCGCAATTAAGCAAGGAGGAGTTGGCATGAACAACCCGCACAGCAGCACCACACAGAACAATCCCACTCCTGCAGGTGGTCCTGGACCAATGGGTGGACGGGGACCCATGGCAGGCGGACCAATGGCAATGATGCGTAAAGGTGAAAAACCTCGCGACTTCAAAGGCACATTAACCAAGTTTGTCCAATACCTCGGACAATACAAGTTAATTATTCTATTTATTTGGATACTGGCAATAGCCTCAACTGTCGCAAGTATCGTTGGGCCAAAAATCCTGGGTAATGCAACCACTAAGTTATTTGAAGGAGTAATGGCACAAATAGGTGGAACCGGAAAGATCGACTTTACTACGATCGGTCGATTCATTCTGGAAACACTGTTTCTATATCTGATCTCCGCTTTGCTTAGTTTCGGTCAAGGTTGGGTCATGTCCGGAGTGGCAATGAATTTGACCTACCGTTTTCGCAAAGACATATCGGAAAAGATCAACCGAATGCCTCTCAGATATTTTGATGGCACGAACCATGGGGAAGTCCTTTCTCGGGTCACCAATGATGTAGATACTGTCAGCCAGACCCTCAATCAGAGCTTGACGCAGATCATCACATCCATTGCGACGGTCATCGGTGTTCTCGTGATGATGTTCAGCATTAGCTGGCAGATGACACTGGCTGCTATCGCGATCCTCCCATTATCATTTGGGATCATTGGGTTGATCATCGGAAAATCACAAGTCTTTTTCAAACAACAACAAGACTATTTGGGGCACATCAATGGTCATGTTGAAGAAATGTACAGCGGCCATGTTGTGATGAAGGCTTTCAATGGTGAAGCCAGGAGCGTTGAACAATTTGACCAGGTTAATGAAATACTCTTTACTTCTGCCTGGAAATCGCAATTTCTGACAGGTTTGTTATTCCCCATCATGAATTTCGTGGGTAATCTGGGATATGTTGCCATTTGTATCCTGGGAGGTTACTTTGCCATCAAGGGAACGATAACCATCGGTGATATCCAGGCATTTATCCAATATGTCCGCTCGTTTACCCAACCGATCGCTCAGATCGCCAATATTTCCAATGTCCTCCAGCAAACGATGGCTGCAGCAGAGCGTGTTTTCCAATTCCTTGCTGAACCTGAGGAAATTCCCGACACCATAACTCCAATACATTTGGACAAATCTGAAGGTCGCGTGGATTTCAAGAATGTTCATTTCGGTTACAACCCGGACAAGATCATCATCAATGATTTTTCCTTCTATGCTGAACCCGGGCAGAAGATTGCCATTGTCGGTCCAACCGGTGCCGGGAAAACCACCATGGTGAAACTGCTGATGCGCTTTTATGATGTGAACAGTGGTTCCATATTGGTGGACGGTCACGATGTCAAGGATTTCACTCGTGGCGACCTGCGATGTATGTTTGGTATGGTGCTGCAAGATACCTGGTTGTATAACGGAACCATTATGGATAACATCCGCTACGGGCGATCCAATGCCACAGATGAGGAAGTCATTGTTGCTGCAAAAGCTGCACGTGTTGACCATTTCGTCCGGACCTTGCCGGAAGGGTACAACATGATCCTGAACGAAGAAACCTCAAATATTTCCCAGGGTCAGATGCAATTGATGACCATCGCCCGTGCTTTCCTGGCTGATCCCAATATTCTCATCCTGGATGAAGCCACCAGCTCGGTGGATACCCACACAGAGGTCCAGATCCAAAAGGCGATGGATACCTTGATGAAAGGACGAACCAGTTTCATCATAGCCCACCGTTTGTCCACCATCCGCGATGCAGATTGGATCCTCGTGATGAAGGACGGGGATATTGTGGAGCAGGGCAAACATGAGAAATTGCTGGCGAAAAAAGGCTTCTACGCAGAACTATATAATAGTCAATTTGAAGGTTCAATAGCTGCTTAGTCTTTGCATAAAATAGTAGCCTGGTGGATGTTCTAAAAACCAGGCTACTATTAAAATTTATATATTTCATTTTTTGATCTTCATAAATTGTTTGACCAAATAAAAACGATACGGTATAATACCCTGTCTGTCTGGAGAACCCCGGCGTGTAAATTGCTGATGGGTGCTGAAATCTGTTTTTATAGAGGTAGTTTAAATGTCGACCAAACGTACTTATCAACCAAAAATCCGGCGTCGAATGCGTGTACATGGTTTCCGAACCCGTATGTCCACTGCCGACGGAAGGAACGTGCTTAAACGCAGACGACTGAAGGGTCGTTATAAATTGACTGTTCGCATGAACGAACATGTCAAACGGATTAAGTGGTAGGAATTTCCTCCTTCAGATGGCGGAAGAGATTGTCATCTTTTTGGCGTTACAACTTCCAAATTAGGATCTTTTAAGGAGCAGGTGAAGAAATATTTTCGCCTGACCCGATCAACCGATTTCAAGCGGGTGCGGCGTAATGGCAAGTCCTATGCTCATCCGCTTGTTATCTTGTATACCATCACATGCGATTCTCAGCAGGCACGAGTTGGAGTAACTGCGGGTCGCTGGGTGGGAGGTGCTGTGAAGCGTAATCGGGCAAAAAGGTTGTTGCGAGAAGCAATGCGTATACTTTATCCACAAATTCTACCTGGAAACGAACTTATATTGATCGCCCGCAACCCTCTATCATTTGCAAACCTTATGGAAACAGAGTCCGCTTTAGCAGGTTTGCTGCACCGGGCAAACCTGATTTCCGAACCATATGACATCAACTCATTATCTGCCGATTGAATACCCCAACGAACCTCGTTTACGTGACCTGTCACGAAAAATTTTGTTTTGGCCGCGCCTGGTTCTTTTGGGTTTCATTCGCTTATATCAGATGACGATCTCTCGAATAATGCCTGCCAATACCTGTCGGTTTTACCCGTCCTGTTCCCATTATGGATACCAGGCGATCTACAAATATGGTCTGGTCAAAGGTAGTTTAATGGCGATGTGGCGAATTCTTCGCTGTAATCCTTTCAATCCCGGGGGAGTTGACCCCGTAAAATAGGAGAAAATTAAAGCTCCATGAAAACAAAAATCCTTTATTATTCTTTCGCTCTTTTCCTGTTGATGATCGTGCTTAGCGGCTGTGCAAGCGGTATGACACCTTCATCTTGGGCAGGCGTCTCGACTGATGGTCCAACAGCCTACGTCGCGCTCGCCTCGCATGTTTATGCTGTCCAGGTATCAAATGGTGTCGAGCAATGGCGTTACCCGGCAAAAGCAGATGCCAAGATCTCCTTTTATGCCGCTCCGACCATCACACCTGATGGGCAATTGATCGTTGGTGGTTATAACCGCGTCCTTTACAGTCTTTCACCGAAGAATGGTTCCGTAAATTGGACTTTTGAAGGTGCCAAGGATCGCTGGATCGGTAGTGCCGCTATTGGGAATGGAATGATCTTTGCTCCATCGACAGATTACAATCTCTATGCCTTGGACATGAAAGGCAAGCTTCTATGGAAATACACAGCTGGACAGGCTTTATGGTCTCAGCCGGTTGTAGACACCAAGAGAGTTTATTTCGGCTCCTTGGATCATTTCGTTTATGCGCTGGATATGACGACCTCGAAACCGGATAAGGCAGCTTGGTCCACCAAATTGGATGGTTCCATCCTGGGTTCATTAACCTTGGGGAAGGATGGCATCCTTTATGCTGGTACACTCGGAGGAAGTATTTATGCCCTGGACAGCGCAACTGGAAAGATCAAATGGCAACATTCATTATCCAGCTGGATCTGGTCCGGACCAACCGTCGATGGTAGCGGAAACCTGTTCGCCAGTGACCAGGCAGGGAAAATGTTTTCTCTTGCAGCCGATTCAGGCAAAGAAAATTGGAGTGTCCAGCCAGATGGTCCTATTCTGGGATCACCATTAGTGTTGGAAAATTCGATCGTTTTTGGAACAGAATCAGGCTCGTTGGTTTCTGTGGGTTTTGACAACAAGACCCTCTGGACGAAAACGATAACTGGGAAATTATATGGTACCCCGGTTCTGGCCGGAACTTCCATACTGGTCGCGCCTCTGGGAGGTGATGCAACTTTGATCGCATTTGACCAGAACGGTGTCCAACAGTGGGTTTATACCCCTGCCAAGTAGTAAAGGAACAGGAAATCAGCCATGTGGGAAACATTTATCGTAACCCCGCTTACTAACGTTTTATTATGGACCTACCAGGTCATTGGTGGTAATTTTGGTCTGGCAATTATCATTTTCACGATCCTCATCCGGTTGGTAACTCATCCTTTAATGGCTCAGCAAATAAAGAGCAGCCAGGGGATGCAGGAGATGCAGAAATCGAAAAAATGGCAGGATATCCAGAAGAAATATAAGGATGACAAGGAAAAACTGGCGCAGGAACAGATGGCACTCTATAAGGAGTTGGGGATCAATCCATTTGGAGCCTGCTTGCCCACCTTGATCCAGTTGCCCATCATTTTTGGGTTGTACCAAAGTATCATGCGTGCGCTGGCAGCATCACCAATGCAATTGCTTACGTTGACAAGGTCCATGTATTCATTTTTTCATATCTCGGATATCATTCCATTGAACAGCCATTTCTTGTGGATGAACCTGGGTCAACCAGAGAAATTATTTCTTCCATTTCTCCCCACGATCGGTATTCCTTCACTGGCTATTGTTGTAGCTGTCACATCATATTTTCAGCAAAAATTAATTACACCTCCTGCCGCCAACCCGGGGGACCAAAGCGCCGCCATGTCCAAGATGATGGCAATTTATATGCCCCTCCTGATGGGTTATTTTGCGATGACCTTTGCTTCCGGACTCGCGATCTACTTCATTGCCGGTAACCTGGTGGGTATCGCCCAATATGCCATGCTTGGTAAATTGGACTGGAAAAATTTGATCCCTGGATCTAAAAATGTAGAGAAGAAATCGAAATGAGCGAAGAACTAACCACCTTGGAAGTTATTGCACCGTCAGTTGAAGAAGCTGTTGCTAATGGCTTGGCAGATCTGGGGTTATCTGAAGATGCCGTCGAAGTGGAAGTGTTGGATTCGGGAAGCAGGGGATTGTTTGGCATTGGGGGCCGTCAGGTTCGCGTGCGTCTGACTGTGAAGAATTCCAAATCTGATATAACCACATCTGTAAAAACCTTATCACTGAATGAGGTCGGAAAAAACGTGGTTCCGATCGAGCAGGATGAAGTCTTAAACCAGACCGAACAAGTTATTTCCGAACTTCTGCACAAGATGAAAGTTACAGCCCAGGTTTCCGCTCATTATGGGGAATTGGATGAAGAAGGACGTCAACCCATCTTTGTTGACATTCGTGGAAGCGACCTGGGTATTTTGATCGGGCGTAAAGCAGAAATTTTGAATGCTCTGCAATACATCGTTAATTTGATCCTTGGCAAGCAGCTCGAACGCTGGGTACAAGTGATCGTTGATGTGGAGGGCTACCGTGCTCGCAGAGAACGCCAACTGCGGCAGATGGCTAGCCGCATGGCAGACCAGGCAATAAAGACTGGCAAGCGTCAAGTCTTGGAACCGATGAACGCCTCTGAACGCCGCATAGTACACCTCGAACTACGGAATCATCCGGATGTTGTCACCCAGAGCATCGGCGAGGACCCAACTCGGAAGGTAACGATCTCTCCCAAATAAAAATTATCTCCCTAACTGGGTTTGATCGATTTTGTTAATTTATAAGGCAACCGAAAACAAATTCGGTTGCCTTTTTTTCTCTTTTCGCCATAGATGCCGTATTAACCCACGAATTCTAATGCCTCAAGTATAATTTGAACATGAATAAACTCCAGTCGATCGATCTTGTGGATTACCTGGTAATTGGTCACCTTGCATGTGATATAACTGTTGGAGGATCACGACTGGGGGGAACCGCAGCTTATTCAGCGCTGACAGCCAGGGCATTGGGAATGCGGACAGGAGTGGTAACTGCTTGGGCTGGAAAACTTCCCCTGGATAAGCTGCCAGGGATAACCGTCATTTCGATTCCGGCAGATCAATCCACCACCTTTGAAAATGTATATAATGCCGAAGGTCGGATCCAGTATTTACACCATCACGCCCCCCGCATCAGCTTTGAACATGTCCCACAGAATTGGAAACGAAGTTCGATAATCCATCTTGGGCCGATCGCTCAGGAAGTGAATCCCACTCTCGATGATGGTTTTTCTCCGACTTTTTTGGCATTGACACCTCAAGGGTGGATGCGTAAGTGGGATGATAAGGGGCGGGTGAGCGCATGTCTTTGGGAAGAAAAGGAAAGTGCTCTGGCAGCAGCTGGTGCAATTGTGATCAGTGGTGAAGATGTGGGAGGAGATGAGGATGAGATCGAGCGAATGGCTCTTGCGAGCAAAGTGCTGGCAGTTACAGAAGGACCAGCTGGGGCACGTCTTTACTGGCATAATGATTTACGTAGGTTCAGAGCGCCGGTAAAGAAAGAAGTGGACGCCACAGGAGCCGGGGATATATTTGCGACAGCATTCTTCGTCCGTTTGTTCGTTACCCGGGATCCATGGGAAGCTGCCCGATTTGCAACCCAACTGGCTGCAATATCAGTAACTCGGGATGGTTTGGATGCCATACCAAGGCAGGATGAAATCAGATCGAGCCTGATGGAGGTTTTTTAGTGGGACGCATCTACACTATGGTGAATCAAAAAGGCGGAGTGGGTAAAACCACCACTGCGATCAATTTGGGGGCGTACCTGTCCCGATTCGGGCAGCAGGTCTTGATAGTAGATATTGATCCACAGGCAAATGCGACCTCATCCCTTGGTGTGGAGAAACATACCGTCAAAGGGGGTGTTTATGAGGCATTGTTGAATAGCTCCCCGGCGACTCCGTTCATCCTGCTCAACACAAGATTAGGTTTATCGCTGTTGCCAGCGTCTCCATCTCTGGCTGGAGCAGAGATCGAACTTGTCAATGAACTTGGCCGGGAAAGCAAGCTAAAAATTGCTCTGGAACCTGTCACCGACCTTTATGATTACATCTTGGTGGATTGTCCGCCTTCCCTTGGTCTGTTGGCGATAAATGGGCTCATGGCAGCGAAGGATGGTGTTATCATCCCTGTCCAATGCGAATACCTGGCACTGGAAGGAATAGGAGAATTAACACGAACCATCCAGCGAGTCAGGATGGCTTTATTTCCAAATTTAAAGGTGCGTGGAGTGGTCATGACGATGTTTGATAGCCGAACTCACCTGGCAACAGATGTGGTAGCTGAGGTGAAGAAACATTTTTCGGCTTTGGTATTTGAAACCATCATTCCACGCAGTATACGCCTGGCAGAAGCGCCATCTTATGGATTACCCATTTCTTCGTACGCGCCTACATCCTTGGCTGCGAAGGCCTACGAAAGTTTGGCAAGAGAAGTGTTAATGGGTGATGGACTCATTGATCCCAAATTACAGGAGTAAGAAATGGTTAAACGAGGTGGACTTGGTAGAGGTCTGGATGCTCTTATTCCTGGCAGCGATGTTTTTCCTGCCGAGGGAAATATTACTTTTGTTGAAATAATCAAAATATCACCCAATCCACGGCAACCACGCCGAATTTTTAATCCAGAAGAATTAATCGAGTTAACAGCCTCGGTGGTGGAATATGGAGTACTGCAGCCTTTGATCATTTCTCCTGGGAAGAATGCTGGCGAATACATCCTGGTCGCAGGAGAAAGGCGGTTGCAGGCATCACGTTTGGCTGGACTTGTGAGTGTACCAGTTGTCATTCGAGAGACTACGGATATGGAACAATTGGAGCTGGCATTGATCGAGAATCTGCAACGGTCTGACCTGAACTCCCTTGAGGAAGCCGAGGCTTACCAACAGCTGGCAATAGAATTTAATCTTTCACATGACGCTATCGCTAAAAAGGTTGGTAAGAATCGTGTAACGGTCAGCAATACGTTAAGGTTATTAAAACTCCCGGATAATGTGAAAAATGCATTGATTGAGAATCGCATATCTGAAGGACATGCCCGTGCATTGCTTGCGCTGAGCACTCCGGAGGCTCAGACTGGCCTCTTGAAGATTATCCTCCAGCAGGATCTTAGCGTCAGACAAACGGAAGAATTGGTGCAAAAATATAATGGGAAACGTAAGGAGATTAATCTCAAATCAACAACCTCACCGGAGGTAGCAGACCTGGAAGAACGCTTGCGTGCCAGCTTGGGAACTAAAGTAGCATTGCGTCAAAGTAAAAAAGGTGGTTCTTTAACTATATATTACTATTCCAGTGAGGAATTGGAACTGCTTCTGGGACGTCTTATTGATGAAAAGAATCCTCTATAATGCCATTATCAATCCGGTAGATGCCAACCATCCCAATGCGACAGCACTGGTCATTGAGGATGGAAAAATATTGAATATAGGAGAGTCAGAAATACTTTTGGCAGAATTCCTAAATTGCCGAAAGCAAGATATGGGAGGAAAAGTAATCCTACCGGGTTTAACCGATGCACACATTCATCTGCATGAGTATGGTGCAAGTTTAGAAAAAGTGGATTGTGAGACAAACTCTCGGGAAGAATGCCTTCAACGCCTGGCAAAAAAAGCGAAAGATACACCAACAGGGGAATGGATCTTGGGCCATGGGTGGAATCAAAATAATTGGGTAGGAGGATTCGGAACATCCGCCATGTTGGACGCAGTCGCTCCCTCAAATCCCGTCTACCTGACGGCGAAAAGCTTGCATGCAGGTTGGGCAAACCATGAAGCATTAGAACTGGCAGGAATCACATCAAAAACCACTGACCCCAAGAATGGGAGAATTACCCGCGATGAACATGGCGAGGCAACTGGTATCCTGTTTGAGGATGCGATGCAGTTGGTCAGCCGTGTGATCACTAAATCAGATCTCGATTCTGTTGCCAGGGTCATCGATAAAGCACAACATGAATTGTGGAAGGTCGGGTTAACCGGAGTGCATGATTTCGACGGAAACCTGTGCTTTTCTGCCCTGAAACTTCTGCATGGGCGAAAGCAGTTGGGATTACGGGTATTGAAAAGCATCGCTAAGGAAGATCTTTCCCAAGCCATCGAGATCGGTCTTCGGAGTGGTTTTGGTGATGATACCCTGAGGATCGGTTCATTGAAATTGTTCGCGGATGGGGCATTGGGTCCTCATACAGCCGCCATGTTTATACCCTTTGTTGACGAAAATGAAAACTATGGTATTCTAAATTTGAACAAGGAAGAATTATTTGAAATTGGTTCCTTGGCAGTGGACAATGGGATCAGCCTCGCTGTTCATGCAATAGGAGACAGGGCAAACCATGAGGTTTTGGAAGGTTTTTCCGAACTTCGGAAATACGAAAAAATGAAAAGTTATCCCCAACTTCGTCACCGCATAGAACATGTCCAGTTACTTCACCCAGCTGATATGGGCAAATTGTCGGAATTGAACCTCATCGCTTCAATGCAGCCCATTCATGCCCCATCGGATATGAGAATGGCCGAAAAAGAATGGGGAGATCGGTGTGCATATGCTTATGCCTGGAAGACGCAAATGGAATTTGGTACCAGGTTGGCCTTTGGATCAGATGCACCTGTCGAGTCACCAAACCCTTTTTGGGGATTGCATGCAGCAGTCACGCGTCAAGAATTGGATGGTTCCCCAAATGAAGTTGGTTGGCACTCGGAACAATGTTTGACTGTTCTTGAAACTTTACAGGCTTATATGGAGACCCCTGCTTACGCGGCAGGTATGGAAAACAGATCAGGAAAAATTAAAGAAGGATTCCTGGCAGACCTGATCATTTTGGATCAAGACCCTTTTAAATGTCCTCCAAATGAATTGTTTAATTTAAAACCACTGGCTACGATGGTAGGTGGTGAATGGGTTTGGGAAAGTTAAGGAATTAAGATGGCGAAATCACCATTGACTCCTGAAATGCTCGTACCTCGTTTGGGTGAATACCTTGTACAGCAGGGTCATATAACCGAAGATGATCTGAAACGTGCCCTGGCATATCAAAAGGAAAAATCATCACTTGGAAAAAGTGTATTGTTTGGAGAGGCGCTGACTGAATTGGGATTGTTGGAGAGGTCTGAACTTGACCGGGCAATTACTGAGCAAATCATTCAATTCCGATCCGCACTGGAAAATGCAAACCGTTACCTGGAAAAACGTGTTCAAGAACGCACTTCTGAACTCCAGGAGGCGTTGAGAAAACTCTCGGAATTGAACCAACTCAAATCAAATTTTGTTGCCAATGTTTCACACGAATTAAGAACACCTCTCACTCATATCAAGGGATACTTGGAGCTTTTGGTGTTTGAAACCTTGGGATCGATCACGGAAGATCAAAAAAATGCGTTGCAAGTGTGCCAACGTGCTTCTGGCAGGTTGGAAAGTCTGATCGATAACTTGATCTTGTTCTCACAAACCGCCAAGGGCGAATTAACTCTCAAGCTTGGACTCGTTGATATCAGTAGAATCGCGGTCGAAATCATCAACATGTCCAAGTCAAAAGCTGCAGATAAAGGTGTAGATTTAAAGTTGCAAATTCCACCTACTCTACTCCTTGTGAAAGCGGATGAAGAAAAAATATCGTGGGTGATTCTTCAACTTCTGGACAATGCCATTAAGTTTACTCCACAGGCTGGAAACGTATTATTATCCATTATTAACGAAACAGATGAATTGATAAGTGTTTCAATAATTGATTCTGGTATCGGGATCCCTCAAGACCGTTTGGGAGAAGTCTTTGAATCGTTCCACCAATTGGATGGTTCTTCTACGCGGCGTTATGGCGGGACTGGATTGGGTTTGTCCTTGGTAAAAAATATTTTGGATGCGCATGGTTCCCCAATTGAAGTAAAATCAGTGGAAGGAAAAGGAACCGAATTTAAATTCCATCTTCTTACTGTAGAATCAACCAAGGAATAATAAATCTCTCATGGAAGATAAAGTTCTCGATAGCTTCGTTGACATGATTGATTCAGTTGCTCAGGAAGATTGGAGAGCGGCGATTGACGCGCTTGTCCGTTCATTGCGAAGAATTTTCGTATTCGACAACCTGGTTGTATATCTATCAGAAAATCCAGGTAAATCCCCGGAGGCAGTCTATGCTCGCTCTCTTGGGAGGGGCAGGCAAGCGGAAGCGGATGTGACCTGGGGAGAGAATATCATCAATCAGGTGCTAACAACGAGTAATCTAGTTCTATCGAATCCGCCGGAACTGATTGAAGGAGATCGAGTCTCGTCCCCTTATGTATTGGGATTACCTTTAAATATGTTGGAAGCCAGGGGAGTTTTGATCATCATCCGATTTGGTGGTCCTGAATTCTTACCTGAACAAGTGCGGCTAGCCAAATTGTTCGCAGTCAATCTGACCT
>Ga0334722_10006548_pt1 | contig 11474 bp, 19 predicted proteins | sample C3_bottom_MG_FD_207210 | JGI IMG/M metagenome (GOLD analysis project Ga0334722, IMG submission 207210) | Sediment microbial communities from Yellowstone Lake, YNP, Wyoming, USA - C3_bottom | ecosystem: Environmental > Aquatic > Freshwater > Lake > Sediment | place: USA: Wyoming | collected...
CTTGCGAAGCGTAGAGGCACGTACCGTCGTCCAACTCGATCGTGACGCAGAGCGGGCCGAGACGACGTTCCGCGCCGCTCCACCCTTGATCGGCTAGCTCGCGCTTGCTCATCGGGCGAAGCGACTTGATCGTCTTCCCGACGATGCTCTTTTCTCGTTCCGCCATGACCTAGACCTTCTTTGCTGCGCGCTCACGCACGCGGTTCGCGATGTGCTTGGGCAACGCCGCGAGCACGTTGCAACGGATGCAGTCACCCGGCACGGGTGAGCCGTCGTGATTGTGATCTCCGGTCGTGTCGTACGCGATCGTCACCGCACTTCGGGCAGTTGTCCGCAAGCTCGACGATGCGCTCGCGCACCGAGACGTCTGCGATTGTGATCTTGAGAGTCATGCGGATCTCCGACGACGTGCGGGTGCGCGTCGAGTACGCGGCTTCGGAGCCGCGTGGTAGCTCGGTGTTGAATGCTTCGCGCTCGCGCACGGTGCAGCGCTCATGTAGAGGTAGCCGTGACTCGCGCGCGGGTTTGCACGTAGCTCGTAGCCGTCACCGCTCACGGTGACTTCGCGATCCTCGTCGCCACGCGGAAAGTCGCTGCCGTGTTTCGCATAGGCACGCATCCACGGGAGCGCTTTCGTGTTCAACCACGCAGCGAGCGCTTGACTCTCGCGAACAGTCGCCTCGCCTTCGATGCCTTGACGGTCCCACACGATATCGATCGTGCTGTCACGCAGGATCGCGCGCGCGCTCCAATGGAACGCAACGCCCTCGCGCGGACGCAATCCCCAACTAGGAGTGATCTCAATCGGCGCCATTCGTGGCTCCCTTATCGGTCACTTCTTCTTCGCGCGCGAGCGCGAGAAGGCGCTGCTACGTAGCGTGCATACACTTCTTTTTGAGCGTCAGGTTGTACTACAACGGTCAACTCAAAGTGTTGATCGAAGTACATCCTTGCGATGCTGAACACACTACGAAGTGAAGACAAGCTGAGGCCAACTTGAATTTGTACGAACGCCCATCGATTAGGACGTTTCCTAAGCGTGTCTAAGAGAGTGCGGATAAGTGACCCACTCCCGTTGTAACGATCGGGAGGGTTTGTCCAAGACGAGACAGAATTGTTTTTCGGCAAAACAGTGCTCCATGCATGTTTGACGATCGGATTTGTCACGACTAGACCTCCCGCGCCCTCAATCAGCGGTGCCATTGTCGGTCGTCGGCGTCGGCGCGTCGATCGGCTTCGCGTCGAAGCCGAAGCGCTTGCAGAACTCTTCGTAAGCTGCGCGTTTGCCCAACGGGCCGCGCTTCGCTTTGATCCCAAACTCGCGCGCGATGATCGTGAAGCATGGTGGTGCTTTGCCGGTGAGACGAAAGCCTTTCATTTCGGCTTCGAGCCCCATCTTGATCATCGTCATGCGAAAGTCTGTCGGTGATGCGTTGCTCATGGCGTGGTCTCCCCTTCAGAACCAGGGCGAATTGCCTTGGTAGTATTCGCGTAGCTCCTCGACGGCGCGATCGTAGAACGCTTCTTCGTCTTCGTCCGCTTCGCGCTCGGGTGGATGAGCGATGATCTGCTCCGGTGCGCGAAGCTGAAACGTCCACACGTAGATTACGGATTGCTCGTACATGGCATCGCGCAGCACATCATCGACGGCTTCGCGCACGCGCTCAGGATTGCACTCGTCGAAGCACGTAGGATCTTCGCACTCGAACTCGTTCCACGTTGCGACGGCGTGAAGCTCGTAGCTCGGCGTCAGCTCGCAACAGTGAACGTGACGGTTGCGGTCGTAGAGATAGAAAACGCCGCACGCTTTGAGCTTGACCTCGCGACGCCAGTTCTCATCGCAGAAGTGCGTATCGTCGAGCTTTACGAGGCGCCAGTCAGGCACGATGATCTTCATTGCGGTAGCGGTGTTCATCGTTGCTCTCCGAGGCGTGATTCGAGGGTAAGATCGTCGGGTGAGATCCATGAAAGATGTTCGCACACGCGCTTGACACTCTCTCCTGCGATGAGTCGATCGCGAACGTGGTGCATGATCGTGTGGAGCGCGATCTGAATTTGTTCGGGTGGCGTCTTCGTGGGTAGCGCCGTGCAGTAGCTCGCGTCATCCACGTCGCGCCATTCGCCGTCGCGTTTTGTCTGTACGTAGAAGCGCAATAGTTGGACGTCTTCGGGATCGTTCGGATCGTAGTCACCGTCGAAAGATTCGTTGCTCTCGTCGGTCAACTCGACGCGAACGCCTTGTTCTTCGATTGCGTACTCCACGACTTAGAACCTCCCGCTTTCGAGAAGATCGATCGCGCTCGTGAGCCCGTCTGCACGCCCTGCCATGAAGTCATTGCTTCCGTTGACTTTGGGATCAGCACCTTCTGCTAGCTTCGCCCACGCTTTCATCGTGACGATCGCTTTGCCGACGTCAGTGGCCTTGTCTTTGCGCTCGGCATTCGTCGCGCACGCTGCGCAGAACTTCGCCGCTTTGCCACACTTGCAACTCGGCGTCTGCTCGGCAGCGAGTATGAGTACGCCAAGCTTCGCACACTTCGGGCACACGCGAACGCGCGTCATCTTGCCGCGTGCGCTCGTGATGCAAGCGATGCGACCGACGCGGTACGGCTCGCGACACTTTCCGCAGCGCTTCATCACTTCACCGCTCTTTCGATCCGATTCGCAATGGCGCGCAGCGCATCGGCGTCATCGCCTGCGCCGAAGTAGAGAGTAGGTGATATGTCGAGATACGCTGATGCTCTGCGAAGCGCCTCCACGATCGGCTCTTCTTCGATCTGCGATGCGCGCATTGCGTTCGTCGCCGTCGTCAACGCTTCAGCGAGACGACGTTCGCCGCACCTAACGAGCACGGACCAGATCGTGTCAGCGAGGCCGTTGCTGCCGTTCGGCGCGAACGCACGCATGATCTCGTTCTTCGATTGCTCTCCGCGACGCGCCGAAGCGGACGCCACGCGCATGCGTTCCAGTGCAGCGGATACCGTAGCGCCATCGACGACGCCGCCGTGCATTTCGACGAAGCGACACGCTGCACCTAGCTCTTCGGCAGCGGCGCGTTCGGCGTCGGCGTCGCGGTGCGAGTAATGCTCGACGCGCGCGCTACGCCAGTAGACATAGCCCGCGTGATCCTTCGTCAGATTCTCGACGTCAAAGTGCCACGGCTTCACGTAACCGGCGCGCACCTTCTCGACGAGCGCGGCCCACGCGACCTCGCCGTCAGTGGAGAGATCCCCGTTGACGGCTAGCTGCACGAGGTAGAGATCACGCGGCGCGAGATCGTCGCCGTCGTGCGTTGCGCGTAGCACTTCGATCGTTTCGTCGGAGCGGGTCATGGCGTGGTCCCTTCTGTCACCTTGACGTAGGTTGAAACGAGCGTGTCTAGTTGCAGCCGTGACTTGCGGCCGGTCTCCGTCGATTCAGCGTCAACGCTGTGCGCATCGACCGCGACCGCGACGATCCGAATCGAGCGCGTGCCTTTGCGCGAGCGCCACACGTCACCGGGCGACGGGCGCGGAGTGTCGAGCACGTGATCGACGAGAAGATTGCTTCGCTTCACGGCGTCACCTTCGCTTCACGTCCGAGCGCGAGGCACGCCTTCAAGTACGCTTCACCGAGATCGATCCACTCTTCGTCTGCGACCGGCGCGTGATGTTGCCCATCGTAGACGACGCCGCCTGTTGCGTCGATCGCCTCGACGAACGCAAGCAGCGCGTCGGTGCGAAGCTCGACGAACGGTTCGCGAAGCTCGACGAACGGTTCGCGCTTCACGCGCTCTGCATACTCGTTGGAGAGCTTCGGATCGATGTTCCACAATGCTTCGCTTGTGTTTGCGATGATGTTGCTCACGTGCCAGTGAACACGCGGGCGCGCTTCGCGCTTTGCGAGCGCGTCGCACGCTTCGTCTGAGAGAGCGTCGATCTCGCGCACAAGCACTGTTTTCCACTTCGCACGCGCGCTCACGACGCACCGCCGAGCGCGGGATTGCATTCGCACCGCTCGTCACTCTCGCCGCACTCGGGGCACGCTTCCCACTGTTCGCGCATGAATGCATCACCGCACGATCCGATCAGGCGTCCGTCTGTAGTCTCTCCCGTGAGCGTGACGTGCTCACCGCAGATGGGACAACGATCATCGTCGAGCGCACCGGAGCACGCTTCGCACGAGTAACCATCGCTCGCGCGTGCAAACGCGCAGCACGGACACACGACGGCGCCGCAATCAACGCACTCGTGCCAGCGTTCGGTCGGTTCGTCGCACGACTCGCACTCAACGTGCGGCGCACGATCGTCGATCAGATCGTCGGGCTCGTACGTCGGTTCGCACTCGACGCGCTCGGCTTCGGCTTGGAGCATGGCGTGATCCTCCTCGTGTATCTCTAGCGAGACACACGCAACGTGTCAAGGGCTGCTCGCCCTAGAGACGACAAGATCGGGCCACGAGCGACGCCCGCAATGAGCGCGGACCACGCCAGCGGAGACGCCCCACGCGGGGACGCTCGGAGGCCAAGCCTTGCCGTCTCTAGGACGAGCGAGCGCCCCGCGAACACGGATCTGCCGTACGTGTCGCGGGGCGTTCGCTTCGTAAGCTAGACGCGCTCGACGAACGCCGCTTTGACGTTCGGCAGGAGCATCGAACCGCCGTCCACCGTCGCGCGCAGCGTCACCTTGTCACCGTTGCACGCGGCGACGCTCAGATCGTCGAGCGCACCGGCCGCGATCCCGTACTCGGCCGCGACGCGCGCAGCGTACTTCGCTGCGATGCGCACGATCTCGCCGGGCTCGAATGCCGCTTCGCGCGCAAGCTCGACTTGTGACCGTTTGAGCGGAAGCGTTGTGTCACCGATGCGCAGGAAGACGCACGCATCGTTGACGCTCGCGACGACGTGCTCACCCGCGAGCACGTCCGCGCTCACGTGACCCGCGAACGTCGCGCGGTGCTTTGCGCGGATGCGCACCGTCGAGCCCGCGACGACATCGCCGCCACGCGGGCGCTTGCCGCGCTCGACGGCAGCGGAGACGTCCACGAGCATTGCAGGCAAGCTCGCGAGCGACGCGAGCGCCGTTGCGAGCCCTTCGCGCACGAGCGCGAGCGATGCGATCGTCTCTTCGTCGCTGCGCGCGACGGTGTACGCCGCGATACGTGCGTCCACCTTGCGCAGCGCCGCGTCCGCGTGCGTGATGGTCACGGAGTCGATCACGGCAGCGGGACGCTTCTCGACGTCAGCGTCGTGTGCGCTCGTTGCGGTTTGCGGCGCGATGGCGCCGTTCGTGTGCGGCGCGATGGCGCCGTTCGTGTGCGTTGCGGTGTTCATAGCGTGGTCCTTTCGGTGAACGGGTCGCCGTGGGTACACGTCGCCCGAGTCGGCGCCGTACGCGCGAAGCGCAGGACCGTGCGATGGCGCCTACGGCGCCGACTCGGAAAACGTATGTGAGAAGAGGAGCGCCCGTTGCCGGGCGCTTCCTCGTGCGCGTTGTCGGTTACTTCGTCGGTGTCGTCGGAAGATCGCAGCGCAGCGGGCGCGTGCTCGTCACGAGCCACGAGCCGATCGCCGCTTCGGCGTCGCGCCGAATCTCGGCGGGCTCGCTCTGAATGGCGCGCGTCCACGCTTGGCCGAAGTCGGCGCGCACGACGCGCGACGAGTCGCGCCGCTCTGCGAAGTAAGCGGACGTCAATTGTGCGACGCGCTCGATCTTGCGACCGGGAAGCACCCCGGCAAGCTCGCGCGTGTCAGTGAGGAGCGAGCGCCAGAATCCGGGGATCGCCTCTTCGATGCTCACGCCGGACGGCATCGCGATCACATCGTTGCGCGTGCGTCCCCACGCCGCGCAGAGCGCATCGATCGCTTGCATCGCGCCCGATGTCATCGCGGCGACGTCATCGAGGATCTTCCCGCGATGCACGCGCGCAACGGTTGCGCCGAGCGCTTCGTACACGCTCGCGTTGTAGCAGCGGATCAGCGTGACACCGCCACCACCGCGAAGACGCGATCCGCCGTTGTCTTTCGAGCGGTAGCTAACCCAGCCCTCGAATGCTTCGCCGATCGCTTGCTCACTCACGGGCGTAGGCGTCCAGATCGAAGCGCGGACTTCCCATGCGGTGCTCGTCGGATCGTACGCCCACGTCGCGCGTGCATCGCGCGGCATCGCGTCGCGCACCTTCGGCAGCACGTCGGGCGCGTCCGCGCGACCGTACGCGGGACCGAGCGCAGCGTAGACGTCGCGCGGGCCAGCATCGCGCATGCGCAGCGTCATGCGCGTGTCGCCCGCGCGTGTCAGTTCGTACGCGAGCACGTCCGCCATCTTCGCGCGATCGTCGTGCGCTTGCGTGCGCAGGAGCTTCGCGCGTTCGATCCACTTCGCGCGATCCTCGTTTCCTTCCGCCGCGCGCTCGACGTCAGCGATCATCGCGTCGAGCGTCTTCGCCTCGCCGATGTTGCTCACGATGCGCTCGTAGAGACCGAGCACGTACTGACTCATCGGCGACTCGCACCGCGCCGCGAGCCCGCGCACCGCGTTGACGGTGAGCTTGTGCCCGTACACGGTGATCTTGCCGTTGCTCGTGAGGTTCTTCGCGACGTCTTCTGCGCTCACCACAACGTCGCGCCGCTTCTCCGACTCGACGCGCGCGACGATTGCATCGATCGCATCGCCCGCGCGCATCTTCTCGGCGTGCTCTTGCGCGCGCTGCGCTTGCGTCTCGTAGCCGATGCCGGCCATGCGCGTGCCGCTCGCCGCGACTTGCTGCGAAGCGTCCACGGCGACGCCGCGCGCGTTGAGCGTGGCGTGCTGCGCTTCGATCCGCGCCTTCGCTTCGGGATCGATCACATCGTTCGCGCCGAAGTCAGAGACTCCCTTGGAGCCCGCCGCGCTCGGCGCGGGCTCGACGTGGACGCTCGGCGCGCTCGCCTGGACGGGCGCGGGTGCGGGCTCGACGGCGACGCGCGCCGCGTCGGCATCGAAGAGGACGCGATCGTCGCACGCGACGCGGACGAGCGAACCGTTCGCGAACGCGACGGGTAGCTCGTCGGGCATGAGGAGGCGATCGGCGACGTGCTGCGCGCCCTCGCGGTTCGTGTAGGTGTAGGTAGGGTTCATGGCGTGGTCCTAACCGCCCCATCGTGCGCACACATGAGCGCGAGCGGACGCGGAGCGAGGGGAGAGCCCCATCACGCACATGCAGCGCCCATGCCGTTTACGGAAGTTGACGCAACTAGCCGTAATTACTTGCGCCGACCTCGGCCAGTGCGAACGCCGGTTCGCGTTTAGCGCGTAAACACGCATCCACCGCGTACCAATGTTCGCGCGTGAACGCGCAATCGCGCGCGATCGTGCGCGTCATGGTGCGCGACGTGCTACGCGAGCGCGCGCAACGCGCCCACGAGCGCCCACGCGCGCGCACGCGCGCAGAGCTCGGCGCCGGAAAGGCGTCCAAGAGCGTCCAAGTGCGTCTCGCTAGGGAGCCATCGGGCCGTTTCGGCGGGAACCGTTCCGGGCGGGTCCGCGCACGTTTCCCGGCCTAGTTCTGCGCGGGCCGGGGCTTTAGCGGCGGGTGGCCCGCGTGTGAGCCGGATGTGAGCCGCCGTGTTTCCCGTGCGCGTGTAGACGTCGATCCCGCGTCGATCCGACCGTGTAGACGTCCACTCGACGGCCCATCGACGGGTGGGTTGTCGATCGATAAACTCAATAATATCAAGTAGTTACACCAACATCGCAGCCTCGGTCCGGTGTCGGATTGCGGCCTGCGAGCGCGTTTTCGCGTCGTCGAGCGCTGCGGAGCGCGAATCGCGCCGAATGCGCGCACGTCGCGCGAAGCGGCTTTCACGGCGCAATCGCGGTCGAGTTCGACAAGGAAGCCACGAAAGGTGGCTCCGCGCCGCATTCCTGGCGGTTTCGTGGACTTACGAGCGTTTCGTGGCCCGTTGCGGTGGCTCGATGGACGGCGATCGAAGCTCCTCGACGGTGTATTCGCGGACCAGGAGCCCGTGGGTCATCGCCTTCAAGATGACGTCGGCGGCGCCTCCGTCGTCGCGGATCGCCCAGCCTTCCCACACGCAAAGGAGCGCGTCGGCTTCCAGCACCATCGTCGTGTTGCGCAAGTTTCCCGCGTACTTGGGCTTCAATCGCCAGGCGGCTGGGTAGCGCTCCACCGGGACGTCGTGCTCTTTCGCCCAGCGCTCACCGAGAAGATCCACGCCACGACAGGTGCCGGAGAGCACGACGGATGGGCGAAACCCGCTCCACACCATCGCGCGCTCGAGGAGCACGTACTCGGTGACGTAGCGCGAGCCTGCGATGATGAGCCGCATCTTCGTGGCTTCCTTGTCGTTCCGCTACGTTATCGTGTCTCGCTTTAGAGCCAACCGTTCTAGCTCACGCACTCGGCCTTGCGCGCGATGGGAACCGTTCCGATGCGCTCGCAAACGTCGGCCACTTCGAGGAGTTTCTGCGCGATCTCGCGCGCTTTCGTCGGGGACATGCGCCATGCGAGGAACACGTCCTCGAAGTCGGACGCTTCGCGCACCATGTCCACGAGATCGTCCACATCGCCAGGGTACATCTCGGCGTAGAACGCCACGACGTTGTAGCCTACCGTCGAGTCGTACTCGGGCTCGACGTCGAGCTGCCGGTCTTCGCCTTCACTGTTCGCGACCATAATCACGAGTCCTTTCGCGTATCGCGGGCCAGTTAGTCACGCGCTCGATGCTTTGGAACGGCCTGCGCGCAGCGAGTGCCCGCTGAAGAGCGCAGGGTCGAGCCCCAAGCTCTCCGCAGCGACCTTCACGAGATTCGCGATGGAGCGCCCGCTGAGTGCTTTGGTACGTGGATGCCCTGTGCGCGCGATGGCCCGGAAGAGCGGGCCCTGCGTGATGCCGGCGCCGTCCAACCACGCGCATAGGCTGCGAACGGGGCAGAGCGCGAGCTCGGTGGCGAAGAGGAGTGTTTTCGTGCTGTTCCGAAGGGTTAGAGTCATTCCTTGAGGTGTAAAGGTGACGTCCGCAGCGTTGAGCGCCACGATCTCCGAACGCCGCAGCTCACCCGCCCATCCGACGGTGAGGATCGCGCGATCACGCAGGCCCCGCAGATCCGTACCGCAGGTACCGACCATCGCGCGGAGCGTGTCGTCGGTAACAGGTGTCTTGTGGCTGCGCGCGCAACCCAACTTCACGCGTAGACCATCGAGTGTTTCCTGAAGGAATTTATGGGACTGCCACCCGTGGCCGCGCGCTTTGTGCGTGTACACGATGCTGGCGAGGGTCCGTTCGATGGTGGGGATCTTCTTGCCGTTGTCGGCGAGCCACGTGAGGTACGTCGCCACCGTTCCGATCGCCGCCGGCAGCGCAACGCGTTTCCGGCCTCGGCACCAGTCCTCGAACAAGCGGAAGTCCGCCGCGTAGGCCCTTCGCGTGCTCTCCGCAGGCTCGCTTTCTGGCTTCAGGGAAGGCAGGACGGCCGCCGAGCTCTTCTCGAGCGCGATCGGGCCTCCAGAGGGCGTTTCGAGCGCCGGACGGGCCATTACACGCCTTGGAACAAGACGGGTATGGCCGCCATCGCGCGCGCGTCCTCGATCCACGCGTCGGCTTGCTCCGTGTCGCCGGCGAGGTGTGCTGCGAAGGCCGCCAAGACGTACGCCGTGACGCACTCGCGCTGCGTCCCGGAGTCGAGCCACGGGCCCTTGAACGCGAGCGAAATCGTCAGTTTTCCGCCTCGAAAGAGCGGAGAATTGCGAAGGACGGTAGTGCGGATCACGATTCCAGCTCGTCGGGCGCGTCCTCGATGGCGCCCTCGACCGTCGTGTACGTGAATGGCGCGACGGCGTCGCGACGGAGGTACCCTTGCTCCCAAAGCGCGAGCACTTCCGGCGGCGGATCACCGAGGTACGTGAGCCCGAGACCGCGTGCGGTACGAAGGATCTGCTCTTCGCGTGTCATTGCGGGTGCTCCAGCAGCTCGAAGTGCGCTGGACCGCAGCTCCAGGTCCGCACGACGTGATCACCGTGCTGCGGCGGGCTCGTACACACGCCGAGGAAGCCGATCCACGTGATCAGCATCAAGAAAACGCAGGATGCCAGCACCAAGCGTTTCATGTTTATGGCTCCCAAGAAGCGATGTCGGCTGCAAGATCCGTGGCTCGGTAGCCAGACACTTCGGGAGGTTGGGACCGTACTCGGTCGCGCATGCTTTCGACTTCGACGGCAGCCTTCACCAGCGCGTCGGCGTACGCACGGGCCGCCGTCGGGCTGAACGTCGTGCTTTCGTCAGCGGTGATTTCGACTCCGCCGAGCGACGCGTGCACGTACACGAGTGCTTTCTCGGTGAGCGAGTGACGAAGACGAATCTCTGCGATTAGCTTGCTCATTTTCTTCCTACAACAGGCCCTTGGCGGCGTTTCGCGTGAACAGGTTTCCATGCCGAACGTACCCTCGGAACACCGTCACGCTCTTGTGTCCCGACTGCCGCATGATGTCTCCCTCGTCAGCGCCGTTCTCTTTCGCTGTGGTGATGAAACCAGCACGGAGCGAGTGTCCCGAGAAGATCGCGGGATCGAATCCAGCGGCTTTGGCAGCTTGCTTCACGAAGTCGGCAACGGAGCGGTCGCTCAAGCGCGCTTCCCGCACGCGCCCCTTCGCGGTGACGGCGCGGAAGAGCGGTCCATGTGTGATTTCAGCAGCTTTGAGCCACGTTTGGAGGCTTCGCACCGGGCAGAGTGCCTTGTCCTCCATGAACGGGATGCCCTTCTCAACGCCTTCGCGCTCTTGGTCCGTCTTGCTCTTGCGGAGCAGCGCGATCAGTCCCTCGGGGACGTACTGGATGTCCTCGACGTCGAGGGAAACGACCTCACTACGCCGAAAAGCGCCCGTCCAGCCGAGCGTCAGGATCGCGCGGTTGCGCAAGCCCGCCAAATCGACGCCGAGAGTCGCAACCATCGCTCGGAGTACGGTGTCTTTGGCCGGTGCTTTCTTGTCGCGACGCACGCCGAGCTTCCGGCGGAGACCCTTCAGCATCTCACGGACAACCTTCGGGGTTTCCCAGTCGTGGCCTTGCTTGCGGAAGTGGAACTGGATGCCCGCGAGCGCGCGCTCGATGGTCGAGACCTTCATGCCTTCTTCGGCGAGCCCCGCCAGGTGCGTTGCGACGGTCTCTGCGGCCGGCGGGAGTGGCTCGAGGCCGTGTGCTTCGCACCAAACAGCGAAACGTGCCCAGTCGGCCGCGTACGCGGTCTTCGTGTTCGACGCTTTCGCGTCCTCGACGAGCTCTCGTACGCGTTCGACGAGGGGCTCGAGCTTCGCGAGCTCCCCGGAACGTGTCTTCGAAGTCGGAACGAGCGCTTTCGACGTCATCGCAGGGTCCATCTAAGCACTTCCGATAATAGAACGCTATCGGAAGTTGCTCGTGTCGATTTCGGCTTGACGACATGCCACATGTCTCGCTAAGCTCGGCTCGATGGCTCAAGGCGCGCAAGCAGGTGTTCCCGTAC